>Ga0208849_1001688_pt1 | contig 14275 bp, 10 predicted proteins | sample NGESurdeep072012_10_FD_184470 | JGI IMG/M metagenome (GOLD analysis project Ga0208849, IMG submission 184470) | Arctic peat soil microbial communities from Barrow, Alaska - NGEE Surface sample 53-3 deep-072012 (SPAdes) | ecosystem: Environmental > Terrestrial > Soil > Wetlands > Peat ...
TCGAGTTCAGTGGGAGCGCCGAAGCTGAACCCGTTTTTCAACTGCGCGGCAATGAAGTTGAAAATCGTGTCGTCATTCACTTTCGCGACGAGCAGGATGCCCGGTTCGGGAATCTCGATGGCGGTCGGCGGCACGGGCACGGGAATCTTGTTGGCTTCGTTGAGCGTGATGGCGAGGCCGAATTCGCCGCCGAGCGAATGCAGAAACGTGTCCCATTTCACCTGCGTGTTCTTTTCAAACTGGTCGGGAAGCTGCTGGATAAAATCGTTTGCCTGCGGTAAGCCGGATTTGCCGGCCTCCTCCTTGACGACGTTCCAGAGCAACGGCACGTCGGCGTCCGCAAAGATCGCGAACGCCGTGTTCACTGGCAGCAGGTCCAGCCCCGTAAGCGCGTGCGGCGCGGCACCGCCCAGTTTCCAGAGAAAGCCGTCGCCTTTGCCGGCATAATGATGCAGCAGCACCTTGTTGCGATAGAATCCCTTTTCAATTTCAATCGAACTCACGCCGATGCCGGTGATGTCCTCGACGCCGCTGTCCTTGATCACGTTCTCCACCACGTCAACAGCCTTGTTGATGTTCGCAACGTCCTCGGGCTTCGCGTCGGGCATCGAAGTGAACATCTGCCGCAAGTTTTCCACCTTGCCGGAGAGATGTTCGAGCCACTGCGCCGTGCCGAGGTAAAGATAAAAATTGCCGCCGGGATCAAGCTGCGACGTGACCTCGTTGAAACTGGTTTTTTCCACCGGGGTGATGGTGGAACCGGTTTGCAGGGCGGTCGTTTGCTGGGCGGTCGTGGGATTTTGTCCGGCCGTTGGCGCTTCACTTTTTTTGCAGCCGAAACTAAACGCGGCGGCCAGGCCGGTCGCGATGAGAATGGTTGCGCGGGCGATGGGATGTTTATTTTTCATAAGCAGACGATTGGTTGCGATTGGTGCGACTGAATTACCAATAGCCAAACAGCTTTCAGGGAAAGGTAAAGCCAAAACGCGCATGCAGGGGAAACCTAAACTGCCGTCGGCGGGACAAAATCGGTCTGCCGCCGGCGACAGATAACGGTTGAAATAAAAACCCAACTGCGCGAAGATGCCCGCATGAACTCCAAAACTCGTGGATTCACCCTCGTCATGCTGCTCGTGGTCATCGCCGTTCTCGCCGTCCTTGCGGCGATGTTGCTGCCCGCGCTGGCTGGTGCCCATGACCGGGCGCGGCGCATCAACTGCGTCAACAATTTGAAACAATGCGGACTGGCGTTCCGCATCTGGGAAGGCGACAACGGCGACAAATATCCGATGGATGTGCCGAAGGCCAGCGGCGGCACCAGGGAATTCAACACCGGCGCGGACACGTTCCACCATTTTCTGGTCATGTCGAATGAATTGAGCACGCCGAAAATTTTAATTTGCCCGGCGGACACGCGCACCGCCGCCTACAACTTCAGCCATCTGCAAAATGAAAACGTCAGTTACTTCGTCGGTCTGGACGCGAAGGATGAATCGCCACAACGGTTTCTCGACGGCGACCGGAACCTCACCGCCGACAATGAACCTGAAAAGGGAATTTTGAAACTCGTTTCCGGCCAACGCGTCAGTTGGACTTCCACAATGCACGTCAATCAAGACAACGTCGGGCTTGCCGACGGCAGCGTGCAGCAGCTTTCCAACTCCGGCCTGCAAAATGCGCTGCAAAATTCCGGCACGGCGACCAACGTGTGGCGGATTTCATTGCCGGAATAAGTCACGCCTGGCGCACGACGAAATATGGCTGGCCTTGCCAGCCGGGTTGGAGGCCGGGATGCAACCGTGCGCTGCCTGTGCTGGTGCGGACTTGGAAATGATATTGCAGCGGGAACGGCGAGTCCGTGTAATCCGCCGGAATCGCGGCGACATAATCTTTGCCTGCCAATTCCATTTCGACCATCTGCCAGTTTTCGGCCTGGTTGACGCGCCGGTAGCGCAGCCGCACGCCGGCAACTTTGGGCGCGTGGGCGATGATGGTCAGCGGTTGGCCGCGTTGAAACGAACCTGGCGGCGTGTGAAAATCCGCGAGCGTGGGCGGCCCGTTGTGCCTCGGTTTTTCAAGAACGGCGCGCATGGCTTGTTCAATCACCTTCGGATCAGCCTTCAATAAATTTTTATTGTCGTCGGTTGTCCGCTTCAAAACCGTTTCCATGTCGGCGATGTCTTCGTCGATCGCGGCCAGCCGGTCCAGCCAGTGGCCGCGCTGAAAATAATCCGGGCCGAATGTGACGTCGCTGCGGTAAATGTTTTTCGCCGTGTCCGCGAGTTCCGCCCACGCCACGCGTGCGGCGCGCTGTGATTTGAGTGCCGATTCCAACGCGGGCTGATGAAGGCTGCGCTCGTAAAGCGCGTAAAGAACTCCGGCGCGAAATTTCGCCGCGAAAAACTTTCCCAAACCAGATTGAATGGCGACATCCATCGCGAGCCGCCGGAAATCCGCGCTTTTGGCGTCGCGCACTTTTGATTTCGCCGCGTGCAGATTATCCGCCGCGTTTTTCGCCGCGTCGTCGAGCTGGCTGGCGACCCAGACCGGCGAATATTTTCCGCTCGCCTCACCGTCGATCAACTCACCGGCGAACTCGTCGCAGCTTAGAAAAAATTCCGGGTCGAGCGGGCTGACGTTGCCGAACAGTTTCGGGCTGGCGGTGTCGCTGTAAGGATGCCGGCGGCTGGCGTTCACCATCGGCATGGTCCAATACATTTCCGGCCAGTAATTGTTGTTGGCTGCCGACGGGCAATGGGCCGTGGTGACAAGCGGCAAAATTTTGCCCGCTGACGCGAGCGCGCGTTCAACTTTTTCCGCACCGCCGCCAAACTGTTTTGTCAGCGCGCGTCTCCAGGCGTCCGCGTCGCCGTCAGGATTGTAAAGATTGCGGCCCCAGACGCGGTAGGTGTAGTCGTATTTTTCAAAATCAAGTTTTGGACGAAGCGAATCGTCCGCATAGGCGTTGCGTCCGCCGGGCAGGCCGGAACCTTTGCGGCCTTTGAAGAAGAGCGGTTCAAAAATTTCCACGCCGTTGCTGCCGCAAAAACTCGAAACGCGCCCGTAGGCGGCGGCCATTTCAGGGTCGCCCCAGAGCAAAAGCCGCTGCGAGCCCGGCCAGATGCGGTGCAAAATTCCGTAACGCCGATTCTCGGTGAGCAGATCGCCGTAGCCATAGCGCAAAAACGAGCGCGAGCCGGAACTGCGCGAGAAAAAGCCGGCGGTCGGCGAATTGGGCGGCGGCATTTCCTGCTGGCGGATCGCGCCCTGCATATACGGCAGTCCCATGTGTTCGGCCCAGAATTTCGGCGAGACGTTGACGGACATTCCCGTGTCGAGCGCGGTGTCAATGATGGCGTTGTCAATTCCCTTGGCGTGCAAATCAATTTCCACGTTTCGTCCGCATTGGGCGACGCCATCGAGAATGGTTTTCCAGATTCCCGTGTTGCCTTCAGGCACGCCGCTTTCGCCGTGCGTGCGAATCGTCACGCCGTTGATGTTCGGACACGCGACGAGCAGGGTGCGCAACGCATCGCGGCAGTAGGCGGCCTGGGTTTCCGGTGTCAGACCTTCGATGGTGTAATTCACGTTCGGGCTGTTCGCCCACTGGAAGGCGTGCGTCCAGAGGCCGAGCTGAAAATGCAAACCTCGTCGCGCTGTCTCGTCGCTGATGAATTTGAGCATTTCCAAGTTCAGATCGCGCTCGGCGTCGGGCAGCGGCACGGCGCGGACGTTGTAACCCGGCACGGACAGCAGAAACGGATACGCGAAATACAAATAAGTGTCGCGAAGGCCGGTCGCGAAATCGTAGCCGAGTCCGAGCGTGAGGCTGAAACGGTTGAACCGGTTCGCCGCGAGCATCGTGAGGTAGGGCGGCCAGAATTCCTTTGACTGGAACCACGGTTTGTCCTCCACGTCGCTGTTGAATCCGCGCGAAATGCTGCGGATGGAATTCGCCGGTCGTTCGCTGGCTGGCTTGACCGTCCGCAACGCGGCCAGCGGGTCGGCGGAAAAATTCACGCGGTCGGCGAGTTCAAGCAGCGCATAAACCAGCCCGCGCACGTCCGAACCGACGGCCAGCAGAACATTTCGCCTCCCGATTTTTCCGCGCGCCAGCGCCAGCGCTTCGGGAACGTCCGGCAATGAAATTTTCGCGGCGTCCAAAATCTGCCGTGCGAACCGCGAATTGCGGCCAGCGACGAGAACAATTTCTAGCGCGGGCGGCGTATCATCAAGGCTCTGAAAAATTTGCGCCGCAATTCCACGGGCCGCGAGCGCTTCGCGCAATTGTTCCGCCGCCCATTGCACTGGCGGCTGGGTTGTGACCGCGTCTGATTTGTCGAGGACGATGGCGATGGCCGGTTTGCTTTCAGCGGCGGAAACCGACAGCGGCAACAAACCTGCGCCAGCCATCGCCGCAGCGGCGAGGCCGGTCTGTTTGATGAATTGACGGCGTGTTCCGCCGGGTTGAAAGGAATCTCTGTTGTCAGTGCTCATGGTTGATCATGAATTCAAGACGCTTTGCCCGCTGCTGGCGAGATTTATTTTGGGCGAAACCGGCGGCGTGCGGGATTCAGGAAGCGTCCACGTCCGGCAAAGTTTTCAAAAATGCGTTGCCTTGTTGCTGCAACCGTTCTTCGAGCCGCTTGGTGCAGTCGCAGTTGGAACACGCCCACGGTTCGGTTCCGTTTTCGTGCCGGCAATTTTTCCGGTTGTGCGCGTCCTTGACGCTCAACAACTCAAAGTATTTCTCCCAGTAGGGACGTTCCTCCGCCAGCGGCGTGTCGCAAAAGCAGGTTTCAACCCAGTGCGCGGTGCCATCGTCGCCGACGCGCGCCCGTTGCAGGTCGTAAATGTATTCATCGCCGGCAATGGAGCCTTGGCCGAGCGTGCCATCGGCGATGGCTCGCAGCAGGCTTTGTTCGCATCCCGGTTTCACGCGGGCTTTGACGAGATAGCGCATAAATCGAACATACACCAAAAGGCGCATGAGAAAAGCGCCGGTGCCGTGCGGATTCAAAATTGTTTTTGAAATCCGTCGGATTTACGGCCAAGATGAGCGTTCGCTTTTGCCTTGTAGCGGCGGTCTGCGACCGCCGTTATGATTTCGGCGACGCCTGTTAGAGCAACGCCACATTTACATGAAACGCACGCATCATTGCAACGAACTGCGCCCGGCGCACATCGGTCAAACCGTCACATTGTCCGGCTGGGTTCACTCCCGCCGCGACCTCGGCGGTCTTATCTTTATTGACATCCGCGACCGCGAAGGCCGCACGCAGACGGTCTTTGATCCGTCCGATTTGCCAAAGGAGCTTTTTGAACGCGCCGCTGCGTTGCGCAGCGAATGCGTGGTGAGCATCACCGGCAAAGTCCGTCAACGTCCCGAAGGCACGAACAATCCGAAAATTCCAACGGGCGAAATTGAAGTCGGCGTCAGCGCGCTTGAAGTTTTGAACATGGCGGAAGTTTTGCCGTTCCCCGTGGACGATCCGGAAATCGCCAACAAAGTGAACGAGGAATTGCGCCTGCAATATCGCTACCTCGACCTGCGCCGTCCCGAAATGGCGCGCAACCTGAAAGTGCGCAGCAAAGTCGCCATCGCCACGCGCAGCTACATGGACGAACAGGGCTTCCTCGAAGTGGAAACGCCGACGTTGTTCAAATCCACGCCCGAAGGCGCGCGGGAATTTCTCGTGCCCAACCGCCGCGAGCCGGGAACCTTTTACGCGCTGCCGCAATCGCCGCAACAGTTCAAACAGATTCTCATGGTCGCCGGCGTGGAAAAATATTTTCAGCTCGCGCGCTGCTATCGCGATGAAGATTTGCGCGCCGACCGCCAGCCGGAATTCACGCAGGTGGACATCGAGATGAGCTTCATTGACCGCGAAGATATTTACGCGCTCATCGAAGGTCTGCTCAAGCGCGTCTGGAAAACCGCGCTGAACATTGACGTGCCGACACCATTCAAACGCATCTCGTTCGAGGAAGCATTGAACCGTTACGGCATTGACAAGCCCGACACGCGCTTCGGCATGGAACTCGTGGACTTCACGGAAGAATTTCGCGCGAGCAGTTTCAAAGTTTTTTCCGGCGCGATTGCGAACGGCGGAGTTGTCAAAGCGCTCAACGCAAAAGGCATGGCCGGCGCGACGCAAGGCCAAATCGAAACAATGACCGAATATGCCAAAAGTTTCGGCGCGAAAGGACTGGCGTTTATCAAAGTTGAAAATGGCGAATGGAAATCGCCGATCGTAAAATTTTTCAACGACGCGGAAAAAGCCGCGTTGACGTCAAAACTGAAAATCGAAGAAGGCGATTTGATTTTGTTCGCCGCCGATCAATGGCTGAACGCCTGCGAAATTATCGGCAAAATCCGTTTGTATTGCGCCGACGTTTTGAAAGGGCAGAGGAAGCTGGCGATTGATCCGCATCAATTTAATTTTCTCTGGGTCATTGAATTTCCACTGCTCGGATTTGATCGCGAGCAGAATCGCTGGTATTCCAGCCATCATCCATTCACCGCGCCGGTGCGGGAAGACCTCCCGCTGCTCAAGACCGATCCCAAGAAAGTTCGCGGCCAGCATTATGACGTGGTCGTCAACGGCGTCGAACTCGGCGGCGGCTCGATTCGTATTCATCAGCCCGACGTGCAGAAAACCATTTTCGAGGAACTGCTGCAAATTCCGCCGGACGAAACCAAACTGCGCTTCGGCTATATGCTCGACGCGTTCAAATACGGCGCGCCACCGCACGGCGGCATCGCGCTCGGCTTCGACCGCTTGATCGCGATTCTCTGTGGCACGCCCAGCATCCGCGACGTAATTGCGTTTCCGAAAACCGCGAAGGGAACTTGTTTGATGACGGACTCGCCGTCGCAAGTATCGCCGAAACAATTGTGCGAACTTTATCTCGAAGTGAAGGTTAAACCGCCCGCGCCTGTGCCGGTCAAAACGTAACCCGCTGTCATGGCCGACTGGAAAAAATCAGGCCGACGCATTTTGATCACCGCAGCCACCGCTTACATTTTTTTCTGCGCCTGCGGCTGTGCGTTGCAGCGGAAGCTGCTTTATTTCCCAACAAAAATCTTGGCGGCGGCCGTGGTTCAGGCGGCGGCGGAACACGGTTTTGGGCCATGGAAAAATTCCGCCGGCCAGATCATCGGCTGGAAAATTCTCGCAAGCGGCATGGCGACGGGCAGCGTCCTGATTGTCCACGGCAATGCCGGTTGCGCCATCGGACGCGGTTATCTCGCGCAGCCGATCCACGACGCGGAATCTGTGGACGTTTTTGTTTTGGAATATCCGGGCTACGGCGCGCGTGAAGGTTCGCCCAGCAAGAAAAGTTTCGACGCGGCGGCGGAAGAGGCGTTTCAACTGTTGTCAACCAACCTGCCAAAATATGTCGTGAGCGAATCCATCGGTGCGGGCGTGGCTTGTGAACTGGCGAAAAATCTTCCGTCGGAAGTCGCCGGGCTGGCGTTGTTCGTTCCGTATCACGATCTCGCTTCGGTGGCGCAGCGGCATTTCTGGTTTCTGCCCGCCGGATTTTTACTCCGCGACCGTTTCAATCCGGCGGAGTGTTTGCGGAGTTATTATGGGCCGGTGAAATTCGTCATGGCGGGCGCTGATGAAATTATCGGACCGGCCTCCGGCCTCCGGCTGGCCGACGGTTACGGTGGCCCGAAAGAATTGCAGGTCATTCCCGGGGCGCATCATAACGACGTTTCCGGGCAGCCGGCGGACTGGTGGCGGGAAGTGTTTTCGTTCTGGCGGAAAAATGCGGCGGCCATTTCAAAATGACGCTGCACAAATTTTAAGACAAAAAAGCCGGAGCATTTTTGCCCCGGCTTTGGGTTTGGGATGGGAAATTATTTCCGGGCCAGTGCGAGCGCGAGGCGGGATTTTTTGCGGTTGGCGGTGGGACGCTTGACGACGCCGACTTTGACGGCCTTGTCATACGCGGAATGCACACCGGGAAGCAGCTTGGCAGCCTCGTCTTGTTTGCCGGCAGCGATGACGGCGCGGAATTCTTTTTCCACGCGGCGCAGGTTGGAGGTGACGCTGCGGTTGTGCAGCTGTTTGCGTTTGCTGTTGCGCATCCGGCGTTCGGCTGACTTCGTATTCGGCATAAATTAATTCTTATTGCGTAAAAGGGCGGTGAATCTAGCGAACACCGCCGAAATGTCAACGTCTAAAAACCGTGAATCGGTGTCCTCATGTCCGAATCCGGTCCGATTAAGCGGCTGAGGCCCGCCGGAAGATGCAAGTTGAAACCATCCGTTCTTTACATTTTCGCGGCAGGCTGCTCTTTTATCATAATTCGGACGACGGCGTGGTAATTGCTGTTTTTTATGAAATTTTGAACTGATGAACCAAAGTCTCCGCATACTGCATCTGGAAGACAACCCGGCTGACGCGCTGCTGGTGCGCGACCTGCTGGCGCACGACGGCCTGGCGGTGGAAATCCGGCACGTTGGCAACCGCGCCGAGTTCACGCGGGCGCTGCCGGAGGGGAAATGGGACCTGGTCATTTCCGACTACCGGCTGCCGGATTTCACGGGCCTCGACGCGCTGAAACTGGTGCGGGAAAAATTTCCGCTCCTGCCGTTCATTCTAATGTCCGGCACGATTGGCGAGCTGGCGGCCATCGAAAGCCTCAAGGCCGGTGCGACCGACTACGTTCTCAAACACAACCGCGACCGGCTGCCGTCCGCCGTGCGCCGCGCCATTGACGAGGCGGGAGAACGTGTGTTGCGCCATGAGGCCCAGGAGGAGGTGCGCCGGAGCGAGAAGCAATACCGGATCCTGTTCCAGGGCAACCCCCATCCGATGTGGGTCTTCGATCTGGAGACTTTGAAAATTCTCGAAGTCAATGAATCCGCCGTGCAGCACTACGGTTATTCGCGCGAAGAATTTCTGGGAATGACGCTCGCCGATTTGCGCGCGAACGAGCGGGACAGCCGCAGCAAGCTTCCCGTCTTGGATCCGGACTCGAACGGCCTGGTCTGGCAGCACCGCCGCAAGGACGGCAGCGTCGTGGACATGGAACTCGTCTGGTCGCCGTTGGCATTTCAGGGCCGGCTGGCGGCGATGACGATGGCCACGGACGTGACGGTGCGCCGCCGCGCCGCGCTGCACAACGCGCTGTTCGGCAAATTGAGCCATCAGTTGAGCGCGGTCACAACCGCGTCCGAGGCGGCGATGTTCATCTGCGACGCGGCGGATGAACTCTTCCGCTGGGATGATTTCGCGCTGGACTTGTATTCGGCGGAAAAGGACGAAGTTGTTTCGCTGCTGTCCATCACGACGATTGAAGGGCAGCGCGTGGAAATTCCCGCGTCGCCGCAGCCCAAAAACGCGAACGCGCTGGTGCGGCGCGTGATTGCCCGTGGCGCGGAGGTGGTGTCGGCGCTGGAGACCGGCGAAAAGGAGGGAACGACCATGATCGCTCCAATCTGCAAGGGCGAACACGTCATCGGGGTGCTGTTCATCCAGAGCCGCCTTTCGCACAGCTATTCGGACGGGAACCTGGCGACATTGCGGGCGCTGGCCGACCAGTGCGGCGGCGCGTTGCAGCGCGTGCGCGCCGAGGATGAACTGCGCCACAGCCAGCGCCGGTTCCGCGACCTGTTTGAAAATTCTCCCGACGCGATTTTTGTCGAAGATTTGGAGGGCAAAGTTTTGGACGCCAACGCCACCGCCTGCAACCTGCACGGGCTTTCGCTGGAACAATTGATCGGCAAAAATGCCATCGAGGAACTGGTGCCGCCCGGACGTCACGAGGCGGCGCGCGCCGATTTTCAAAAACTGGTGCGCGGCCAGATTTCGTGGATCGAAGGTGAAAGCCTTTGCGCCGACGGACGGATCGTGCCGGTGGAAAGCCGCGTCGTCCATGTTGAATTTGAAGGCCAGCCCGCCCTGCTTTTTCACGTTCGCGATCTCATTGAGCGGCGCGCGGCGGAAATGGCCGTGCGCAGCTCCGAGGCGCTGTTCCGCTCCGTCTGGGAAAATTCCGTGGATGGCATGAGGCTCACGGACGAGAACGGAACCATTGTCGCGGTCAACAGCGCCTACTGCCGGATGGTCGGCCTGCCGCAGGAACAGCTCGAAGGCAAGCCAAAAACCATTGTATATGGGGCGGATGTGGACTGGGAAAAATTGCTGCGCAGTCACCGCGAAAATTTCCGCGCCAGCGTGGCGGAGGCAAAGACCGAGCGTAAACTGGTCCTGCACGACGGACGCCCGGTGGTTTTTGAGGTCTCCGACTCCTACGTCGAGTCCGGCGGCAAGCCGCGTTTGTTGCTGAGCCTGTTCCGCGATGTCACGCTGCAAAAGCAACTGGAGGAACAGCTCCGCCAGTCGCAAAAGATGGAGGCCATCGGCCAGCTTGCCGGCGGGGTCGCCCACGATTTCAACAACATCCTCACCATCATTCTTGGCCACGCGTCGCTGCTCACGATGACGCGGCTCGACCCCAAGGCGCTCGTCTCGGCCAACCAGATCAAGCAGGCCGCCGAACGCGCCGCCGGCCTGACGCGGCAGTTGCTCGCGTTCGGCCGCAAGCAGATTGTCAATCCCCGTCCGCTGGATCTCAACCGCGTGGTCGGCAGCATGAGCGAGATGCTCGGACGCCTGCTCGGCGAGGACATCGCGTTGCAGCTTAATTTTTGCAGCGAGCCGGCCATCATCGAGGCCGACCCGACCATGCTCGAACAAATTTTGCTGAACCTCTCCGTGAATTCCCGCGACGCCATGCCGCGCGGCGGACGGCTCGCCATCCGCATTTCCATCCGCGACGTTGACACGGCGCACATCCGCAAATTCGTCGAGGCGACGCGGGGTCGTTACATCTGCTTGAGTCATACCGATACCGGCATGGGCATTCCGCCGGAAAATGTCGCGCGCATCTTCGAGCCGTTTTTCACCACGAAGGAACTGGGCAAGGGCACCGGCCTCGGTCTCGCCACTGTTTATGGCATTGTCAAGCAGCACAAAGGCTGGATCGAAGTTGAGAGCGAACTTGGCAAAGGCACGACGTTCAATGTTTTTCTGCCCGCCAGCATCGTGCGTGCGACCGAACCCGAAACCACCAATGACACCCAGTTGCGGGGGCTTGACGGCACCGAGACCGTGCTTGTCGTCGAGGACGAACGCGACCTGCGCGACATCGTCACGCGCACTTTGATCCGCCACGGCTACCGGGTCTTTCAGGCCGTGGACGGCAACAACGCCCTGCAAATCTGGGAAGAATACAAAAATGAAATCAGCCTCGTTTTCACCGACGTCATCATGCCCGGCGGCCTCAACGGGCGCGAACTGGCTGAACGTCTCTGGATTGAAAGGCCAAAGCTGAAAGTCATTTTCTCCACCGGCTACGGCGCGGAGGCGCTTGGCAAGGATTTCAAGCTCGACCCGGGATTGAATTATCTGCAAAAGCCCTACCTGCCGAACGCCCTTGCCCGCATCGTCCGCCACTGTCTCGACGCCAAGGCCGGATGAAATTCCGGTGCGGCCGGATTTTTGCCCGCGCTTTTCCAACTTCCATTTTCCATCCTCCATCCTCTATCCTCGCGCCATGATCATTGCGCCCTCGCTGCTCGCCGCCGACATCGCCCGCCTGGGAAAAGAGGCCGCCCGCGCCCAGCGCGCCGGGGCCGACTGGCTGCACCTCGACATCATGGACGGCCAGTTCGTGCCCAACATTTCCTTCGGCCCCGCCGTCGTCGCCGCCGTCCGGCAGCATGCCAAAAAACTTTTCTTCGACGTGCATCTCATGTGCGAAAAACCGGAAATTTTGCTGGAACCGTTTGCCGAAGCCGGCGCGGATGAAATGATTATTCATGCCGAACTTGGCGAACAAGTCCTGCCGCTCATCTGGAAAATAAAGAATCTCGGCAAAAAAGTCGGCCTCGCCGTCAATCCGCCCACCGCCATCGCCGCCGCCCAGCCGTTCTTGGACAAAATTGACCTGCTCCTGGTAATGACCGTCAATCCCGGCTTCGGCGGCCAGGAATTTATTCACGAGTGTCTGCCCAAAATCCAGCAGGCCGATGCCTGGCGGCGCGAACGCAAATTGAACTACCGCCTTGAGGTGGACGGCGGTATCAACAACGCCACCGTCGCCGAATGTGCCCGCGCCGGAGCCGACACGTTTGTGGCGGGAACCGCGCTGTTCCGTCGGCGCAACATGGGACCCGCCGTCAAAAAAATGCGGAAGATCGCCCACGACAACGACCCCTCGCTCGCTGATTTGAAGGTGTAAGGTGCGCGGTTTGACATCCGCCATCGGCAGGGGCAATTTTGCCTGATGAAAATGAAGGAATCTGAACTGCGCGGGTTGGTTCGTGAATCCCACCTGCAGCCCATCCGCGTTCATCTTGACGACGGAAAAAACTACACCATTTTCCACCCTGATTTTGCCGTTGTTGCTGATGGCGCACTGCTGTTGGTTGCCGGCCCCGGTATTGATCTCGGCGACGCGCGTTTTACCGTCTGCTATTTCGATCACATTGTCCGCGTTGAAGCCATCAAAAAAAAATCCAAAGCCGCTGCGTGAGTTTATTTCACCCACTGGACTGTCCAAGATATGCGGGCTGCCAAAGTGCCGGCGTGCAAGCTTAACTTTTGCACTCTAACTTCACCGTCACGCCTTGCCGGGCGGCTTCATGGCAGGCGTCCATGACTATTTGGGTTTTCAACGCCCACCACGGCCAGTCGTCATTCAATTTGCCGGAGACAACTTGCTCCGCAAAATTGCGCCACATCCGCGTATCCTGCGCCGTCGGGTGGCCTTGCACCATCGGGTCGGCGTCCGGCGGACACTTCACTTCGGCTTCGCAGCGGATCATTTTTTCGTTCACCTCGAACGCGGGTTCGTAGCTGTTGAACGGATGCACGAAGTCGGGCAGCCACAGCCAGCCTTTCTGGCCGCTGACGTGAACCCACTGCTGCCGTCCCGCAAGAAATGAAGAATAAAATGCCACCGACATTCCTTTGTCGTAGAGCATTTCTCCAGAGAATTCCACCGGCGCGGACGGGCGGTCGGGAAGATTTTCCGATTGCGAAAGGATTCGTCCGGCGACCGCGCGCGGCAACTGCCAGTGCATCGTCCAAAGCGCAAAGCGGATGGAATACCAGCCCAAATCGCCGAGGCATCCGGCAGGTTCGAGCAGGCCGTTTGCCCGGATGTTCGTGCCGAAAAAATTTTCGCCGGGATAAAAACTGAACGCGGAAGAAATCCGCCGCACCTCGCCGACGCTTTGGTCGTCGTCCAAAATTTCGCGGACGCGGGCGAGGCGCGGGCTATGCATGAACATCACCCCGTCCATGAATTGCACCGAGTTTTTTTTGCAGGCGGCGAGCATCCGTTCCAATTCGGCGGCGTTGGTTCCGCAAGGTTTTTCACAAAGAACATGTTTGCCGTTTTGCGCGGCGCGGAAGACGAAGTCCTCGCGCAAGCCGGTCGGCACCGGAATATAAATTGCGTCCACATCGGGCGACGCGAGCAACTCCTCGTAGCTGCCGAGCGCAGCGGGAACGCGGTCAAAAGAATCTTCCGCCTGACATTCGCGGATGAACGCGCGGCTTTTCTCGATGTCGCGGCTGGCGACAGCGGAGATGACGCAGTTGCCGGAATTCAAAACAGCCTTCCAGTTTTTCCGGCCGATGCCGGCGGTGCTTAAAAATCCAATTCTCAATTTTTTCATAATAAAATATGGAGCGCCGGTCTCCGGCCCGGCGAGGTTCAATGTTGGCAACCCGCCGGGTCGGAGACCGGCGTTCCGGCGGCTTCACGCACGCGTTCCAAAATCACGTCGGCCAGCCGCGGTTCAGTGCCGACGGATGGTGAATACCAAACCAGTTTTCCATCTTTCTCCGTGGGATTGCGCCAGGTCGGCTGGCCGGCGGCGAGCCGTTCTTTGACGACGCGTTCCGGCTCGCCCAGCAGCACCGGAATGTCCTCGACCACGTGCAATCCATCGCTGATAAAAAATGGCACGACGACAATGTTCTTTGTTCTGGCATTTTCATGGCAGCCCTTGATGAACGGCGGTTCTTCCATGAAAACCGCGCCGACACCGGCATAAAGTTTCAGCGCGCGGATAAGTTCCACCTGCCGCTCCACGGCCCGGCGTGAATTCTCATTGCGGCCGGTGCCGTGGCCGGCGATGAGCAGCGTCGTGTCCGCCGGTTTGGGCGCGCGCGGAAACGGAAATTTTTTTACGACCTCGTCCGCCCGGGCGAGAATCACGGCCGTCATTGAATCGTGCGAA
>Ga0208849_1001689_pt1 | contig 14258 bp, 15 predicted proteins | sample NGESurdeep072012_10_FD_184470 | JGI IMG/M metagenome (GOLD analysis project Ga0208849, IMG submission 184470) | Arctic peat soil microbial communities from Barrow, Alaska - NGEE Surface sample 53-3 deep-072012 (SPAdes) | ecosystem: Environmental > Terrestrial > Soil > Wetlands > Peat ...
CCGATGTCCGCAAGCCGACCGGATACGGCACGGTCCGCGCTTATCTCTCGGTTGGCGCCAATCACGAGTGATACAGCCGACCTGCGCCCCGACCTTCTCTCCTTAAAAACGAAAAGCCGTTGCGCGGCACGCGCTACCGCCAGTTCACTGCAGCACTACTGGATAATGGCGAAAACCGCGGAAGCGCGCGCGGCCGCCGCGCACGAAAGCGCCGGCGCGTACGATGGCGGAAAAGCGCGCCGTGAGTTTTTGGAGCGCGACTCGCGCTTCCATGCGGGCGAGCGAATTGCCGGCGCAGGTGTGGATGCCGCCGCCGAAGGCGAGATGCCGGTTGGGCTGGCGGCGGATATCGAGCTGGTCGGGTTCGGCAAACTGCGCGAGGTCGCGGTTAGCGGCGCCGATGCACAGATGCACGTAGCTCTGCGCCGGCAGCATCACGCCGCCGATCTCGGTGTCGCGGACTGCGCGCCGGTTGCCGAGCTGATTGGAGCTCTCCATGCGCAAAAATTCTTCGACCGCCGTTTCAATCAGTTCCGGATGCGCCGCGAGATCGCGCCACACTTCGGGATGCTCGATCAAGAGATGAATGCTGTTGCCGATCAGGTTGGTCGTGGTCTCGTGGCCGGCGTTGAGCAGAAAGATGCAGTTGTGCAGGAGTTCAAGTTCGGACAGGCGATCGCCCGCAGCGGTTTCGCTGGCGAGATCGCTGGCGTCCACCAGGGTCGAGAGGATTTCGCGCCCGTCGTGCGCGCTGCCGCGCTGACGCCGCCCAATGATATCTTTCAGGTAAGCCTTGAACTCTGCGACCGCGCGGTTTCCGGCGTCGAACTGCTCGGCCGACAGCACCGGCTCGAGCGCGCCGAGAATGGCGAGCGACCAAGCGCGCAGCGGGCCGCGCTCGTCGTCGGGGATGCCCAACAGGTCGCCGATCAGCTGCACCGGAATGGCGGCGGCGAAATCGTCGATCATATCGATGGTGCCGCGCGCCGCCGCGACGTCGAGCAGGCGGTCGACAAGCGCCTCGATGCGCGGCTGCAGCGCCTTGAGCGCGCGCGGCGAGAATGCCGGACCAAGGAGTTTGCGTACCCGCGTGTGCACCGGCGGATCGTTGAAGACGAGGCTTGTGGTGTGGTGTTCGTACAACTGGCTGTCGCCGAAATTCGGCTTGAAGTCGACTGTCTTGTCGGAGCTCCAGGTCCCGGCATCGCGATAGACGGCGACAAGATCGTCGTAGCGCGTGAGCAAATACGAGCCGTCCGGCATGCGATGCACCGGGTCGTGCTCGCGCAGCGCGCGGTAAGTGTGATACGGATCGTCGAGGAATGCCGGATCGAGCCGCTTGAGATCGAACGCGGCGGCAAGCGCGCGGTCGTTCGCTGGCAGCGGCGCGATGGCGGACGCCGCAGCCATCGTCAGGCGAATTCGTACGGAATTTGGGTCGGGCCGTATTGCTCGACCACAGTCTTTGCGTCGCGATCGTAGCGATGCTGCAGCGCGGTGCCCTCGCCGAGTTTCTGGCTGCGCACGATGATCGCGACAGAGCGGGTCGGACCACCCTGCTCGGCATGAATGGCGCGAGGCGGCACCAGATCGACCTTGCCCTGCGAGCCCGTCGTGACCGACGACAACTTGAGCTCGGCATAGCCGGGGCGGCTGCCGTCGTCGACGCGGTTGAAGCGTTCGAGGCTCTCGGTGCCGTCGAGCACGCCGTAGAGCACCCAGGCATCGGCGTGATCGTGAATGCTGCCGGTGCGGCCCGGCACGCGCACCACGCCGTTGACGACAAAATGATAGTCGGGATCGACATAGAACAAGAGGTTCTTGCGGCCTTCGGTCGAGGGCCAGTTCGCCGAATGCGCTTTGAGCGCCGGATCCTTCACCAGCGTCTCCAAGAGCGGCTTCGCCTTCGTCATGCGCCGTCCGTCATCGGCATCGCCCGCCCAGATGGCGCGAAGCTCGGCAACAAACTTGTCGAAGACCGGCAGACGGGAATTTGGCATGGTTGGTCCCTCTTGACGACTCAGCGGCATCATTACAAGCGAAGCGAAGCAATCCGGCTCTTCAACAAGGCGAGGATCGCTTCGTCGCTGCGTGATCACTCACGCAACGGCTCACCCTCGACAGTGCAGCGCCGCAGCAGCCTCCGCTCTTCTTTGGGGAAATCGGTGCGGGCATGGATGGTGCAGCGATTGTCCCACATCAGAAAATCGCCGAGTTTCCACTCGTGCTCGAAGATGAAATCGCGCCGCTCGCCGATCTCGTAGAGCTGGCCGAGGATCGCGTCGCTCTCCTGCTGGCTCATCCCCTCGATACGGGTCGTCATCAGCCGGTCGACAAACAGCGTTTTGCGCCCCGTTTCCGGGTGGGTGATAAACACCGGGTGGTGAAAGTGCGGGATGCCGCTGATATCGCCCGATGAACCTGCCTGCTTGGCGCGATTGTACTCGTGGATGTGCAGCGCCTTCTTGCCTTTGAGTTTTTCTTTCAGCGCCGGCGGCACCGCCTCATAGGCCTGGTACATGTTGGAGAACATCGTGTTGCCGCCGCGCGACGGCAGCTCGAGCGCGTAGAGAAACGTGTATTTGTACGGCCGTGCGGAGTAGCCGGAATCGATGTGGAACCAGAATTCGCCGTCGCCGAACGCACCGATCGGCTGGCCGTCGACCTTGATGTTGGTGACGAGCAGGACCTTCTCATGGTCCTGCTGAACCCCCTCGGCGCGGCCACGCAAGGGCTCGGGCGCCTTCTTGCGGCTGCCGAGATCGCCGAAATATGAGGCAAAGCGCAGCTGGTCGTCCTGCGAAACCTGCTGACCGCGAAATACCAGCACGATGTACTTATTCCAGGCATCCCTGACCGCGGCGACCTCGTGGGCGTTGAGCGGCTTCGACAGATCGATGCCTTTGATCTCGGCACCACAGGCGGCCGCCAACGGCGTGACCTCGATGTCGATGGTGTCCTGCATGGCGTTCCCTTCCGGCAGTATTGCGCCAACGTTAACCCGGAAGGACGCAGCCCTCAAGGAGGCGGTAATTGCCGGCACTGGCCATCGCCGTCTGGGATTGCAAATGGGATAGCCATCGCGCCGCACGGTGCAGGTCGGGACCGGTTCGGTCGTTGGACACTTCAGGCAGAGCAATAAAAGCAACGCCCGTGGGACGATAAAGTTTCCAATTCAAGACGTCGGGCGACATCGGCGTCCAAGCGAACCACCGCACTCACATCTGTTAAGCCTCCATCGCTCAATTTTTTGGGATGCCGGGCACAAACCTTCAGTTCGCACGTTGGGGTGGCGTGTCAACAACCAAAACGGAGTCAACTCCAATGAAACGCCTTCCCATCCTGGCCCTCGGTGCCGGCCTGATCGTTGCAACGGGCAGCGCAATGGCCGCCACCGAGCTGATGACCAGCGTTCCGTCGAACAGCGTCACAGTCACCGACTGGTACAAGCAGAATGTCTACGATCCGCAGAACACAAAGATCGGCGAGGTCATGGACGTGCTGGTGTCACCTGACGGCAAGGTCAACTCCGTGATCGTGGGCGTCGGCGGCTTTCTCGGCGCAGGCGAAAAGGACGTCGCCGTGGACTTTAGCGCCATCAAGCGGACCACGAAGGACAATTCGATCTATCTGACAATGAACACGACCAAGAACGCGCTGCAGTCGGCACCCGGCTTCAAATATGATAAGGACACGACGACCTGGGTGCGCGACAATGCGAAGCGCAACAACGCCTCGCAATAGCCATTAGCGGCGAATACGGCGGAAGCCTAGCTGCTTGTTTGACAGGAAGCCCCCGCGCGGTGTCCGCGCTGGGGCTTCCCATTTTAGTGTCCCCGGCCACCTTTCGATTTTTTATTTCCTCCATCCGCTTCGCGCGCGGCGGCGTAATATTTGCGCCGGATATCCGCAAGGTCGATGCGCGGCTTCGGCATCTTTAATCCCATTTCGTCCATGTTATCGGCGACGATTCGCGAAATCGCCAGATTGCGAAACCATTTGTGGTTCGATGGAATGATGTACCACGGCGCGTATTTGGTGCTGGTCCGCTCGATCGCCTCCTCGTAGGCGTCGATATATTTCGGCCACAACTCGCGTTCGGTGTAGTCACTCTCGCTGATCTTCCATTGCCGCGCCGGATCGTCGAGCCGCTGCTTGAAGCGCTCAAGCTGCTCTTCAGGACTGATGTGCAGATAGAATTTCAGGATGCACGTGCCGTTTTCGCTCAGCATTTTCTCGAAGCCATTGATCAGATCGTATCGCTTCGACCAGATAGAGCGCGGCACCAGCTTGTGCACGCGCACTGCCAGGACATCCTCGTAGTGCGACCGGTTGAAGATCACGACTTCTCCTTTGCCCGGCGCGCCCCGGTGCACGCGCCAGAGGAAGTCATGCGCCAGCTCGGTCGTATTGGGCTTCTTGAAAGCGGCAACGAACGTGCCTTGCGGATTCATGCCGCTGAACAGGTGACGAATCACACCATCCTTGCCGGCCGCGTCGAGCGCCTGCAGCACGATCAGCAGCGAACGCGAGGCGTCCGCATAGAGCAGGTATTGCAACCGGTTAATGCGCTCAACGTCGCTGGCGATCTCCTCGACCGCGGCATCGTGCGACACTTGCTTGCCGGAATAGGCCGGGTCGATTTTGCCGATATGCGGCTTCGCGCCCGGCGCAACGATGAATTTTTTGCGGTAATTCATGCTTGTCTCTCGGTTCGGCATCGGTCACCGGCGCGCGGGCCACCAAATCCAGCCAATTAAACCAATGCCTCTGGTTCGCACCTGTTCCGGAGCGCGGTCAAGGCCGCGGTTGGCAGAACCGCCGTCCGGCTGTTAAAGCCATGGCAGGGCAAATAAAACAGCGGCGCACCGGCAGCGGCGACCATGGACCAACCGTTCAATCTCATCGCGCTCCAGATCTCGGTCTGGCTGCTGCCGATCCTGATCGCCGTGACCTTCCACGAGGCGGCGCACGGCTTCGTCGCGTATCTGCTCGGCGACGACACCGCTTGGCGCCAGGGCCGAGTTACCTTCAACCCCCTCAAGCACATCGACCCCTTCGGCACCATCGTGCTGCCGGTGTTGCTGCTCTTGGCGCATTCGCCGTTCTTGTTCGGCTACGCCAAGCCGGTGCCGGTAAATTTCCGCGCGCTGCGCCACCCGCGCCGCGATACGATTTTGGTGGCAGCCGCAGGCCCGGCGATCAACCTCGTGCTGGCGACATTGTCGGCCGCGGCTTTCCATCTGATCGATTATGCCCCGGATATGGTCGGGCGATTTATCGGCGACAATCTGAAGAACTCACTCATTCTCAATGTCGTGCTCGCGGTATTCAACCTCATTCCCGTTCCGCCCCTCGACGGCGGGCGGATTCTCGTAAGCCTGCTGCCGCAGGTGCTGGCGAGACCCATAGCACGGATCGAACCCTACAGCCTGGCGCTCCTGGTCGGACTTCTCATCGTGCTGCCGCTTCTTGGCGCGCAATTCGGGCTGAATCTCGACATCATCTCTCAGATCGTGACGCGATCGGCGCGCGCCATCATCGCCGTCATTCTGCAGATCACTGCGAACGGCTGATCAAACGGCCTTTCAAGCTCGCCGTTACGACGCCGCGGCGCGCAGCGGCAAAGCGGCACCGCGCTCGACTCTGAAGATTTCGTCGAGACACCAGCGCGCGACCTCGCTGCCGGATGCGAACCAGACGCCGTCGGCGGCTTTCATGTGCTGGATGATACTGCGCAAAGTTTTCGCGCGTCCCGGCCGGCTGGAAATGTACGGATGGAACTGGAACGGACAGTAGGTCGGCGCGAGTCGCGACTCGTCGTGGAATTCGTCGAACATGGCCTTCCAGATCAGCAACGTGTCGTGCGGATTACCAGCGTCGTTGTGGCGATGCTGGTAGGTCCGGCCGTCGCCGAACGGCTGCCGTGGCAGTTCGACCAGCGTGCGTCCGTTGGACTGCCACAGGAACGGCAGATCGTGGGAGAACGAATTGCTGTTCCAGAGGAAGCCGTGCTCCATGAGTAATTCGAGGCTATTGGGACTCTGCGTGCACGAGCGCCAGCCGAACGGCCGGTGTCCGGTGCGATTGCCAATCATGTCGACGGTCTTGCGCATGACCTCGCGTTCCTGATCGCGGGTCAGGTTGCGGGCGACTTCGTGGTGATAGCCGTGGCCGGCGATCTCATGACCATTGGCGACGATTGCCTTGACGGCATCCGGGAAACGCTCGGCGATCGCCCCGCAAGTCATGAACGTCGCCTTGACCTTCTCCTCGTCAAGAATGCGCAGAATGCGCCAGATGCCCGTGTGCGGGCCGTATTCGCACTGGGTGTATTCCTCATGGTCGCGCGTGCCATCGGGCTCCGGCCGGACGTCCTCACCCCCTTGGAAATCGAAAGTCAGCGTCACCGCAACGCGGGCGTTGTCCGGCCAGCGGAAGCGGCCCTGATGATGTTGTTCCGTCACCATGATTTTTTCTTCTCCGTGCAGGGTTAGCGAAATTTAAACGACGCCGCGGCTTCCGTCCACAGCCGCGACCGGAGGGCCGCCCGGGCTAGGGCGGCGACAGCGCCTTCTCGATTTGGGACACCACGGCTGCCGGTGTCGCAAACAACCGGTCGACCGCCGCTTGTGTCTCCTCGGCGCTCATTGGCGCAATGTCGATACCGAGCTTCTTCGCGTCTGCGAGAAAATCCGGGCCCCGCATCGTTTTCGCTATCGCCTCACGGAGCACCACGAGCCGGTCCTTCGGCGTTTCTGGCGGCGCGGCGAGCGAGCGGCCGAGCGCAAGCGGCAGATAGAGAAACTCGAGTGCCTGGCGAACTTCCGGCGTTTTGGCCTGGTCGAGGATATTGGGCACATCCGGATAACGCGGGTCGGCGTGCAGAGCGCCCTGAGCAATCAGGCGGATTTTTCCCGCTTTGACGAGCCGGCTGAACTGCGACTGGAACAGCGACAGGCTGATGCCGCACGCACCGGTAATCTCGTCTCGCTCGAGCGCGATCATGCGTTCGGGCGTTCCCGGATAGCCGGAAATCACCTTGAATTTCATGTGGAGCAGTTCGCGGTAGACGACTGGGAACGAGTACGACTGCGCACTGACGCCCGATGCGCCGGCAACGACCTGATGGCTGTACAGATCGGCGATCGTATGCACCCCGCTGCCCGCCGAAACGATACAAGCGTCGTGATCGCTGTTCATGTTACCCAGCCAGGCGAACTGGCCGCCGTGAAACTGAACCTGAGGCGACTTGTAGACTTCCTCCTGGATGGCCGTACCCCGCACCATGCCGATGTAGGACCCGTCTTTCGGCAACGTATTGTAGAGCTGATTGGCGAACGCCATGCCGCCGGCGGCCGGAACGTTCTGCACGACGATGTTCGGATTACCGGGAATATATTTGCCGAGATGGCGCGCCAGCGCGCGAACGTAGATGTCGTAGCCGCCGCCGGCGCTGTTCGGCGAACCCAACGTAAGCGTATGCGTCTTGTAGAATTGCGCTGCGTCTTGGCCGGCCGCGGTCGCGGCACTGGCGAAGGACAGGATCAGGATCGCCGCGGCGCACAAGAATCGCTTCATGGCGCGCAGCGCAGATGCCCCTTCCAGTCGCAATAGCCATAGCCGGAATGGCAGCAACCGAACGATTCCGACGAGCAGAAATAGAATTGATAATCCGGTCCGCAGTGATTGGCGCAATACGGGCGGCCCCGCACGCGGTCATAGCGGCAGTGGTTGCGGAACCGCGGCGGTAGCGACCAAGGCGGCTGCCAATCCACACTGACAGCCGGCGCGGCGCCCGAATGATTCCAACCGCCTGTCAGGGGGAACGCGCCGGCCGCCGCGGGCAAGAGCGCGAGCGCAACGGCGGCAGACCGGACAATGGCGCGGCTCAGGCCGGCAAGGCTCATCGCCAAACCGGCGAGGTGAACGCGAATCGATTGCGGTAGCTGCATCATGAGGGGCCTCTATGCGCCACCATATTCGATCCGCCCGGTGCCTGTCACTTGCGCCTTGCCCGCGGCGGCATATGGCCTAAAACGGTCGGCGCAGACCAACGCGGACCCAATGGATATTCTGCAAGAAACCAACTTCGACTTTCTCGGCCCGAAAACCACCGGGAAAGTGCGCGACATGTATGAGCGCAACGGCAAGCTCATCCTGGTCACCACCGACCGGCACTCATCCTTCGACCGCATCATCGCGCACATTCCCTGGAAAGGGCAGGTTCTCAATCAGGTGAGCGCGTGGTGGTTCGAGCGGACCAAGGACATCGTGCCTAATCACATTCTGGCGATTCCCGACCCGAACGTCACGGTCGCGCGCAAGTGCTCCCTGGTTCCGGTCGAAGCCGTGGTGCGCGGCTATCTCACCGGAGTTACCGACACGGCGGCGTGGACGCGCTATTCGGCGGGTGCGCGCGACTTTGGCGGTACGAGCCTGCCCGAGGGTATGCGCAAGAACCAGAAATTGCCGCAGCCGGTCTTCGACCCGACCACCAAGGAAGCCGCCCACGACCGTACACTCTCGCCAGAGCAGATGATCGCCGAGAGTTTCATCACTCGGACTCTGTTCGATCGCGTCAAGCAGACGGCGCTGGCGTTGTTCGCGCGCGGGCAGGATATCGCGGCCAGGAGCGGACTCATTCTCGTCGATACCAAATACGAGTTCGGCACCGACGACAACGGCGCGCTCGTCCTCATTGACGAGATTCACACCCCGGATTCGTCGCGCTATTGGCAGCATGATTCGTATGCCGCGCGCTTTGCCGCCGGCGAAGAGCCGCAATATTTCGACAAGGAATTTCTGCGGCTATGGTTCCGCGATCATTGCGACCCCTATCGCGATGCCGCGTTGCCGCCGGCCCCGCCCGAATTGGTGCAGGAGCTGTCGCGCCGCTACATCGCGATGTACCAGCAGATTACTGGAACGAAATTTCAATACGGTGAGACGCCGATTTTGGCGCGCATCGAAAAGAACCTGAAATCCTTTGCGTTCTGAAATGATTGCCGTCGTTGGACCTACGGTCGAGATGCTGTTCTAAGCCCTCTGTCCGATAAACCTTTCCACAGCTTTTCACGATTGCCAGGGGAAACTGGGCGATCTACGCCGTGCGGCTTGATATCAAGCACGGCTTCAAAAGCTCGCCGCAACGCGACGTGGTCTATTGCGCGGACAAAAACGCGCAATGCCGCAGCGGCGTCGGCGCGATCCTTTGCAACGATCGCATCGCGGATCTTGACGGTCGTCCTCGCGAAAAACGTAAATCTCGAACCGCGGCGATCCATATCAGCGGCGACGGCCAGAACAGCCGTCCGATCGACCTCATCCAAAGTGATGGCGAAACGCAAAATGGAAAACAGCCATTCCTCTACGGCGCGTGGCGCTTCACCCGGAACGATTTGCTCCGTCTTGGGCATGTTCAGCCTCGCAGGCAACGCAGGATATCCCGTTTTGGCGCGGGCAACGAATTGGCATGGGAGGGTAAAAGCACTCGCTCAATCATAAAATCCGAATATTTCTTCCATAACTCCTGCAACGTTTTAAAGATCGCGCATCGCGTTTCCTCCGTAACGCCGGCGAGCGGCAAGCGTACCTGCGGCGACATCAGCCCGCAGAGACCCAATGCGTATTTGAGCGGCGTCGGGTTCGCTTCGCGCGCCAGAGCCGTGGTCAATTGTGTGAGCGGCATCATGATTCGGCGGGCACGCATCACATGGCCTTGCCGCCACGCAAGGTACATCCTTTGGCACAGGCCCGGTGCCACATTCGACACTACGGAGATACAGCCGTCGCCGCCCTGCGCCAAAAAGCCCAAAGCCGTCGCGTCGTCGCCGGAGAGAAGTCTGAAGTCCGAACCGACAAGAGCGCGCAGTCGCGAAGGACGGCCCACGTCGCCCGTTGCGTCCAAGAGCCCTATGATCTGCGGTGCCTCGGCGAGTCGCGCCACGCTTTCATCGGCCAGGCCACGCACTGTCCGCGACGGAACGTCGTGCAGAATGACCGGCAACCCAGTCGCGGCGGCAATCTCGCGGTAATGGGCACAAAGGCCGTCTTGTGTCGGCTTGTTGTAGTACGGGCAGACCGAAAGGATCGCATCCGCATCGTTTGTCTCGGCGATTTTGCCCAACGCCACCGCGTCCGCAGTGGCGTTGGAGCCGGCCCCGGCCACCACCGGCAGCCGGCCACGCGCCACCCCTGCGGCAATGCGGATAAGTTCCGCGTGCTCCGCTGAACTTAGCGCCCACGCTTCGCCGGTCGTCCCGCCGACCACGAGCGCTGTAGCGCCATGCATGATCTGCAGGTCGCAGAGCCACTCGAAAGTCTCGTAATCGACCTGGTCGTCATCGGTGAACGGTGTGGGCAGATCAGGCGCGTAGCCTGTCAATTTCGCGATATGGCGGCCTACGGCAAACATGGGAATCTTGGACCTCAGGCGACCCGCCGCTGGCGAAAAGAGAAAGTATCGTCTGCCGGCCGCTGGTCCGGTCTGACTGCCGGCGCAATGCCGGCATTGAGCTCTAAGATGCCGCTGGCCCAGACGACCGCGTGCAGATGAACGGCGTTCTCGTTTTTCACAAATTTGAGCGCTTCCCCGCGACTGACAAACAGTCCACCCCGCGTACCGCTCGGCTCCTGGGCGACCCAGTGGCCTCTGCTATCTCGTCCGATCAAGAAAATTCGCGGTTGAAGGCACGAGGGAGGTTCAGAGGCTTTATCCGTTTGTTTCATGGAAGTGCTGCCATTACATTGGTTTGTTGAGTTAGGCGGGAATAATGCTCCAATAGGCCGCTATTGATCGCCAAGCCGCTTTTCGTCGATGGCATCGGTGGGATGATTGGGCCTTCCAGCGAAAGCATGCGCTATCTCGGCGACAAGCTTCCACCATTCCTCGACTGCCATTGCGAGGAATTGTGCGAAGAGCTGCACGATACCAAAAGACTTGGCGCCCGCCGCGTCCCGTGTTTGCTGCGGTCTATTCACGATCGAATTTGCAGTGTTGGAGCGGCGGTCGGACGTGGCGTCCGGCCGGTTTCCCCGGAAACTGCAATCGGCGAGGCTTGAGATATCAGCTGATGGCACCGCTTGATGGCATTTCTGGATTGACGGAGCACCGGCGTGGGAACGGCTCGCTGACTGCGCTGAGCCATAGAGCGATCGATCGCCTGTGCAATTCTTTGCCAAAACGTCCGCGGTTCCGTGTCAATTGCCGCGTTGCGGACTGTGCCGCTAGGAATGACGCCCATGGGGTCCTCCAGTCTCCGTTGCGCTGTACCGAATCTGCTCCTAAGCGCATATGAATTCGAGACGGGATCGGACCCATTCTCATAAAGGCGGCATAGTGGCGCAAACAGAACCTGAAATCCGCTTGGATCGTGCACCACCCGCGCCCGTGAGGCCGTAAAGACAACGATCATAAAGACAAGAATCACAGAGAAACCAGAGGGAGCGAGACGTCCGGATATAAAAACTCCATAAGCATCGGAGCGGAATTTCATAAGTCGCCCCTGCATCTGCCAGACAAGGCAAAAGACCGAAGCCGATCCGGCCAGCCACACTACGTCTTGACCGCGAGGGGAATCGGCTATCGCCTCCGGCTACCGTAGCGCCGGGAATAGCCACGTTCGATGAGTGGCAATTCATCCCGCGCTATCCCACAATGTAATCACGGCACCGCCGATGATGATAAACAGGCCGCCAACAGTGACTGCCAGGCTAGGCGGAGTCCGAAATGCGACGAAATTGATGACTTGGCCCACGACGAAGAACGTAGCAACATAAACACCAATCAGGCGCCCGAAATCGAATGGCGCCTGATTAAGGACCACACCATAGCAGAATAACATGACCCCGCCGACCAACAGCAGCAACATGCGGGTGCCTGTCGCCTGGTGATGTAGCCCGGCGCGAACGACTGCGTCACCGCCCGCCTCGAACGTTGTGGCGACAAGAAGAAAGCTCAGCACGACAATCTTATCCACTGGACAGCCCTTTCGTTCATTCCGAAGCGTATATTGTGTTCGGGCTCGTAGCGAAGCCAGAGACCACACTAAACTGCAGGGACGCATGGACAATGCTTGACTTGATCATGTTGCTGCTTGTCGTCGTCTGCTTCGGGCTTGCGACGGCTTACGCCAGCCTCTGCGAGTATTTGCTCGCGCGTCCGACGGGTGAAGATGGCTCGCTATGACCACCGCAGGCTGGCTACAGATAGCGATTTTCATCGGCATCGTCGGCCTTCTGACGCGCCCTCTTGGTGGATATCTGGCGCGAGTCTATGCCGGCGAGCGCACATTTCTGCAGCCGTTGCTCAGGCCCATCGAAACAGCGCTCTACCGAATTGCGGGAGTAAAGCCGGACCTCGAACAGAGCTGGTACCAATATGCAGGCACACTGCTCCTGTTCCACGCACTGGGAACTGCAGCGCTTTATGGGCTGCTGCGATTGCAGTCGTGGCTGCCCCTCAATCCGCAAGACCTTCCTCCGGTATCTCCCGATCTGGCGCTGAACACCGCCGTCAGCTTTGTCACCAACACGAGCTGGCAGTCGTATAGCGGCGAGACGACGCTCAGCTACGCATCGCAGATGGCCGGCATCACGGTTCAATCGTTTCTGTCCGTAGCGGCCGGCATCGCGGTCGCTGTCGCCTTCATCCGCGGCTTTGCGCGGCGACGGTCAGCCACCATCGGCAATTTCTGGGTCGACCTGACGCGGGGCACACTCTATGTGCTGCTGCCGATTTGCGTCGTAGCCGCGTTGTTCCTGGTGGCCGCCGGCGTGCCGCAGACGCTAGCGCCTCCGGCCGAGGTGACGACGCTTGACGGCAACACTCAAGTTATCGCCCGCGGTCCGGTTGCGACGCAGGAAGTAATCAAGCTCATGAGCGGCGACGGCGGCGGTTTCTTCAACGTCAACTCCGCGCATCCGTTCGAAAATCCGACTCCGCTGACAAACCTCGCCGAGGTGGTGCTGATCATGGTTCTGGGCGCGGCCTTGACCAATTGCTTTGGCCGCATGGTGGGCTCCGAGCGGCAAGGATGGGCGCTGCTCGGCGTCATGGCGATCCTGTTCGGGCTTGGAGTCGGCGCGCTTTATCCATTGGAGGCCGCCGGTAATCCGGCCCTCACGGCCCTCCAGCCCGGCCAAACCGCTGGCGCGCAACGACCGGGCGGCAACATGGAGGGCAAGGAGATGCGTTTCGGCATCGCCGGATCGGCGCTATTCGCCAACGCCTCGACGGCATCGTCCGACGGCGCCGTCAATTCCATGCACGACAGCTTTCTGCCGCTGAGCGGCGGCATCCTGCTCGCTAACATGATGGTCGACGAGGTGATCGTGGGAGCTCCCGGCTCCGGGCTCTTCGGCATGCTGCTGTTTTGCATCGTCACGGTGTTCCTCGGCGGCCTCATGATCGGCCGAACGCCCGAATATGCCGGCAAGAAGATGCGCTCGTCGGAAATCAAGATGACGATCCTCGCGCTTCTAGTCGTCCCAGCGGCAACACTTGGTCTCGCTGCGGTCGCATGTGTCGTCGAGCCGGGTCTTGCCGGCTTGGGCAATGCAGGTCCCCACGGCTACTCAGAAATTCTCTATGCCTACACTTCCGCCGCGGCAACGAATGGCAGCGCTTTTGCCGGCCTGAACGCGAACTCGCCGTTTTACAACCTAACATTGGCACTCGCCATGTTCGCGGGCCGGTTCTTGGTCATCGTGCCGGTTCTGGCGATCGCCGGATCGCTTGCTGCACAGCCGATCATCTCGCGTTCTGCCGGTACCCTGCCAACCGACGGCGCGCTCTATGTCTTCTTCCTGCTCGGCGTTATCGTGATCGTCGGAGGGCTCACATATTTGCCCGCGCTCGCGCTTGGCCCCATAGTCGAAAGCTTGCAGGTCACAAACGGCATGCTTTATTAGCGGGATGCATTGCCACGCGATGCCTGGGGTGCTCGGACGAGAGACAGGAATCCTTATAGAATTCCTATACGATTGCGCTCGCGGCCATCTCGATTTCCTACACCAATAGTGACACACCTCGCTGCAGGCGGCACTTTGCCCGGGTTGACATAGGTCAAGGACCGGCGCCGCCGATAGGTATTTTCTAAATCGTTGCATCGTTTGCCCGGAGCATTCCCATGTTGGACGTCGTCATGCTGGCGATCGCCTTTGTCTTCTTCGCCGTGTCGATCGCCTACGTCTTCGCCTGCGATCAGCTCTAAGGAGACCGCACCATGATCTTCGACTTTACGCTCGCCGGCCTC
>Ga0208849_1001690_pt1 | contig 14249 bp, 13 predicted proteins | sample NGESurdeep072012_10_FD_184470 | JGI IMG/M metagenome (GOLD analysis project Ga0208849, IMG submission 184470) | Arctic peat soil microbial communities from Barrow, Alaska - NGEE Surface sample 53-3 deep-072012 (SPAdes) | ecosystem: Environmental > Terrestrial > Soil > Wetlands > Peat ...
GCCGCTGCCGAACATCGGGCGCACCCGCGCGCTCAACCGGGCGTGCGCGGCGATGCGCGATCTGATCGTGCCCTCGTTCGAAGCTGCGATTCGCGCCGACAAGCGGTTCGTCGAGACGCGCAAGCGACTCCCCAACTACGCCGAGATCGTGAACGATCCGAGCCACCAGGACGACGGCTTCCGCCAGATGGTGCTCCACAAGCTCGACCAGGACGTCACCGAGCTGCTCCAGCAGTCGCTGATCCTGAACAAGGCGCTCGGCGACCCGCGCATCGCCGCCGACGTCGACGATCCCCAGGTGATGGCCGAACGCCGTGCGCTGCAGCAGCTCTACGACGCGCAGCAGACGCGCGCGAACCTGCTGAACGAGTTCGTGATCCGCGAGCACGTCGCGTCCGCGAAGGACAACATCGGCGACAACTCCGCGTTCGGCTCGCACAACGCCAACCAGTCCGGCGGCGTGAGCCCGCCGCAATTTGTCCTAACTGCGGCGCAGCACATAGGGCGAACGCACGCCCGGATCGCCGGCAGGAAAATCCTTGATGTTGCGGGTTACCAGCAGACACCCGCATTGGCGCGCCGTTGCCCAGATGATGGCGTCCGGGAGCTTCAGACGATGCGCGCGGCGCAGTGCAACCGCGGCTTCCGCGATCTCCTGATCGAGACCGATGAGTTCGAACCGCGCCAGAAACCCACGCGTCGGGACTTCGCTGTCGGCAGGTGTCCCGATCATCACCTCCATCCACGTCACGATGCTGATGGCGGCATTGTCGAAACGTGTGAGTTCGGCGCGGGCCTGCGCAACGCCTCCGAGGAAGTCGATGAGGATGTTGGTGTCGAAAAGGGCCTTCACCATTCCGAGCGGATTTTGCGCTGCCAGGCCAGCCCGTCCCCCACGCGCTTTCCCCAAAGACCGAAGGCTGCGTCGGGGTCGCCCACTCCGTGGCGGGCAAGATATTCGCCCAGGGCTTCCCGGACCACGCTGGCGCGCGACGCCTTGCGCCTGGCACCGATCTCGGTCAGGGCCTCGGCCATCCGGTCGGGAATGTCGATCAAAGTCCGCATGAATTCAATTATCCGATATCTGATGTTGATATCGTATATATGATAACTGATCGAACAGCAAGCTTTTTGCGCGTCGCTCAATGCTGGTTCTTCAGCTCGAAAACCACCCCGTCAACCCGATCAGACCCGCCATTAAGCGTCGTGCCGTACAGATTTCCCGCGGCGTCGAAGACCGGCGCGGCATTGGGGAAGGCGCCATCGGGATTCTCGAAACTGAAAAGGACGCTCTCGTCCCAGCCGCCCACGCCGGGCGCGAGCCTGAAAACGGTGCCGCAGCCGGAGCCGCAAAATTGTCCGAAAACGCCTCCGAATAACGTCGTGCCGTACAAATCTCCTCCGGAAAGAATCAACCCGGCAACGGGATTTCCTCCATCCGCGCCGCCGGTAAACTTGTACAGAATAGTCTCCGTCCACCGGCTGCTCGTGTTCCCCGGCGGCGGCGACAACTCGAAGACGACGCCACAGCCGAATTCGCAGCCGGCCATTCCGCCTGCGAAAGTTGTCCCGTAGAGATTTCCGGCGGAATCAAGGACAAGACTAGCGTCAGGGTCGTTGCCATCGCCATGCCTGTAGCGAAAGACGTGCAACACCTTTTCATTCCACGAACCGTCCTGAGCGGGTATCAGCTCAAAGACATTTCCGCCACCCTCCTTCCCACCAAGGGTTGTCGTTCCGTACAGATTCCCCGCGCTGTCGATGACCAGACCTGCCCTGGGACTCCATCCATCGCTGCCCTTGAATGTGTGCAAGACGGTCAGCACCCATTTGTCTTTCGATTTGTCAGTCGGCGGCGCCAGTTTGAACACGTTGCCCTGATTGCCCCTGATTCCCAATCCCGCCGACATGCCGTAGAGATTTCCCGCGGCGTCGATGATCAGGCTGCCGTAGAGTTCCGAACCGTCACGGCTACCCGTAAAGGAGTGCAGGATGGTTTCGGTCCACTTGCCGTGTCCGTCTGGTGTGAGCATGAAGACCGTGCCATAGGAATGCGCACCGCCGGCAATTGTCGTGCCATACAAATTCCCCGCCCCGTCGAAGATCAGCCCGGCTACGGGCTGGTTGGCGTCCGCGTAATTCTCCTGGAAACTGTGGAGTATCGTTTCGGTCCAGGAGCCGTCCTGCTGCGGCGTCAGCTCGAAGGCCGTCCCCACGTTGTAAGCGCCGCCGGCAATCGTCGTGCCGTATAAATTCCCCGCGCCATCGAATATCAGATTGTCCCACGGGGTGCTCCCGTCGGGATCGCTCGTAAACGAGTGTAGTATGAGTTCCCGGCCGGCTGCCGGCGCAGGCGGCGCTGCAATCATCATGACCGCAACCGCGAATGGCGCCGCGAGCACCAGCCTCGCTTTCCGATTTCGCATCAGTTCCACCTCCCTGGAAAATCGATCGATGAAAGACCAAACGGCTTCCGTCGGCGGAACTCTCGGGCGCGCGATATGGTCAAGCCCGGATTCGACGACATCGCCATCTCTACAACCCAGCCGCCGCAGCCCGGTTCCGGCCGGGAACCCCATCCAGAGCCAGCAGCGCGAAGCTGGCAAGCCAGTGTTCGCCCATGTAGTCGCCCGTGACATGATCGAGTGCGCTCGCAAGATGAACCGCAATCGTCTCGTCGATCCGCAGGCGGTGCGGCGTGTCGTCCAGTCCCCGAAGGATGAGCCGCCAGCACCAGGCGCGCGAAAGATTGAGGCCGTCGAGATGGGCGATCTTGCCGTCGGTGCGGTCGCTGACCTGGGCCGGTGCGAAAAGCGTTGCGGGTTGCCCCTGCGCCGCATGCGGCAGTAAGGCCGCGAACCAGCGCGCGAAATCTTCGCGCGACAATACGCGCGCCATGCAGGCTGCCTCGATCAGCGCCGGCGAGAGGAATTCATCCTGATTCGGCTCCCACGCCTGACAGTCGGTGTCGCGGGCGTACCACGCGCGGGCTTTTTCACAGAACAGCGACGCAAGCGTTTCGTCGCCGGCAACCTCGGCATAGTCGAGTGCCAGCAGCAGCGCGAACGCGGTGTTGCCATGCGTGCCGGCGCGCACCGGATAAGTCGCCAGCGGCAGATACGCCGCGAAGCGGGCGACGAACGCGTCGCCCAGGGGTTTCATCGCGCGCGCCCAGACGGTGCCTTTCTCGCTCTCATGCCGGTCAAGTTCTCCCGCCAGCATCAGCGCCCAGGCCCAGCCATAGGGACGCTCGAAGCCGCGCGCTGCGGGGCGCTTCAGATACGCCTGCTCGCCCGCGATTTTTTCTGCCGTGAATTGTTCGTCGAACAGCGCGCGGATTTGTGTGCGCTGCGGCAGATCGGGGAACAGACGATACAGCCGCGCGAGAAGCCAATATCCGTGAACGCAGGAATGCCAATCGAAGCTGCCATAAAAAACCGGATGCAGCGAACGCGGCGACTGCACGTCTTCAGGCGCGGCCATCACATGGTCGAGCTTGTTGGGCCACTCCCGGGTGACGTGGCCCAGCGCCGCGCCTGCAAGGCGCGACGCGATTTCGGTTGTGAGCTTTGTCATCGATGTGCTCCGAAGGTGAACACCAGCAGAGACATGAGGATAATGTTGACCGGCAAAAGCAATGTTGCGGTGGGGAGCTGCGCGCGGATGACAGCGTTTCGGTCGAGATCGAGCAGCGCCGCCGGCACGATGTTGAAATTGGCCGCCATCGGCGTCACCAGGGTGCCGCAGAAGCCCGACAGCATGCCGATGGAGGCCATGATGGCGGGGTTGCCGCCGAACTTCTGCACGATGAGCGGCAGACCGACTGCCGCCGTCATCACCGGGAAGGCGGCAAAGGCGTTGCCCATCACGGCCGTGAATGCGGCCATGCCCACGCAATAGACGGCCACGACGACCAATGGCTGGTCCAGCGGAATGTATTGCGTTGCGAGGGTTCCGACCGCCCGGCCGACGCCCGCCAGCGCGAAGATGGCGCCAAGCGATGCCAGCATCTGCGGCAGGACCGCCGCCCAGCCGATGGCATCGATGAGACGCCGCCCTTCCTGCAACGGCACAACGGCGCGCGGCCTGAGCCAGAGCACGGCAACCGCAAGCGCGATAACGACGCCAAGCGCCAGCGAGATCACCGTCACCTGTTTCGGATCGACAAGGGCTGCGCCTGCAACGGTTGCGTTCTTCAGGAGCAACGTACCCAACAGCGCCGTGGCGGGGATAATGAGCGCGGGAACGAACAGCCGGTTGCCGTGGCGCGCGGCGCTGGCGCTCCGCTGTGCGAAATCAATTTCTGCCGATTGCCCGCGGCCGAGAAAGCCGCAGCCGCCAATGAGGATCAATCCCGACACCAGCACACCATTGGCAAGATCGCCGATATGCGAGCCGAACAGAAAACTTGCGGCAAGCAAGCCCCAGAAGGCGGCATTTCCGAAACGTCTGGCGTTGGTGCGATCCTTCGCGCTCAGGACGGCAAAGGCCGCAAACATGATCCCCGCGACGACGTAGACGGTTTCGAGCGTGATCACGGCGCGGGCTCCGCGCGATTTCGTGCGCCGCGAGCCAGACGCCGATCGAGCAACAGCAATCGCGCCCCGTGAATGAGAAACGCGGCGATCGCGGTCGGAATCGCCCACAACGAAAGCTCGAGCGGCTGCACGGCCACGCCGCTGTTGGCGAGAAAGGCCCGGATCAGCAGGATGGAGCCGATGGCGATGAAAATGTCTTCGCCGAAGAACAGACCGATATTGTCTGCCGCCGCACTATGGGCGCGAATATGCCCGCGCGTCTTTTCATCCATCTGGCCCAGGCTTCGTTCCGCCGCCGCTTCCGCCATGGGCGCGATCAGCGGCCGGACCATCTGCGGGTGGCCGCCCAATGCGGTCAGACCCAGGGACGCGGAAACCTGGCGCGCCAGCAGGTAGGTCAGCAGCAGCCGTCCCGCCGTGGCCGCCCGTACACGGCCGATCAGCGTGCGGGCCCGCTCCTGCAACCCCGCCCGTTCCAGCAGCCCGATGACCGGGAGCACGAGGAACACGACACTGACATAGCGGTTCTCGTTGAAGGCTTTGCCGAAGGCGGAAAGGATTTCGACCGGCGTCAAATGCGCCGCGAGGCCGCTGGCAAGCGCGGCGCCGGCAATGGCGAGCAGGGGGTTGAGCCTCAGCGCAAAGCCCAGAGCGATGAATGCTACGCCCAGCAGTGGCCACATGCCCGATGCGCCTATTGTTAGAGCCGCACTTCTCCTGCACCATGGCAGGGCGAAGCGGGGACCAGCAATATACGTGCTTCGACCGGTTCGGCCCGAGAAGGACGTCCAGCGACAATGCAGTTCACCCTGACAAATCCCGTCCCGATACCAACATGATTCGCGCCGGCATTGGCGGCTGGACATTCGAGCCGTGGCGAAACGGGGTTTTCTATCCCAAGGGTCTCGCCCGCGCGGACGAACTTGCCTTTGCCGGCAGCCGGCTGAACACGATCGAGATCAACGCCACCTATCACCGCACGCAATCGCCTGCGAGTTTCCGGAAATGGGCGACGGAGACGCCGGACGAATTTGTCTTTTCGGTCAAGGCGTCGCGCTTTACCACCAACCGGCGCGTGTTGGCCGAAGCCGGTCCTTCCATCGATCAGTTTCTTTCCAGCGGGCTGGTCGAGCTGGGGGCAAAGCTCGGGCCGATTCTCTGGCAGTTTGCACCCACCAAGCCATTCGATTGCGCGGATTTCGAGCAATTTCTTGCCCTGTTGCCGCGCGAACGCAATGCCATTCGCCTGCGTCACGCCATCGAGGTACGACACCAGAGTTTCGCCGTGCCGCAATTCGTGCAACTGGCGCGAAAATTCGCGGTCGCCATCGTCACGGCCCATTCGGACAAGTATCCGCTGATTGGGGACATCACGGCCGACTTTACCTATGTGCGCCTGCAATGCGCGCGACCGCGTGTCGTGACCGGCTACACATCGGCCGAGATCAAATCCTGGGGGGCGCGCGCGAAGAAGTGGGAGCAGGGAAAAACCATCGAAGATCTGCCGCTGCTTTCGCCTCCCGCAAAATCGGCGAAGCTGCGCGATGTCTTCCTCTACGTCATCAGCGGCGCGAAAGAGCGCGCACCCGCTGCGGCCATGGCGTTGCTGGATGCGGCGAGGGCTTAGTTGAGCCGGGATTGCGGTCGTCGGCGCCGTTTCGGGATTGATCGGCGAGTCGGGCAACCGCCGGCGAAAATGCTGATGCTGGGGGCGGCAGCGGGAATAGTCGTGCTGCTCGCATCGCTGCCGGCATGGGCGGCCGGGGGAACTTTCAACTCGTCGACGGAACCGGTCTTCATCGCCGAAATCGTTGTACTGCTCGTGTCCGGCCGGCTGCTCGGCGAACTGATGCAACGGCTCGGCCAGCCCGCTCTGATCGGCCAGCTCATCGCCGGGATGCTGCTGGGTCCGTCGCTGTTCGGTGCGTTTTTTCCCCATGCGCACGCGGCGCTTTTCCCCGCCAGCCCGGAGCAGAAGGGCATGCTCCAGGCGATCTCGCAGCTCGGAATCCTGATGCTACTCCTGCTGACGGGCATGGAGACCGATCTGGCGCTGGTCCGCAAAGTGCGAACGCCCGCGCTTCTCATCGCGCTGTCGGGGATAGCGGTTCCTTTTGCCTGCGGCTTCGCGCTTGGCGAATATCTTCCCTCCGCGCTTCTCTCCGATCCGGGAAAGAGACTTCTCGCAGCGCTGTTCCTCGGTACCGCGCTTTCCATCTCCTCCATCAAGATCGTTGCCGTGGTGGTTCGCGACATGAATTTCATGCGCCGCAATCTCGGCCAGATCATTGTCGCCTCGGCCATCATCGAGGACACCGCCGGCTGGATCATCATCTCGATCGCGCTGGGCATCGCCCGGCGCGGCATCATCGATCCGCTGTCGCTTGCCAGGACTATCGCTGCCATCGCGCTGTTTCTCGCCGCGAGCCTCACCCTGGGCCGGCCGCTGGTTTTTCGGATCATCCGCTGGGTCAACGATACGTTTCAAAGCGAGTTCGCGGTGATCACGACGATCCTCGTGATCATGGGGTCGATGGCGCTGGTGACCGCGGCGATGGGGGTGCAGGCGGTGCTCGGCGCCTTCGTGGCCGGCGTCCTGATCGGGGAGTCGCCCATACTCACCCGTCATATCGACGCGCAATTGCGCGGTCTCATCGTGGCGCTGTTCATGCCGATTTTTTTCAGTCTTGCGGGATTGAGCGCCGATCTGCGGATTCTCGGCAATCTTTCGCTTCTGCTTCTGACCGGCGCACTGATCCTGGTGGCGAGCTTCGGCAAATTCGCCGGCGCCTGGCTGGGCGCCCGTTTGGGAGGCCTGAGCGGGCGCGAGGGCATTGCGCTTGGCTGCGCGATGAATGCCCGCGGCTCGACGGAAATCATCGTCGCGTCCATCGGACTGGCATCGGGTGCTTTCACGCAAAGCCTTTTCACCATGATCGTCACGATGGCGATCGTCACCACCACCCTTATGCCGCCGATGCTGCGCAAATCGCTTTCCGGTATTCCGACGAGTCCCGAAGAGCGCGCCCGGCTCGAACGCGAAGACATCGACGCGCGCGGGTTCGTCAGTTCTCTCGAACGGCTGCTTCTCGCCGTCGACGGCAGCCCTGTCGGCAAGCTGGCCGCGCGCCTGGCGGGACTGATCGCCGGCGCCCGCGGAATGCCGCTGACCATCGTCGAGCTTGGAATCGCGGAAACCGGGCGGCAGGACGCACAAAACGATGTCGGCCACGCGGACACAAAGCACGCCGTCGAATCCGGCGTCGCGGCCAGCGCGGCCTCGCTCAAGACCGGGGAGCACGCAGACGAGCCGCGGGACGTCGCGATCAGCCATCGCGGAGAATCGGATGCGAGCAAGGTGGTCGAAATTGCCCGCAAGGGATTCGATCTGCTGTTTGTCGGCGTTGAAGGCAGCCGAACGCCGGAAGGCCATTTCACGCAGAAAGTGACGAATATCGTCGAAGGCTACGGTGCGACGCTGGCGCTCCTCGTTGCCGGGGGCACCTGCATGCTGCCGGATTCGGGGGCGCGGATCCTCGTCCCGATAACCGGAACCGCGATGTCGCGCCGCGGCGCCGAGGTCGCTTTCGTCCTGGCGCGCGCCCTTGAGGCCAGTGTGACAGCACTCTACGTCACGAAGTGGAAGACCGACAGCGCGCGCACGCGCCGGCTGCGTTTCTCCGTCGCGCCGCGAAACGAGGAAGCGGCCCTCAAGGAAATCGTGCTCCTTGCCGCCCGCTACGGGGTGGACGTCCGCACGGCGATCGAGGTCAATTCCTCACCCGATGTGCCCATCAGGCGCTATGCCGCCAATCACGATCTGGTGGTCATGGGAGTCAATCGCCGGCCGGGCGAGGTGCTTTTTCTGGGCAATACCGCAAGCGCCGCCGCCGCGGGCCGCGAGGGACCGGTCCTGTTCATTGCCGACCCGGAGTAATTCTTTTCAGGCCGCAGCTCTCGCGACCTGCGTAATACGGGGTGAGCGAAAAGCAGAGATCGCGGCAAGTTGCTCGGGTTGCAGAAGCCTCACCAGACCACTCTTGAACTCGATGAGTTGATTGCGCCGCAACTGTTGCAGGGTTCGGTTGAGATGCACCACACTCAAGCCCAGCGCGTCCGCGATGATTTCCTGGGTCAGCGGAACCGGAATCGTCGTTTCGTCCGCCAGACCGACGATGCCCAGCCTTTCGTGCAGTTCGAGGATAAGATGCGCGGTGCGCTCATAGGCGGTTTGCCGTCCGACACGCATGAGCTGATTGAGTAGATAGGCCTCCTCCAGGCTGGCGGTGCTGTGGCAGGCTGCGGTCAGGCCGGGATACTCGTCGGGTCGGTTGATAATTGCATCCGCAAGCGGACTCGCATCCGCGACCGCGACGGGTGTCAGCGCGATGGCGGTGGTCAGGGCAATGGCCTGCGGCCGCAAACACATCCCGAACAAATCGCCGGGGAGGATGAATTCGAAGATTTGCCGGCGCCCATCCGGAAGCATGCGAAAGCGACAGGCCCAGCCCGACGTGAGCAAGCGCGGCGTATCGAGCGACTGGCCTTCCGCCATCAGCTCCGTGCCTGCGAGAAACTCTTCCGTCTTGAGGGTGAGCGAAGCCAGAAGCGCCAATTCGTGGGGTGCGATATTGGCAAAACGTGCCAGACGATGGACAAGCAAATCGCTCTGCGAGGCCGGATCGACTCCGGATCCGCGCCAGCGGTCCATAACTGTTCTTCGCCTGCGTTCGGTTCCTGCGATCGCCAATGTCCCGACCTTCCTGCCGCGATTTGCGTCCCTCGCGCCGCCGAGAGCGCCGGGTGCCTCAGGCAAAAACGAACGAGGCGGGCGTTCGTTTCAGCGATTGTCTCCGGAGATGTGCAGGAATGCGCGAAAGAAGCCCCCGCGTTTCAGGGACTCTTGCCGCCAGGCGCGGAATTGCGCCCTTTTTCAGCCCCGGCCTTGAGCGACCAGCGCACAATATCTTCCAGAGTCTGGCCCGTAGCTTCGCCGAAGGCCTGGACAACGGCCGGCACCGTATTTTGCGCCGCCGGTGCATGATTGCCGGCTTCGAATGTGCCGACGACCTCACCGCGGCCCGCCGTTACCAGTCGGGCGACGATATGGACGTTGATGTCGGGCGCGCCGTTTTCAGCCTGATATTGGGCTTCGAAACTGCGGATCTCCGTTTCAAGCACATAATCCGCGCGCACCCCTGCCGCTTCCGGGGCAACGCCGCGAATGCACCCGCTGCTCTCGAAAGCTTCGATCAACAGCGATTGCAAGAGGCGCGGCGTCGGGTCCGTCCATTGCGCATTGGCGTAATAATCCATCGTCTGGCCGCGCTGCAGCGCGATCCGCACGGTTTCGAGCGCTTGCGGCGCCTCCGGCTGCGCCACGGACAACTGCCAGGCGACGGAAGGAAGGGTGTCGAGCGGCGTTAACTGCGGCTTGAGCACATAGATTTGCGGCGGTTCCTGCGAAGGCCCGATCAGGTTTCCTCCGCAACCCGCCAGCAACCCCGACGCCGCGCCCGCGGCAAGCACCGCACGACGGCTGAACGCTGCTGCAACGATGGGAGAGTGTGTCATTGCGGCGTGTATCCTTTCCGCCGATCGCCAAAAATCAGTTGCGTCGGATCGCGTTTGAGCTCGTCCGAAAGCCCGGTGAGGCTTCTCACGAGATTGCGGGTTTGTCCCGTGAGTTCGTCGAGGCGCGAGCTGTTGACCGTGGTGTCAAGATCGGAGCTTAACAGGCCCAACCTTCGCGTTGTCATGTCGGCATCGGCGATGACCGCGCGAAGGCCTGTAAGGTCTGTGTTCAAACTAACCGACGCCGCCGAGATGCTCGCCAGAATCTTGTCGAAGTCCGCCGAATGGCCTGCGAGCATTCCCGTCACATCTTTCAAATTGACGAGGGTCTGCGCAATCGCGGCCCGGTTCTGCGGGCTTAACACGTCGTTGAGCCGATCCGCGATGCGGTCGACTTTGGCAAGAAGCTGTGGCGCGCTCTGCTCGAGCTGCTGCAGGGTCGACGGCTTGGACCGGATGGTCGGGTACTCGTCCCAGGACGGCTGCAGGAAAGGCGCGGTCTTCGATCCGCCGTCGATTTCGACATAGCTCGATCCCGTGAGCCCCTCGCTTGCGATCGACGCCACCGAATCGGTGTGCAGTCGCAATGACGGATCGAGCTGTAGGACGGCGATCACTTTCTTGGGGTCGTCGGGGTCGAAATTCAGTTTGCTGACATGGCCGACATCGATGCCGTTGAAGCGCACGGTGGTACCTGTCCCCAGCCCCGTAACCGGGCCGGTAAAATCGGTGCGGTAATAGGCAAATTCCTCCGTATATTGCGTACCGGCGAGCCACAGCAGCGCCACGAACAGACCCAGGACGCAGGCCAGCACGAAGATACCGACCGCTACGTAATTCGCTTTGGTTTCCATGTTTCTTCCGTCCGTATCAGGCGTTCAGCGCGGCCCGGCCGCGGACCCCGGAGAAATATTCGTGAATCCACGGGTCGGGGTCGTTCGGCAGCGTCTTCAGCGTTCCCACAGTGAGCTTCTTCTCGACCAGCACCGCAATTCTGTCGGCCGTGGCCCGCAGCGTGTCGAGATCGTGTGTCACCATGAACACCGTAAGGCCCAGGCCTTGTTGCAAATCCCGCAGCAGCGCGTCGAACTGGCTGCCCGCGATCGGGTCGAGCCCGGCCGTCGGCTCGTCGAGAAACAGGAGCTCGGGATCCAGAGCCAAAGCCCGCGCCAATCCGGCACGCTTCTTCATCCCGCCGGACAGTTCGGACGGGAATTTCCAGGCGGTATCCAGAGGCAATCCTACCAGAGAAAGCTTCATTGCCGTAAGCTCGTCCATCAGAGGCTGGTTCATCCGCGTCCAGCGCCGCATGGGCACCTGGATGTTTTGCGCCACGGTCTGGGAGCTGAAAAGCGCCCCCTCCTGGAACAGAACGCCCCAACGCAGCTGGAGGCCTCTGAAGTTTTCATTGTCGATTTCGGCCGTTTCCTGCCCCAGGACCTTGATGCTCCCCGACACGGGACGATTGAGCCCGATAATCGAACGCAACAGAACGGACTTGCCGCTGCCCGATCCGCCGACCACGCCCAAAACCTCGCCTTTCATCACGTCGAGATCGATATGGTCGTGGATCACCGAATCGCCGAAGGCATTAACCAGGCCCCGAATGCGGATGACGACTTCATCCTCGCCGCCGTTGCCGCCCATCAGATCCCCATCACCGAAAAGAGGATGGAAAACCCGGCATCGAGCGCGATGATGAGAAAAATCGATTCGACCACCGAGCGTGTCGTCAGTTTGCCGACGCTCGCGGCGTTGCGCTCCACCCGCATGCCTTCGAAACAGCCGACAAGCGCAATCACGAAAGCGAACACCGGCGCCTTGACGAGCCCGACCAGAAGCGTCTTGACGGTAATCGCGCTTTCAAGCTCGCGCATGAAGGCGGGAATGGTGATCCCCAGATCGAAATAGGTCATCACCATGCCGCCGATAATGCCTACGACATCGGCAAAAAACGTCAACAGGGGAAGAGCGATCATCAGGCCGAGGACACGGGGAACCACGAGCATTTCCGCAATGTTGAGGCCGATGGTCTGCATGGCGTCGGTCTCTTCGTTGACGCGCATGGTGCCGATTTGCGCGGTGAACGCCGAACCGGAACGCCCAGCCACGATGATGGCGGTGACAAGGCCGCCGAGCTCGCGCATGAAGCCGACGCCAAGGAAATCGATCGTATAAATCTGGGCATTGAAACGCTTGAGCTGGTCTGCTCCCTGATACGCGAGCACAACCCCGAGAAGAAATGCCAGCATGCCGACGATGGGCAGAGCCGTAAGTCCGGTTTCCTCGATCTGGTGGATCAGCGCGGCAAACGACAATTCGCGGCGCGGCGCAACGATCGCCTCCGATGTTTCGACCGAAACGCGGCCGAGAAACCCGAGCATGTCATAGCCCTGCCGCAGCGCATCATAGGTAGCGCGGCCGATTCGCTCGAGAAAATTCTCGATACTCGGCCGTCGCGGATGCATGTCGATTGCGGCGGCGACTTCTCCGCGTTCTATGGCCTCCAGAAGCGGGCGATAGCGGTCCGGAACGATGAATTGCGTAACGCGGGAGCCGGCGGCTTCGAGCCCCCGTTTCAGCCGCAGCAACAGCCACGTGCCCGCGCCGTCGAGCTGCTCGAGCGCACCGCCATCGATCTCCGCGTCGCGGGCGCCGTCGAAATGCAGGCCGAGCAGGATCTGATCCAGGCGCGGCGCTTCGGCGACAATCCAGTCGCCTCCGGCGACAAGGCGCAGCACCCGGCCGCGATCCTGCACTTGCAAAGTCGCCGGCGAGGCCACGACAACGCTAGGGGTGAGATTTCTCATCGAGCCGGGGGAAGAATCATGGTTCGATCATAGACCGGGCGCGGACCGCAAATCATCCCAATAACCCAACGACAACGCGGCGATAGCGCTCGCGTATCCGTTCCCCTTCATGATGGCAGCCTCCCGTAACGAGCTTTTGGCCGCCCCGCCAGACGCAGTCGATCCGGACGCCCGCAAAGATCCAGCTATCGAGGACGGCATCTCCGCGCCGTCCTGCCAGCGATGCATCGCCGGCGTCGAAGCTGACAATGTCGGCGCTGGCGCCTTCGCACAACCCCGCGCGCGAAACGCCGAGCGCCTGCGCACCGCCCGAGACTGCCGCATCGAACAGCGTGCGGCCGGTAGACTGGCCTTCTGCCGCCGCCAGCACGTTGCGGGCGCGACGCGTCAGCCGCTGGGCATATTCCAGCGCGCGGAATTCGCCCGCCGCATCGATCAGCACATTCGAATCCGTTCCGATGCCGAAACGGCCCTGTGCCACGAGGTAATTTTCCGCAGGGAAAACCCCGTCGCCCAGATTGGCCTCCGTCACCGGACAAAGACCGGCAACGGCGTGGCTGCGCGCCAGACCATCGATTTCCCGGCCATTCAGATGCGTTGCATGGACAAGGCACCAACGAGCATCGACGTTTGCTTTGTCCAGCAACCATTCAACCGGACGGGCGCCGCTCCACGCGACGCAATCGTCCACTTCCTTCGTTTGCTCGGCCGCGTGCAGGTGGATAGGGCCGGCCGGTGCGAGCGGAAGAATTTCCTGGAGTTCGTCCGGCGTCACGGCCCGCAGGCTGTGCGGCGCAATGCCGACATTGGCATCCGCCAGGTCGGTAACAGCCCGCCGGCATTGTTCAACGATAGCTGCAAAACCTTCGACGCGGTTGATGAAACGGCGTTGGCCCGGGAGCGGCGGCAAGCACGCAAAATTGCTGTGCGCGTAAAATACCGGCAGCAAAGTCAGCCCGATTCCCGTTTGACGGGCGGCCGCGGCAACGCGCCATGCCAACTCGCCGCAATTGGCATAGGGCGAACCGGACGGATCGTGATGCAGATAGTGAAACTCGCCGACCCGGGTAAAGCCCTTTTCCAGCATTTCGACATAGGCGAATGCGGTAATCGCCTCGACATCGTGCGGCCCCAGACGATCGAGAAAGCGATACATGACTTCGCGCCAGGTCCAGAAATTGTCTCCGGCCGGTCCGCGCGTTTCGGCCAGCCCGGCCATGCCGCGCTGAAATCCGTGGCTGTGGACATTGGCGAGCCCGGGAATGGCGATGGCGTGACGCTCGTCGCCCTGCGCCGGCCCGACCTCGGCCTCGACCCGCGCGATGCG
>Ga0208849_1001691_pt1 | contig 14238 bp, 10 predicted proteins | sample NGESurdeep072012_10_FD_184470 | JGI IMG/M metagenome (GOLD analysis project Ga0208849, IMG submission 184470) | Arctic peat soil microbial communities from Barrow, Alaska - NGEE Surface sample 53-3 deep-072012 (SPAdes) | ecosystem: Environmental > Terrestrial > Soil > Wetlands > Peat ...
GGGCGTCGAGCCAATCGCAGAGAACCCCACATTTCATAGTCAACTGAATCTATTCGAGTTTTAACCGGACACTACTGACCTTGGAAGCTGCGGAAGGTGAGGCGAAGACGCGCTATCTTGCGCCGGTCGTTGGCCGTGTGGAGCCATATCTAAAAATGTTGCTGCCCGGGGCCAATATCGTTCTTGATGAAGATTTACGTATCGCCGCCATTCAGCGCGACGGACAGCGCGAGGATTTCGATGTGTTGAGCGGAGGGACGAAGGAACAGCTTGCAGTTTTGACGCGGCTGGCCTTCGCGGAGCTTCTGCTTGGACAAGGCCGGCCCGCGACGGTCATCCTCGACGACGCGCTCGCGTTTTCGGACGATGACCGCATTGAAAGTATGTTTGACGTTTTAATGCGGGCCGGTGACAAAGTTCAGATTATTGTTCTGACGTGCAGAAAGCGGCTTTTCACGCGGCTTGGCGCTGCGCCGTTGGAAATTAGGGAGATGGCATGACACTTGACATGGGTACCCTGCGCCGAGCCATCGGCCAGGGCGCGCCCGTCGATCGTGGCGCTAGCGAGGGGCAATGTTGCGCTTCATCAAACGGCTGCTAGGGCAAGATTTCGGTTCGAGCCGTAGCGGCAGCGCGAATGAGTTGACTGTCCAAAGTCCGTCTCGTCAACGCGGACGGCGCGCTGCCGACGCTTACTTCGAAAACATGGCGCGGATACAAGGGGCCATCGCGACCCAAGCCTTCGACGAGGCCGCAAAGCAGGTGCGAGAAAGCTTCCGCTATATTCCCGACTGGGTGCGCGAGAATGTGTACGAATATGGGTCATTCGAAATCTCAACGATCCCGGCGCTGCAGCAAGGCGGAACGACACTCGCGCTCGTCGGAGACGACGAGGGTCTCGACCGAATGCGGGATATCGTAAATTCTGCACCGGAGCTTGAGCCTTGGCGTGCAGAGGTCGAGCAGCACCTGAGCGACCGGGTTCTATTTGAGACGATCATGGCGGTTGTTGTTGAAAATCCGAACTGCCTGCAAACCGACGTTAAAACTCTTGCAGGCATGGCTGACGGTCGTCGGATAGCGACGCTCATTTCTTACCTAGAGAAAGCCGGAAAACTGGTGCGCGTCAAAGCAGGTCGCACCTACCGGCTTCTGCTCCCGGGTTCACCTGATGTTCCAGAGCCGCCACCCAAGCGGATCGTTACGTCCCATCGCGCTGACCGGAAGCCGCCACCACTCAGCGAGATCGATATAGCCTCGCTCGACTACGTGACGTTACCCCGTGCGCCGCTTCGTTGGGAGGAGGCACAGGTTGCACGTGAACGCGCCGCAACGCCCGAGCCATCGGAGCCCTTCGAAATCCGCGACGCGGGTTGGCGGGTTATCGCGGTCGAAAAGATACCGGCGACCGAGCGTCCAGACACCGCGTTTCGCCAGATGTATCCGACAGAGTCTGGGCTCGTCATGGTCGACGATCTCGGAAAGGCGGACGGTCTCGGCCAGATTGACGCAGCCGCTTTGCGCTACGACCGGGAAGGTAAGCTGGCGGCCAAGAAGGGGCTCCGCCACGGCGTTTATCGTGTTGGCGTCCACCCGCTAGGCCACGGCTTGATTGCCATGTCGCGGGACTGTGTCCTTCACGCTTACGATGAATTCCTTGATCTGATCTTGGAAACAGCCCTTACGCAGACTCCGGAAATCGTTGCCTTGAGAACGCGTTTCGATATCGCGGACGAGCAACTCAAGAACCACATCCGTTGCGTGGCCTTATCCGAAACCGCTTCACGTTATCTCTTCACCACCGTGGACGAGGCGTGGTGCGTTGACAAAAGCGGAAATGGCCTCTGGGGCGCCAAACTCCCTTTCAAGGAAGGCTGGACGAGAGTCTCGAGCCCCAGCAGCGGCTTTGGGACCAGCAGCGAAGTTGACCACGCGCTCGCACTTATGGGCCTTTCGCTTCCACTTACGCCTGAAGAGCTCAAGCGCCGTTACCGCGAATTGGCCAAAAAATGGCATCCCGACCTCAATCCACGAGACCCTGGCGCTAACCAAAAGATGACGACGCTTACGGCAGCTGCGGAACTGCTGACTGGCGTGGAGGGCGCGGCTATTCCGCGCTTCACGGAGGCTTCGTTCGCACAGGAGATACGACGAACCGAGGTCAAAGTGGCCGGGGTAACCCTCACCATGACGATTGGCATGCAGGTGGGGGAACTCCAGGCAGCCGATTGGATCTATGCGGCCTGCTTTGCCGCGAAATCGGAGTCCGTCTATCTCGCGGGTTACTCGGGGCGGATTGTTCTCGTGGACAAGAACGGCAGAGCCGTACGGGCCTACGACATTGGTAGCGTACCTCGCAGGATCGTCGACACGGGTGATTATCTCTACCTGTTGACCGACACGCGGCTCTATGTTCTGCGCGATGATGCGCTGCACGCGTTGATCGACACCTTCGATGGCGGCGATTTGGTCGTTGCACAGACCGGGTTCGGCCTCCTCGAACCAAAACGGCTGCGATGGTTCCGCGAGGATGGACGCTATCTGGGGAGCATCGTCTCAAAAGACCCTATTCGCCGGGTCTACTCGGCGGGCGACCAGACAGTCGTGGAAACGCGCCTGCGTCGGGTCGTCGTCGAGGGTGTTCCGGCGTGATGGGAGTGACTATCCGTTAGCCAGCTAAACTCTCGCCGAAGTGTTACGGAGGGGCCGCCAAAATGCGAGTTTTGGCGCATATCTTCGGGAGCCGCGCGAGGGATTTCGTCGCTATAATCATAGCAGTTGAAGAGCCACCGAAAATCCGTAACCATTCTGCCTTTATGGCTGCCTGTCAGCCCCTTTAAGGGATCCCACTCAACGTGCCCGCAGAAGCTACTGCAGAAGATCAACTTGCCGCACGGCGGTTGACGGGTCTACTTGACTACGTCGAGGCGCTCGTCAAGCTGGACGAGCGCGTTGCGACGCGACTATCCCAGCACAAACTCGCTGACGGGTCCCAGTTCGCCCTTCACCAAAACGAAATCGCCGGGCTTCCCGCAATCCAGTGCGACACCAGTGACGCTGATGGCCCAATCTGGTTACGTGTTCAGCGCCTTCAGCGTACAACTCCTCCGGTATTCGACGGGGAAGGCAAGGAGTGGATCGACATCTCTAACGATCCTCTTCGTGTTCCGGTTATACATGATGCACTCCATATCCGCGTATCCGAATCAGAACAGCAACGACTCATCACGGCCGGCGAAGCACGCCCGGAAGATTGTGCCGACTCACTGAAGACGGAGAAGTCGGACACTCGCGATCAGAAGTTCTATGACGTCATGTTGCGGTTGGAAGATCGGCCTGCAGTTCGAAATGCGCTTGAAGTGTACTGCGCCGGGCCTTGGTCCCGTTGGTCCGAGGTGGAGAAGCCACGAAGGCGCTCCATTGCGGTATATCAGCGCCTTTTCGAGATCGCGCAGCGACTGCTTCAGTCTGGCGGAAGTGAATCGATCGAGCTCGTTTGGGGAATAGGTCTTGCCCGGTGGAAGCGGCTCGCCGAATTCATCAATCTTCCGATGATCGAATGCGGCGTCGAAATCGAAATTGCGGAAACTGGTAACGCCGACATTACAGTTCGTCCCCGCAGCGGCGTCACGCGCGTTGAGTTGCGGCCTTTCGAAAAGCTTGCGGGCGCCAAATTTGTGTTGGCGGAAGACGCAGCGCGCCGCTGCCTTCGCTCGTTGGAGGGACCAGACAGCGAGGGTATCTCTCCGTTCAGACCTGAAACCTTTGAGCCCATCCTGAAGATTTGCGGGGGCCAGCTTGATCCCGAGGGCCGGTTTCTTCCCGATCATCGTTCGCTACCTGCATCCGAGCCGGTTCCAGAGCCCGAAGGAGAATACCTCACGGTAAGCGACCGATACGTACTCTACGCGCGCCGCCGGTCGAACAACTCGGTTCTGCGGGATATAGAACGTCTCAAAAAGGAAGTTTCTCCGGAAGACGGTAAGCCGATCAAGATCGAAGGTTCGACCCGGACGCTTGTCCTGGGCCCGACCGACGGTATTGACGATACATTCAAGCCGCTTGGAGATCGCTTGGGCGCAGCCGATCAGATTCAACTGGATGCCGACGAGGCGCCGGTTGATCCGGATCACGGCGACCTATTTTTCCCCAAGCCGTTCAACGACGAGCAGGTTGAGATCATCCGCCGCCTCGAAAAGTCGGATGGTCTCGTAGTGCAGGGTCCGCCGGGTACTGGAAAAACCCACACCATCGCGAACATCATAAGCCATATGCTGGCGACGGGACGGCGTGTCCTCGTCGTCTCGCATGGAGAGACGGCGCTGCGGGTCATTCAAGACCAATTGCCGGAGGGCGTCCGCGACCTCGCGATCAGCGTGACAACATCGGAACGCGAGGGGATGAAGCAGGTCGAGAAGGCGATTGGCCTAATGCTCGGCGTGGTCAACACGATCGACATGAACCGTTCTCGTCAGGTGAAGATTATTCGCGACCTTGAGTCCAAGATTGTTGTGAACAGGCACCGCCTCGCCGAAATCGATGTGCGACTTGCAAAAATTGCGACCCAACACCTTTCGCCGATACCCGGTTCTACCGAATTGCCCTTTGAGGCTGCCAAGCGGGTGATTGAGGATAAGGCACGCTATACTTGGTTTTTGGACCGACCCACACGGTCGTTTTCGAACGCCGGAATTGACCCCGCCGAGATTGACGCGCTTTTCGCCGCACGCAGAACCGTCAACGGCGATCTTAAATATCTTGGAGAGCGATTTCCCAGCCCAACCAAAATGCCCGATCCTGAGACCGTGCGCGCTTGGCATCTTGATTTGATTGCTGCACAAGACCTCACTGCAGAAAGCGCGGCCTCCGAACCGCTAACCCGCCGCGCGATTGCAACGCTTGGCCTCGACAGAGCGGCTGTATTGAGCGAGGGCCTCCAGCGCCTCGCATCAAACATTTCTTCTCTCCAAGCCCAGTCATGGGCGTGGGCCTTAACCGAGGCGATTGTTGGCGAAGCAGCAGTAGCCGGCCGACTTAAACCTGTTGCCAGTGCATTTTTTGCCGACGCGCGCGAACTCGTCGAGCGGCGCGCTTCTTTTATTTCAAAGCCAGTCCAACTCCCAAAGGAATTGCCGCCTGCGAAGCAGCTCTTTCAAATTCTGGAAGCCCTCAGCGTCGGAAAAAACCCGTTCGGAATATTGGCCTTCGGTGCCAAGAGTCATCAACCTGTGTTTGAAGCGGTACGAGTTGCGGGCCTACGGCCAAACGCGCCACACGATTGGCAGCATGTACGGGTATTCGTTGAGTTCTCCAGCGCGGTGACGAGCCTCTCGACGCGGTGGGAGTCGCTCAAGCTGGAGCTATCGGCACCAAATGATCTCTCATTTACGGCGGACTCTCTGTCATTGCTCGATGCTCTCACCGATACGCTTCATGCTTGCCTGATTGCCGTCCCGGGGCAGATTGCCGAAATATCCAAGCAGTTGTCTGCGGCCCTTGGAAACCGAGACGAAGCCAACGCCATTTTGCGTCACCCCACTGCAATCAGCGCCTTTGCTCATGCATTGTCACGTCACGTTTCGTCCATAAGGTTGACTGCCGTCACGAAGGACATTGCCGAAGCGGTCGCTCAGTTCGACGGCAGCAATACCGATTTGGCTGGTTTCGCACGGCAAATTCTGACGGAACTGGTCGGAAAACCGAGTGCAGACATCGAACGATTGACGCGCGTGTGGCAGGGCATGCTCTCCAAATTGGGGCATATCCGCGCATTGGAGCCTTTCTACGATCGTATAACCCTCACATGTGGCGATCTCTCGAAAGCGGGAGTGCCAGCATGGGCTGAGCGCCTAAGAAGCGAACCCGTCGGCGATGCTGCCGATTTAGCCGCGCCGAATGACTGGCGGGAGGCGTGGGAGTGGGCAGCCCGGCTCACCTATCTTGAAACCATCGGGGCCAGCAGTCATCTCGCGCAGCTCCACCAAGAACGGCTGGAAATCGAGAAAGCTCTTCGTGACGGGTTTGCCGCGCTTGTGAAGGAAAGGACCTTCTTCAATCTCGCAGCCACAATGAAAGGCTCGGCCAAGTCGGCCCTTCAGGGGTTCGCAAACATTATACGACGTTTGGGCCCTGGGACCGGGCAGCGCGCCGTGTTGCATCGACAAAACGCACGGCAGGCGATGCAGAATTGCTACGAAGCGGTTCCGTGCTGGATTATGCCGACGTGGCGCGTCTCCGAACAATTGCCCGCAACCCTTTCCAGTTTCGACCTTGTAATTCTGGACGAAGCTTCGCAGTCCGATGCGCGCGAGTTGCCAGCGTTGTTACGTGGAAAGAAAATACTCGTTGTTGGTGACGATCGCCAAGTCAGTCCTAGCTCTGCGTTCCTGTCGATTGCCAACATCGCGCGCCTACGACAGAATTTCCTTAGCGAGTTTCCTTTCCGGGCAGAAGTTGAACCAGGAGCTTCGATCTACGACCTTGCCCGGGTCATGTTTCCCGCGAAATTCGTCATGCTCAAGGAACATTTTCGATGTGTCGAACCCATCATACGGTTCTCGATGCAGTTCTATAACCAAGACCTGGTGCCGCTTCGCATTCCAAAGCCCAGTGAACGGCTCGATCCGCCGCTTATCGATATTTACATTGAAGACGGACAACGTCGGGGAAAGTCGAAGGTCAATCCGCGTGAGGCCGAGGTCATTGTCGAAGAAATTGCCAGTATCGTTGAAGGAGCTTTGGCGGTTGAAGGTGCGGCGCGATCAATTGGTGTCATATCGCTTATCGGTGCCGATCAGGCCCTGCACATTCAGAAACTTCTGATGGAGCGCATCGGCGAGGCAGCCATGGTGCGGCATCGGGTTGTCTGCGGTGACAGCGCGACCCTCCAAGGAGACGAGCGCGATATCGTATTCATCTCCATGATCGCGGACCGTGCGCGAAAACAGTCACAGACATCGATTCAGTATCAGCAACGGTTCAATGTCGCGCTATCGCGAGCTAGGGATCGGATGGTGTTGGTCCGGTCAGTGAAAGAGGAAGAGCTGAATCCCAAGGACCTGAAATCGAAGGTCATCGGACATTTCCGCGAACCGATGCCGAGCGATGTCAATCCTAGTGCCGAACTCGTAGACCTCTGCCAGTCCGAATTCGAGCGTGCGGTGTTTTTGGCCCTTGTAGAGCGCGGCTATCGCGTCATTCCGCAAGTGGGGTCTGTAGGCTTCTCCATTGACATGGTGGTCGAGGGCGGAGGTGGCAGACGCCTCGCCATTGAATGCGACGGCGACCGATATCACGGCCCGGAGCGCTGGGCAGATGATATGCGACGGCAACGTATCTTGGAGCGGGTGGGCTGGAGTTTTTGGCGTTGCTTCAGTTCTAACTATCATATCGATCAGGAAGGCGCCATGGACGATTTGATCCAGACGCTGGAGCGCATGCAGATCAAGCCGATTGGCCGTGAAACAGTGAATCGCAGCTTTTCTGAACATCGCGTTATCCAGCCTGTGGGGGATGCACCTGGGGAGACAGCAGCAACGCACGTAGGCGGGGCAATTTCCATCGCGACCCTGCAAGCCGATCTGGATACAGCTTCGAATGATGCGGAAGCGGACTATCGATTAGTTACGGGCGACCGAGTTGTCATTCGGCATCTGGACGTGGAGCCGTCGCGGCCAGAATTTTTTACCATGAGCGATATCGCGGACGATCCGATGAACGGCTATCTACTGTTGTCTTCGCCACTTGGACAAATTTTGTCGCAGGGATCGCCTGGAGATGAGTTGACCTTTCAGGAGGGTGAGAGGGAGCGCTCGGTTCTCTTTGTATCGTTGAAGACCGTATCGGCCGAGACTGCTTAATGACGCCAGACAATCAGCTATCGGCATTGCGGCCAAAGGCCATCGATCCGTTCTCGCGGAGCGCTATCGAGGGCGCGCAACATGCCTTGGTGGATACCGCCAATCCTTTTCGGCTAAATTGTTTCTGCACCGCTATGCGAATCCTGTTCGAATGCAGTTCGTGCGGATGAGCTTCTTCAGCGAATTGAGGCTGCGACGCACGGCCCGTGGCTGGTTCCTGTTGTACCATGGCGTCGAGACGCGGGAGGCCGTGGGCATATACCGCACCTTCTGGGCGCTGCTCGACCTCGACGATCCGAGCCGCATCCTGCGGCTCGAGGACGAGCAACCGGTGCTCGAGGCGAACCCGGAGCTTACGCGCCCCATCTCGCACCAGATGTATCTGCCCACACCCGTCGTCTTCACCACCGGCGTGGCGGATGCAGGCGATCATTACATCGTGGCAAGCGGCGAGGCAGACCTTGCCTGCCGCATCACCCACATCCCCAAGGCCCTGTTCGCATGACCGCGCTCTGGTGGCAGATGGGCGTGATCTACCAGATCTACCCACGCTCCTTTCAGGACACGAACGGCGACGGCATAGGCGACCTCAAGGGGATCGAACGGCGGCTCGATTACTTGGCCGGCCTTGGCGTCGACGTGATCTGGATCTCGCCCATCTACCCCTCGCCGATGGCCGATTTCGGATATGATGTCGCCAATTATTGCGACGTCGATTCGCGCTTCGGCGCGCTTGCCGATTTCGACGATCTGCTTGCGCAAGCCCATGTGCGCGGGCTCAAGGTCCTGCTCGACTTCGTACCCAACCACACGTCCGAGCGGCATCCATGGTTCGTCGAGAGCCGCTCCTCGCGCGACAATCTAAAACGCGACTGGTACATCTGGCGCGATCCCGCCCCAGATGGCGGCCCGCCCAACAACTGGATCAGCGATTTTGGCGGCTCGGCTTGGGAGTGGGACAAGGCCACCAGCCAATATTACTACCACGCCTTCCTGAAAGAGCAGGCGGACCTCAACTGGCGCAATCCGGCCGTGCGGGCGGCGATGTACGACGTGATGCGCTTCTGGTTCGATCGCGGCGTGGACGGCTTCCGCATCGACGTGCTGTGGCACATGGTCAAGGCGGCCGACTTCCCGGACAATCCGCCCAACCCCGACTATCGGCCAGTTATGGGCGACATGCACCGCGTGCTCCAGCTCCATTCGACCGACCAGCCCGAGGTGCACAGGTTGGCCGCCGACATGCGCGCTATCGCCGACAGCTATGGCGCCGAGGGCGGGGGCGAGCGCGTGTTGATCGGCGAGATCTACCTGCCGGTCGATCGGCTGATGCACTATTACGGCCAGGAACGGGCAGAGGTGCACCTGCCCTTCAACTTCCAGCTCGTCGATGCGCCGTGGGAGGCACGCGCCCTCGCGACGCTGATCGCCAACTATGAGGCGGCGCTTCCGCCGGGCGGTTGGCCGAACTGGGTGCTCGGCAACCATGACCGGCCGCGCGTCGCCACCAAGCGCGGGCAGGCGCAGGCCCGCGTCGCGGCGATGTTGCTGCTTACGCTTCGCGGCACGCCCACGCTCTACTACGGCGACGAGCTAGGCTTGACCGACGTCGCGATCCCGCCTGCCGAGGTCCAGGATCCGCGCGAGCTGCGCGAGCCCGGGCTCGCCTTGGGTCGCGATCCGGTCCGCACGCCAATGCCGTGGGACGCAAGCGCAAATGCCGGCTTCACCACGGCCAAGCCGTGGTTGCCGCTCAATGCCGACTGGCCGACGCGCAACGTCGCCCGGATGACGACGGAGCCGCACTCGATCCTGAGGCTCTATCGTCGGCTGCTGGCGACCAGGCGCGCCCATCCGGCGCTCTCGATCGGCGGGTTCGCGCTCCTGGCGGCGGAGGGCAACGTGCTCGCATATGTGCGCCGGCATGGCGCGGAGCGTCTCATCGTGGCGCTCAATCTCGGAGGACGGCCGCTTCGGTTGGCGTTGCCGGATTGGGCGGACCAGTGTCGGCCGCTCTTGGGCACTGTCGACGATGCAGTGATGGCCGGAGACGGTGCCTTGCTCCTCCGGGCGGACGAGGGCGTGATTCTGACGGCCGGTTGACGAGCAGCACGGGAAGGACACTGACTTGCGCATCGCCATGCTGGCGCCGATCTCCTGGCGCACGCCGCCGCGCCATTACGGTCCCTGGGAGCTGGTGACGAGCCTGTTAACCGAGGCGCTGGTGGCGCGCGGCATCGACGTCACCCTGTTCGCCACGCAGGATAGCCGGACGGCGGGCACGCTAGCTGGCGTCTGCCCGGCGCCCTATTCCGAAGACCCCTCTATCGACGCCAAGGTGTGGGAGATGCTCCACGTCGCCCATGTCTTCGAACGCGCGGGCGAGTTCGACCTCATTCACAATCAGTCCGATTTCGTGCCGCTCGCCTTCTCGCGACTGGTGGAGACGCCGGTGGTGACGACGATCCACGGCTTCTCCTCCGAGCGCATCCTGCCCGCCTTCAAGGAATACGAGGATCGCGTTCATTACGTCGCGATCAGCGACGCCGATCGCCATTCGGACCTGCGCTATGCGGCGACAATCCACCACGGTATCCGGCTGGAGGACTTTCCCTTCGACCCGCACGGCAGTGAAGACTTGCTCTTCTTCGGCCGCATCCACCCGGACAAGGGGGCGGCCGAGGCGATTGCGGCGACACGTCGATCGGGTCGGCGGCTGATCATGGCCGGCATCGTCCAGGATCAGGACTATCATAACGAACACGTCGCACCCGCGCTCGACGACCGTTCCGTGGTCTATCTCGGCCCGGTGGGCGGGGCGGCCCGCACGAAAGCCCTGGGTTCCGCGCGCGCGCTGCTCCACCTCATCAACTTCGACGAGCCGTTCGGACTATCGGTCGTGGAGGCGCTCGCCTGCGGCACACCGGTCATCGCCTCCAACCGCGGATCGATGCCCGAGTTGATCGATCCTGGCGTGACCGGCTTCCTGGTCGACAGTGTAGATGAAGCGGTGGATGCGATCGGCCGTATCGGCGAAATCAATCGCACTGCCTGCCGGGCGGCGGTGTCCGCGCGTTTCACGGTAGACCGCATGGCAGATCGATATTTGGACTTGTACCGATCGCTCCTTGGCTGAGGACCTTCTCGACTTTTATTGGCCGAGTTTCCGAAGCACGATGGCGGTCCGGAACAATAAACAGAAGTCATCAGAGATATTGCCAAGCGGACGCCCACATGCGCGCGAAGGTCGCCGTTTCTAAAGCGGCCCAAGGGCGTGTGGCAGCGAACCTACAGTCGCCTGCACAGAATCGTGTTCGAATCGGAGACGGAGGCCGCGGACGTCCTCATGGAGCGAGCGATCGAGATGGGCAGCGAGCGCGATCTGTGATCAGGCGCCCTTGCGCCCGATCTGACTCGCGCCAGGCTTCTTCGAAAATGGGCTGGTCGCTGGCTTGTTCGTAACCTGCGCTGCTTTATAGGACGAGACGCTGACAGTCGGCTTGGTCTTGTCGGCTTTCGCCTTTTTATCGTTGCCTTTCGACATAGCGGACTTCCTTCTTGGATGTGTTTCAGGGCACCGTGATCGCAACGAATAGCCCGCCGAGGCCGAGCAACCAGCGCTAGCGTCCGAAGCGGGTAGTTCTGAAGTTTCTGCAACCCTGACTATGCGCGGTCCGCTGGCAGCCAAAGAACGTTGGGGCACAGCGTATCGTACCGCTCTTCATGACTCGGCTTTGGATTCTTCTTGAGAGCAAACGATTTGCTGGCGCGTTTGGCATCGGCCTCACAATCGGCAGTGACCTTTTCGCGCGCGAGCATACGGATTTCCCGCAATTTCCGGATTTGGTCGGACTTGCTTGAATTTTCGGCCATCACAGTCTCCAGGAAAGCACGGGAATTGCTTCGTCGCGTCGACTGACGCGCGCCGCGCCGTTGGATTCTTACGTTTTGTCAGGCTTGGAACGCGCTGGATCATATCGACTCAGCGCTTCGATGCAACGCTGCGCCTCAAAATCCCTCAAGTCCAGCTTTGTCGACCGTCCGGGGAGCTGAAAGCGCCGCCGCCTACGGCGGAGCGGTTCGTGGATTTGCAATATCTGAAAGCGGCGGGGCTGCAGTTAAGTCCGCGATAGACTCGTAGAGTGGGCTTCGGCCGCTTCGCCGATGCCCACTCTTGTTGTCCTCAGAGGTTCACTGGCGTGCTCATGAAATCGCGCTTGGTAAGCTCGATACCGCAATGGCGCAGGATGTCGTATGCCGTTGTGCAGTGGAAGTAGAAGTTCGGCAGGATGAAATTTTGCAGCAGCGCGTGCCCCGTGAATTTGCGCTCGTTAGCGCCAAGCTTTGGCGTATCGCTGGTTCTGTCGGCTTGGGCTCGACGGCCGCGTACCTGATCATTCCACCTTTTCGAAGAACCGGCACGGCCGCTTCCGCGCGAGTGACCTGTTACGACGGTTCTTTGAGACAGTGCTGCGGCGCTGCATCAATGAGGGCTTGGTCGGCGGCGAAGGCTTCGCGGTCGATGCCAGCCTGATCAAGGCGGAAGCAAACCGGCAGAAGGGTATAGAGGGCGAGAGGGGACTTCCGCCGGAGGCCGCCGGACGCGCCGTCGAAGAGTATTTGGCCGTTCTCGACGACGCCGCATTCGGTGCGGCGACCGAGGTTACGCCCAAGTTCATCTCGCCGGCTGATCCGGCGGCACGCTGGACCGGAGCCCATGGCGGACAGGCATTCTTCGCTTACTCCACCAACTATCTGATCGATGTCGAGAACGCGATCATCGTGGATGTCGAAGCGACGACTGCGATCCGGCAGGCCGAGGTCCTCGCCGCGAAGCGCATGATCGAACGCACGATGGAACGCTTCGATCTGTATCCTGCCAAGCTCATGGGTGACAGCGCCTACGGCTCGGCCGACATGCCCGGCTGGCTGGTCGAAGAGCGCGGCATAGAACCGCATGTGACCGTGTTCGACAAATCGGCCCGCAAAGACGGCACCTTCTCACGCGACGACTTCACCTATGACCACGAGCGCGACATCTACGTCTGCCCTGGCGGCAGAATGTTGACCACGACGGAAAAGCGCGTGGATGAGGGTACGGACGGTGCTTTACCGCGCGAACAGGCGTGATTGCGGAGCGTGTCCCTTAAAGTCCCGCTGCTGTTCAAAGAAGCCGGCCAGAAAGATACCTCGCTCCATCCACGAGGGCGCTCGCGACATTGCCCGCAAGATCGCAACATCTTGGCAAGGGCGAACGTCGCGGCGACTGCGCAAAAAAGTCGAGATGTTGTTCGCTCATCTCAAACGCATCCTCAAGCTGGACCGACTTCGACTACGAGGACCGAAGGGTGCTCGTGACGAGTTCCTCCTCGCAGCAACCGCCCAGAACCTCAGAAAGCTAGCGAAGCTGATACCGATGCCAAATATACAGCCAGCCTGCCCGGAAAAGCCCGGCCGCTCATCCACCGCTCAGCACGATCGCGCTCCGGTCCAGCTCGATTGCTGACGATTTTTTCAACGGAATCGGCCACGACCGGACATTCAGCCGGATTGAACTCGGGGTCGAGCGACGGGCTAGTCGGAAATGGTCTCGACACGATCCAAGTATCTGGACAATTCGCCCACCCACTTGCGTGACGCCTCCGTGTCGGAGCTCTCGGCCGCCTGCTGAAGTTCGGCGCCGATGTCAGTGATGGCCTGGAATCCAAAGGCGCCCCCGGAGCCCCTCATCTGGTGCCCCAGATACTTCACGGTCTCAAAGTCAACCCGATCCAAGGCGTCCAGCATCGCGATGCCATTTTGCCTACAATTCTGCAGATACGCGGGGATCCGGTCTGCGAATTTAGGATTCACACTCCCAAGGATCGTGTCCATGGGGCTGCTTCCCTCTTTTGATGACGGAGGCGCGACTATGGAACGCTCCTTGATCGCTTGCAGCAGCACCTCTTGTTTGATTGGTTTCGTCAAAAAAGCCGTGCACCCCGCCGCCAGACACATTTCACGATCCCCCTTCAAGGCAGAGGCCGTCAGTGCGATGATCGGCGTGGGCGGGCGGCCGTTCGCCAGTTCCCACGTTCGAATCGTCCGCGTCGCGGTCAAGCCATCCATGACCGGCATTTGCCGGTCCATTAGGACAAGGTCATAGTATCCGGATTTAAATTTTTCACAGGCGATGGCTCCGGTCTCGGCGATTTCGACCCGGTACGGCGTGTCCTCCAGATAGGCCAGCGTGATCGTGCAGTTGTCTGCGGAGTCCTCCGCCAGAAGAATACACAGTTCCTGCAGCGGCGCCTCAGGACCTGTGCCGACCGCGGCCGCCGTCGGCCGATTAGCCGCGGCCCAGATCTCAAATGGCACGGCGAAAGCAAATACACTTCCC
>Ga0208849_1001693_pt1 | contig 14219 bp, 12 predicted proteins | sample NGESurdeep072012_10_FD_184470 | JGI IMG/M metagenome (GOLD analysis project Ga0208849, IMG submission 184470) | Arctic peat soil microbial communities from Barrow, Alaska - NGEE Surface sample 53-3 deep-072012 (SPAdes) | ecosystem: Environmental > Terrestrial > Soil > Wetlands > Peat ...
CCTTGGAGCTGGTTGCTTGGCAGCTCCAGCCTCCAAGGAGACCCGGATGGAACAACGCTCTCAGGAACTACAGCTAGCAGGGGGACGACGCCTGCTCGAGGGCGGCCGGTCGTTCGGTCCGCCGTGCGTCGCGAATATGTGCTCGACGGGCAGTTGCGAGCAACGGGCGCAGCCCCTCCGCGATCTGCTCGCGCGTCACGCCGGAGCGGAGCCACCTCTGGTTGATCTCGAGGCCCCGGCGGAAGTGGACGAGCGTGTCGCCGGCGTGCGACAACGCAGCTACCTGTAGGAGGATTGGCCCGCACGCGAGGGGTCCGTGCGCCGTTCCTATGCATCCCGAGAGTCCTCGAGCCGCGCCTCGGGCACGCCGCGCGTCTATTCGTTCCGCGAGCCTTTGCCCCCGCCGCTCTCGTCCTCCGTCGGCTTCGCTCGAGTGGGCTGGGTTTCACCTGCGCCGGCGATGCGAATGACGCCAACGGCCTGATCGGGATGGCGACCTGGGCGCGATGAACGCGGAGCCGCCGTCCCGATGGTCGTGCTTGCCCGGGAGGTGTAGCCACTGATGTTGCACGGGCAGCGTTGCGGCGCCGACGACGACGCCGGCGACGATCGCAAGAGCGAGGAGGTAGGTGCGCCCTCTCGCCCCGCGCACGGACGCGCGAGACGCCGCGGTGACGTCTTCCTTGCTGCTGATGAGTGCTCGCTTGAGGTAGACGAGGACGTGCACGCCGACGATGACCAACCAGAGGACGGAGGAGGGCCCGTGCAGCCGCCGAGCGATGACGAGCGAATGCCCGTGCAGGATGCCCATGGCAACGCCGCTGGCGAAGAGGACCACCGTGGCGGCGACCAGCAGCGGCGCGAGCAGCCGCATCGCGAGCTGCGGCGCGCCTTTCGACCGGTACAACTCGCTTCCCGTGTAGTAGCGGGCGGCGCGCCAGCCGGTGCTCGCCAGCTTCAAGATCACCGGTGGAATCAAGACGAGACCGACGAACACGTGCAGCGAGAGGTACTGGTGCAAGCCGAAAACGATCGTTCCCAGCTCAACGACGGTGAGAACGACCAGGACGAGTCCGACGGCTGCGGTCAGGCGCTCGTTCCCGTCCGGGTTCAGCCGTCCGCGCCCACGTCCGCGCCGGTTCTCCATCACGGAATTACCTTCGACGGCTGCATCTGGACTCCCTGTGCTCCGCTCGACTCCTGGCACGAGCCGCGTCGCGCAGATTGCACTCTACGGCCGCTCGCTTCGTCTTCTGAGCGAGAACTGCGTCGCGTAGGCCCACGCGCCGCAGCTCGGCCTGCCGATCCACGTCCCGCCGCCCGACCCGCCCGATCCCGATCCGGTGCGCGGAGAGGTGTTCCGCAGCGGCGACACGTTGCCGTTCGGCGCTCGCGCGTTCGAAGGCTTCGAACCGAACGACCTCGTCCTCTACGTGGAGTGCCGTCGTGCCGTCGTTTTCGGCGACACGCTGATCGACCGCGGCAACGGGCTCCAGGTGCATCCGGACTGGCCCGGGCCGGGTACCGCCGCCGAGGAAGTGATCCACCGCTTGCGCCCGGCCGTGATTGTCAGCAGACCAACTAATCGAGAAATGTCTCTAGCGTCTCGCGCCATGCGGCCGGATTGTCGAGATGGAGGTCGTGGCCAGCATCTGGAATCTCGACGAGCGAGGCGCGCGGCTGCTCGGCAAGCATCTGGCGGGCTAGATCTGGGTTCTCACGATCGTTGATGACAACCACCAGTGTTGGACATTCGATAGCACGCCACTCGTCCCAGAAGGAGCCAGTCGCGCCCTTGAGGGTGTCGAGGATCACGTCGATATCGAAGCTCGGGTAAAGGCCGTCAGAGTGTTGTTCGAGTCCGTCTGCCCAGGCTTGGGCCCAGGTGTCGTTCCGACCGAAAAACGCGGTCGCTGCGTCGCGAGATGGAAACGGCTTCGGCCAACCTTCCAGCCACTGTCTTACGCGCCTGATCGTCGCGTCGTCTTCCACCGGTGCTCCATTGGCCGCACAGGGTCCGGGAGAGGCTTCGATGACGACCAGCTTCTCGACGAGATCCTGCCGACGCGCTGCGACAAGAAACGCCGTCTGGCCACCGAGCGACTGACCGACGAGCGTTACAGGGTCGAGGCTCAAATGCTCGATCCAAGCTATGACGTCGACGACGTGGGCGTTTCGCGATACGTCACCCGGATGGCGCTCGCTTCGTCCATGACCACGTGACTCGGGTGCGAACACACGATGACTCGTCGTTAGCCAGGACGCCGTCTCGTTCCATTCGGTCGCATGACCCGCCAGGCCGTGTAGCAGGATCACAGGCGTACCCCCGCCGCCGTACTCCGCACAGGCAAGAGCTGTGCCATCTCGGTCGATTTGATGCCAGCGTGGAGGCATGAGCCCTTCGTGGTTCATCGCCGTAGAGTAAGTCGCTCCAGGACGGTGAGCCGTCGCTCGCTTGGGCCAGCGGCCAGCAATGTCCCCTGAGCGTCCTGGATGTCTTCGCTACCGGCGTGCGGTACGCGCCGCGAGTGTTTGATCTGGCAACGCTGGGCGGAGAGTCGGCGCGAGCAGAGCGACGAGCGGCAGGAGCAGGGTTAGCGTTGAGGGAATCGCTAGCGCCCCCGCCGCGAGCATCCACCCGATAAACCGCAAGATGAATCCTATGCGCACGCGCCAGAGCGCCAAGCCTACGAGATACAGGACGCTCCCGACCAAAAGGATCAGGACGTCGATGCGACCTAGCGTCGGAGGGTGATGCGTCGAGATCACGAGAAGGGCAATCGCAGCGGTCGTGGTTGCCCCGACGATTCCAACCAAACGTGCCAGCAAGTCGTAGCGCCCGGGAAGACGAAAGGTGCTGCCGCTAATCAGCGCAGCGAGCGCGACGACCAAACAACCGTAGGCGACAAGAATCACTCGGACCTTGACTCGACCGTAGCACGGTGTGCGCTGGGCATAGGGATCTCGTATGCGCCGCCGTGCGGGAATGTCCCTTGACCCGATGTTGTGTGCGCTCGCGCCTAAAGCGGCCTCGTGCCGATGACCGAGGAGATGACGGACAACGACTGGCGGCTCAACGGGGAGCCGCATGGATGTACGGCTCCTAAATGCCTGCTGTGACCGTTACAGGGGCTCCGGCAGATGTGCTCCTCGCATTAAGCGGGTTGGTGTGAGTCGTCACTCGCGTGCTCCGGTGCGCCGGGATGGTCCCCGACAGGACAAACGCTACGCTGGCTCGTGATGCCGCACTGGTTCTACACGTATTTCGTATACACGTCTTGTCTGGCAGGGGTTACCAGTTCTGGAGCGGCATCGTCGGACATCGGGGAGGTCGCTCTCATCGGCGCGCTCGCCGCGTTCTGGGGCAATCACAACTGCCATGTCCACCGCTGCTGGCGCCTGAGCTGGCACCCGAGCAAGAAGTACGGAGGTCACGTTGTCTGCCGCCACCACCACGAAGATTCGGGAGCAGCCATCCTGAAAGAGAAATGATGCGCTTCGGCGACCCGTGCCGGCGAGCGCGTCTGCCGCCCCAATGCATGGGTGCTCCTGAATTTGGAGCCGCCTCGGTCGGGTGATCTGCAACCCTTCGCGTGACAGAGTGTTCACGTCTTGTCGGCCTTTTTCTTCCTGCTCTGGCTGATAGGTGGCATTCCCGCGGCTGTCTTGAGCGAAGTGGTGCAGTCGGAACGGCCCGGCCTCGCGCGTGCTGCGCGTGTCGCCTTCGCGGTCGTTCTCGGAATCGATCTGCTCGCCGCCGCCGCTGCATTCGCGATTGGGAACTCGAACCCCGATTCAGCGCTACGGGCGACACGCAGCATCTGGTGGCTTACCGTGATCGCCGGGGGCATTCCGCTCGCCCTCGTCTCGGGCGTCGCCGTGCGCCGCGGGTACTGTCGGCACCGCGTCGTCCTCGCGGTTGCGACGACCACCACGGCAGCTCTCTATGTCGCGTTCCCGTTTGGCTTCGTACCCCGCGGGCGCCGGTTGCGCGGCCTCCCACGGTTCGAGCATGAACACCACGCCCTCGACATCCTTGTTCTCGTGACGCCGACACTCATGCTCCTTGCCAGCGAGGTCTGGCGGCAACGCCAGGTCATCGCCCCGGCGTCTTCGGGAACGTGACGCGGCCGCGCATGAGCGGCTTCGCCGCGCCCGAACCCGAACATGGCGGCGGCCCCGGAGCCGTCACCGAGCCTGGTCGCGGAACTCTTGCTTGGGCCAGTGTGCGGCAATGTCCCCCGAGCACGGGAAGTCAGGCGGCTGATTTTCGGGTAGACAATGCACGTGAACGATCAGCGGAGCCCCATCACATACCGCGATTACGTAATCGCAACTGCCAGGCACCGCTGGAACGTCGTGCTCGCGGTTATCTACCTCGCAGTGATCGCTGGATGCTTCGCATCCGGCCACACGTTGGCCGGGGCCGTGATCCTCGTCTGTGCGGTTCTGATCTGGCTCCGCCCCGCCGCGTTCCTGGCTATTAGAAGTCGCCGAGGCCGATGAGTGTCGTCTGCGCCAGAGTTCCGCAATGACCCCTGAAGCGCCCTCGATCAGAGGAGGAACGGGACGAGCATCTTGGTCGAGCGCTTGTAGACCGGATAGTTGTCTGGGAATTGGTCGGTCATGTAGCGCTCCTCGACCATCGCGCTATAGAGGAAGTAGACGCCAGCGAGGGCCACGGCAGTCAGCCACAGCCAGCTCAGCGCTATCGCAGTGCCGACACCCGCCAGCAGGATGCCCGAGTAGATCGGGTGACGAACGAGGTGGTAGGGGCCGCTGGTCACCAGCTCTGGCTCGTCCTTCTGGGTCATCGGGGTTCCCCAGTTGCGCCCGATGTGCATGCGAGCCCAGATCGCGAACGCCAATCCTAGAGCGAAGAGGACGAGCCCGATGCCAGCGCGCCACGGATCGGTGCTGAGGCCGTGGCCCCGAAACGCTCCCAGCCGAATCAAGAGGATCACGACGACAGCGATCACCGCCCTGATACGCAGCTCCCGTGACCACGGGACGCGACCCCTTTTCATAGAAAACGCAGCCACGAGCCAGTACAGCCAGAACGCCGCCCATCCGACGGCAAAGACGAGCTCGACCGCTCTCACCATGACTCATACTTCCAGTCAGGCGATGGGATCGGGACCGAGGAGCGCTCTACGGCGTGATCACCATGTCATGGGCCAGCGTTCCAGAGTGACCCCTGAGCCTCCGGTGGCTTCCGCGGTGGGCATCCTGTGGGGGTTGTCGTATGACCCCGCGATCTACAAGGGTGCCGCTGCTCACTATCGGGCGGGAAGACCGGCCTACTCGCCGCAGCTGGAGGCGGTGCTCCGCGAGGAGCTAGATCTTGATGGCCACGGGAGGCTTCTCGACGGCGGCTGCGGCCCCGGCATCCTCACCGTTCGCCTTGCTCACCTGTTCGAGGAGACGGTCGGCCTCGATCCCGACCCGGCCATGCTCGCCGAAGATCGCCGGGCGGCCGACGAACACGGCATTACGAACATCCGCTGGGTCGAGGCCGTGGCGGAGGACCTTCCGCGAGCCGCACCTGGCCCGTACCGCCTTGCCACCTTCGGTCAGTCCTTCCACTGGACGGACGAGGCCCGAGTCGCCGAAACGGTCTACGACATGCTGGAACCGGGCGGTGCCTTGGCCCTGATCGTCCACACGGTCGAGGGACGGTCCATGCCGCCGAGCCCCGGACCGCCACCGATCCCGCACACCGAGATCAAGGCGCTGGTGAAGAAGTACCTTGGGTCGACCCGGCGCGTCGGCCAGGGGGTTGCGCCGGTTCGCACCCACCGCTTCGAGGACGTCCTCGTTCGCACCCGATTCGGGGCGCCACGGGCGATCTTCCTCCCAGGTATCCCCAACCTCGTGCGGAACAGCGAGAGCGTCTTGTCCGGCTACTTCTCCCTCGCCACTTCGGCGCCGCACCTGTTCGCCGACCGGGTCGAGGACTTCACCGACGACGTGCGCGAGCTGCTGAGATCACGCTCTCCCGACGGCGTCTTCTGGGACTGGCCCGGCGACACCGAAGTCGTGCTCGCCCTCAAGCCGCACTGAGGAGGCACGGCGCCCATCGCTGCGCGCCTGCCAGCCCGACCGACCAGGCGCCACTCGATTGCGTCACGGTGCTCTCGCCCGAGCCGCCGACGTTTCGCCGGCGGGGTTCCGTCAGCCGACCTCGATCTTCACGAAGCCGTAGGACTCGAGCGCCGCGATGATCTCCCGGTGGCCGAACGCCTCGCCCGGTGAGGCGAAGCCGACCTTGCGCGGCGGCTGGTGGACGAGGTGGTGCGCGGCGAACGCCTGGATCAGCCCCGTCATCAGGTACGCGCCCTGGCCGTGCGCGAAGACGCGGATCGTGTCGACGTTGCCGCGGCCGACGACGACGTCGACGGTGCGCTGGATGCGCCGGTTCTCCCGCGGCGGCGAGCCCGGCTGCATCGAGTCGGCGATCCCGGCGAGGATCTTCTTCTGCTCGTCCGGCGGCAGCGGCCTGATCTTCTCCTGGTAGTCGCGCTGGCCGGCGACGATGCCCTCCATCAGCGTGCGGTCGAGCAGGCCGCCGAACGCGCGCACGTTCGCGATCTGCGGGTGGTCCTTGAACCAGACCGGGTGCGGGAAGCCGCCCCACGGCAGCGCGAGCTGCGTCGTGATCGCGCTTGGGATCGTCACCTCGAGCGTCGTCACCGGCGGCCACTCCTTGTACTCGTTCTGCTCGAGGTAGATCGACTCCCACTGGAGCTGGCCGAAGATCGTCTGCGTCGACCCGTAGGTCGGGAAGCCCATGAACATCGAGAGGATCTCGAGCGAGTCGATGCCGGGCGCGCGCTCGATCGCGATCCGCGCGCACGCCTCCGCGACCGCCGACATATACGCCGTCGCCGGCGCGAGCAGCAGCCCCGCCTCCTCGAACTTCGCGCCCCACTCCTCGTGCGCGAGCCGCACCCACGGCGTCTCGCCGCCCGTATCGATGTAGTGGCAGCCCGCCTGCAACGCGGCTTCGACCACCGTCGAGCCGTGGTAGATGCAGGGACCGACGCTGTTGGAGACGACCTTCGCGCCCTCGAACAACGACGCGAGCGCGTCGACCTCGTGCGCGACCTCGACGACCTCGTAGTCGGCGGTGCCGATGCCCGGAACGTGCGCGAGCACTTCCTCGATCCGTTCGCGGCTGCGTCCGGCGGCGATGAACGGCACCTCGTACTCGCGCAGGAACTCGATGATCAGCCGCGCGGAAAAGCCGCTGGCGCCGTAGACGACGACGGGACGCTTGTCGCTCACATTCCCTCCAGACCGAGTAGACGGATGGCGTTTTGCTTGAGAATCAACGGCCGAACCTCAGGCTTGATGTCGAGCTTGTCGAAGTCCGCGAGCCATCGCTCCGGGGTGATGAACGGGTAATCGGTGCCGAACAGCATCCGGTCGCGAAGCAGCGTGTTCGCGTGGTGAACCAGCGAAGGCGGGAAGTACTTCGGCGACCACCCCGACAGGTCGATGTACACCTGCGGCTTGTGCACCGCGATCGCGAGCGCCTCGTCCTGCCACGGGAACGACGGGTGCGCGAGCACGATCTTCAACTGCGGGAAGTCGACGGCGACGTCGTCGACGTGCATCGGGTTCGAGTACTTGAGGCGGATGCCGCCGCCACCCGGGAGGCCGGACCCGACGCCGGACTGGCCCGTGTGGAAGAGCGCCGGCAGCCCCGCCTCCTCGATCACCTCGTAGAGCGGGTACGCCATGCGGTCGTTCGGGAAGAAGCCTTGCGCGTTCGGATGGAACTTGAAGCCGCGCACGCCGTGCTCGGCGATCAGGCGCTTCGCCTCCTCGACGCCGCGCTTGCCCTTGTGCGGGTCGATGCTCGCGAACGGGATCAGCACGTCGGCGTTCGCCCGCGCGACCTCGGCGATCTCCTCGTTCGGCACGCGCTTCTGCCCCGTGAACGACTCCGAGTCGACGGTGAAGACGACCGCCATCATCTTCCGCTCGCGGTAGTACGTCGCGAGCTCGGCGGCCGTCGGTCGCGCCGACTCGCCGCGGAAGTACTTCACGGCCGCGTCGCGCAGCTCGTCGGGAAGCGCGTCGCCTCCGGTTTCGGACATCTCGACGTGGGTGTGCACGTCGATCGCGACGATGTCGTCGAGCGCGAGCTTCGTCATGCCGGCTCCTCCGCCGCGATCGCGGCGAACGCGTCGAGCGCTGCGGGATCGAGCAGCGCGTCGCGGCTCGCGACCGTCTCGACCGCAACGCCGCGGAGGATGCGCTTGACGGGTGCCTCGAGCTTCTTGCCGGTGAGCGTGCGGGGAATCGCGGGCACGGCGCGGATCATGTCGGGCACGTGGCGCGGTGACAACTGCGAGCGCAGGCTGCGGCCGATGCTCGAGGAGAGCTCGTCGTCGAGCACGATGCCATCGGCGAGCACGACGAACAGGATCAGCTCGCCCGCGCCACCCTCGTCGTCCTCGAGGTGCACGACGAGGCTGTCCGTGATCTCGGGCAGCTCCTCGACGACGCTGTAGAACTCGCTCGTGCCGAGGCGGACGCCGCCGCGGTTCAGCGTCGCGTCCGAACGGCCGGTGACGACACAGCTGCCGCGCTCCGAGAACCGGATCCAGTCGCCCTGCCGCCACACCCCCGGGAACATGTCGAAGTACGAGCGCTCGTAGAGCGACCCGTCCGTGTCTCCCCACAGCCCGACGGGCATCGACGGCATCGGCTTCGTGATCACGAGCTCTCCCAGCTCGCCGACGACCGGCTTGCCGTCGAGGTCGAACGCGTCCGCGGCCACGCCGAGCAGGCGTCCCGAGATCTCGCCCTCCCAGACCGGAAGCAGCGGCGAGCCGCCCACGATCCCGCTGCAGACGTCCGTGCCGCCGCTGCCGTTGACGAGCAGCACGTCGGGGCCTAGCTGCTCGTAGACGTAGCGGTAGCCCTCGGCGCCGAGCGGAGAGCCTGCCGTGCCGAAGACGCGGATCGAGCCGAGGTCGAACTCCCGGCCCGGGTCGAGGCCGGCTTTGCGGCAGCCCATCAGGAAGGCCGGGCTGACGCCCATGAAGCTCGGGCGCGTCTCCTCCGCGACGCGCCACTGCCAGCCGGCGTCCGGCCAGGCGGGGTCGCCGTCGAGCATCACGATCGACGAGCGCACGAGCAGCGCGGCGACGAGCGCGTTCCACATCATCCACGAGGTCGTCGAGAACCAGAGCAGCCGTCCGCCCGGCTTCAGGTCCCAGCTGAACGAGTGCGCCTTGAGGTTCTCGAGCAGGATGCCGCCGTGCCCGTGCACGATCGCCTTCGGGCGGCCGGTCGTCCCCGACGAGAAGAGCACGAACAGCGGGTGGTCGAACGCGACGGGCAGGAACTCGAGCAGGCCCGGCTCGGCGAGCAGGTCGTCCCAGGGGAGCGCGTCCGGAATCGTGTGCTCGCCGTACGGAACGTGCACGACGTGGCGCAGCGTGGGGAGGGCGGCGCGGATCGTCGCCACCTCGTCGCGGCGGTCGACGGAGCGGTCGCGGAAGCCGTAGCCGGCCACCGTCAGCAGCACCGACGGCTCGAGCTGAACGAGACGGTCGACGACGCTGCGCGGCCCGAGCTCCGGTGCGCAGCTCGCCCAGATCGCGCCGAGGCTCGCAGCCGCCGCGAACGCCACGAGCGTCTCCGGAATGTTCGGCAGATACGCGACGACGCGGTCGCCCGGGCCGACACCGAGCCGCGCGAGCCCGACGCGCGCTCGCGCGACCTGCTCGCGGAACTCCGCGAACGTCAGCTCGACCGGGTCGCGCGTCTGCGAGTGGGAGACGATCGCGGCCTGCTCCGCGTCCTCGTCCCGGCCGACGAGATGCTCGGCGAAGTTCAGCCGCGCCCCGGGGAACCAGCCTGCGCCCGTCATCCCCTTCGACGTCACGACCGCGTCGTACGGCGCGTGCGCCTTCACCTCGAAGAACTCCCAGATCGACGACCAGAACCCGGCCAGGTCGTCGACCGACCAGCGCCACAGCTGCTCGTAGTCCGCGAAGGCGAGGCCCCGCTCGCGCTCGAGCCAGGCGAGGTAGCGGCCGATCTCCGTCGTCGCGCGAACGTCGGGCGGCGGCGTCCAGAGGGCGTCCATCAAGAGGGCTGCGGCCTGTGCCCCATGCTGACCGAGATCTCGTGCGCCGTCTTGATCACCGCAGGGGCGAAGCGCGCGATCAGCTCGTCCATCGACACCACCGTGCGGTGCACGGCGAGGTTGAGCGCGGCGAGCACCTCGCCGGAGTGCGAATGGATCGGCGCGGCGATCGACCGCAGCCCGTACGCGAGCTCCTCGTCGTTCACGGAGATGCCCGACTGACGGATCTTCTCCAGCTCGGCCCGGAACGCCGCGGCGTCGGTGAGCGTGTTCGGCCCGCGCGGCACGAAGTCGATCTGCTCGATGATCTCCGCGAGGCGCTCCTCGGGGACGAACGCGAGGATCGCCTTCCCCATCGCGGTGCAATAGGCCGGCAGCCGCGCCCCCACGTGGAGGTTGAGGTCGATCTCCCGCTGGCCCTGCTGTGAGGTCCGGTAGCGCTCGATGTACACAACGTCGGTGCCGTCGAGGATGGCGAGGTTGACCGTGCGCTGCGTCTCGTCGCAGAGCCGGCGCAGGTGCGGCGCGGAGATCTCGAGCAGATCCATCGAGTTCAGTGCCGCGAAGCCGAGGTCGAGCACCTTCGGGCCGAGCCGGTAACGCTTCGACTCCGGGTCCTGCTGGAGATAGCCGAGCTTCGCGAGCGTGGCGACGTAGCGGTGCGCCGTGCTCCTGCTCAGGTCGAGCCCGCGCGAGAGCTCGCTCACGCCGATCAGCGGACGATCGGAGTGGAACGAGGAGAGGATCGCGAGGCCGCGTTCCAACGACTGCGACGTGCCGGTGCTTCCCGCCGACGGTCGCGTGGCCATGGGGGCATCTTAGCGCCTCGTCCCATCAATCGGAACACCGTCTTGACAAACGGGCAGGGCCTTGAGAGTCTCCGGCCCGATCGCCGACGTCGCCGGCGCCGCCGGCGTGACCGCGATCGAGACTGATCCTCGCACAGGAAGCGGCGGCTCGACCACCCAGGAGGCGTAGCTCGTAGCCATGAGTTCCCAGAGCTTGGAAGCACTGCTGGAGAGCGTCGGGAATCCCGTCGACCTCGTGCGCAACTCGCAGATCGGGCCGTACGTGTACCCGAAGGTGCCCGCCGAATTCTCGAACTGGCGGGACGAGCAGCATGCGTGGCGCGAGACCTCGTGCCTCTTCGACCAGTCGCACCACATGACCGACCTCTACATCAAGGGGCCGGACGCGCTCAAGCTCCTCTCCGCAGTCGGCGTCAACAGCTTCGCGACCTTCGCCGTCAACAAGGCGAAGCAGTTCGTCGCGTGCAACGAGGACGGCTACCTGATCGGCGACGCGATCCTCTTCTACCTCGACGAGAACCTGTTCAGCCTCGTCGGACGCCCCTCGGCGCACAACTGGCTCCAGTATCACGGCGAGACCGGCGACTACGACGTCTCGTTCGAGCGCGACGAGCGCTCCGCCGTCAACCCGACGGGCCGCAGGCTCTACCGGTTCCAGGTGCAGGGCCCGAACGCGCTCGAGGTGCTCGAGAAGGTCACCGGCGGCCCGTTGCCGGAGATCAAGTTCTTCAACATGGGCGAGATCACGATCGCGGGCCATCCCGTGCGTGCGCTGCACCACGGCATGTCCGGCGTCCCCGGCCTCGAGCTGTTCGGCCCGGCGGAGCAGGGCGACGACGTGAGGGCCGCGATCGTCGCGGCCGGCGAGGAGTTCGGACTGCGGCAGGTCGGCTCGCGCGTCTATGCGACGAACACGCTCGAGTCGGGCTGGATCCCGTGCCCGCTGCCCGCCGTCTTCACCGGCGACGCGATGAAGGCATACCGCGAGTGGCTGCCGGCGGCCGGCTACGAGGGGACCGGCTCGCTCGGCGGCAGTTACTACTCGAACGACATCAGCGACTACTACCTGACGCCGTACGAGATCGGCTACGGGCCGTTCGTCAAGTTCGACCACGACTTCATCGGGCGCGACGCGCTCGAGCGGATGGCCGGCGAGCCGAGCCGGAAGAAGGTGACGCTCGCCTGGAACGGCGACGACGTCGCCGCCGCGATGCGAACGATGTTCCAGCCCAAGGACCGGGCCAAGTACATCGACCTGCCGCTGTCCAACTACTCGACGTGGCCGAACGACAAGGTGCTGAAGGACGGCACGATGGTCGGGGTGTCGACGTTCTCCGGCTACAGCTCGAACGAGAGCTCGATGCTGTCGCTCGCGATGGTCGATGAGGAGCAGTCCGAGCCGGGCACCGAGGTCACCCTCGTCTGGGGCGAGGAAGGCGGTGGATCGGCGAAGCCGGTGGTCGAGCGCCACGTGCAGACCGAGATCCGGGCGATCGTCTCGCCCGTCCCGTACGCCGAAGTCGTCCGCGCCTCGTATCGGCCGCGGTAGGCGGCAGATGGGCGACGGCGTCGAGCTGGTCGGCCTCTACTGGACGATCTCCGGGCCTGTCGAGGTTCACGTCGGCCGCGAGTGGAGCCTCTTCGACTGGGCCGACCGCTGCGCGGAGGCGCGCAAGGTCGGCTTCAGCGGGCTCGGGATCTGGCACACCGACCTCGCGCACGTGCTCGAGAAGTCGAACCTGCGCGAGATGAAGCAAGCCTTCGACGACAACGGGCTGCGCCACCTCGAGCTGGAGTTCCTCATGGACTGGTTCCTCGACGAGGACGACGAGCGCCGCACGGCGTCCGACGAGATCCGCGAGCTGCTCTTCGACGCTGCCGGCGCGCTGAACGCGCACCACATCAAGGTCGGCAACATTCCGGGCACGACCGTCGAGCTCTCGAAGCTCACCGAGCGCTTCGGCGAGCTCTGCGCCGACGCGGCGAACTACACCGACGCGAAGGTCGTGTACGAGGTCATGCCCTTCGACACGAATGTGAACACGATCGACGCCGCGCTCGAGGTCGTTGCCGGCGCGGCCGCCGACAACGGCGGCATCGCCATCGACACGTGGCACATGTCGAAGCTCGGGATCGAGCCCGACCATCTACGCCGCATTCCGCCCGAGTACTTGTCCTGGGTCGAGTTGAGCGACGGCAGGCTCGAGGACATGGAGGACCTGATCGACGAGACGGTCAACCATCGCGAGCTGCCCGGCGAGGGCGAGTTCGAGTTGCGCCACTACATCGAGGCGTGCGCGGAGCACGGCTACCCGGGGCCGTGGGGCGTCGAGGTGCTCTCGGAGGAGTTGCGCAACAATCCGATCGACGTGATCTTCCGGCGGGCCTACGAGACGACCGCCGGCCAATTCGGACACGAGAGGAGCGCCGCGTGAGCGCACCGGAGGGAGTCAAGGAGCTCGACCGCGACCGGCTTGTCTGGATGTTCACGCAGATGCTCCGGATCCGCGAGTTCGAGGAGCGCGTCAAGCGCACGTTCGTCGAGCACCCGGGCGTGATCCGCGGCCACACGCATCTCGCCGACGGCGCGGAGGCGTCGATCGTCGGCTCGATCGCGACGCTCGGCCCCGACGACCAGTTCTTCGCGACGTACCGCTGCCACGGCTATCCGCTCGCGCGCGGCACCGACCCGAGGCGGATGATGGCCGAGATCTACGGCCGCAAGGACGGTCTCTGCAAGGGCATCGGCGGTTCGATGCACCTCGTCGATCCGTCGAACGGCTTTCTCGGCACGTCAGGGATCGTCGCGGCCGGCATTCCGCACGCGACCGGCGCGGCCTGGGCGGCGCAGATTCGCAATGAGGGCCAGGTCGTTCTCTGCTTCTTCGGCGACGGCGCCTCGAAGCAGGGCGCGTTCTCGGAGTCGCTGAACATCGCGTCGCTGTGGAACCTCCCGATCGTCTACGTGATGGAGAACAACGGATACAACGTTCACACGCGCACCGAGCAGGAGGACGCGAATCGCGCGCACGGTGAGGACCTCTCCGTCAAGGCACGCGCGTTCAGCATGCCCGGGGTGACGATCGACGGCCGCGATCCGATCTCGGTCTACGAGACGGTCGGCGCCGCGGTCGCGCGTGCGCGCTCGGGCGAAGGCCCGTCGCTCGTCGAGTCGCAGATGTACCGCCTCTCGGCGCACGGCAACATCATCGCCCCGCCCGGCGTGCCGCTGCACTTCCCGGAACACGAGGCGATCGAGAAGTTCGGCGCGCCCGAGGAGTACGAGGCCGCCTTGCAGGGCG
>Ga0208849_1001694_pt1 | contig 14174 bp, 16 predicted proteins | sample NGESurdeep072012_10_FD_184470 | JGI IMG/M metagenome (GOLD analysis project Ga0208849, IMG submission 184470) | Arctic peat soil microbial communities from Barrow, Alaska - NGEE Surface sample 53-3 deep-072012 (SPAdes) | ecosystem: Environmental > Terrestrial > Soil > Wetlands > Peat ...
AGGCAAAGCCGTCGCCCGGGAACAGCACGCGCTCGCGCGTGTCAAAACCCCACCAGGTGGTGCGCAGATCGCGGATCACGGGCTCGACCGCGACAAAAATGCGGCCGCCGAGATCGATTTCGTCGCCCTGAATCATCGGCAGCATGCGGTCGGCGAATTGCGGAAACGCGAGATGATAATCGCTCATGTCGCCGCAGAGGATCGCGTCCGGATAGCGCGCCAGCACGCGGCCGAGCCCGCCGGAATGCGGCGTCTCCTGATGGGTGACGAACAGATATTTCAGCGGCGCCCGGCCGGCCAGCAAGCCCGAGAGCTGCTTTTCGATGATCGGGAAATCCTTGGGGTGCCCGGTCTCGATCAGCATCGAGGCGTCGGTGCCGCACAGCAGGAAGGCTGCGTTATAGCTGTGGTAGATCTTGCCCTTGGCGCGCTGCTCCAGGCAGTCGCCGAGCCAGAACACGCCATCGGCCAGTTCGCGCGGCATCGGTTTTGCGAGATTGGGCATCGCCTATCTCACCTCGTCACGGTCGACATAGCGGGGCTGGACCACGCTCTGGTCGAGCCGCGCCAGAACGTCGTCGAACATCCGGTATTGCCGCTCGACCAGCGCGCGGCCGCGCAGCACGCGGCCATAACCGGGCGCGATGGTCTCGATCGGATATTTTTCGAACACCGCGCCGAGCTTGCGGCGCAGTTCGGTGGTCTTGCCGCCCTCGAGCCACCAATAGCGGGTGTTCAGGAGGAAGCTGCGGATGTGGTCGGCCGTGGTGCTGCACGCCTCTGCCGCGGTCGACCACGGTCCGTCGGCACTGTCGCTCCATTCATGCGAGAAGCTGTCCGACGTGAACAGGGTCCGGGTGTCGTGGTCGAACATCCAGCGGGTGTTGATGAGCCGGATCGGCGCCTGGAACACGTCGATGGCCCTGCCGTCACCGACATGGAGCGTTTCGGCGCGCGACACCAGCGTGGTCTTGAGCGCGTAGGGACGGCCATCGCCGGCGTCCGAGCGGCGCCCGAAGTCGACCCACAACGCAGCGTCCGGATTGCCGGAGTAGCACTGCTCGACAGCAAAATTCTGGGCGATCGCCTCGACATTGCAGACCGACATGTATTCGTTGATGCGCAGCGGGAATACCGACAGCAGCGTGTCCGAGGTCGTCAGCGACCGTATCTGCGCGATGATCGAGGCTTCGTGCGCCGACAGGCCGCTGTCGAGCAGCAGCGCGCGATCACCCGCTTTGATCAAATAGCAGTTCGAGACTGAATAGCCGCGGGCGTTGGCCGGATAGGCGCTGACGCGGCCGTCAAGCTCCATCACATTCTGCAGCGCATAAAGCTGCCCTTCCGCGATGGTCTCGATATGGCTCTTGTCGATGGTGCTGCGTCCGACCGGGAATGCCGGCCGCAGGCCGGGCGGTTTTGTCCGTGGATTCACCGGCTTGTCCTTCCGCCGCAGGCCATTGTGCAACCCGGATAACAGGCGACTTGCGCAAGGGCAACCGGTGCAGCGTTGGAGCAACCGGTTGAGCCGGCCCGGGTGCGCAATTTCAGGCGCTGGGCCGCCGGTCAGGCTGCGGCCAGGCCGGCTTGAGGCTAGCTGGTGTGGACCACCAGCTTCTCCTCGTTGAAAAATTGCAGCGCGCCGTAGCCGTCGGTGTCGACGGCATAGCGAAAATTGCCGTCGATGGTCGGAAACACCGCGACGATGGTGCCGCCCTCATGGTCGTCGGCGTTATCGACCTTCTCGCCGACCGTGAACTTCGACATCGAGAACTCCTTCTGGAATTGCCGACGCGATTATCTTCACCAATCGGTTAACGTTTCTTAAGCAGCGGCAGCCTGGCGTCGGCGCCATTGGTGGTGCCGCCAATGGCAGGCCCCGCTCACCAATTGCGGAAGCAGCGCCTTCCGTAGGGTCCGGAATGCCAACCGGGCGGGCAGCTATAGAGCGGGCGGCAACCGCCATAGGGGCCGCGATGGCCGCCATAACCGCAGCCGCCATAAACCTGAATGATCGATCCGTTCTGATCCTGATTGAGTGGTGCGACCGGCATCGCTTGCACCGCGCTGAACCCGGTCAGGGCAGCACCGGCAAGAAAGGCCGCGGCCATAAAGTTCTTCATGAGGCTCCTCCCAATTTTGGCGAACCTCAGTGGGTATGGCGTTGCACCTGCTGGTTCATTTTCATCACACGGCTGTGAAAAGCCGGGATCGCCAAGACAGAGGCGGCGGACAACCCTCAGTCAGCGCCGGCCCCAGGCGATCGCCGCCCAAACACGCTCGTGCAGGTAATACCAGGCGATCTTGGTGACGATCTCGAGGCCTGCGATCGAACCCGCGATCTCAATCCTGCCGGTCATGAACCAGCTGATCGCAAAGGTATCCAGCGTTCCCATCGTCCGCCAACTGATGGCTTTGAGGACCGACCTTGCGTGTGTCTCTGCGGCGCGGAACGAAACCACCCGGTGTGCCTCCCATTTGACGGTGACAGAACCTATCACGCCCGGCACTCTCCGCATGTCTGCCGTAGGTCTTGCGCACTATGCCGAAATCGCAAGGTTGCTAATGGATCCGGTTTGCGTTTTGCTGCATTTTGCTCAAAGAAGTCCGGTAAACTCTTTGATTGAGCAGGCGAATCGTGATTCTCGGGGACGCCTGCGTGTCTGGCCAGCTGCGCTGGCCCAAAAGGGGTTGAAATGAAATTCTTTGCCGTACTCGTTGCGATTTGCGCGATGTCCCAAACCGCCAGCGCCCAGGTGCCGGACTGCAAATCGATAGCGGATCCCGGTCGAAGGCTCGCCTGCTACGACAACGCCTCACCGCCCGTGACGGCAAAACCGGCAGCCGCAGCCAGAGTTCCAGGCGCAAAGGCCGATCCCTCGAAATATGTGGATCCGATAGCTGCCGAAGACGCGCTGATGAATGCGCGGCTGAAGAATATCTGCCACGGCTGCTAGAGCAGTCGGCGACCGCTCGCCGGATGATCCCGCGCTGGTCACAAGGCGTATCGAAGCCGGGCTGTTCCCGAATAGGTCTGCGAGCCGCTCTTGAGCGGGAAAGAACATGGCGTATCTTTGCAACCGAGCGATCGGTCTGGGAACATCGCTCGGCTGGCCCGACGTCAGCGATACTGCGATTACAGTCCGGCCATAATTGAAATCGCAAGTGGTAAGTAAGGCACAGATGTGCACGGTAGGCGGAATTGAGTGCGGCCTGAATAATCCTTCCGAACTGCCTGACTTTCGTCATTTCCAGGTTCGCCGCGCCACGCGCCCCCTTGGCGCAGATTATTGGGAGTGTTTGTTCCTTAGATGAATCTCCTTGCATCCCTTCCGACCGTCATCGGCAGCGCCGCGATCGCGCCGGCATTGCTGATCCTGTGGCTCGTGGTCGCCGCCGGCGAACGCCCTGGGCCGCCCACCAAGGTCTGGGCCGCGTTTTTGCTCGGCGCCGCCAGCATTTCACTGCTCGGCGCGGTGCGCGCGCCGTTTGCATCAATCCTCGCGGTCCCCGGAAACCCTTGGGCAGCCCTGGTCCTGCATTCGGTCTTCGGGGTCGCCGCACCCGAGGAAGCCGTCAAGATCCTCGTCATTGTCGCAGTTTCGGCGCGGCGGCGGCCGTTCGCGGATCCGATGGACACCGTGATCTATGGCGCGGCGGCCGGGCTCGGCTTTGCAGCGTACGAAAACCTCGCTTACCTGGTGCAGCATGCGGAGATGTGGCGAGCGCTGGCGGCATTGCGCAGTGTCCTGACGGTCCCGTTCCACGGCGCCCTTGGCATCATCGCCGGCGCCTATCTGGCGATCGCGCGATCCGGCACCGCACTCGGCGCGCACCGGCACCACCGCGACCGGGCGCGGATCTCGAGCTGGATTCTGGTGCTGTTTGCGCCGATCGCGCTGCACGCGGCGTTCGACTTCCCGCTGCTGACGCTGCAGCAAAATCCGAACATCGATCCAACCACCCGGCTGATGCTGGGATCGGCGAGCGTGCTGATCGGGTTCAGCTCGATCGCATTTGCGATGCGGCTGGTGCAGCGGGTCGGCCGCCATCACGCCCCGCGCACCGAAGTCGGACGCGAGCGGCTCGGCCAGTTGCGGCGAATGTGGGCACTGCTGGTGCTGGGCGGCGGCGCCGGATTTGCCGGCCTCGCCTTTGTGCTGTCGTCGATCCACAATTACTGGCTGGCAAACCCCGAACGTCACATGTCGGTGGTACTGATCCCGGTCGGCCTGCTGTCGATCCTGACCGGCATCGCCCTGCTGGTGGTCACGTCAGCGATCTATGTTCTCGGTCGCAACCGGATCCGCGGAACGTCGCAGGGCTTTTCATCCGCCTCCGGTCAAGGCTAACCCATACCGCCCTGCGCCGGGTGTGCTTGAGCTCGTTCGAACCGGGTCCCTGAACAAAGTTGACGCTGCGGCGTTGGCGCAAGCTATAACGGGCATCGTTGTGCAATGCCGGCATCGGAGACTTTCCATGACCCTTCCCCAGGACATCACCAATCTGCAATCCAAAATGAGCGCGGCGGTTCGCGAACACTGGAAGGCATTTCTGTTCGAAGGCATTCTTTTGGTCATTCTGGGCCTCGCCGCGATCATCGTGCCGCCGCTGGCGGGTCTCGCGGTCACGATTTTCCTGGGCTGGATGTTCTTGATCAGCGGCGTCGCCGGCCTGGCGCTGACATTCTGGGCCCGGCAGATGCCGGGCTTCTGGTGGTCGCTGATTTCGGCGGCGCTGGCGGTTGGCGTCGGCATCGTTCTGCTGGCGCGGCCGGTGCAGGGCGTCCTCACCCTCACCATCGTGGTCGGCGCCTATTTTCTGGCGGAAGGCATCGCCTCGATCATGTATGCGCTCCAGCATCGCCGCGAATCGTCGGGGCGCTGGAGCTGGATGCTGTTCGCGGGCCTGCTCGACATCCTGATCGCCGTCATGATCATAGCCGGGCTTCCGGGCTCGGCGGCATGGGCCGTCGGCCTGCTGGTCGGCATCAACCTGGTGTTCGGCGGCGCCTCGCTGATCGGAATGGCGCTCGCCGCGCGCAACGGCTGATCAGCAGCCGCGGCAAATGCTCTTGATCTTGCGGTCGAGTGCGGCGTCCTCGCGATTGGCTGCATCGTTGGGATCGCTCAGGTTTTTCTCCGAAGGCACTTGATCGACGCGCGGCTGGCGGTGACCGACCGGGGCTTCCCGGCCGGGCCGGGTCGGATTCGCCTGGGATGAGGATCCCGTGCCCCCGGTCTGCGCCATCGCCACAGAACCGAAGATCAGTAACGCCATGATTGTGATCACGCTTCGCATTTGAATTCTCCACCAACAGAGCCCGCCACCGAACGCGGCGGTTGCGGCTCGGCGCTTCCTCCGCCTGTCATCTCGCGATCATGACGCCGGAGGATAGAGATGAACGTCGCCGCAATAATCGACGACACGATAGCGCGATTCCGGATGCGGTTCACGCTGTTTGGAAAAAGAATCGGCCGGCGAAGCATCTGCCGGCAACAGATAATTCGGGCCGACCGGCGCTTTGCCATGGCCGCCGGGAATATCGAGCACGTAGTCCGGCTGGCATAATCCGGACACCCGCCCCCGCAAGGCCCGCATCAGTTCCTGCCCCTGCGCCAGCGTGGTGCGCAGATGCGCGGTGCCGGGCGCGAGATCGCCATGATGCAGGTAATACGGCTTGATCCGGCATTCGACAAAAGCCCGCATCAGCGCTTCCAGCGCCGCCGCATTGTCATTGACGCCACGCAGCAGCACCGACTGGCTCACCATGGGAATGCCTGCATCGATCATGCCGGCGCATGCGGCGCGAGCCGTGGCGGTCAATTCCCGGGCATGGTTGGCGTGCAGCGCAACCCAAAGGGTGGCGCCGTCGACCTTCAACGCCGCGATCATCTCGCCGCTGATGCGCGCGGGATCGGCCACCGGCACGCGGGTGTGAATCCGGATGATCTTGACGTGATCGATGGCGGCGAGGTCCGCCATGATTTCGGCAAGCCGGCGCGGCGACAGCATCAGGGGATCGCCGCCGGTCAGGATGACTTCCCATATTTCGGAATCGGCGCGGATATAGTCGAGCGCCCCGCGGTAGGCGTCCGGTGAAAGCGCGGTCGCCTTGCCCGGCCCGACCATCTCGCGGCGAAAACAAAACCGGCAATACACCGCGCAGACGTGGACCAGCTTGAACAGCACCCGGTCCGGGTAGCGGTGCACGATGCCGGAAACCGGCGAAAAAGCCTGATCGCCGATCGGATCGGCATTCTCGCCCAGCTGGATCGCCAGTTCTTCGGTGCTTGGGATGAACTGGCGCGCGATCGGATCGTCGGGATCGCCACGATCGATCAGCGCGGCGATATCGGGCGTCACCGCCACCGCGTAGCGCGCCGCGACCTTTTCCAGATCGGAAACATCGGCCGGCCGCGCAAGGCCGTGAGCGACCAGCTCGGCGGGTTGGCGCAACGTCGCGGCTGGCACGTGGTCGATCTTGTTCATGTATCACCCGCGGGCGGTGTCCACACCACCTGATCGATCCTGACCGCGCCGCTGGCCAGCATCACCAGCCGGTCGAAGCCGAGCGCGACGCCGCTTGATTCCGGCATCTGCGCCAATGCGGCGAGAAATTCTTCGTCGAGCGGATAGCGCTCGCCATAACGGCGCTGCTTTTCGTCCATGGCCAGGGCAAAACGGCGGCGCTGCTCGGCAGCATCGGTCAACTCGCCAAAACCGTTGGCGAGCTCGACGCCACAGGCATAGACCTCGAAGCGCTCGGCGACGCGCGGGTCGGACGGTTTTGCCCGCGCCAGCGCGGCTTCGGGCGCCGGATATTCGAACAATACTGTCAGGCGCCCATGCCCCAGATTTGGTTCGACGTGCTCGACCAGCAGCTTGCTGAAGATGTCGGACCAGGTATCGTCGTCAGTGATCCGCACCCGCTGGCTTGCCGCCGCCGCGAGGGCCGCGCGATCACCCTCGCCGTCTGCGATGGTGGCGAGCAGATCCACGCCTGCGAAGCGCTCGAACGCTGCCGCCACCGTCAACAGTTCCGGCTCGGCAAACGGATCAGCGGTGCGGCCGCGAAATGAAAATTGTCCGATGCCGGCGGCCTGCGCGGCATGGGCGATGACGACGACGCTGTCGGCCATCACGGCGTCGTAGCTCGCACAAGCGCGGTACCATTCCAGCATGGTGAATTCAGGCAGATGCAGGTCGCCGCGCTCGCGATCGCGAAACACCCGCGCAAACTCGAAGATCTTCTGCTCGCCGGCCGCCAGCAATTTCTTGGCTGCGAATTCCGGCGAGGTCCGCAGATAGCGGATGGCGCGCCCGCCGTCGGCATCAGCCAGTTCCGTGCGCGGCGCATGCAAATGGGTCTCATTGCCGGGGGAAACCTGCAGGATGCCGGTTTCGACCTCGGCAAAACCCTGCTCGTCGAACCATGCCCTGACGGCCTTGGTAATAGCGCCGCGCGCGGCCAGAAACGGCCTGATATCGGCATGCCGCGCCGGCGACCACCATGGCGAAGGCGCGGATTCACAAGCAGGTTTCTTGGTCATTCGGTCCATTCGTATCGATTGCTTTCCGCGGTCCGAACCTCCGGCACCCCGTCGGTGACGAACCGTGAGCCGGGAATCAAGCCATGTTTGATCAGACGTGAAGCGGAGGCGTTTTCGGTGCCCCCGACTTCGCCGAAAACAACGCGAAAGCCGTCAGGTATTCCCAGCCCAAACCCAATCGACGGCGCCGCCAGACGTACACTTTCAGCCATCAATGACTACCGAAAGCGCCCGTAAAACGCTGGCATCCCCGGGCAAAATCAGTATGTTGCAGCCCGAAACCGCTTCGCTGGCCCAAAGGACACCCATGTCCTGATCGGTCCCGGGCCAGAATATCAGGAAAACCGCTTTGAAAGTCATCGCCAGTTCTATTCGCAAGGGCAACGTCATCGAGCAAGACGGCAAGCTTTACGTGGTTCTGACCGCCGAAAACATCCACCCCGGCAAGGGAACTCCGGTCAGTCAGATCGAAATGCGCCGAATCAGCGACGGGGTAAAGATATCCGGGCGCTACAAGACCACCGACCAGGTGGAGAAGGCGACCATCGAGGATCAGAATTTCAACTACCTCTACAAGGACGCCGACGGCTTCCACTTCATGAACAACGACAATTACGACCAGGTCCAGGTGCCCGAGGACGTCGTCGGCAGCGCTGCGCCGTATTTGCAGGAAAACATGACCGTCAAGCTTTCGCTGCACGGCATCATTCCGGTGGCGATCCAGATGCCCCAGCGCGCGACGCTCGAAGTCGTCGAAACCGAGCCGGTCACCAAGGGGCAGACCGCGTCGTCGTCCTACAAGCCCGCCGTTCTCTCCAACGGCGTGCGCACGCTGGTGCCCCCGCATATCGGCACGGGAACGCGGATCGTGATCATGACCGAGGATGGCTCGTACGTCGAACGCGCCAAGGATTAGGCGATCATCAGCCATGCTTCCGGTGGCGACGCAACTCATCACAAAGGGTGTCCGGCGTCCCCACTTTCGGTTCGCTGCTGAGGTGCTGGCGGCCGCGACCCTGCTGATCGCCAGTGCTTCAGTCCTGCGCGCCGACGAGTTCAGAACCCCGGCGATCTCGGCGGTTCACGTCGAATGGCGCGCGGTGCTCGATCAACTCCGCTCCGAGATCAACACCCAGCCGGCGGTCGCGTCCGACTTTACCTTTTCGGGCCAGCGCCGGCTGCCGGCGTCCGACCCGCGCTCGGCGCCGGCGTTGGTGCAACTGAACGCGGTGACCTCACAACTCTTCACCGGGATCGGACGCAGTGCGGTACCGGTGCTGCTGCCGTTCGACACCGCCGCCTTCCTTGACGCCCGGCAAAACGGCGCGCCGGCCAGCCTTTCGGTGGCGCGCTACCAGGCCGACTTTCGTCCTGCCGACCTGTTTGACGCCGGCCCCGCCGGCTATGACGCGGTGTTTTCGCTCGAGCCCGGCGCCGGCGACGGCATGTCGCCGCGAATCTTTGCCAAGCCTGTCGAAGTGCAGATCACCGGCTCGATCCTGACCTACGATATCAGAGATCCCCTGGGCGGCAAGGGCGAGCCGGTCAAGGCGCTATCCGCGCAATTTCCCGATTTGCGCCGCTTCATCCGGGAAGGCTATGTGCGTTACGCCTTCACCCGCTTCGGCATTCCCTATGTGGTTTCGATCCAGTGTCTCGACAGCAGCCCCAATCCGCGGCGGCTGGCGTGCCGCGAGGCCTATCCCGTCGCCGAACGTTTCCTGAAAGCACTGCGCATCGCCGGCGGCCTGCCCTCGCGGCCGCGCGTCGATATTCCGTCCGAGATGATCGAGCGGCCCGTCGCCGCGTCGGCGGATTTCAGCTATCGGCCGAGCGGCGACATCATCGTCAACAGCGGCTCGCACAAGCAAGGTGGGCGCGTTGACTACACGGCTTATTCGCAAATTCGCTTTCCGCTGGAAAACGCTCCGGCCTTTGCCCATTCGCAATCCTTCGGCACCCGCCGATCGAACGACAAACCGCCCGACGAATTGGCCGGCGGAAATACCAGCTATCCCTGGCAGGATAATTTTTGCGAGGCCCGCAGTTTCGGCGTCGGACAGTGCCCGAGCGGTTTCGGCCACCAGGGCCAGGACATCCGCCCGGGATCATGTCCGGCTGCCGCCGCCAGCAACGATCATTGCGATCCCAGGCAGCAGGCGGTGGTGGCCGTCCGCGACGGCGTGCTGATCCGCTCACTGAAGCAACAGGCGGCGACGTTGCAGGTCAATACCCGCAACGAGCATATCCGCTTCCGCTACATGCACATGAATCCGGCGAGCATGGATGCCGACGGCGTGCTGAGCGGACGCCACGTCGAAGAGGGCGAAAAGATCGGCGTGGTTTCGAACTATCTGGACCATCCCAACGGCACCACCCGCCACCTGCATTTCGACGTCCAGGTGTTCACCCGCGACGGCTGGCTCTGGGTCAGCCCCTATGTCACGCTGATCTCGGCCTATGAACGCCTGATCCACGGCCGCGGCCGCGAGATCGGGCCCGAACTCGCTTCCCCGCCTGCCATGGCGCATGCCTCGCCGGAAGACGCGATCCGTCACGACCAGGAGGAAGGCAGCGAGAACTAGGGATCGTACGCATGGATTTCGGTCAGGTCCGCTTCACTGCTGACGCAACACGGTTGCTGCAGGCAGCGAAATGATGCGAGGGCCAAATGCAGAAGTTGGGCCGTCTCTAATCGGGCACCCCCGTTGACCTTCCTGCATGCGCGCGCCAAGCACGCGCCTTGGCGGTGGTCTCCTCGACGAAGATGTTTTTGCCGGTTCGATAAGCCTTGATGTCGTCTACCGACGAGGCGGCAAGGGTCCGCTTAAGGTTAGCATAGGCTTGGGCTGCCTCGGAATGTGCACGGAGATAATCGCGGAATACCAGCAATGCCTCCCACCGAGGACAGGACGGCTCCATCAAATGTACATGATGGGTCCACGGGCCCGGAGGTCCCTTGCGGAAGAACAGCTCGCCAGGGAGCCAAGAAGCATACTCCGGCATGTAATGGTAGCCAAGCGACCTGATCGGCTCGATCCATTGTTCTTGCGCCTCCTCCAGACTGGATGCCGCAACCAGCAGGTCGATGATGGGCTTCGATGGCAGGCCTGGAACCGCCGTGCTTCCCACGTGCTCGATGGCCAAGGCGAACGAACCGAGAGCTTGCTTGATCCTCGCCTTCTCCTGCTCGAACCAGATCGGCCAGTCGGGATCGTAATCGCAGACAACAATCGACCCGGCTCCGTATTTCTCCATGCTCCGCCCCTGATTGCGTTTCACGGATAGGTATCACACAGGTAGCGTCCGAACCATCCCTCCTTGGTCATCGTTGCGCTGTGGCTGAGCCGCACTCACGATGCCGCTGCGCCTCCCGTCGTCGGCCGCGCCGGCGGGGTCCAGCGATAGGCGACGCCGAGCCTGTTCCAGACATTGATCGAAGCGATCGCGGAACTGAGATAGGCCAGATCGCGCTCGGAAAACGCCGCGCTTGCTTGCGCGAAAACCTCGTCGCTGACGCCTTCCGTCACCCGCGTCAGCGCTTCGGTCCACGCCAGCGCCGCGCGCTCCCGCTCGGAAAACAGCGGCACCTCGCGCCAGACCACCACGAGATTGAGCTTGTCGACGGCAATGCCGAGCCTCTCGGCCTGCAGGATGTGAAACTGCACGCAGAAAGCGCAGCCATTGATCTGGGAGGCGCGCAGCTTGATCAACTCGAGCAGTTGCTTGTCGATGCCGGCCTTGGCGGCGGCCTGACCGAGTGCCGCGACAATCTCATAAGCGTCCGGCGCAAGCTTCTTGAAATCCTCGTACTCGTCGCGGGCATGTGACATTTTCATCGCCTTATGTTATCAGTGCTCTGATTTATTATAAGAGCACTGACATGATACGCAAGATTGCAGGTTCGGCCAAATCGGGCCCGCGCCGAAAAACGCCAAAAAGCCGAAAATCGAGGCTTGCGAAAAACCCCGCCAGAGGCCGAAAGAAATCCTCCCAAAATCCCGGCCTCGCCGGCGTCCGGCCGCCGCCCCCGGGGCGGGGCAAACGCGGCGAGAAAGGCCACCTCGCCTATTTACTGCGGCAGGCCCAGGGCGCGACCCGGCTGACGCTGGAAAGGGCACTGGCCGATCTCGGCGTCACGCCGCCACAATTTGCCGTGCTCACCATGCTCAGGGCCTATCCCGGGCTGTCGGGCGCCGATCTCGCCCGGGTGGCGCTGCTGACCCCGCAAACCGTCGGCGTCATCATTCGCAACCTGGAACGCGATGGCGCGATCCGGAAGACCCCGCATCCGGTGCACGGCCGGGTGCTGCAGTGGACGCTGACCCGCCGCGGCGGAACCCTGCTGCAAAAATGCCGGCGTCCCGTCAAAGCCCTGGAGCGGCGGCTGACGGCCGGGCTGAGCGCCAAGGCGCAAGCCACGGTGCGGCGCTGGCTGTCCGAAATTGCCACAGTGTTGCAACCGGGTGGCCAAGTTCCCGCGACGCAATGACTTCTGCCGCACACCGCCTCGTGCCGGTAGACTGCCCGCATGCGCCAGCCTGATTCTCCGAACACACCGACACGCCGGGCCGTGCTGCGATCCGGCCTCGGCGCCGGCTTGCTGCTGGCGCGGCCGATCGCGGCGTTTGCCACATCGCCGCCCGATTTTGAGCGATGGCGCGACGGTTTTCGCGCCCACGCGCTCGCCAAAGGCATTTCGGAGGCGACCTGGAGCCGCGTGATGGGCCGGATCGAGCCCGACATGTCCGTATTCAAGGCAATGCAGCGCCAGCCGGAATTCGACGAGCAAATCTGGCAATACATCAATCGCCGGGTCTCGGACTGGCGCATTATCGCCGGCAAGGAAGCGCTGCGGAAGCATGAGGCGCTGTTTGCGCGGATCGAACATGATTTCGGCGTCGAGCGTGGCACGCTGCTGGCGCTGTGGGGGGTCGAATCCGCCTATGGCGATCCCCTGGTGCAGCAGAACCACATGCGCCCGGTATTTCCGTCGCTCGCAGCCCTGGCCTGGAACGCCCCGCGCCGCCGCCCCTATTGGCAAAGCGAATTGATCAACGCCCTGAAGATCGTCGATCGCGGCTGGAGCACGCCTGCGGAGATGCGGGGGTCATGGGCGGGCGCGATGGGCCACACCCAGTGGATGCCGGAAGTCTGGCTCAATGTCGGGATCGATTACGATGGCGATGGCCGGGTGTCGCCGTTCGGCAAGCCCGACGATGCGTTGGGGTCGACCGCGCGCTTTCTGGTCGATCGCGGCAAGTATCACCGCGGCGAACATTGGGGTTATGAGGTCCGCGCATCGGGCAAACCGCCAAGCGGCAACCGCACCTATGCGGCATGGGCAAGCGCCGGCGTGCAACGCGCCGACGGCCAGCCATTCACGCAACCGGGTGCGAGCGCGAAGATGTGGGTGCCGGTGCCGGGCGGCCCGGTTTTCCTGCTCGGACCGAATTTCTACGCGGTGCGCAGCTACAACCCTTCGATGAATTACGCGCTGGCGATCTGCCATCTCGGCGACCGCATCCTGGGCGGGCCGCCGTTCCTGCAGCCATTCCCCGGCTCCGAGCGCGCACTGACGCTGGCAGAGATACAGGAAATGCAGGTCCGTCTGACCAAGGCCGGCTTCGATACCGGCGGCCATGACGGCCGCGTCGGCAACGACACCATGCAGGCGGTGAAGGATTATCAGACCAAGATGGGGCTGTTGCCTGCGGACGGATATGGCGGGCTGGCGGTGTTGGCGCGGTTGCGGCAGGGGCCGTAATAAAATACTTCACCGGCCATCAGCACGAGCTCGGAACGACGGGATTACCTGATCACCGCCGGTCCCATCTCCGGCACCGCGACGTCGAGCACGCGCAGCTGCACCCGCTCGGTGCCCTGCCAGCGATCGACCGCGAGCGATCCCGCCACATGCAGCGGCTGGCCACGATGCTGCGCCAGGGCATTTCCGAGCTTCTGGCCGACCGAGCGAAATGCGATGCCGTTCACGATCGAGCCGTCGCCGGACTTGAAGCGTACGCGGAAGTGCGCCTGGCCGACTTCATCGGCGTAGACCAGTTGATGCGACGGCAGCGCCACCACCGGCTCGGGATTGCCGCTCCCGAACGGCCCTGCCCGATTGAGCGTCGCCACCAGTTCCGGCGTCACCGCGCGCGCACTGACCGCGCCGTCGATGAACAGTTCATTTTCGTGCCGTGAATTGGCAACGTCGGCGGCGAGTGCGCTTTCCAGGAAGGCGCGGAATTCCGCCAGCCTTTCCTTGCGCAGCGTCACGCCGGCCGCCATGGCATGACCGCCGCCCTTCATCAGCAATCCGTCTTTCACCGCCTGCCGCACCGCGCGGCCGAGATCGACGCCGGAGATCGAGCGGCCCGACCCGGTGCCGATGCCGCCCGGCTCCAGCGCGATCGCGAAGGCCGGCCGTGAGAATTTTTCCTTCAGCCGCGAGGCCACGAGACCAACCACGCCGGGGTGCCAGCCTTCCGACGCCGTGACGATCACAGAACCTTTGTCTTCGAGCCCGAGCGACGCCAGCGCCTCCGCTTCGGCCTGCGCCTCCGCCATCTGCTCGATGACGCGGCGTTCGGTGTTGAGGCGATCTAGCTCGGCGGCAAT
>Ga0208849_1001695_pt1 | contig 14171 bp, 11 predicted proteins | sample NGESurdeep072012_10_FD_184470 | JGI IMG/M metagenome (GOLD analysis project Ga0208849, IMG submission 184470) | Arctic peat soil microbial communities from Barrow, Alaska - NGEE Surface sample 53-3 deep-072012 (SPAdes) | ecosystem: Environmental > Terrestrial > Soil > Wetlands > Peat ...
CGACCTCGCCTCCGAACGTGCCTGTGGGCATCGATGCCCAAGCCACGGGCAAGAACACGACCGTGACGGAGGTCGGGGTCTTCACCAAATGGGGTGAACGATTTCGGCTCCGGGCACCCTCAGGTGCCGTCCCCTTCTCCTCGCTGGCTACCCCGTAGGGGGCGGGCAAAGTTCAGGGAAGGGCGGTCAGCTGGTCGACGAGGATCGGGTCAGTGGACGTCGCCGGCTGCGGGCGACCACCAGCACACCGCCCACCACGACGACGGCGACAACCGGAATCCAGATGGTCGAGGAAGAGCTCGAGCCCGATCCAGAGGGGGCGCCCCCCACCTCGAATGGGGTCGAGAACGCGTGGGGTCCGTAGAAGTCTTGGTTGTAGTCCACCCCCACCCACAAGACGCAATAGTGCGTCTTGTCGCACGTGATATTGGATGAGTGGGTGCTGTTGAGCGTATAGACCGTGTACTTGGCCGTAAATGAACCTTGTGCTGTGGTGTTGATCTGACTTGGATTGATGGTTGAGCCATCACAGAACAGGTTGGTCGACGGCAGGTTGGCGGTGGTTCCGCCCGGGTCGGAGCATTCCAGGATCTGCATTCCGGTGGGGTCTTTCACGTGGTCGGGGAAACCCGTTCCTGTGACCGTGATCGTCTGCTGGTCGTGTGGATCGCCAGGCGGGATGGTCACGCTGGTGCCCGCCCAGGCAACATCGGAGACCATGCCGATGAGGGCACATGCCGCGACGGCGGCGGCGATCGCCGTAGGCACTACCGTCCTTCTCGCAGGGGTGCGCATGGGGATGCGTGTCCTTTCGAGCCGCAGTCCTCGTCGGATGCCGGACGATATCGTCCTGGAGTGATCCGGAGGTGACGTCGCCGCGAACGACATGTGAAATCGGTGTCGACCGGTTCCCGGTTCTGACGCTAACGTTTTGCTGATCATGGCGGATCTCCACGGGTGGCAATCCGATCCGTTCGGTCTGCACGAGCAGCGTTACTTCTCCCAGGGCAAACCCACGAAGCTCGTCCGCGACGGGGGCGTGGAGTCCTACGACCCTCCACCGGAAACGGCTCCCGCCCCGGCCCCGGATCCAAGGTCAGTGCCACTGCCTGGACCCTCGTCGTCGCCTTCGGGTCCGGCGCTTCTCCCCATCCCGCCGCGGCCGGGGTGGTGGCAGGCATCCGACGGGAATTGGTATCCACCCGAGACCCATCCCGACGCCGTGCCGCCCGAACCGGGGTGGTGGTTGGCCTCGGACGGGAATTGGTATCCGCCCGAGACCCAATCCAATGCCGAGCACTCCGAGTCGATCGCCGAGTGTTGAGTCGCGCACCACGGTCTTGACGAGCGGCGATTGATCACCCACCCTTCATGATGTGGCGTACGAATCCGAAGCACCGGCTGGGCCTGCAGGGGATTTCGGCTCGTCGTGGGGCCCATCGCCCTCGACATCTGCGACATCGGGCCCGCCCGCCCCGGGGTCTTTGAAGATCAAGGAGCGCCGGTCGTGGCGTACCTGGCACCTGGTGGTCGTCGGTGTGGTGGCTGCGCTGGTCGGCATGGTGATAGGAAATTCCGGTGGCGGAACGGCGTCGTCACAACCGAACACCCCCACCTACACCCTGCCGGTCCCCAGTGGCTCTTCCACGCAGACCACGACCGGCACCATCCCCACGTCGACGACGGTCGCATCGTCGCCGACGACATCGTCTGCGCCGGCAGGTTCGCCGTCCACCACGGTGGCGACCACATCCCCCGCAGCGCCGGACGTGGTTCAGGTGCTCCTCGGCCCGACGCCCGTGACCCAGGGCAGTTGGACGAGTACGCCGTTCACCGTCGGCAGTGGTCAGTGGAGCATCGGCTGGGCGTACCAGTGCACCCCGGCGCCTGCTTCGGGACCGGCCTTTCAAGTGTTCGTCGTCCCGGCCGGCGGTAGTCCTGGTCCGAGCTCTGCGGTCACCGAGACAGCGGCGTCGGGCAATTCCGTCACCACCTTGGACAGCGTGGGAAGCCAAGAGCTCCGAGTGCAGGCTCCCGCCAGTTGCGTGTGGAAGGTGAAGGTCACCGGAGTCGGCTGATGCTGACCACGACCGAGACCGCGACGCTGGTAATCGGAAGGTGAACACCTCGCGAACGTGAGGTAAACGGCGGGCTTCCGTCGTTATCGAACCAGTGTCTCCGGTGTCGCATCGAACCGCGATGTTTTCTCACGTTACGTAAGCGGCAAGTCATCGCTCGTGGCGCAAACGACACGCCGGTGATCGGCACGCGATGGGTTCGCGAACCTGAAATGAAATCCTGGTGCCACCTTCGATTCCATCTTGTATTGCCTGGGTGCGGTGTGTCCAGAATGCGGCATCCGAGCGCGTGCCGGTCGAAGCGACACGGGATGTTCCAGCCTCCGGAGACGAAAGGAACCACATCCGCATGGCCATTCGAATGAGGACAGGAAGAGCGGCATCCACCATGGCGATCGCAATCGCCATCGCCGCCGCCACCTTCATGGTCCCGTTCGGGGGAACCGCCTCTGCCGCCACCACGGTGAACACCCCGGCCGGAAACCCCACCGACGCCCAGACCATCACGGTGACGGGGAGCGGGTTCCCGGTCCGCTCTGCGCTCCCGAGCGGGTTGGAGATCATCGAGTGCGCGGACCCCGGTGGCACCACCACAAACCTGCCCACCGATGCTGCGACGAGTTGTGACGGGACCACGGTGAGCGGAGGCCAGATCAACACCGACGCCAGCGGGAACTTCACCGCCCAGTACCCGATCGAGTTGCTCAACTCGGGCAATTCGAGCATCAACTGTGATGCCACCGATTTCTGTGTCCTGTGGGTCGGCCAGGACTTCAACGGCGCCTTCCTCAGCGGCCCGCACGGATTCTCCTCCGCGTTCGAGATCCAGTCTGTTGCGCCCGTGCTGGGCGAAGCACCGTTGGCAATCTCGCTTCCGGTCATCGCCGCCGCCATTGTGGGGGTCTACGTCTTCCTACGTCGTCGGCGAGCTCAACCCTCGGTGACCGTGTAATGCGCCCGGGTTCGTCGACCCGGCAGTTCCCGAAGAGCAAACGCCCCCCGAATAAACAAGGAGCGATCCAAATATGAGACACCGCATACTGCGGAACCGCCTAGCGGCAGCCGCGTCGTTGATCATCGCAGTCTTCACCATGGCTACGATGCTGGACGCGGGGGTCGCCTCGGCGAATCCTTCTCCACCGACGCTCGGCACGTCGCCGCACTGGTATCTCGGGAAGCCGGAGCAGATTCGCGACGCCGGATCGGACACCACCTACTTCCTGATGCAGCGCCTGTCCGACCTCTACATGCAGTCGGGTCTCTACGGCTGTCAGTTGAATCTTGCGACGACGCCGAACTACAACGCTTGCCTCACCGGCTCGAGCGCCGTGATTGCCACGAGTGATGTCACCGACAACTACGACCACATCGAAGTCGACACCGGCCTGGGCAAGATCGGCTCCGGTGACGGCCAGAAGCAGCTATGCGGGAACGAGACGGCTCCCTTCGGTGGCGGCCAGGTAAACGGCGGCGCTGCCTCGTCCACACCGGACTTCGCCCGCTCCTCGAAGCCCGTGGACACCACCCAGCCCTGTCAGGCTAACGAGGTGGCGCTGGGCTTCGGCAAGGACGGCGTCCCCGCCGTCGACTTCCAAGGCGCGGAAGGACCGGGAACCGCAACGGGTACCAGTTGCACCGGGTGCAGCACCGGAGGCCAGCCCTGGAGCGGCCAGGTCGTCGGCCCGGTCGCCGCAGGTTGGCTGCCCGGGAACGCCGTGACGTGCGACACGTCGACGGGACCGAGCTCGAACCCGAAGAACACGGTCAACGGCTGCAGTGGTGTCCCTGTCACCGACATCTCCAACGTCGGTGGCTCCAGCTCGGAGGCGTTCAACATCTACTGCAACACCGGCGCCGGCAAGATCACCGACTGGGCTCAGTTGACGAACATCACGGGATCTGAAGTTCCAGGTCAGGGCGCAACCATCGCCGGCCACCCGCTGCCGATCCTGATCGCGGCAGTGAATACCGGTTCGGGCACCGAGTCGACGTACTCGGGCTTCGTCGGGTGCTCCACCACCAACGTCAACCAGTCGAACCTGGTGTGCAACGGGAGCCAGGCGCTGGAGAACAACAGCGCTCAGTTCGGTGACTGCGCGGCGGCGGACTTCCCGTCAGCGGGGGACCCGACCTCTGTGGCCGACCAGGCTGCCGAGGTTGCGAGCATGCTGTACTACATGTCCAACGGCGTGTACAACAGCAACATCCATTCCCGGTTGCTCACGTTGTCAACAGGCCCGAGTACGACCGTGCAGTACGCGGCCATCAAGATGACCGAGAACGGCATCACGGCCACGACGGCGAACCCCTCGGGCACCTTGATGCAAAACACTTTCCCGACAGCGAGGACGCTGTTCAACATCTACCGGACAGACACGGTCCGGGCGTCCACCGCTGACTTCCTGAACTGGATCTGCGACTCGAACAGCGCCTTCACGAAGGGAAACGACCTGAGTACAGGGCAGAACTACAACAACGAGATCACCGCAGCGGTGCAGACCACATACGGCTTCATCCGTCTGAACACGCTGACGGCATCGCCCAACAACTCGTGCCAGCTCATCACCTCAGTGCACGACGCGACCTCCTAATCGCAACATCAAAGGCAGGCCGCACGTTCGGGCCCGCCTGACATGAAGTGCTCAGGCCCGAGGAGCCCCGGCGAAGTGCTGCCGGGCTCCTCGGGCATCTGGGTGTTAAGGAACGGAGCGGGGGGAGCACATGAGAACGAAGACCGCCACAGAGGCATTCGAACGACGGAGGGCCTGGTCCTTGGTCCAGGTCGGCGGCCTCGGCATCCTCCTGGCCTGTGCGGTGATGTGGTTCCTGCCCGCTCATGCCTATGCAGCGGGCGAGGCCGTGACCATTCCCCCCGGACCCTTCACCGACGGCCAGACCATCACCGTCTCGGGTACCGGGTTTACGGGCATCCTTGCCACCGGACTCCAGATCATCGAGTGCTCGGACCCGGGCGGGACCACCGCCAACCTGCCGATGGACGCCGCCAGTGGCTGCGACGGCACGAGCGTCAGCGGCAACCAGATCAACCCTTCCACCACAGGGACCTTCAGTACTCAGTATCCGATCGAACTATTGAACGCCAGCAACTCGTCCATCCTGTGCGACGCGACGGACGAGTGTGTCTTGTGGGTAGGCGAGGACTACAACGGCGAGTTCCTCAGTGGGCCGCACGCATTCTCTGCTCCATTTGAGATCGGCAGTACCACGACCACGACGACCACGACATCACCCACCGGAACCACGACCACCACGTCCACGACCACCACGTCCACGACCACCACGTCCACGACCACCACGTCCACACCGCCCACGACCACCACTTCCACGCCGACCACGACCACGTCGTCGCCCTCCGACACCACCACGACGACGGTGGGGTCCGGGACGACCACCACGACGGTCGTGGGGAACGGGACGACGACGACGCAAGCCGTCTCGACGGCGGGGACGGGCGCAAACTCGTCGGGCGCCAGCCCAGTGTCGGCGTCCTCGGGTCAACTGGCATTCACGGGAGCGCCACCGTTCCTGCCGTGGTTGGCCGGGTTCGGGTTCCTCATGAGCGCCGTCGGCCTGTTGGGGAGGCGGCTGATCCGTGATGGGCCTGTATGACCGTCATGACGGCCCCGGCTGGTTCGCGTCGACCGGCCGAAGACGTCGCGATCCCACTGAAGCCGTCACGCACGCGAGCCGACACCGTGTTTCTCGGCACGTTGTTGGTGGCGAGTTGCATCGTGCTCCTAGCCATCGTCGCCATCCTGTATTTCCTGGCCGAGAGCTCTGTGCCCGCTCTGCGCTATGCGGGACTGCACCTGATCACGAGCGAGCATTGGGCCCAAACCGGGACGCATCAGCAGTTCGGGTTGCTCGGCGTGCTCGTCGGCGGCGTGATGATCGCCGCCATCGCGTTGATCGTCGGTGTCCCAGTGTCGCTTTCAACCGCCCTGCTGATCAACGAGTACGCCCCTCGGCGGGCCAAGCGGTGGATGACCTCCGGAGTGGACCTCCTAGCCGTGCTTCCCAGCCTTCTCTACGGTCTGTGGGGGCTGAAGGTGCTGGGGCAGCAGATCTACGGGTTCACGAGATGGCTCAGCGTCCATGCCAGCTTCATCCCGTTGTTCCGGGAGCGCGACGCCACGTACGGCAACTCGATCTTCATATGCGGGATTGTGGTCGGCATCATGATCATCCCGATCGTCACGTCCGTCAGCCGTGAGGTGATGGCCCAGGCGCCTCGCGACGCATGTGAGGCGGCCTTGGCGCTGGGGGGTACGAAATGGGGAATGGTGACCGACGTTATCCTGCCGTTCTCCCGCAACGGCATCCTGGGGGCGGTGCTCCTCGGTCTGGGCCGGGCTCTGGGCGAGACGATCGCCGTCCTGTTGATCCTGTCGCAGACCAACGTGATCCACTTGAACATTCTCGGGCCGGGCGGTGGCCAGATCCCGGCTCTGATCGCCAATAACTTCGAGTCGGTGAACGCACTCGCCAAGAGTGCCCTCACCGTATCCGGGCTCCTTCTGTTCGTCACGATCCTGGCCATCAACTTCACCGCTCGTCGTGTGGTGGGCCGACCTCGGATGGCACTGCAATGACGATGCTCGACACCAGACAAGTGCAGACGCCGTTGCCCCCCGGTCCCGATGTCGTGAGCAGGGCGACGCCCGATCGGCCGCGCCGCCGCCGCCGCTGGACGCCAGGGGCGGCGTGGGAGTTTTTCGGCTCGGTGGTTGCGGCCGGGTCCATTGTCCTCGTGGCGTTCCAGTTCGCCTCCTCGCGCCCGTGGGACGGCATGGTCGCCTGTTGGTTCCTCGGCTTCGCGGTGGTCTACGGCGTCCTGACACGGCTCCTGCACGGGGTGCGGATCGCCAAGGACCGCTTGGCCACGGTGGGCATCATCATGGGTGCCGCCGTGGCGCTCTTCCCCCTGGTCGAGATCATCGTCAGCGTCGTCGTGCAGGGAGCGCCGGTGGTGTTCTCGCACTTCCCGGCCTTTCTCATCCACGACATGTCGACGGCGGCTCCTTCGGATCCTGTGTGGAAAGGTGGCATGGGCCATGCCATCGTGGGCACCTTCGAGCAGGTCGGCCTGGCGACCCTGTACACGGTGCCGATCTCGTTGCTCACCGCCATTTTCCTCAGTGAGACGTCGAACGCGTTCTCCCGGCTGGTGCGAACGATCGTCGATTGCATGATGGGGACGCCGTCGATCATCGCCGGGATCTTCGTGTACCTGTTCTGGGTGGAGCCGAAGGGCTCCGCCGGCTTCTCCGGCTTCGCGGCCAGCATCGCTCTCGCCATCCTGATGCTCCCCATCATGATCCGCACGGCGGAAGAGGTGCTGCGGGTCGTGCCGGGATCTCTGCGCGAAGCCGCTCTGGCCCTGGGGTCGCCCCGGTGGCGAGTCAGCCTGCGGGTGGTGCTTCCGACCGCTCGCTCGGGCCTGCTGACAGCGGTGATCCTGGGTGTGGCGCTGGCGGTGGGTGAGACGGCTCCGGTGCTGTTCACGGCGCACGGTTCCCCTCGCTACAACTTCAATCCGTTCAGCGGTCCGCAAGCGGACCTGCCACTTCAGGTCTTCCAGACGATCTTGAGCCCCAACGCCAACCAGGTGCGCGACGGCTGGGGCGGGGCCTTCATCTTGGTCTCGATCGTGCTTGCCCTGTTCGTGGCCGCCCGTCTGGTTGGTTCTTCGAGACCCGGAAGTCGCCGCCGCTGGTTGCGGCGACAAACCCCCAAGGAGGTCGTCCCGTCTTGACGTCATCTCGTAGCCACCGCTTGGGACCAGCCCAGGGCCTCGTGGTCCTGGCCATCGTCGGGCTGTCTCTTCTCGCCGCGCTCCCTGCCTATGCCGACGCCTCGCAGAATGGTGCGGCCTCCGATTCCGCGTCGTCGACGACCGTCGCCTCGCCAACCTCCTCGACGACGGTCCCCTCGGTCCCGAGCCCGGGTGCGGTGGCAGTGCCGACAGTGACCCCGACCGCGGCCCCATCGACCACCGTCGCCGCCCCGGCGGCACCTTCGGCGGGAGCTGGCGTCCCGGTCCCACACACGGGGACCACGATCATCGGGTCGGGATCCTCCTTCGCGGGCCCCGAGGTGCTGCAGTGGACCGCAGACACCGCCAAGTCCCCGTATAGCCTGACCGTCGACTACACGTCGACGAGCTCGGGAGACGGGCGGTTCAACTTCGGTAACAACACCGTCGACTTCGCCGTGAGCGACATTCCCTACCAGTCGATGGCCTTCGACACCAAGCAACCGACGTTTCCGTTCATCTATGTGCCGGTCACCGCGGGTGGACTGGCGTTCATGTACAACTTGCCCGGGCTCAGCAAGACGCTCCAACTGTCGAGCTATTCGGCCTGCGCCATCATGACGGGGGGGGTGAAGACGTGGAACGACCCTGTGATCGCGGCGGACAACCCCGGTCTGAACCTGCCGTCGACCCCCATACGCCCCGTCATCAGGTCGGACCTGGCGGGGACGAACTTCGTCTTGCAGGAGTACTGCATCCACGAGCAGCCCGCCTTGTGGAAGGCCTTCGTAACCTCTTCCGTGGTCACGAATAACCCGGGTCAGGTGGGCGACCTCAGCGCCACCGAGCCTCGATCGGACTGGCCGATCTTCCCCACGGGGATCGAGGCGTCAGGCTCCGCCGCCGCTGCCAACGACGTGGCGGTCCCGAACGACACCGGGTACATCACGGCGGTGGAGACGGCTTATGCCCTGCAGCGCAACTTCCCGACGGCGTCGATGAAGAACGCCAGTGGCGTCTACACCCAGCCCAGCCCGGTGAACGTCGCCTCGGCGCTGGCATACGCCACCCAGAACTCCGATGGCACCCACAATCTGAATTTCGACGGGATAGGGCCCCATGTGTACAACCCGTCCACCTACAGCTACCTCTTGACACCCACCACAGGCTGGAGCGCGGCTAAGGGGGCGGTCATGAGCCAGTTCGCCAACTACGCGCTCACAATCGGACAGCAGAAGGCGACCGAGATCGGCTACGCGTCGCTGGGGCTGTCGCTCGAGCAGTACGGCGTCAACTCCATGAAGCAACAGGTGCCGGGGGCGGTGGCGCTGACCGCGCAGGAACAGAACTCCTACGCCTGCGGGGACCTCACCGTGCCGGAGGTCCAGGCGGGGCAGACCCAGCCCACCTGTGGGGTCTTGAACACCAACAGCTCGAGCAATCCCAATCAGGCTGCCAACGGGGGGACCTCGCGCACGACGACGACATCGGGTGCGTCCCCGAAGACCACTGCCTCGGGGAAGAGCCGCACCGGGACTTCGGTGTCCAGTGGCGGGACATCGGGCGCTGGCGTCGACCCTTCGGTATCGCTGGGTCCCAATCCGGCTCTGGCGACCACCGGAGGGAACCCCGTCCCGATCGTGTTGTCGGGTGCGGTGTTTGTCACCATTGGGTGGTTCGTGCGGCGGCGTTTGCGCGCCAGGCTGCAATGAACAGGCGAGCCCGCATCAAACCCCGGTGGAAGGTTCGCCGGAAGACATGGCGCCTGATCGGGGTGCTCAGTGTCACGGTGGCCGTGGTCTCGGTCACGGGAGTGCACGCCAGCGGGGCCGACACGGGCGTGCCGCTCGGGGCCGAGGGCGGGTCGTTCGCGGCTCCGCTCATGGACCTCTTGCAGAACGACCCTGCGGCGGTGTCGGCCATCGCGCCCTTCGTGCCGTCGTACTTCGATGCAGATGTCGACCAGGCGCAACAGGACTTCGCCATGGGAGCGATCGACTACTCGGTGACCGAGGCGCCGTTGACCGCCTCCGAGGCAGCCACTGCGGCGCAGAACGGCCGGTCCTTCGCCTACGTGCCCTTTGCCGCGAGCCCCGTGGCCATCGCCGCCATCGTCGAGTGTGACCAGGCCTCCACGCTTTCGTCCACGACGTGGTGCACGAACGGCAACCTCGAGTTGACGGTCCCGCAGTTGGCGCAGATCTTCACGGACCTGTCCACCCTGGAGAATCCCCCTCCCGGCGGGGGCGCCATCGGCACGTGGAACGACGCGCAGCTCCTCACACTGAACCCGGGACTGGCGGGTGTGTCGGCCCAGAGCAAGGCCATCACCGCCATCGAGAATGATCAGCCCTCGGCGACCAACATGGCCCTGGAGTCGCTCTTCGTGAGCAACACGACCGCCAAGGCCATATGGGATGCATACATCAAGTACTTCGAGGGGAGTACCGACGACACGCCGACCGATCTCTGGCCCCACACCCTTACGGCGGGTTCCAGCGACGAGTTGATCGAACAGACACTCATCAAAGTCAACTCCAATGTCAACCCACCAGTCCCGGACGCCGATCCCACCCACTGGGGGCAAGGCGACATCGCTCCGCTGCCCATCGACTGGTGGAGCGGCTCGACCCTGGACAATCCCACCATCGCCATCCAGAACGCCGAGGGCGCTTTCGTGGCGCCGGCGGTGGCGTCGATGGACGCCGCCCTTGGTGACGCCACGATGGACCCGACGACCAACCTGGTCAGGTTCAACGCCAACCCGACCGATGCCGCTGCCTACCCACTGCCCGTCATGAGCTATCTGGTCGTGCCCACGTCGGGGTTGGACCCCTCCAAGGCGACGGCCCTGGCGGCGTTCATCAAATTCGTCCTCGGGTCCACCGGCCAAGCCGACGTTGAGTCCATGGGGGCGGCCGGGGTCACCCCCGCCATGGTCAGCGCCGGGCTCAAGGTGGCTGACGAGGTTGCCGCCCAGGCCACCACCACCACCACCACCACCACCACGAGCGTGCCGACGTCGACATCGACAACCTCGTCGACGACCGGGACCTCGACCAGCTCCGGTCAGGGGTCGACGGGGAACGGGGCGGGGGCCGCTGCGTCGACCGCGTCGGACTCCTCGCCGTCGTTGGCTCTCACCGGTGGGGCGGCGTGGCCCCTACCGCTGGCGGGGGGTGTCCTGGTGTTGGCGGGATTCGTCGCCCGACGGGCGCTGCGATCCCGGATCGCCCCCCGGGGCTCGAAGACGTGAGCGGCGCTCGATGACGATCCTCGGTCGGTCCCGGCGTGCGAACGTGGGAACCAGGGGCGATCCCGGCGCATCTGCTCCCCAACCTCCCCCTCCACCAGCTCCGTGGAGCTGGGGCCCGTCGTCGCCTCCTCCCATGGCGGAGCCCCCCGCCCCCGCGCCGGTGCTCGCATCGGGTCATCCGACGTCGTGGACGGCGCCCAATGGTTTCGGGGCCGGCCAGGATCACCTGGCCGGTCTCGTGGCTCGTGACGTGAGCGCGTGGTTCGGCAAGAACAAGGTCCTGGAGCGCATCTCGCTTTCCATGGAGCCGGGCAAGGTGACCGCCCTCATCGGCCCGTCGGGATGTGGCAAGTCGACCTTTCTGCGCATCCTCAACCGCATGCACGAACTCATCCCCGGTGCCGCGCTGGCAGGCTCGGTCACCCTCGACGACGTCGACATCTACGGGCCGGCGGTCCCCGTCACCCAGACCCGGCTCCGGATTGGCATGGTATTCCAGCGACCCAACCCGTTCCCCTCGATGACCATCGCCCAGAATGTGCTGTCGGGTCTCCGTCTTTCGGGGCTCAAGACCCAGAATCCCGATGCATTGGTGCAGGAGTGCCTCGAACGGGCCGGGCTGTGGCGTGAAGCGCGCAACCGGTTGAACGAGCCGGGAGGCGCCATCTCGGGCGGTCAGCAGCAGCGCCTCTGCATCGCCCGGGCCCTGGCGGTGCGTCCCCAGGTGCTCCTCATGGACGAGCCGTGTTCGGCGCTCGACCCCATCTCCACCGGAGTCATCGAGGAGACCATCCGGGAGTTGTGCCGCGAGGTCACGATCGTGATCGTGACCCACAACATGCAACAAGCGCAGCGCGTGTCGCACAACTGCGCCCTGTTCCTCGTGGGGGGAGAGGCCGAGCCGGGGCGGATCGTGGAAGCCGGGCCCACCGAGCGCGTGTTCGGTGACCCCGTCGACCCCCGAACGGCCGACTACGTGCACGGGAGGTTCGGGTGACCCAGGTCCTCGGTCTTCCCGCCACCCCGCCGGTTCCCAGCTGGGGATCCCTGCGCGCCCAGCGGGACCGCTGGCGTCTGCGCTGGAGCGAGGCCCAACCCCGGACCCGGACAGCCATCCAACTCAGCGTGATGTTCGGAGCCGTCCTCGTCGCCTACGGCTACTCGCTTCTCACCCTCCTGCAGAACGCCGAGATGCAGACCCCCCTGGCGTACATCAGCCTGGTCCCGGCAATCTCGCTGGCGTTGGCCGTCGCCTATGCCCGCCCCGAGCGGGCGGAGCCGGCGATCCACGACCGGCAGCTCGACTACATCGTCGGGGTGCCGTTGATCGCCACGGCGATGGCCATGAACATGCTGCTTCCGGGGAAGCTCTCGGCGATGTTCTGGGTCTGGCGTATCGACCTCCTGTCGCTGCCCGTGTTCGTCGCCGGTCTGCTGGCGGTCCTTTTCGGTGTGCGCGTGCTGTGGCGTCAGAAGTTCGCCATCGGCTATCTGCTTCTGGCCTGGCCGTGGCCGTATTCCACCGTGCTCCTGCGCGTACTGGATGCCTCGACCAACACCACCTTGGCCGGACTGCGGATGGTCCTGCGTGTCGTGCCGGTGGCCAAGCCGGTGTTGTCGGGGGACGGATCGCTCTTCGACGTAATCCACAACGGTCGCGCCTTTCCGATCAGTGTCGTCTCGGCGTGTTCGGGGATCAATGGGATCGTGGGTTTCCTGCTTGTCGGCGTGGCCTTCGTGGGGGTGGTTCGGGGCCCGTGGATCAGAAAGCTCGCCTGGTTGGCGATGGGGATGCTGTTTCTGTGGCTGGTCAACCTGGGTCGGCTCGTGCTCATCTTCTGGGCCGGCAAAATGTGGGGTGAGTCGCTCGCCATCAACATCCTTCACCCCGTCGTCGGATTGGTGACCTTCACCATCGGCGTGGTGATCATGTCCATGGTGATCCGACCGATGGGCATGGTGATCGGTCGCTCGGGATCCGAGTCCTCGGGCGCTCCGGGCGTCGAGGTCCCGGAGAGGTCCCGAGGACGCGGGAATCCGGCGGTGCCCAAAGTGTTCGCTGCGGTTGCCGTCGTGGCCGTGGCAACGTTGGCGTTAGGCGCGGCGGACTTCGGCCTGCGGTCCTACAACCTGGTGGCCAATGCGGCGGGCGAGCCGAAGCTTCTGGCCTTCCGAGCTTCCCCCACCGCGCCGCCAGGGTGGCGGTACCGCATCTCCAACCAGTACGACTGGGCCAAGCCGCTCTTCGGAGACGACTCGACATGGCTCCGATACATCTTCGTCCCCTCGGGTGGGGGAGGAGACCTTCGTTCTTCGTACGGGGTGACCGCGGACATCATCGACACCTCGGACCTCCAGACGTTCTCGGCCTACGGGGTGGAGGACTGTTACCAATTCCACGGGTACTCGTTGCGTGACGTGGCACAGGTAGAGATCGGAGGCGGGATCACCGGTCAGACCCTGTCGTTTTCCGGCGCCGGACAGCAGAGTTGGTCGGTCGTATACTGGATCGCGCCCGTCAAGGCGGGACAGGGTATTCGATACGAACGATTCGTCTTGTATTTGCTCAACGCGCCTGGCGGGGCTGGAATCCACGTGCCACGGGACGTGCACATTACGAACCTGGCGGGCTCTTTGGACCGGACCGGGCCGGACGCCGTGTTGGTCCAGAACCGGGCATTCCTGGTGGCGTTCGCCCACGAGCTCGTCGTGAACCAGTCACTGAAGGCTTCGGTTGACGGTGGACGCCTGGCCCTGTCGAAGGCGGACACCACCCGTCCCCGCCTCGTCGGATCGTCGACGCTCGCGGCCAGGTCCTAGCACGGAGATGGCAGGCCCCACGACCGTCGCCGCCAACGGACCGAACTCCTCGAACGGCACCGTCCCCACAGCACCGGCCGACGCGGCGTCGCGGCGCCGTGAAGGCTCCCCTGGTCCGGTCGCGGGCCCGCTCTCGGGGGCCGAGTCGGTGCCCTTGCTCCAGCAGTTCTGTGAACAGCTGGTGGCCGAGGCGGTGGCCAGTGTGCGGGTCGAGCTTCCTGGCACCGAGCCCCCGCCGATC
>Ga0208849_1001696_pt1 | contig 14165 bp, 11 predicted proteins | sample NGESurdeep072012_10_FD_184470 | JGI IMG/M metagenome (GOLD analysis project Ga0208849, IMG submission 184470) | Arctic peat soil microbial communities from Barrow, Alaska - NGEE Surface sample 53-3 deep-072012 (SPAdes) | ecosystem: Environmental > Terrestrial > Soil > Wetlands > Peat ...
ACGCCGACCGCGCGCGCCCGCTGCTGCAGGATCGTCAGCAGGTCGAGCCGGCCGATCGAGGAGAAGCCAACGCCGTCGATCGCGACGCTCTCGCCGCGCAAGTGCAGGGTGATGTTCTTCCAGCTCTCCATTCCTGGGGTGATGGCATCGACCGTGTCTGGATCGTCGGCGCGCAGGAATTCGAGCGCCTGTTCGGAAAACACCACGCCGAATCCCCAGGTGGCGCCGGCGGCGTTCTGCTCGAACAGGTCGATCTCGGCGTCCGGATGGCGCTTTCTCCAGAGATAGGCGAAATACAGGCCACCGGGGCCTCCACCGATCACGGCGATACGCACGATTGTTCTCTCGCATCGGTCATTTCACCGACCGGCGTAGTGAGCGATGGCGATGACGAACGGCAAAGCCAGTTCGGGGATGAGATAGCCCAGCCATACCGCCGCTGGTTTCGGCAGCCCGACGCGGCGGATCGATACCAGCCGGCCAATTCCGGCGAGCAATACGCCCAAGGCGAGCAGGTACACCAGGGCGCCTTGCTGCCGGATGGTGATGGCGGCCCACAGGTTGATCAGCCCGGTGGAAAAATACACGCCGGCCATGAAACGGTGGACGTTGTCGAGCGCCGGCGTGGTGTCGGGCTGCCCCCGGAAAAATTGCAGCGCGCCTCCGGCCATCGCGATCGCCGCAATGAGGAACAGGCAAACCCGCACCACGATCTGGCTTGCGAGCAGTGGATCGTTTTCGATGATGGCCTCCCCAGTTGAGCGATGTGGGCTTGATTGCGTGCCTAATGGAGACGGCGGCATGACGCAAGGCTGCGCGTCGGTTGTCGGTTCCGTGGATTACAGCTTCACCATCCGCTTGCCGCGGTTTTCGCCCGCCAATAGTCCGATCAGCGCTTTCGGCGTGTTCTCCAGCCCGTTGATGATGTCCTCCTTCACTTTCAGCTTGCCGGCGCTGACCCAGGATTGCAGGTCGTTCAGCGCATCATCGCGCTGGTCCATGAAATCCATCACGATGAAGCCCTGCATGATCAGCCGCTTCACCACGATCAGCCCGGGTACGCCGCGCGGCCCATGCGCCGACGGCACGCCGTCATATTGCGAGATCGCGCCGCAGCAGGCGATGCGGCCGCGATTGTTCATCTGCGCAAGGCAGGCCTCGAGAATGTCGCCGCCGACATTGTCGAAATAGACGTCGATGCCCTTCGGCGCCGCGGCCCGCAGCGCCTTGAATACCGCGCCGTCCTTGTAGTCGACCGCGGCGTCGAAGCCGAGTTCGGAGGTCAGCCAGTTGCACTTGTCCTTGCCGCCGGCAATGCCGACCACGCGACAGCCCTTGATTTTGGCGATCTGGCCGACAATCGATCCGACCGAGCCGGCGGCGGCGGAGACCACCACGGTCTCGCCGGCTTTCGGCTTGCCGACGTCGAGCAGCCCGAAATAGGCAGTGAGGCCGGCGATTCCGTAGACGCTGAGCAGATGCGTCATCGGCTCGACCTTCGGCATCAGGGTCAGATGTTTTGCGGGCACCGCGGCGTAATCCTGCCAGCCGGTGTCGCCGAACACGATGTCGCCCGGCGCCAGGCCAGGGGCCTTCGACGACACCACTTCGGCGATGCCGCCGCCGGCCATCACGGTGTTCGGCTCGACCGCCGCGCGGTAGGTCGCGCCGTGCATCCATGCCCGGTTGGCGGCATCCAGCGAAATATAGCGCACCCGCAGCAACGCCTCGCCATCCCCGGGTTCCGGGATCGCGGCCCCGGACATCTTGAAATGCTCCGGGCCAAGCTTCCCGGTCGGCTTCTCGACCAGCAAGATCTGACGGTTGACGGTCTCGTTCATGGCATTGCCTCCCCGACGTGGCGCTTCCTGATGCAGTTGGCGCGCACGAAACGCGCAACTGCGCACATCATGCATTGCGCACGACGCTAATCGGCGGCCGTGCATTCCACAACGGAAACATTATGGCAAACCCGGCCCCGGTCGAAGCGTGTTGCGTCGCTGCCGGAATCTGCCAAACGCGCAAGCTGCCGGGATCTTACGGGGGTACGCAAATATCTCATGCTGTTTGCGCCGCGCTCCTCACCATGAGGGTTCAGGAAAGACCTCATCCTGATGAGCGGCCTCCTGGCCGCGTCTCGAAGGATGTTCACAAATCGAAATCCATGAGCGGCCTGGCCGGTATCCGCTTTAGAAGCTACTTCGGCACAAAAAACTTCCGTAATTCGGCGTAGGTCTCTTCAGGGCATTCTTCCTGAAGATAATGGCCGGAGGGCACCGTCGCGGTGCGCGCGATGGCGGTGGCGTAGTGCGACCAGATCGCGGCGGCGTCATGGTTGCGACCGACGCCGCCTTTTTCGCCCCACAGGATCATCGCAGGACAACTGACTTTCTTTCCGCTTTCGAAGTCCGCGGTATCCATATCGAGATCGACGCCGAAGGTCGCCCGGTAATCCTCGCACATGCCGTAGACGGTTTTGGGATCCTTGATGCAGCGAATATATTCGGCCAGCGCGCGCGGATCGAAGAAGGCGGTGCCTTGCGGGGTTTTGGAAAGCTTGCGGCGGATGAAGAATTCGGGGTCGGCGCTGATCATGGTCTCGGGCAGCGGATTGGGCTGCACCATGAAGAACCAGTGCCACGAGAACACGCCCCAGTTTCTGGTGACGTTGTTCAGCAAATGATGCTGCGGCAGCATATCCATGAAGGCCGCCCGGGTGACGACATCCGGATGGTCGAGGCACATGCGGTGCAGCACCCGCGCGCCACGGTCATGGCCGGCGGCCTGGAATTTTTCGTAGCCGAGTTTCTTCATCACCTCGATCTGGTCGTCGGCCATCGAGCGGAATGAATAGGCCGAATGATCGGCGCCGCCGTCCGGCTTGGAACTGTCGCCGTAGCCGCGCAGATCGGGCAGCACCACGGTAAATTCCTCGGCCAGCCGAGGTGCTACCTTGTGCCAGCAGACATGGGTAAAGGGATTGCCGTGCAGCAGAAGCAGCGGCGGCCCCTTGCCGCCATGCCGCAATACGATCTTGGCGCCGGCTGTTTCAATCTGCGTACGCTCAAAGCCTTCGAGCAGATCCGCCATTGTGCTTCCTGTTCAAACAATCGCCCAGAGTGACGGCTGTCGCGCTTGCTGTGACCGCTGCGCTGGAACTCGTCAAGACAACGACAGGCGATGCTCGGGGACTTGAGCGCGGTTGCCTCGCCGCTGCAAATCCCCGCCGGGGCGAGATTTACCGTCTGTTAACCATAAAGCCGTACCCCAATAGCACAAATCTGCTCTCGCTTTTCGAGGATTTCGCCATGGTCTCAGCGGTCAATCACAGTTCAAGCGTGTTGGCGCAATCGCAGTCGCAGCAATCCAAGTCGTCACCGCCAGCCGCAACCTCGCAGCAAACGGCGTTCGAGCAATCCGTCGATCATTATTTGCGGAATACCACCAGCGGCGTGGGTGGCGGCGTCGGAACCAGTGCTTCGCAGCCTCTCAGCGGCAGCCTGATGTCGTCCTTGCTGCAGATGCAGCAATAGGCATCGGCCCGCCCTCGCGGCTGACCGCGGCATTCAGAACCGCCCCTTGGGCGGCTCTTTTGTTGGGGCGATCTGCCTAGACCCGCGTGAAGAATAGCGGCGAGCGCCAGGCGCCTTCGGCCGACTTCAATTGCAGTTGCGCGGATCGACCTGAACGTATTGCCCTGACGGATACCGATAATAGCAGCCGCCCTGCGACAGATAATAACCGGGCCGCTGCGCGGCCTGGGCCCCGACGATCGCGCCGGTCGTGCCACCGGCGACCGCGCCGGCGATCGCGCCACCCGGCCGGCCCGTCAATAGGCCGCCAAGCAGCCCGCCCACAATGGCGCCGCCGACCGCGCTGGCGGTCGGGTCCGGTGGTGGCGGCGGAGGTGGCGCATAGGCGCCGGGCGGCGGCGGGTAGTAGCCTTCAGGCGGCGGATAACCGCCGGCGACGGGCGGTCCATCCGGACCGGCGTCGTCGTCCGCGATCTCAACGTCGGACACATAGGCAGGCGGGCCTTCCATCGGTTGCGGATAGAAGTACCAGGCGCCTCCGACATCCCACCACCAGCCGTCGCGTCCGTTGCGCATCTCGTGATGCCAGCGTCCACCGTCCCAGGCGAACCGGCCGCGATAGGCGTGGCCGCCGAAATTGTGCGACGGCAAGGCTCGGTGCGCGAAATGCGCGCCCTGTGGCCCGCGGCCCGGCATCGGTCCGGGGTGCCCTGGATGGACCGCCTGGACTCCCGGCCTGGCGGGGCCTCCCTTTGCTGGCGGCCTGTTGGGCTCCTGTGCATGCGCTGACAGCGCAAATACCGAGATGATCGATACCAACGAAAAGGCGATTCTAGCGCGCCTCGACCTGTTCATTTTGCCGTGCCCTCCGCTGGTGATGCCACAATTCCAGGAAACATATCGCAACAGCGCGATCCCGATCCGACAGCGGCGCTGGTTCGGTGCGCATAAGTGCCGCCGCGCTGGTGAATCGCGTCGGCAATATTGCTGACGAGGTTCCGCGGTTTTGTCTCGTTACAAATCTGTAAGATCACCGAGCGGTTAGCCTGATTCTGTTCCGCTCGCTTGCACGCTTGCGAGATTGTTCAAGGCTTGATGTTGAGCGCCGATTTGACCGTGTTGAGGGTGTTGTTGAAAGCCGCCTTGGTTTTACCGGTCAGGGTGCCGGCCTCGTAGGTCGGACCGCTGGTAAAGCCGGTTTGGGGTCGGCCGACAATGGTCGTCTTCACCTTGGACAAGGCGCTTTCGAAGCTGATGCTCGCCGAAGTCGCGGCTTTGCCGAGATCGGCGGTCTGCTTGTTGACCATGGCAACGGCCGACGAGGCCACAGATGATATATCGGTCATGCGATGCTCCCAGGTTTTGGGAAACATCGGCTCGGAATGGTTAACGAGCCGTTAACGGCCCGGAATCAGGCCTGTCGGGCTCTAGAAAAAATTCAGATCCTGCGCGCGGTCGCCGCCGGCGACAACGGCGTATTCGATCGCCAGGAATAATCCGCCGGCGACATATATTTTGCGGTTCTGCTGCGCGGCCAGTGCTGCGCTGAGGCGCACGGCATCCTCGATTGCAGCGGCGATATGAATGGTTGCCTGCGGATTGGACTGGCGTGCCGCGGTCGCGATCGTCTCCGCCGCCGCGCCCTTGTGATGCGCGGCGGTGCAGACGATGGTGTCGAATGACGGCGCCAGCCAGGCGACGATCTCCTCGGCCTTCTTGTCGAAGGAAATGCCGGTCACGAGAATCCAGCCATCCGCGCCATAAATCGCCTTCAGGCTGGCGAGCGATTGCCGGACGCCGTCGGGGGTGTGGCCGACGTCGATCACGGTAAGCGGGTCTTGCCGGATCACCTCAAGCCGGCCGGCCCAGCGCGCCTCGCGGAGCCCCGATCTCACCGCGGCCTCGATCGCGGCAGGTGTTTCCTGCGGCCGCGTTCGCCGCAGCCAGAGCAGGAACAAGGCGGCGGCGATGGCGGCATTGTTGAACTGAAACGCACCGGGCAGGCTGATTTCGAGGTCACGAAAATCACAACCGCCGAACCGGAAATCGCAATGCTGTCCGCCTGCCGAGAGGGATTCGTTGTCGATCCCGATCTCGTCGCGGACGAACAGCGAGGTGACGCCGCGATTGCGATTATATTCGATCAAATGCGGCCGCAGGCTCCGGCAATTCTCGCCGTAGACGATGGTGCCCCCGGAGGCACAGGCATCGCTCTTGTCGGAAGCGATCAATGGCAGCGAGTCGCCGAGCAGTTCGACATGCTCATAATCGACCGAGCTTACGCAGGTAGCGCGCGCGCCGACCAGACGGACCGGATCGTAACGGCCACCGATGCCGGCCTCGAAGGCCGCAAAATCGCAACCGCACTCCTGAAAATGCAGGCAGGCCAGCACGAACATGGCTTCGAAGGCGCCGAATTTTTCGCCGCGCTGCTGTGAAATCGCGGCGATCGCAGCCGCAATCAGCGCCACCAGCCGCGCCAGCGCGTCGTCGCCGATCGGCACACCGTCGACCTGAAACCGTTCGTTGAAGCGGTACAGATGCGGCGAGGAGAACAATCCGCTTCGCAGTCCATGGGCCCGGGCGATGCCGGCGCAGAACGCCGCGGTGCTGCCCTTGCCGTTCGACCCGGTAACGACCACCGATATCCGCGCAAGCCGTGCCCGATCCACGCCCACGGCGTCGAGCAGTTCCGCGAGCCGCGCGAGGCCAACGCCGTCACCGTATTTCGGAAGCTCAAACACCCAACAGTCCCATCGCGGAAAAGGTGTGATGCCAGATTGTCAGGATCAGGTCGCCGCGGCCGGATTGCTCCAATAGCCGGATCGACGGGTTCGAATTCACCTCGATAAGCCGCATCGCATCCGGATCGCCAGCGATATCCGTAAACACGTCCACGGCGGCGACGCGAAGTCCGAGGGCGCGGGCGGCCTGTTTTGCCAAGATGACCGCGGCGTCGGAGCGGGGAGATTCCAGAACCATCGTTCCCCCCGCGCTCAGGTTCATCCGCCCGGGAATCTCCCAGCGCTCGCCCCTGGGCAGCACGGTATCGAGCGAAGCGTCGTGCTGCAATGAGGCCGGCGACAGTCCGCGGGATCGCAGAACCGCATCGTGCGCGGCGAGCAGATCGCGGATCGTCCGCACGCCGTCGCCTGACACGAAGGGCGGATATTTCCGCGCGGTGTAGACGACCTCATTGTCGAGCAGAAAGATTCGATATTCGATCCCGGAGACCACCGGCTGGATCAATACCGAATCGTAATATTGCGAGACCTGATCGAGATAGCGAACCAGCGCGGCCTCGCCGTCAACCGCTTGCGCGAAATCGCCGCGCGAGCCGAGCAAAGGTTTGGCGAAGGCGGCTCCGCCCAGTTTCCTGAAATGCGCTAGCGCATCGTCGCGCTCATGGCCGGCGGCGCGAAGGCCGCGATGGCGCTCATGCAGGAAGAAATATTCGCCGCCCAGCGTGGCCACGCCGGCGCTTTCAAGAATCCTGCTGGCAAAATATTTATCCGATGCCAGCGTCGAAGTGGTGGCGTTGTTCTGCGGATACCACGAACATCGCCCGGCGCCGAAATGAATGGTTCTGGTCCGGGAGGCGACGCTGAAGACAAGTCCCGTTCCGCCGTCGATGTCGCAAAATGCGAGATCAAATTCGGCGCAGGCATATTCCGCATAGACCGATTGGTCTGGATAGCAGCCCGGCTTTCCCGATCGAAATTTTTCAAGCCTCGGCATGCTCTGATCTCTGACGAAATTTCCTTGCGGACGCAGCAATTAATGGCTGGATCGATGTCGATTTCAGCAAGTTAATTGCGCGCATGCGGATGTTGCGATCAAGGCGCATCGAGCCATTTTGCAAAAATAAATCGACTGTGATTTTGAGCCCTCGATTGTGCGTCAACGGAGGTTGACTATCTCTGACATCGGTATAGGTCACACGCTAAATCGTCAGTTGTTTCAGGGGTTTTTCGCACAGCGAATACCGAACAGCTGGATTGTTCTACAGTATAGCAAGCGGAAAAACCAAAACACATGAGCGCATTCCACCGAGAGAAAGTTCTTTCTGTCCGGCACTGGACCGACACGCTTTTCAGCTTCACCGCCACCCGCAATTCCGGCTTTCGATTCCTGAACGGGCAGTTCGCGATGATCGGCATTGAGGTTGACGGCCGTCCCTTGCTGCGCGCCTACAGCATGGCGAGCGCCAACCACGAGGAATCGCTGGAATTCTTCAGCATCAAGGTTGCCGACGGGCCGCTGACGTCGCGGCTGCAGCAGATCAGGGAGGGCGACACCATCCTGGTCGGGCGCAAGGCGACCGGCACGCTGATTACCGACAACCTGGTCCCGGGAAAGCGCCTGCTGCTGCTGTCGACCGGAACCGGCCTCGCGCCATTCGCCAGCCTGATCAAGGATCCGGACGTCTACGACCGGTTTGAAACCATCGTGCTGGTCCACGGCTGCCGGCAGGTCTCTGAACTCGCCTATGGCGAGGAACTGGTGGCGCGGTTGCAGGACGACGAATTTCTCGGCCCGCTATTGAGCCAGAAGCTCGTGTATTATCCGACCGTGACCCGCGAGCCGTTCCGCAACCGCGGTCGCATCACCGATCTCATCACCTCGCAGCAATTGTTCGACGACATCGGCCTGCCGCCGCTGGATATCGCCACCGACCGGATCATGATGTGCGGCAGCCCGGGCATGCTGGACGAACTGCGCCAGACTTTCGAAGCGCGCGGTTTCCTCGAAGGCAGCCACAGCGAGCCCGGTCACTTTGTGATCGAAAAGGCGTTCGTCGAACGCTGAACCTCGTGTCCCGGACGCGGTGCAGCGCCTCTTCGGCGCTGCGCCGCAGAGCCGGGACCCGTTCGCAGCCAAGCAAGATGGACCCCGGATCAGCGGCGTACCGCTGACGCGCTGCGCCGCGTCCGGGGCATGCGAATCTCCTTATCGCAACATTTTTTGTTGATGGCGCAGCCCCCTTTCTCGCTGCTATAAGCTTTCGCAAAACGTCGCGTGGCCTTCGCCAACGCCTCGCCACCGGGAGCGCCAGGGGTTTTGTCCGCATCCAACCAAGCAGGCCCGGCGAGAACGGCCTTTGTATTCGCAGGCGGCGGCAGCTTTGGCGCCATTCAGGTCGGCATGATGCACTCGCTGGCCGCCCACGATATCTGCGCGGATATGGTGGTCGGCTCCAGCGTCGGCGCCCTCAACGGCGCCTATTATGCCGGCGATCCGACCCTGAAGGGCGTCCTGCAGCTGGAAACCATCTGGCGCGGATTGACGCAGCAAGACGTGTTTCCGGTGACCTGGCGGACCCTGCTGGGATTTCTCTGGCGCCGGGATTTCCTGATCCCGCATGACGGGATTCAGAAGCTGATCGACGATCATATGCCCTATCGCAATCTGCAGGATGCCAGGCTCCCGGTGCACATCGTCACCACCGATATCGTCACCGGCGACAGCGTGGTGTTGTCGGAGGGGTCGGCCGCCCAGGCGATCATCGCCTCCACCGCGATCCCCGGCGCTTTCGCGCCGGTCCGCTACAAGGATTTCTACCTGGCCGACGGCGCGATCTCCAGCAACACGCCGATCAGGGTCGCGGTCGCCAAAGGCGCCAATCGCCTGATCATTCTGCCGACCGGCTACGCCTGCGCGACCGAGGTGCCTCCGATCGGCGCGGTCGCCAACGCGCTGCACGCGCTGACGCTGCTGATCGCGCGGCAATTGGTCAGCGAATTGGAAGATATCGCGCCCGACATCGAATATTTCGTGGTTCCACCGCTGTGTCCGCTGGTGGGATCGCCCTATGATTTCACCCGAACCGCCGATCATATCGAGCGCGCCATCCACAGTACCGACGCCTGGCTGGCGCAGGGCGGCCTCGAGAAGGGCGGGATTCCCGAAGAGATGCGCCCGCACGGCCATTGAGCCAATTTGAGCCATTTGCGGTTGAATTATTGCACCGCAAAAAGGCATCGCCGCGATATCGGGCCCGCGGAATGAATCGATTCTCCGCCGCCGGCTTGGGTAGCCTTGCTTCTGTCGGCTGTCATATCCGTGACCGGCGCGCCGGATATCGTGTACTGTTGTCGGGCAAAGTTGGATTCGGCCGCGGCTGGCAAGAATAATACGGCAGAACCTGCCCGAGGGGTCTCATGGAAACGTTTCTGCTTCCGTTCTCGCCACGCTTCATCGTTCTGACGATCTGCGGCGTCGTCACGGCATTGCTGCTCGGCATCGGGATCGCCGATCACAAGGTGTTCGATCTGGTTGTGATCCCGATTGTCATTTTCGGCGCCCTCACGCTGCTCGGCTTTCGCGATCTGATGCAGAAGAGCCATGCGGTGTTGCGCAATTATCCGATCTCGGCGCATCTGCGATTCCTGCTGGAAGAGATCAGGCCGGAGATGCGGCAGTACTTCTTCGAGAGCGAGAAGGACGGCATGCCGTTTTCCCGCGACACCCGCGCCGTAATCTATCAGCGCGCCAAGATGGTGCTCGACAAGCGGCCGTTCGGCACCCAGGAGGACGTCTATCGCGAAGGCTATGAATGGATGCACCATTCGGTGGCGCCGAAGCCGCATGCCGACGAGAAATTTCGAGTCATCATCGGCGGTCCGGATTGCGCGAAGCCGTATTCGGCGTCGGTCTTCAATATCTCGGCGATGAGCTTCGGCGCGCTCAGTCCCAACGCGGTGCGCGCGCTCAACGCAGGCGCCAAAAAGGGCGGCTTCGCGCATGACACCGGCGAGGGCGGCTTCAGTCCTTACCACCGCGAAAATGGCGGTGACATCATCTGGGAGATCGGCTCGGGTTATTTCGGTTGCCGCAACCGCGATGGCAGCTTCAATCCGGAGGAATTCGCCCGCGTCGCTTGCGACGATCAGATCAAGATGGTCGAACTCAAGATCAGTCAGGGCGCCAAGCCCGGACATGGCGGCGTGCTGCCGGCGGCCAAGGTGTCGGAGGAGATTTCCAGGATCAGGGGCGTCGCGATGGGTGAGGACTGCATCTCGCCGGCGTCGCACCGCGCGTTTTCGACGCCGCTGGAAATGATGGCCTTTATCGGCGAGATGCGGCGGCTGTCCGGCGGCAAGCCCGCCGGCTTCAAACTGTGCATCGGGCATCCCTGGGAATTTCTGGCGATCTGCAAGGCGATGATCCAGACCGGCATCTACCCCGACTTCATCGTGGTCGATGGCAATGAGGGCGGTACCGGCGCGGCGCCGCTGGAATTCATGGACCATCTGGGCATGCCGATGCGCGAGGGCGTCAACTTCGTCCACAACGCGCTGATCGGCATCAATGCCCGCGACCGCATCCGCATCGGCGCCGCCGGCAAGATCGCCACCGCCTTCGACATGGCGCGCGCGATGGCGATCGGCGCCGACTGGTGCAATTCGGCGCGCGGCTTCATGTTTTCGCTGGGCTGCATCCAGTCGCTGAGCTGCCACACCGATCGATGCCCGACCGGGGTGACCACGCAGGATCCCTCGCGCAATCGCGCACTGGTGGTGCCGCACAAGGTCGAACGGGTCTACAATTATCATCACGCCACCCTGCACGCGCTGGCCGAACTGCTCGCCGCCGCCGGGCTCGAACATCCGCAACAGATCCGGCCGATCCATTTCTCGCAGCGAACCTCAACCACCGAAGTGCTGTCGTTCTCGCGGCTCTATCCGTCGCTGCGGCCGGGCGAACTGATCGACGGCACCAGCGATCCGAGGTTCCGCGAGGCCTGGACGATGGCGCGGGCAGAAAGTTTCGCGGCGGCGACCTGACCCGTCATTCCGGGGCGCGAGCGAAGCTCGCGAACCTCAGATGCGCAATCGCACATCGGAGAATCCAGAGATGAACAACTCGAGATTCCGGGTTCGCGCTGACGCGCGCCCCGGAATGACGAAATTCGGCTACTGCGGATTTTCGAGGCTGAACAGCTCCGACTGCTCGTCATAGGCGAACAGTTCCGCATAGCGGGCCCACGACACGATGGTTCGCAGCGTTTCGTCGGCATATTCCTCCGACATGTAGTCCTCGAGCTCGTTGCGGAAGCGCGCGACGGGGGCGGTGTGCGAGGGCCGCTCGTCGAGCACGCGGCGGATCAGGCCCATCACCGGCACATAATTGATGAGATGCTCGGCGAACAGCTTCTTGCGGGCATCGGTTTCGAGATGCGCAAAGCGCTTGCCGGCATCGGTCAGCATCAGGTCGCCTTCGCTCAATTGCGCGAATCGCAGCAATTGCAGCGCTTCGCCGAGGTGGAATATCTCGTCGGCCTCGAGTTGCAGGCTGCCGGCCAGAACCGGTAAATCGGCGTGGCCGTCATAGGGAGGACCCGCCAGGGTCTCGATCAGGCCGGAAAGAACGTTGGAGGAGATGTGATTGAGGATCATGCCGACGCCGGTGCCGTGAATGCCCTCGATGGCCGGCGTTCGCGGCTCGGCGCGCTGCGTCATGCGGGCATAGATGCTGTCGACCAGTTGCCGGAAGGTTGGATCGAGACGGTTGCGCGGATGCGGCAGCTCGACCTTGATCTCGGCGGCGACGCGGCCGGGATTGGAGGAAAACACCAGGATCCGATCGCACATCAGCACCGCTTCCTCGATGTTGTGCGTTACCATCAGCACCGACTTGATCGGCAGCCGGCCTTCGATCCACAGATCGACCAGGTCGGTACGCAGCGTCTCTGCGGTCAGCACGTCGAGCGCCGAAAACGGCTCATCCATCAGCAGCAAATCGGGATGCACCACCAGCGCGCGGGCAAACCCGACGCGCTGGCGCATGCCGCCTGACAGTTCCTTGGGGTAGGCCGACTCGAATCCGTCGAGGCCGATCAGGTCGATCGCCGCCAGCGCCCGGGTGCGGCGCTCGGTGCTGTCGATCCCGAGCGCCTCCAGACCCAATTCGACGTTCTGCAGCACCGTCAGCCATGGAAACAGCGCGAATGACTGAAACACCATGGAGACGCCGTTGGGCGGGCCGATGATGGTCTCGCCGCGGCATTTGGCATGGCCCGAGGACGGCGCGATCAGCCCTGCGATAATGCGCAGCAGCGTCGACTTGCCCGAGCCGGAGCGGCCGAGCAGGCCGACAATCTCGCCGGAATGGATCGTCAGGTCGACGTTTTCCAGCACCAGCAATTCCTCGCCGCTGCCTTTCGGAAACGACCGGCAGACGCCGCGGATATCGAGCAGGCTGGATCGGTTGATATGATCGAGCATGAGTTTCCCCTTGGTCAGCCGAGGCGAAGACGGCGCTCGCCGAAAGCATAAAGCGGCCTCCAGAGCAGCCGGTTGAACAGCGTCACCAGGACGCACATCACGGCGATGCCGAGAACCACCCGCGGGAAATCGCCGGCTTGCGTCGCAGTGGCTATATAAGCGCCGAGACCGATTGCCGTCAGATGGGTGTCGCCCCAGCTCGCGACTTCCGCGACGATGGAGGCATTCCACGATCCGCCGGAGGCGGTGATCGCGCCGGTGATGTAATAGGGGAAAATGCCCGGCAGGATGACCTTCACCCACCAGCGCCAGCCCCTGAGATGGAAGCTGCCGGCGGCCTCGCGAAGGTCGGTCGGGAAGGCGCTGGCGCCGGCGATGACATTGAACAGGATGTACCACTGGGTGCCCAGGATCATCAGCGGGCTAAGCCAGATATTGGCGCTCAGGCCGTAGCGCACGATCACCACCACGAATACCGGGAAGGCAAGGTTGGCGGGAAACGCCGCCAGAAACTGCGCCAGCGGCTGGATCCGCTCGGCAAGCTTCGGCCGCAGCCCGATCCAGACCCCGACCGGCACCCAGATCAGCGTCGCCAGCGCAATCAGCACGATGACGCGCAAGAGCGTGATCAATCCGTAGCCGAGCGCGCTGAAGACGTCGGACAGGCGCAATGTCGCCGACAGATATTGATAGGCTTCCCAGGCGGCGGCGCCGGTGCTGGCGATGATGATGGCCAGCCACAGCGCGTCGACGATCCGCGACGGCTGGCGTCGCTCCTTCGCGGCCATCCTCAACTGGCGGGGCAGGGCGATGTGCAGGTTCGAGAAGGCGCTGTTGACGGCCGCGAACGGAATCGACAGCGCGCGCAGCGCCCGGGTGCGCCTGAACAAATCGAGCATCCAGGATGACGGCGCGGTCGCCGAGGCGGTCTGTTCGAACCGGAACTTGTCGGCCCAGGCCACCACGGGGCGAAACAGCAGTTGATCGTAGGCGATAATGACGAGCAGCATCGCCAGGATCGCGTAACCGATCGCCGGCAGGTTTTGCTGCTGGATCGCCAAAGCGACGTAGGAGCCGATGCCGGGCAGCGTGACCGTGGTGTTGCCGACGGTGATCGCTTCCGACGCCACCACGAAAAACCAGCCGCCCGACATCGACATCATGGTGTTCCAGATCAGGCCCGGCATTGCGAACGGCACATCGAGCCGCCAGAAGCGCTGCCAGCCTGAGAGGTGAAAGCTTTGCGAGGCTTCTTCGAGGTCCTTCGGCACGTTGCGCATCGACTGGTACATGCTGAACGTCATGTTCCAGGCCTGGCTGGTGAAGATCGCAAACACGCAGGCGAGCTCGGCGCCGAACACGCTGCCGGGAAACAGGTTCATGAAGAACACGACGGTGAAGGTCA
>Ga0208849_1001697_pt1 | contig 14162 bp, 11 predicted proteins | sample NGESurdeep072012_10_FD_184470 | JGI IMG/M metagenome (GOLD analysis project Ga0208849, IMG submission 184470) | Arctic peat soil microbial communities from Barrow, Alaska - NGEE Surface sample 53-3 deep-072012 (SPAdes) | ecosystem: Environmental > Terrestrial > Soil > Wetlands > Peat ...
CTGATGCCCGATGCCGCCCGGGAGCGGGTTACAAATCCGCCCGCGGGCACCGCACTCGCCCCGTCCCAAGGAGTGTCCTCGCGAAGAACGTCCCTTCGAAAGGCGAGATGAAGTCTTTTAGTTTGTCTGCTGGCGGGAATCCAAGAAATTCCGGCGGCGCGAGCCATCCCGTTGATGTTGCGAGAGTCTTTTTTCGCTGTTTGTTCGATTCGCGGTGCGGCAAATATGGCATTGCCGCCATGATTCGCATTTTTCCCGTTAAGGCTTGGAAAGCATAGACATTTTCAATTCCATCCTGCGCATTTGTTGGATTCGCTGAACAGAGCCCGTCATCCTGAGGTGGCCGCGAAGCGGCCCTCGAAGGATACGGCCGATGCGCCCCGGCCGTCGGCCCTTCGAGGCTCGCTCCGCTCGCACCTCAGGGTGACGGGATTGAGTTCGCAAGGTGGGCTGAGCGCCGAGTCGAACGCGCCGTCACCGTACTAGGTTTATACTGGGCAGTTTCTCAAGACGGTATTGGCACGCGGCGCGGCATCGAAGCGCAAAAAGTGAGTTGAGGCGGTGGAGTGATGAATGGCCTTGTCAGTCAGCAGACTCTTTGTAAAGATTCATCACGGTTTTAGTTGCTTCTCGGATCTGATCGCAAAAGGCCCGTGCATCCCCTAAAGTTGGATCGCGAGTCATATCCCTTTGAACTGCTTGCGCAAGCCAATCCGACTTACGGTTCCGGGAAATCTCCCTACAAAAGCCTTCCAATTCACCCTCCGGATTGATCAAAAGCCCAATCCGCCTGGACGCATTTGCAACGCGCGAAAACGTCTGTGCGTCTAATGCTCGGTAGCCACCGTGCTTCACGCGCTGCCAGCTTGAACCCGCTCGCCCCAGTTCAAGCAGTTTGTTTCTTGTTCGGCTGGGCACTTCTGCTGAGGCTTCGACTTCCGCTCCTAGACGTCTTAATTCCACAGCCAGTTCTGGTCCGGTCATCTGCCCTTTGCGCTCAGCGACCAAACGAATAATTGCCTTCACATCCTGCTCAACCTCCATCGGGTCACCGCCCATGACCTCGAACAAGGCTAGGAATTTGTCTTGATCCGATAGAACATCAATGTCGACGATTGCCACAACGGGAATCTCAATCACTCTTAGGGCTCTGGCGATGCTTGCAATTCGATCCTTTCCCCCAAAATGATAGAATCTCACATCGGCATCCCGCTTTTCACCGCGGGTAGCATCCATCAAGGCTCCATAGAATCGTGCGTCGGAGTCTCCCTCGCACAGAATTGCTGCTTCGTGAAAAAGAGCTGACAATATGTCAGACGTCCTGAGCAAGGAATCACTCCACAACTCGCTCAACTCTTTCTGCTTTAGCACAGTTACTCGGTTAACTGAGCCGACCCTAACTATGCGAGCCAAAATAACACGATCGCCAGAGGCATCCATCAATGCGCGCACAAACGCATCATTGTGAGTGGCGATAAGTACTTGACAGCAGCCCGGCACCTCCCTCGTGATTATCTCAGCAAGACGCCTAGCTTGAGGGGGATGCAAAAATGCTTCTGGTTCATCCAGCAATATCGAAGTTGTCGGATGAACTAATAAACTCATCATCGTTCCCGCAAAACTCCGCATCCCATCGCCTTGGTGATGCAGTCGGGGAAGAGACGCAAACCATTTAGCCTCTTCTCGAGTATTAGACGCGCTCCTTGAGACATCTTCTTCACGTGCAATGTGAAGTACCAAGTCCTCACCAGCAAGCGTGTTTAGCACCAGACTGGCGTCGAAAGTTTGCTCAAAAATATCACTAATCCGCTTTTCGGCGCCTTCGTCCAATTCGAGCCATTGCATCGGGCTTTTTGGCGCGCCTCGAAAATAGTTGCCTCTTTTGGTAGGATAGGCAACCCTTAGCCTTTCCTCGCTGTTTAGGAAGGACACGAAAAATGGAATGACTTTCGAGCCTATAAAGCCAGACGTTATCTCTTCGCTCACCTTGCTTAGCTGATACTCGCTGTATTCGTCTATTCGAATTACATCCTCCTTGCTCGTAGCCAGCCCGGCGTCCACTATTGCTTTTTTGAATGCTTCAATGGTCCCCTTAACGCGAATTTCCGCATCTTTTAGAACTGGACCTACGGCATGGCCGATCCGCAGATGATCTCTGATTTCTCTTAGCGTCGAGCTTTTACCAGCGTTATTGGGGCCTACAATAACCAGGATAGAGCTATCGTCTAACGCTATCGTCTGCCCGGCGGAGAACGTGATACTTTTTACGAAGATCTTGGCGTCACGATCGGCGAACGTCAGGGCGTCTAATAGTCGTTGTCCTCGTCGTTTCCATCTGCGAATAAGGGCCATGATGCGTTTCCGAGAACATATGTAAGTGTGACGGACATCATTTTAACTCCGATCCATAAATTGGGATACCTCTCTCGGTCTTATTATCCGCGCCAAAACAAGAGGGGGGTGGCCGGGACAAACTCGGCCATGACGACGTGAGTCATTGCGGACTTCATCGAAGCGATCCAGCAAGCGTAGCACGTAGGGCGGATTAGCCGAAGGCGTAATCCGCCGCCATCGCGCATCGAGGCGAGGAAACACCAAGATGGCGGATTACGCTGCGCTAATCCGCCCTACGCGTTCGTTACGGCACGCCGTCGACTGCCGGTCGTCTAAACCCCATGCCGATCCAAGCCACGAGTAACTTCAGCATGAAACTTCCGGAGTGGCGCGGATAGTTGGGCATCTCGTCGGGCAAAATCACGCCCGCGGGCCGTTCGGCGGTCATCATCCGCATGGTCGGGGGTGGGATGTCGCCGGGCAGGCGGCCTCGATAGAGCGAGAGCCAGTGGCCCTTGGTAAAGTCAAGAAACATGGCCGTGTTGCAACAGTGCGCGACCATGCGCCGTGTCGGCGAATCCGGTTTCAGCCGCCGCTCTTCCAACAAGTCGCCGCCGTTGACGCAGCGGATGTGATCCTTGCGATAGAGCACGTAGTCCGTGCCGCCATCCTCGGCCAACACGGGATCGGCGCCGGGCGCCGCCTGATGCCGACGGCCTGCCTCCTGGCAACTCGCGCAATAACAAATGCCGCGCAAAATCGGAGCGCCGACGAGCTGGAGTTCCACCTTGCCGCGGCGGCAGGTAGCCAAGGTGTGCGCGTCCGCCATTTCACATCGCCTTCGATTTGCCCGTGAGCAGCGAGCGCAGCATGTAGGATGGGTAGAGCGTCAGCGAAACCCATCATGCAGCCTTCCCGGCCGATGATGGGTTTCACTTCGTTCAACCCATCCTACGCAAACTCAAATCCAGTTCTTCCACTTGAACCAGGCCAGCGGCAGCAGCGCCGAGATCACGATCAGCGCCAGGCTCCATTGATAGCCCCAGGACCAGTCATACTCGTGAATGTTCTTGAAATTCATGCCGTAGATGCCGGCGATCAGCACCGGCGGAATGCCGACCACCGAAGCGATGGTCAGAACCTTGATGACGTCGTTCTGATCGTTGCTGATGATACCGACCGCGGCGTCCTGCAGGAGTTGCACGCGGCTGACCAGGCCATCGGAGAAATTCACCAGCGAAACGGCGTCGGAACTGATCGATTGCAGCCGCGCCGCCATATCGGGCTTGAGCCAATCGCGCGTGCGGTCGCACGTGAACTTCGCCATCCGGTCGAGGCAGACCAGCGTGTAGTGGATCCGCGCCATGCGTTCGCTGGTGCGGCCGGCGCTGATCAGGAAGCGGCGCAGCAGCGCGGATTCGTGCGACAGCCGCTTCTGCCGATCCGGCCGAAAGATGGCGTGCGATGCCTCGTCAAGATCGCGGCTGGCCTGCTCCAGAAGATCGGCGAGGTGATCGATCAATTCCTCGATGAGGCGCACGAACACGGCGGCCGGATCGGATTTCGCCGCGGCGCTCGTCTCCTTCGCCACCGCGTCGAACGCGGCCGATGGAGCCACACGCACGGTCATCAGCAGCTGTTTGGACAGCACGAAGCCGACCGGCGTCGGAAACCAGGGCTCGTTTCCGGCGGCAAAGATCAGCGGCGCCGTCATGTACAGCGCGTCGTTCTTGATCTTCAGCCGGCTGGTCGCTTCGATCTCGCCAAGGTCATTCTCGCTCGGCACGCTCAGGCCGCTGGCGCGCTCGAAGGCCGAGCGTTCGGCTTCCGTCGGGGAGACGAGGTCAACCCAGGTCCGATCGGCGATTTCGCGTTCCGAGAGCGGCGCGCCTTCGGCGAGCGGTCTGGGATAGGCATTCGACATCGCGGTTCTCCACCACAGCGTTCCTGGATTATTGGCATATCTCATTTGAGCAAGCGAAGGGTGGAGCGAGCCCGTAGTAGGGGGTGAGTCCGCCGGAGTGCGAGGGGGAACCGAAATCCGGGCTATTTGGTACTGGTCTTTCCGTTGCGCGGTTGCGCCTTCGGCGCATCCGCTCTACGTGCTAAGAAGCTCGCTTCAATCCGCGTTGCCGCAACGGACCGACGCCGCATGCATGTCGTGGTTTTTGCATATTCTGTCTTGGCTTTCGCCGAGGTGCTGGTGCTGTTCGGGTCGGTCATCGGCATCCTGGTGCTTGTCGTGAGGCAGGCGGTCAGGAGACTCGACGCCCTAATGGACGCACTCGATGCGGCACTCGATGCGCGCTCGCACGGTACAGGCCCGCGCCTGCGGACACCGGTTAATCTCAACGTCGCGGTCGAAAGTCGCTCTCACAAAATTTTCGGCGGACACAATGAGCGCTTCTGAGGCTCCGCCCGGCATGTTCCGTGCTGACCGCGGTTGGCCCTGACGCTCGCACCGGACAGCCGCGCTTTTTTTAACGCCGCTCAGACGCATCTGCTTTCGAAAGGCACGCTTTCGCGCCGCGCACCACACTGGTTAACCGCCCCTTAAACATATCGGGGTTAGCTGGCTCGATTGCACCACGGCGGCACCGAAGACATTCCCGATTATGGCGCGGCGTAAAGAAGCCCACGGCGGCGGGCACGGCTGGTTCGTCACGTTCGCCGACCTCATGGGATTGCTGGTCAGCTTCTTTGTGATGCTGGTCGCTTTCTCCACCCAGGATTCAAAGCAGATGCGAGCCGTGGCCGGCTCAATGCGTGAAGCGTTCGGCGTTCAGGATAAATTTCACTATGCCGGCCTCACCGAAGCGGGCGGGCTCATCACCCGTGACAAGCTCTTGTATTCGGCGCACGTTTCGCCGGACGAAGCTTCGAACACACCCACGCCCGATGAACAGGGCTCCGACGCTGCGCGCGACCGGGCCTTTAAATTGGCTGCGGCCTCGCTGCGCAATGCGCTGGGGGCTCTGCCGGATCTGACCGAGGCTTCGCGGCATGTCAGCATCGAGGAGAGCCGTGAGGGACTCAACATAGAGCTTGTCGATCAGGACGGCGAATCGATGTTCCGAAAGGGCTCCAAAGAACCCAACGAGCGCACCCGCCGCATTCTTGAAAAGCTCGCGGAGCCCCTGAGGGTCGCGCCGTTTCGGATTTCCATTACCGGCCATACCGCGACGGCGCCGACCGCCGGCGCCAGAAATTGGCAACTCTCGATTGATCGCGCTAATGCGGTCCGGCAAATTCTTGAAGAAACCGGTTATCCGTCTTCCAATGTCTACCGGGTCGCAGGCAAGGCCGACACCGATCCCCTGATGCGGGAGGACCCGTCGCTGGCGCCCAACCGTCGCGTCACCATCACGCTGGTCTACGAACCGCCAAGTGTGCCGCCCGATCTCCAGCCTTAGGGATTTGGTCGCTAATCGAGCGCGATGATCTTGCCCGGATTGAGGATGTCGAGCGGGTCGAGCGCTGTCTTGATGGCCCGCATCGCGTTGAGCGCCGGCGCGCCATGCTCGGCCAAAAGATATTTCATCTTGCCCTGGCCGACGCCGTGCTCGCCGGTGCAGGTGCCGCCCATCGCCAGCGCCCGATCGACCAGCCGCTCGAGCAGATCCTCGGCGCGCTTGACCTCGGCGTGATCTTTGTTGTCGACCAGAAGCAGCATGTGGAAATTGCCGTCGCCGACATGGCCGACCACGGGCGCAATGAAGCCGCTATTCTCGGCATCGCGCTGGGTCTCGGTGACACACTCGGCGAGCCGCGAGATCGGCACGCACACGTCCGATGACAGCGCCTCGGTCCCGGGGCGCAGCTGACGGATCGACCAATAGCTGTCGTGGCGCGCCTGCCACAGCTTGGTGCGGTCCTCGGCCTTTGTCGCCCAGTCGAACGGGCCGCCGCCCAGCTCCTTGGCGATCTCGCCGAAGCGTTCCGACTGCTCGGCGACGCCGGCGTCGGTGCCGTGGAATTCCACAAACAGCATCGGCACTTCGGGCAGCGACAGCTTGGAGTAAAGATTGCAGGCCTTCACCTGCAGCGCGTCGAGCAATTCGATGCGCGCCACCGGGATGCCGGACTGGATGGTGAGGATCGTGGCGTTGCAGGCCGCCTCGACCGAGGGGAACGGACAAATCCCCGACGCGATGGCTTCCGGAATGCCGGCGAGCCGCAGCGTCAGTTCGGTGATGAAGCCGAGCGTGCCCTCGGAGCCGACCATCAGGCGGGTGAGATCGTAGCCGGCCGAGGATTTCTTCGCGCGCCGCGCCGTGGTGACGACTTCGCCGTTCGCGAGCACGACTTTGAGCGCCAGCACATTGTCCTTCATCGTGCCGTAGCGCACCGCGTTGGTGCCGGACGCCCGGGTCGCCGCCATGCCGCCAAGCGAGGCATCGGCGCCCGGATCGATCGGGAAGAACACGCCCTTGTCGCGCAGATATTCGTTGAGCTGCTTGCGGGTGACGCCGGGCTCGATGACGCAATCGAGATCCTCGGCGTGCACCGCCAGTACCTTGTTCATGTCGTGGAAGTCGAGGCAGATGCCGCCGCGCGGCGCGTTGACCTGACCCTCGAGCGAGGTGCCGGTGCCGTAGCCGATCAACGGCACGCGATGCGCGGCGCAAAGCCGCACGATGTCCTGCACATCTTCGGTGGTCTGCGGAAATACCACGGCGTCCGGCGGCTGGTTCGCGAGCCAGGTGGTGGTGTGGCCGTGCTGCTCGCGCACCGCCTGCGAGGTGACGAGGCGATTGCCGAACCTCGCCGCCAGCTTGGCGATTACCGCATCGACCGCCGCCTGGTCACGTGTCGCCGTGCCCGTCGCCTCGCCCGTCGCCTCGGCCAAAACCATCGTGGCTCCTTGCTCTTTCCATCAAAACTGGCGGCTCTCGGCGCCGCGGTCAAGGATCGCGAGCCCGCAGCGCGGCCGGGACGCACGGCATTTACACCCCCGCGGCGCCGCATGTTATGGATGCCCTCATGCTCGACCGCCGCGATCCCGACCCCGCCTTTTTTGCCCCGTTCGTGTCCTCGGTGATGCGGGTCGAGCCGGCCTGGATCGACTACAACGGCCATCTCAACATGGCGTACTATAATGTGCTGTTCGACCGCGCCGTCGACGAGGTCTACGAACTGCTCGGCCTCGGGCTCAGCTACGTCCACACCACCAGGCATTCCACGTTCACGGCCGAAGTCCATGTCCGCTATCTGCGCGAGCTATTGGTCGATGCGCCGGTGCGCGTCACCTTCCAGCTGCTCGGCTTCGATGAAAAGCGCATGCACTATTTCGAGCAGCTCTGTCACGCCGAGGAAGGCTGGCTGTCGGCCACCTCGGAGAACATGGCGCTCAACGTCAACATGGTGGCGAAGAAGGTCGCCGCCTTCCCCGACAACGTGATGGAACGGCTCGCCAAGATGAAAGCCGTCCACGACCGGCTGCCCGTGCCGCACGGCGCCGGCCGCCGCATCGCCATGCAGAAAGCCTAAGCGACGAAAGCCGAACCATGTCCAAAATCACCATCCGCGAACACAAAATCCCGAGCCCCGACTCCAAGCCCTACATCGCCGCACAAGGCCCGGACGACGCGCTGTGGTTCTGCGAGAGCGGCGCCGCCAAGATCGGCCGCTTCGATCCCGACGGCGCAACGTTCACCGAGTTCGCGCTCGCCGCCAAGAACGCGACGCCGATCGGCATCGTCACCGGCGGCGACGGCAATCTGTGGTTCTGCCAGAAGGCCGCGAACCGTATCGGCCGCATCACGCCGCGCGGCGAGATCGCCGAATTCCCGATCCCCTCGCCCTACGCGGGCCCCGACGGCATCGCGCTTGGACCGGACGGCAACGTGTGGTTCTCCGAGAGCGAGATCAGCAAGATCGGCCGCATCACGCCGGACGGACACATCACCGAATTCGGCGAGGGCATTTCGTTCGGCGCACGGCCGCTGTCGATCGTGGTGCGCGACGGCGTGATGTGGTTTTCCGAAGCCGCCGGCAATCGCATCGGCCGCATCACCGTGGACGGCCAGATCAGCGAAATTCCGATCCCGAGCCACGACAGCCAGCCGCGCGCCATGGCGTCGCACCCCGACGGCTCGATCTGGTTCGTCGAGACCTCAACCAACGCGCTCGGCCGCCTCGATCGCGACGGCCGCATCAGCGAACACAAGGTGCCGACGCCGGACTCCTCTTTGCGCGGCGTCGCGGTCGGCGCCGACGGCGACCTCTGGTACACCGCCAACGCGGTCAACAAGATCGGCCGCATGGCGCCGGACGGCACCGTGCGCGGCGAGTACGACATCCCCACACCAGCGAGCGGCGCCCGCTGCATCACCGTTCTGGCCGACGGCCGCGTATTTTTCACGCAATACGATGCCGGGATGATTGGGGAAGTCGTGATCGGCTAACCGTCATTCCGGGGCGCGGGCATCACCCCGCGAGCCCGGAATCCATAATCGCTGACCTGTGATTATGGATTCCAGACTTGCCACTGCGGCAATCCGGAATGACAATGAGTGAATGATCTTCCTCCCGCATGGGAGGATCAAACTAAGTCCTAGGGAGATGAAATGAAGCGTCTTTTTGTTGTGCTCGCCGCCTGCGCGCTCGCCAATGTGGCCCACGCCCAGAATTATCCGACCCACGCGATCAAGATGATCGTGCCGATCTCTGTCGGCTCGGTCACCGACGTCGCGGCGCGGTTGATGGCGCAAGCCCTGCAACAGCGGTTCGGCCAGCCGGTGATCGTCGTCAACAAGCCCGGCGCCGCCATGGTGCTCGGCGGCAGCGAATGCGCCAAGTCGGCGCCCGACGGTTACACGCTCTGCCTGGTCAGCCCCGACACCATGTCGTTCAACCCGCTGACGGTGCCTAACCTGCCCTACGATCCGCAGAAGGATTTCGTGCCGGTCATCGACATGTATCACGTCATCGAAGGCGTGATGGTGCCGGCACGTTCCGGCGTCAACACGCTCGACGCGCTGCGCAGCAAGGCGGCGGCCGCGCCCGGCAAGCTTAATTACGGCACGCTCGGCGAGCGCACCACCACCGACGCATTCCGCCAATGGCTCGGCGATTATTGGCACACCAAGTTCGTGGCGATTCCCTACAAGGGCGGCAGCGAGATCATGGACGCGCTGCTCAGCGACGACATCGACGTCGCCAAGATCGGCGTCGGCAACATGGTGAGCCAGTTGAAGGCCAGCAGGATCAAGGTGCTGGCGGTGACCTCCTCGCAGCGCGCGGCCGATATGCCGACCGTGCCGACCTTCAAGGAAACCGGCCTGAACGGTTTCCCCGGCGGCCCGATCTACTGGGGCGTGGTTGTGCCCACCGGCACGCCGGCGCCGATCGTCGCGCGTCTGCATGACGAATTGGCGACCATCATCCACAGCCAGAAATTCACCGACTTCGCCAAGCAGAATTACCTCGAGCCGGTGGGCGGCACGACCGGCGACTTTGCCGCCTTCCTGAAGAAGGACCGCCAGGACGCCAAGGTGGTGGTCGACAAGTACATGAAGTGACGGCTTTTTGCCCCCGTCATTGCGAGGAGCCAACGGGTCCGGCCCGAAGTGGCCAGCCCGATGACAGGCTCCGCGACGAAGCAATCCAAGGCGGCTCGCTCCGGCTGGATTGCTTCGCTTCGCTCGCAATGATGGGGACAAAGCCTCGTAAAAGCCGCCTCCAGGTGCCATTTTACGTGCATGAGAATCAGTGGCGCCGCACCCCGTGGCTGAACCCGTAAAGCGCAACTTCGAGCCCACCGAACCGCCCGTCCCTGCGCCGGGCGGCATTGCCGCGCGCGCCCGCGCCGCGGCGGGTGGCGGCGCGTCCTATCTGGCCGGCCTCAATGCCGAGCAGCGGCTCGCGGTCGAGACACTCGACGGCCCGGTGCTGGTGCTGGCCGGCGCCGGCACCGGAAAGACGCGCGTGCTCACCGTGCGCATCGCCCACATTCTGGCCACCGGTCGCGCCCGGCCGGGCGAAATCCTCGCCGTCACCTTCACCAACAAGGCGGCGCGCGAGATGAAGGGCCGCGTCGGCGACATCGTCGGCCACGTCGTCGAGGGCATGCCGTGGCTCGGCACCTTCCACTCGATCGGCGTAAAAATTCTGCGCCGCCACGCCGAGATGGTCGGGCTGAAGAGCGATTTCACCATTCTCGACGTCGACGACCAGATCCGGCTGCTCAAGCAGCTTCTGGCGGCCGAGAACATCGACGAGAAGCGCTGGCCGGCGCGCGTGCTCGCCATGCTGATCGATAGCTGGAAGAACCGCGGCCTCACCCCCGAGCAGGTGCCGCCGGGCGAAGCCGCCGCCTTCGCCAACGGCAAGGGCCTGAAACTCTACAAGGCGTTCCAGGAGCGGCTCAAAATCCTCAACGCCTGCGACTTCGGCGATCTGCTGCTGGAATGCATCCGCCTGTTCCGCGAGCAGCCCGAAGTCTTACGCCAATATCAGGTGCGCTTTCGTTTCATCCTGGTCGACGAGTATCAGGACACCAACGTCGCGCAGTATCTGTGGCTGCGGTTGCTGGCGCAGCGAGCCAATAAACCCTCTCCCCTTGCGGGAGAGGGTGGCGAGCGTAGCGAGCCGGGTGAGGGCCGCAGCGCCGCGGCCCAGCCCCAACCCTCACCTGATCGCGCGTTGCGCGATCTGTCCTCTCCCGCAAGGGGAGAGGGAACCCCCACCCTACCCTCCCCCGCAAGCGGGGAGAGGGAGCAGAGCAAAAACATCTGCTGCGTTGGCGACGACGATCAGTCGATCTACGGCTGGCGCGGCGCCGAGGTCGACAACATCCTGCGCTTCGAGCACGACTTTCCGGGCGCCACCGTGATCCGCCTGGAGCGCAACTACCGCTCCACCGGCCACATCCTCGCCGCCGCCTCGCACCTGATCGCGCATAACGAAGGCCGGCTCGGCAAGACGCTGCGGACCGACGATGAGCTCGGCGAAAAAGTCTCCGTCACCGGCTCCTGGGATTCCGAGGAGGAAGCCCGCGCCATCGGCGAGGAGATCGAACAGCTGCAGCGTGCAGACAAATCCGGCAAACCGCACAAGCTCAACCAGATCGCCATCCTGGTGCGCGCCTCGTTCCAGATGCGCGAATTCGAAGACCGCTTCGTCACGCTCGGCCTGCCCTACCGCGTCATCGGCGGCCCGCGTTTCTACGAGCGCGCCGAAATCCGCGACGCGCTCGCCTATCTGCGGGTGGTCAATTCGCCGACCGACGACCTCGCCTTCGAGCGCATCGTCAATGTGCCGAAGCGCGGCCTCGGCGACGCCACCGTGCAGCTTTTGCATGACCACGCCCGCAAGCGCCGCGTGCCGCTCGCCGCCGCCGCGCGCGCCATGGTCGACACCGACGAACTGAAACCGAAGCCGCGCGGCAGCCTGCGCGGCTTGCTCGATTCGATCGAGCGCTGGCGCCACCAGCGCGACGCGCTGCCGCACACTGAGTTGGCCGAAATCATCCTGGACGAGAGCGGCTATACCGAGATGTGGCAGAAGGACCGCTCCGCCGACGCCGCCGGCCGCCTGGAGAACCTGAAAGAGCTCGTCCGCTCCATGGAGGACTTTGAGAACCTCGCGGGCTTTCTCGAGCACATCTCGCTGGTGATGGACAACGAGAAAGGCGCCGACGCCGACGCCGTCAACATCATGACGTTGCACGCCGCCAAGGGGCTCGAATTCGACACCGTGTTTCTGCCCGGGTGGGAAGAAGGCGTATTTCCCAACCAGCGCGCACTCGACGACCAGGGCCGCGCCGGCCTGGAGGAAGAACGCCGGCTCGGTCATGTGGGCATCACGCGCGCGAAACGCCGCGCCAAGATTTATTTCGCCACCAACCGGCGCATGCACGGCCTGTGGCAGACCAACATTCCGTCGCGGTTTCTGGACGAACTACCGGAGGCCAATGTCGAGGTCACCGAACAGCAATCGGGCTTCGGCGGCTATGCGGGCTACGGCGCCTCGCGCTTCGACGCCACCACCGCGTTCGGCTCCAGCTACAACACCCCCGGCTGGCAGCGCGCACAGGCAAAGAAGTCACGCAACGGCGGCGGCTTTGATGAAGCGGACGAAGATTACGCGGCGGACGACGCCAACTCCGCCCTCTCCCCCCTCGGGAGAGGACGATCGAGCCAAGCTCGATCAGGTGAGGGCCTACGGAATCCCGGCGCCCCGCCCCGCCTCCCCATCACGATCGAAGGCGAACTGATCGCCAAATCCACCGGCACCACCACGGCCTTCACGCTCGGCGACCGCGTCTTCCACCAGAAATTCGGCAACGGCAACGTCGCCGCCATCGACGGCAACAAGCTGACGATCAAGTTCGACAAGGCGGGCGAGAAGCGCGTGGTGGATAGCTACGTGGAGCGGGTGTGAGGCAAAACTAGATGGCGATGGAATGGGACGTTTTCATCAGCCACGCCAGTGAGGACAAAGAAAGCTTTGTTCGCAGTTTGGCAAATCGCTTGAAAGAGCACGGCCTCAGCGTCTGGTTTGACGAGCTTACGCTCACGGTGGGCGACAGCCTGCGACGATCCATCGATGGGGGCTTGGCAAACTCGCGGTACGGGATCGTGGTGATCAGTCCGGATTTCTTAAGAAAGGACTGGCCGCAGAAAGAACTCGATGGGTTGGTCGCACGTGAGGTTGACGGCGTCAAAGTTATCTTGCCTGTCTGGCACAATATTAACGCAGCTGAAATTCGCGCTTACTCGCCGACTCTCTCCGATCGGCTGGCTGCATCGTCGTCAAAGGGCATAGAGAGCGTAATAGAAGAATTGCTAAAGGCAATTCACAAGAGCCCGTCCGTTCAGCTGAAGTCCGGCACAGCCGTGCCGTTAGTGGGGAAACCGGCGCCAGAGACTAAAGGTTCACCCTCGCAACATGCGCAGCTAAGCGGCTACGCTTCAGATTTACACAAGAGCCGCGTTTCGCAGCTTTTGGCAGCTAGTACCCCGGTTGCCATCATGGATGGCGGGGCGCTCGTGATGCATGTTGTGCCCTTTAGCGCGATCGGTAACGAGTCAACAAGTGCGTTTGAGTCGCTTTCGCGGGAACCACACAGATTGGTCCCGATGTCCAGTTCACATGGCCAAGACTATCGCATTACCTACGATGGCCTGCTTGTCGGAACCAACGCTGAAGGTCTGTCGAAGCCGCAGCGGTCTTACGTGAGTGTATCGCGCGCCGGGACAATCGAGGCCGTCGCATCCTCCTTAGCCCGGGGACGCGAGCGTGAATATGATTATCTGGTACTGCCGAAAATTCAGGCAACAATCATCAAATACGCCTTCGCTTACGCTCGCACACTTGGCGACCTCTCGGTCGCGCCGCCGCTTGCAGTCTGCCTCACATTGATCAACGCTCAGGGCCTCAAGTTATTGCAAGACTTTATCCCCTATGGAGCTATCCCAGAGGATTTGCCGTGCATCGATCTTGATCGAAACCATCTCGATTTTGGTCAGATAATCTTCGAGGTAATTCCACCGAACTACAACGAAGCCGCGAAAGCGTTGCGACCCATTCTTACATATCTCGCGAATGCTGCCGGATTGCACTCGTCACCTTACTTCGACGCTGTCGGTAACTACATGCTAGTCGATAAGCTTTAAAATCCGAGCGATTAGACGCTACCGGTGCGGCATCCGCAGGGATGCGCCGGCTGTAAGCAACAGCCCGATCGTCATCCTTCACCGTCATGGCCGGACTTGTTCCGGCCATGAACGCGCAAGTTATTCAATAATGGCAGGCATTCCGTGAGTTCCGACCCTATCGGCGACCCTACTTTGGATAGTATTGGATCGATTAGATACGGCAGT
>Ga0208849_1001698_pt1 | contig 14151 bp, 11 predicted proteins | sample NGESurdeep072012_10_FD_184470 | JGI IMG/M metagenome (GOLD analysis project Ga0208849, IMG submission 184470) | Arctic peat soil microbial communities from Barrow, Alaska - NGEE Surface sample 53-3 deep-072012 (SPAdes) | ecosystem: Environmental > Terrestrial > Soil > Wetlands > Peat ...
TGGTCGGCTCGCAGCCGCCGGCTTGGTTGATCGAAAGCATCGCCGCGAGGGCTCGAAGCGCGCAGCCACCGCGTGTGTTGAACGGAACATGGCCGGATACGGCCGTGGTTAGTGCACTCGCTGCAAGTGTCATCGCCGTGATCATCGGACTTCGCGCGATGCTGCCGACTGCGATGCAGCACGACAGCGCCGCGCTCTCCGCGTGGCGTTCCCCGACCGCCGCGCTGATGGAGCCGCGTGGCAGCGTGCTTTCCGCACCCCTTCACGATTTCTGGTTCGACGTCGAGCCGAGTCCCTCTCGTTCTAAACCCACGCCTGGAGAATCACATGCGACATAAGATCATCATCACCGTGCTCGCGCTCTGGCTCTGCGCTGCAAGCGCCGTCCATGCGCAGGAGCCGCCAGGCCACGATCCGATCGGCGACGCGCTGATACCGCCCGACATCGTGATGGCGCACCAGCAAGCGTTGGGTTTGAGCGACGCGCAGAGGAGCGCGATTCAAGCCGATGCAGAAAATGCGCAGCAACACTTTGAAAGCGCACAATGGCAGCTGGCGGCAGCCACTGAGAAACTTGCGGCGATGCTCAAGCAGAGTCACGTCGACCAAACAAAGGCGCTGGCCCAACTCGATGCGGTGCTCAACCTCGAGCGCGTGATCAAGCACACGCAGCTCACGTTGATGATCGAAGTCAAGAACGAATTGACTCCGGAACAGCAGGTGCAGGCGCGGCAATTCATAGGGGGTGGAACGAAATGACGACGGCCGGATACGATGCGAGCCGCCGGTCCGCGCTCGCGCTTGCTGCCGCATTGATGATGAGTAGTTGCGCGGCAGGCAACGGTTCGGCGGGCGCGCCGACTGCCGCGCTCAGCCAGTCGCGTGCGCCACTCTCATCATCGGCGGCGATTTGGTTTCATCCCGAGCCGAGTGCCGCGGATTGGCCCGGTCAGCCTTCTGGTCGGGGTTCGACGGATTATCGAGAACTGTTCCAGCCGGACGCTCCGTGGACGAACGCCGCGGCGCACACGAAGGTGTTCGGGCTGTACGCGGGATGGATCACCGCCGTCCCCGATCAGTTGCTGCAGCACGCCGTCTCGTTCATCAAAGCGCACGACATGGGAATAGAGATCGAAGCGCCGGCGCTTCAGGCGACTGCGACATGCGGTTCGGGCGTCGAAGGGTACGTGCGTGGGGGATGTCGCTCCGCAATTTCACGCTCGATTACTTGCTTCGGCTGAAAGCGCTTGGCGCGCCTGCGCCGTTCATCAAGGTCGATGAGCCATACTACTTCGGCAACGTCGTCACCGATCCGCGGGCCTGCCATTGGCCTATACCGCAAGTGGCCGTCGATGTCGGGGCGTACGCGCGGCTCGTAAAGACTGTCTACCCGGCTGCCGTAGTCGGCGACGTCGAGCCTATCATTGCAAACGCGTATGCGCCGGACGTCGTGACCGCGATCGGGCGGTGGCATGACACATATCGAGCAGTCACCGGCGCGCCGTTCCCGTTCTTTTTCGCGGATATGGATTTCAGCAATGGCGCGTGGCCGACGATCGTCAAGCTGATCGAGGACAGAACGCGGCAGCGCGGTATGCAGTTCGGTATCATCTACATCGGCGACTGGGCGGACGAGTCCGATGCAGAGTGGGCCGCCAAAGTCGTGGCACGGTTTGAGATCTATCAAGGTGAGAGTGGCGGCCGACCCGACTACGTGCTATTCCAGTCCTGGGAGCCGCACCCGAAGTACTGCCTCCCGGAAAGCGATTGGACCACGTGCACCGGCGTTATCGATAGCTACGTCCGCGCGACTGCGCAATCGAAGCGTTGACTGGCGCCGGCGCTCGTCCTCAATCGAGCGTAGAATCTCTAAAGTGAACCCAGCGCTACGCCGTACGCGTAGTTGCCTTTGTCGATAAGATTTGTGATTGTGCTTGCTCCCGGCGCGACTTCTGCGACGCCCGTGACGCCCGTCCGTTGGTCGAGTACGGCGGCGTACAACGTGCCGTCGGCTGCGACCGTGATGAAGTTTATCTGCGGCCCGAGTTGAAACATTCGGGAAGGCGTTGTCGAGCCTGGTGCGTAGATCGCAACGGTGCCGGGGTCGTTGGGGGTGCCGGCGGTGTACAGATTTCCCGCGCCGTCTATGGCGATGGCTGGGCCGCCCGCACCTTTGAGGCCAAGGTCGACCGGCTGCGACGAACCGGGCGCGATGCTGAAGACATGAACGGCGTTGGTTTCCGGAGCGAGCGTCGCGACAAGCAGGTCGCCGTTAGCGTCGAAGGCCATGCCGCCGGGATCCAGAGCATAGGCGGGATCGGGCAGTGTTATCGTACGCTCGGGCGCAGACTGGCCACGTCCATAGACAACGACGACCCCCGTGATTGTTTCCTGCGCGTCGTTGACGTAGACGGTGCCGTCGCGTCCGACGGCGACGGCGGTGGGCGCGGTCAAACCGTTCCTGATCACACGGTTCGGCGATGTCTTGCCGAGCTTGTACTCGGTCAGGTTACCGGCCCGGCCATTGACGCCATTGACGACGTAGAGAGTGCCTTTCCGGTCGACCCACATTCCCTCCGGCCGCGTGGTACCGTCGGTGATCGTTTCAAGTGGTTGCGGGTTGCTCCTATGGATGCCCGCCGGGTATAAGGTGACGTTGCTAAGGAGGTTGGAGACGTAAAGCACGTTCTTGGCGTTGTCGGGTTGGCTGGGGTCTGCATTTGAAAACGATGATCCTGGCACGATTATTTGTGGCGCGATCGACGTCGCGCTCATGCCGCCGCATCCGGCGAGCATCATACCAAGCGCAATCATAGCGTAGCGCTTGTAGCCCTCAATATCAATCATTTCATCCTTCCTTTCATGAAAGGAAGTCTCGCTTTCGCGAAGCCCAGACGATACAATCGTACATATTGACCATGAAAATCGACTGAATAATAGCGATTGCATCTCTATAGCGTCATCGGCGCAATCGGCTCGATCTCGGGCCGCTCGCCACCGATCACGTCAGCGCTGAGCACCCATGCCGAGGCTTCGTGCTTGAGAAATGCGCCGGCAATCGTGTCGCTGGCGAAGCGGGGGAAGAGCATGCGCCAGCTCAACAGACCCAGCATCAACTGCTGCAGCGGTGCGTCCTCGAGCGTGCTGCCCAGATTGAACTCGTTCTTGCTCCAATCAGGACGCGCCGAACCGAACGGCATCAAACGCGCTTCCAGATCTCCCGTCAACCGCCTGAGCTGCTCGAAGCGCTGAACTTCATCGGGATACTGCGTCTCCCATGATTGCAGCGCCGGGTTCTCCTCGATGGAATGGCGCACGGTGCGCAACGTCACGAAGAGCGCCCGGCTTGAGTCTTGCGCGCAGTTATTCGCCGGTCCCACATACGTGGCTCCCGTTCCGTCTCCTATCCTATAGCGGGCACTCATCGACTCAAGCTGCAAGACGAGCATGTCAAGCACCGAAGCACGTTCCGTGGGTCCAAGCTGAAACTCCGACGTGAACGAATCGTGCCGCAGTAGGATATCGCAAGTCGGACGCACGCCCGCCCAGCCGAACTGACGGTCGCCCATGTAGCGCGACCAATGCAGCGTCCCCGCGATGAGGCCATCGGTGTTGTGCGAATAGACCTGGTGGTAGAGGATGTCGAAGCGCGGTTCCTCGGCGAGTGGATCGTGCACGATGTGCGCCTCTCCGAATGCGAAATGGCCGAAATAGACTGGGCCGGCGGCGGCGGCCTCGCGCTGTTGACCGCCGATGCCGCCGTACGTGTGGATCACGAGCGCCGAATCGCCTTCTCGCCAAACGTTCGCTGGGACAGCAGCTCTGTCGCCGCCCGCCAGGAATGTCGAGCGTATCGTCCCCTTGCGCGCGACGATATCGCCCCAAGCTTGTTGGCGAACGAACCGCCACGCTGCATCGCGGCCCGTCACGGTTTCATTTGGTTGCGCTCGCAGCAACGCGCGCGGCCCGAGCGACTGCACGACGAAGGCGCCGTGTGCATCCGGCGCGCCATACACGTACCAGCCGTCGGGGTTGAGCGGTGACTGCTCGATCGCGCGCAACGAAGAGGGCGGGCGTTTTTCCGTATCGGCGACTGCGGGCGGCACGCTCACGATCTCTTCGGGTCCGTCGAACGTTCGCAAGGTTCGATTGAAATGCGCAACACGGTAACGGCCTTCGCCGGCGGGTTCGACGAACCGGATCAGGCCGTAGTAGCGGCCGGTGATCTGCGCCGGCTCGCGCGCGATGCGCAACACCGTGCCGCCGCTTTCGCCGGCCACGTCGACCGGTCCGATCAGCGCAACGATCACGTCGTCGGTCGGCCGCGACCCCGCGAGCGATTCGAGCGGGCCGACGAGCGGCCAGTGATTGAGCCTGACAGGCTCGATCCAACCGCTGTGCCGCAGCGAATAGTCGGCGTCGGCGCTGAAGAAGACGTCGCGCGTGACTGCGCGCACGCGTCGCTGCACGTCCTCATCGTCCGCCCAGCGCAACTTCACCGTCGTGCCAACCAACGAGCGGTACGCATCGCTTGCATGGTGGACCTCGAACCAAACGCTGCTCGCCTCGTCACGTTCTTCGCGTTTTGGCAAGATGAGCCGGCCCATCCAATCGGCGATGGGAAGGTAGCGGCTCGAGTCGACCGTGCTTCCGCGCGGATAGTAGTCGGGCCGATTCCACGGTGCTTGAACATACAATCCATAGTTGCTCGGGCGCATGGCCTCGCGCGGGCCCGTGGATTGTAGGCGGCCACGCAGAACCTCGCCGACGGCGGCGATGGTATGCTGAAGGTTGGTTTTACCATCCGGCAGCATGGCTGCAGGATCGAACATCCCGCCAGGCACTTGATGTCCGACCGGTCCGAGCGAGATGCGCGAGATGCGGCCAAGCCGCAACGCTCGATTCCAATACGTCAGCCAGAAGATCCGCCATCGCGACCAGAAGAAAATGGGTCCGAGCCGCTCAACGCCGTCCTTGTCGCCGACCAAGTGGTAGAGGTGCTCGAGATCGAGCACGCGAGCACTTCCGCTGATCACGCCGCCGAGCGAGATGACGTCGATCGGCGCCTCCAGTGCACGCTTGAGGAATCCCGCTGCCGCGGCAGACATCTGTCCGCCTCCGCTATATCCGATCAACGTGACCGGGATGCCGCTGCCCGGCCGGTAGCCGTTGGCGATGAGACCGTCGTAGAGCACCTTCGCGATTCCGTAGTTGTAAATCGGCCCGTAGCGCGAGTCGGCCGAAACGGCCACGATCATGACGTTGCGGATATTGACGAGCATCCCTAAAACGCTCGACGGCTTCGCAAAACGGATCTTGTCGATAAAATCCCAGAACCACGCGAGTATGGGGTCATCATCCAGCGGACGGTTGAGCACCGAATACACCATCAGGCCGCGGATCAGCCGCATGCGCGCCGGCAGCGTCGGTGCGAAGGCATCTAGGAACGTCTCAACATCGGGCGTGTACTTCCCGCTCGACTGTCCGATGCCGTCAAGATAGACGACGAAGCGCGAAAACTTGCCGTCTCCGCGACTATCGAGATTCCGGCGCGCCTCGGGTGTGGGCTTGATCTCGTCGCCGTACCAGCCAGCCCACCAGCCGAGCGTCTCAAGCGGCGCCAGCAGCCCCGCAGCGATGACCGCGATGAGGACGATCCAAGCAAGTTCGAACGGCCAGCGCAACCACGCTGAAAGCTGCGCTTGCGATGTGATAAGCGATTTGTGCACCGGAGCGACCACAACCGCAACGAGCACGATGATCGCGAGCACGCCCAGAATCGCTAGGATGCTCTTCCAGTCGAATCCTTGCACGAGTGGGCCTTTGTGCGCCTCGGCGAGAATCGGTTTTCCGGTGCTTATTTCAGGTGCAGCGGCAACGCCCGGCTGTGCGTCTGCGCTTTTTTCGGGCGCAGCTGTTCCGTTGGCGGCAGCGGGCGGCGGCGTTTCCGCGCGCTCGATAGCGTCTTGCTCGTCAGTATCTAGTTGCACCCCCGCTACGATATCCATGAGGTGCGCGCCCAGCGTTGCGATCGACTTGCCAAACGTCTGCTGCGCGATGACGACGACAAGCCACCCAACGCCGACGAGCACAAACCCGGCGGAGAGCGATGTGTGTTCAACCGCAGCCACCCCGACGACGACCACCAAGAGGAACCACGTGCGCAACGCCCACGAGATGATGATGCCGACGTACGGTATGGATTCGAGAAATGAGAACAGTATCGGCGCGTAGCTCAGCGCCATGACGATCCACAACGTGCCAAGGGACGCTCGCCCCTCGCCGAAGAGCCAGGCGACCGCCCACGTCGAGAGCGTCAAGAACGCATAGCCGAACGCAAACAGAATGGCGCTGATCACGATGCTGCAGACGAACCGGGCGGGTTTCACCTGGTTGGAGAACAGGACAATGCTCTGGCCCAACGCCGTCGACAAACCCGCGGTCAGCACGATCACGAGAGCGATCAGAGGCGCGTGCTTTAACCCAACGCTTGCGACAAAGGCGTGACTACTTAGCGCTAAGACGCCGCCGAGCGTGTGCAAAAGGTCGGGTGCGATTGTCTGTTCGATTATTTGTGGATCCTATCGGCGGAAGCGGCCATTTGACGGGGATTTGCGGCGTTCCCGGGTCGCCCCAAGACTTCGGCGGCCGTGAGCCAATTGACCTAATCTAACGGCACGCGGTAATGCTGCCAAGGTAACGCAGATTCTACGACATAATCACATCCGTCCAGGAATGCAGTTGCTAGCCGAAGCCTCCATAACTACGTGCTCGGAGTTGAACGGAGTATCGAGATGCATTCACTTACACAACTTAGATTCTTGAGCGTCGCGGTGGCAATCGCGGTGCTTGCCGGTTGCTCCAACGGATCTGCGGTCGCGCCGAATTTGCCGCAACAAGACGGCAACCATCCGCTTTTGAGAAATGCGCCGTCGGTTTTCAACGCAATGGACATGCTCAAAGCCAAGTCCAACGCTGGACAACATTTCATAAGTTTCGACGTGTGCCCCGCGCAGGGACCCATCAAGTACGTTTCCGACTACAACAGCGATGTGATAAGGATTTACGTCGGGAAATTCGCAGGTCAAAGCCCGTGCGGCCAGATAACGTCAAGACTCTTGGGGCCTGTCGGCGTGTACGTGAAGATCAGCAACCACGACCTCTATGTTGCAAACATTTATGGTCAAAACATCTTGGTATTTCATAGGGGTCAGACGGCGCCGTATAACGTCTATAGCGATCCCACGGACCAGATACCCATCGATGTCACCGTGGCGAACGACGGTACCGTCCTTGCAAGCAACCAGTCACAGATGAGCGGCGGTGAATACGGATCCATTTCCACGTGGATCGGAGGACCAAATGGCGGCACGTTCGTCGGCAATTTCCCGATTGCTGACAATTCAATCGGCGCCTATATCACGGATGGACCGAACGGCAAAGTGTACTACGACGGCCTTGATCGCATCACTTTTGATGGCGCGCTGTGGTCGCGTTCATGTCCGAGAGGGGCATGCGGACCCCAGACCCAGGTGATGGGCGTGTCCTTCAAGACTGAGCCGGCCGGCCTGGCATTCGACAACGCCGGCGAATTGCTGGTGAACGACACAAAAAATCAGACACTGGATATTTTCAAACTTCCCAATCCAAGTTATCAACAGATCGCCGTGGCTGGATGGCCTGTGGGACTGGCCATCAATCCGTTGGACCATCATTTGTTCATCGCCGACACGCAAAATAACGACGCCGCCGAGTACTTGTATCCGAGTGGTAAGCTCGTCGGGACGGTTCCAGGCGTCCGCTTCGGATTAGCGGTGGGCATAGCCGTCGATCCATAGTAAGTTTGGGGAAAGAAACCAATGACCGCTCGTCGCTTGACATCCGGCCCACCCTCGTGTTAGAAATGTAGCAACGGAGTGGCAACGGCCGTGAGCTAATCGCTCGAAGGGTTCCAAAATAGAAGAAAAGCTGTTTTGGAGCCGGGCCGATCGCCCGGCTCTTTTTCTATCGGAGCTAAGTGTGAAACGGCTACATTTTATTTTCAACGTATGCGCGTCCGCGATTTACGGGGTGCTCGCTCAGGTTACGCCCACCGCGGCAGCCGCAAGCGTTCGTCATCGCAAGACGTGGGCTAAGCATGTAGAGACTCTCTCCTTGGAGTCGGGCCGGCGCTATGAACACTGGATACAGATGAGGATCTGTCACGGTGAATACGACCATTTGAAATCCTCAGGAGAAGCGTTGAAACGCCGCGAACGGTGCGCCAATATTTGTGGCACTTGTCGTTATCTGCATTCGCTCGCGGTCTGGCCCGATCCGAACTATCGTCAGCCTTCGCAAATCGTGCTAGCGGCGCTTGAAGATCAGTCTTACTATGATTGAGGCTGGGTGAGACGACACCGAACGAGGAATCAAGACCCCGCAAGTATCTAGGCCTGCGCTACGAACTCTTTGGCCGCCTAGTGTGGTGCGTTCGCACGAAATAAGTGTCCGACGGCCCAACCGCCCACGGTGTCCAAAATCAACGGCGATGTGATGAACGCGGGCAGTGTCGCCCATCCTGTGTCGAGACCGGATGCGTCCGGCAACAAAGAGTGGCTGATGCCCGGAAACAGCCGCACGGTCACGTCGCGATTGCCATTGGAGCGCATCGCTGTCGCCAGCCGCTCTGCCGATCGAACCGGCACGTCGAGATCGGTGCTTCCCTGCACGATTAGCGTCGGGCAGCGCACGCGACGCGCATAACTGAGCGGGTCGATGCTCATGAACGACTTCTCGTGCGGATCGAGCGGCTCCGCGAGCTGGCGTTCGATCTCTTTCTCCTTGCCGGCCGGCGCCACCGATGGATCGTTGTCTACCCTCGCCGCGATCTGGAAGCGTGCGAGATCGGGTCCCGCGACGCCTGGACCAGCGAGTGTGATCACCGCTGCGATCGATGGGTCATCCGCGGCGACCATCGGGGCGATCAGGCCGCCTTCGCTGTAGCCGACAAGCGCGATTCGACTCGGGTCGATGCCGGGCTGCGCTTCTAGCCAGCGCACTTCCGCGCGAACGTCGTCCACTTTGTCAAACGTGGTCCACGTCTCGTTGTCGCCGGTCGACTTGCCGACTCCACGATCGTCGACTCGCAACACGGCGATGCCCGCTCGCGTGAGTGCATCGGCGATATCGCGCAGCGGCATCCACGGAGGTTGGCCGTTGTTGCGTTCGTGCGGCGAAAGGCCTGTGATGACGACCACCGCGGGGACCTGCATTGCGTGCAGCGGTTTCGTGAGCGTGCCCGCGAGCACGGCGCCGCCGGATGCGCGAATTGCGACGTCGACGGCATCGTACGCGCGGTCGGGCGGCGCACCGTAAGGCGACCACAATGGGTAAGCGCTTTCCGGGAACCCCAACCGGCGCTCGATGGTGACTCCAAAGTCCGGCAGACTAGCGGAGATCACGCAACCGTTCGTGTCGGTGAGGACTTGATACGTCTTGGAATGGTAACCGACGGTCCAATCGGTGGAGTCGATGCGTCGAATCGCTATGTCACCCACAGCATCGGTGAATAGCGACCCAGCGTGAACTTTTGTCACGGCTCGGTCGAGGACTCGCGCTCGGGCAACGGCTTGCTGCAACGAACTTGGAACCATGTCCGACCAGTATATGGTTGCTTTGTCGAACGTGTGGACCTTTGGAACCGAAGCCGGCATTCCGGCCATGGCGAATGAAGTCGACGCGCGAACGACCGTTTCGTCGCCGCGGATGCTGAGCGTAGAATCGATGATGGCAGATTGCGTCAGCTCGCTGCGAGTGTGAACATGAGTCTGCGACTGCTCGAACCAATCGACGCCGGTGAGTACGCCTTGCTCGGACGTGAGGAACGCAGCCTGCGGGCATGGGCCCGTGGTGATGGCCAAGGTAGCGGATGTCAGAGTGGCATAGACGAGAATGAACGCGCAGACGATTTTCATGGCCGCCGTTTCCTTTCGCGGCCCCGTTGATGCAGCGGCGCGAAGACGAGAGTGAGACCGTAGAGCTGACCGGGTCCCTTTGGCTGCGAGACGCTGGTCAGCAGGCGCTGAATCGAGCGGGCGACCTTCGCAACATTGGCAGGCGTTAACCAACCCGTAGTGCGGAGCGCCCAGAGATCGCGATCCGGCCCTGAGGCGACGACGTCAGCACGTCTGATGGATCGCCCATAATCGCGGATGCCCATGCGCATCATCGAACTCACGATCGCCGAAGCCGCCTTTTCCCTCGCGGGACTCCGCGGGTCGAGGCGCAGCTCGAGCTGAGGGGCGACCGCTCGATATGCGGATTCCTGACGGCGACCCTTTTGCGCGAAGCCGGTGCGCACGATCAAGCCGACGCGCAGCAAAGCGCGGACGTGGTAGTAGAGCGCGTCGGGTGGTCTGCCGAGCGCTGCAGCCAATTCCGCGACCGAGACCGTCCCCAGCCGAGGAAGCACGTCGACGATCTCTTGCCGGACTCCGGAGGCGAGCGCCGCCAGTTGCGGTTTATTTTCGACGAAGTGTTTTTCAGTTTTGCTCATAAACGCCATGCTAGCACTTCGTTGAAATTATGTCAAATATTTCAACAGCGGTGGGAATGGTGGCGTCTGAGCGGGCCGGAATTCCTGAACGGCGATCCACATCGGAAACAATTCGATGTCGATTCTGATCTTTGCAAAGGGGGCGACCTGGTTTCTTGGTTACGCAGGCCCCACGACGATTGGCGGCCCGTCGGGCAATCCCCATTCCGCCCACGAGCCGTCGTAGAGCGCCGAGCCGCGGACGCCGAGACGATAAAGGGCGAACGTCAAAACGCTCGCCGATACGCCGGAGCCGCACATCGTGACGATCGGCCGTTCAAGGTCCACGCCCGCGCCGGAGAAGGAGCGGCGCAAGTCTGAGAGAGGCTTCATCGCGCCGGTCGCGGGTTCGATCAGGTCTCCATAGGGGACGTTGCGGCTTCCACGTATGTGCCCCGAGCGGCGGCCCGGCCAAGGCTCCGCAGCGGTTCCTTCGAACCGGTCGCGCGCGCGCGCATCGAGAACCTGTTCGGCGCGTGAGTCGATATTCGCGAGCACTTGCTGTCTGTTCCGCACGAAAGCGCCATCGAACGCCGCGGCGAATCGTCCGGGCTGCGCTCTGACAATTCCGGATTCCGTCGGGCGACCTTCCAATACCCATTTTTTCAGGCCGCCGTCGAGCACCGCCGCCTTATCGTGGCCGAAACTCAAGAACATCCACCATGCGCGCGGCGCGGCCAGCCAACTCCCCGAGTCGTAGACGACGACGAGATCATCATCGGAGATTCCGAGCGCTGCGACATCGCGGGCGAATTGCTCCGCAGCGGGATACATGTGCGGCAGCGGGCTCCCGTGGTCCGAGACGGCGTCGACATCGAAAAACGCGGCACCGGGGATATGACTCTTGAGATATTCCTCGCTCGGGCGCGGCGTTGCCCCAGGCATTTTGAACGAGGCATCGATGACACGCACGTGCGGGTCTGCGAGATGTCCGACTAGCCAATCGGTTGAGACGAGCGGATCTTCGTTGGTGCTCATTGGTAGAACGGGGATTCAAAAGGAATGCAGACGATGCCTCGCGTCTTTTCGAGCTTAGTAGTGAAATACGTCGGCGATGGTCAACCCATGTCGTCGATCTATCATAAGCGATAGTCGCGAGATAAGAGGTGATTCATGGGCGCGACGTCCTCGAGTGTTAGCTCGCTCGCAAAACAGCTCTCGATGTACCAGAGCGCTTTGCCGACAGGATTCAAGGTAAGCTCACGAGGCACGCGGCCATTGTAACCTGGGTTGCTTTGCCGCGCTTGACCGGAATTGCTGCGCCATGACTTTCGGATCGCGCAATTTGACACTCAATTGTTCGGGTCCCTGCGCGGCCTATGAATGCGGAAGGTCACCGATTTGGTGACCTTTCGTTTGTTCATGAGCCGGGTTAAGTTCATCGCGCGAGTTCATCCATCTATAGCACCCCTCGAAATTCACGCCATTCCGAAGGGAATGTGAATGAGGCGCCGCGGTCGCGGCCCGGCAAATCGTCGCATTGCTTCTTGAGCTCTGCTAGTGTCTGTGAGGTCATGTTTTGCAACATGACTTGAGCGCATGAGTGGCACACTTCCGAGGTCGTCGATTTCGTGCGACGGGGAAGTGGTTCGCTACATACAGGACATCTCATAGTGGGTTCCCGCAATCGTTCAAGCTGCCGATGTAGAATCGGAACCTATGTGGTTCGACAACCTCCTATGCACACCGCTAAATCGAATTGTTAGCCGTTGCGATTTAGCACCTGGACAGTACGTCGTATTTACGCTTTGATGAAGGCCAGCGCCGCCGCTAGGACAGTCTCGTAAAGCTCTACTGGCACGCACGAGTTGTCGCCCTTAATGTCGCATTTGACGGGGGATTCGGGACCGGCTGGCGGCACTGCCGATTGCGGATCGTAGACCTTCATCCTTACCGTTATCCCCAAGCCGGCCGGATCGTTTTCCAAATCGTGCACATTTCCGGCGAAGTGGAGCATGATCGTCTTGCCGGCCATCGTGAATTCGAAACGCTGGCCGCGGGTCTGGGCATGCGGATCGCCGTTCGATTGAAAATAACCACCGAAGCGCTTGTCCGACGCAAAGGTGTCGACGAGTGCTTGCACGCAATCGCGCGCCGCATTGATCTCGCGATTGATCTTGTCTTGATACGCGTCTGACTCTTTTTTGCGTTCGGCTTCCTGTTCGGCAACGGCGCTATTGACGACGTCTTCGAATTCGCTCACCATTGGCTCCAATCACGCGCCGGACTCGCGTCCGACCCACTATCATCTTTCGGCTTGCCGCAATTCGTCCCCCACGTTTTGCCTGCTAAGCGTAAGAACGAATAAGCGGTATCAGTACCGCGCGTATCGTAAGTCAGGGGATGACATCAATCGAAACCGAGCGCCTCGTTCTGCGCCGCCACGAGCGTGGCGACCTCGACGCGTGCGCGCAGATGTGGGCCGATCCGATCGTCACCCGGCACATCGGCGGCAAAATTTTCTCAAGGTATGAGACCTGGCGAAAGATGATGGTCTACGCCGGCCTCTGGACTCTCTTGGGCTATGGCTATTGGGCCGTGGAGGAGAGGTCAACGGGCAGGTTTATCGGAGAACTCGGATTCGCCGATTTCAAACGCGAAATGGAGCCGCCGCTGGATGGCGTACCCGAGCTCGGCTGGGCGTTGGTGTCATCGGCGCACGGCAAAGGTTATGCGACGGAGGCCGTGCGAGCGGCCGTTGCGTGGGGCGACGCGAACTTGGAATCTCGTAGGACGGTTTGCATGATCGATCCGGACAATCTGCCCTCGGTTCGCGTCGCGCAGAAATGCGGATATCGTGAATACCTTCGCATTGACTACGGGGGAGGGCCGACCGTGCTCTTCGAGCGCATCACGGCTTGAGATATCTCCCAAAGAAGGCGGCCGCCGCCTGATCGACGTCCAGCCACGACTGCCAGCGCAAGAAGCCGTGAATCTCGTTCGGAATGACCTTTTCTTCGTACGGAACATGCGCGATGCGCAGACGTTGCACGAGATCCACCATCTGCTGGAACTCCACATTGCGGTCGTCATCGCCTTGCATCAATAGTACAGGCGACTTCCACGTGGAGATGTACGCGTCAGGCGATGAGAGCCATGCTTCGCGCAGGTACGCCTGCACGTTTGGCTGCTGGTAGCGCTTCGCCGGAGCGAGAGACGAGAAATCCCACATCGACATGTCGTGCACACCGTGCGTGTCGACGCCGACCTTGAAGATGTTCGAGTTCTTTGCGAGCGCCATCGCCGTCAAGAATCCGCCGTACGATCCTCCATAGATGCCGATGCGCTGCGAATCCACCTGCGGATCGCGCTGCAGATATTGCGCCGCGGCGAGGACATCTTTGTACTCAGAGGCACCGAGCGGTCCTGCGTGAGCGGGGTACTGAAAATCGTGGCCGTAGCCGATGCCGAGACGGTAGTTCACCGACAATACGACGTAGCCGAGGCTAGCCAAGTATTGATTCGTGCCGTAGCCGTAATCGTAGTAGTCGAAGTAATGCCACGTGAGCAGCATCTGTCGCGACGGGCCGCCGTGCACGAAGATCACGGCGGGCTTCTTCGCCGCTCCGCCATCC
>Ga0208849_1001699_pt1 | contig 14133 bp, 12 predicted proteins | sample NGESurdeep072012_10_FD_184470 | JGI IMG/M metagenome (GOLD analysis project Ga0208849, IMG submission 184470) | Arctic peat soil microbial communities from Barrow, Alaska - NGEE Surface sample 53-3 deep-072012 (SPAdes) | ecosystem: Environmental > Terrestrial > Soil > Wetlands > Peat ...
GCGCCGGAGCCGCAAGGTGTACGAGATCACCGACGAGGGGCGCCGCCAATTCGCCGAGCTCCTCCACAGCGAGCAGGCCGGCGGCAACGACGAGGCCCGCAATTTCAGCCTGCGCCTGGCCTTCGCCCGCTACCTGCCTCCCCACGCGCGCCTACGGCTGCTCGAGCGCCGCCGGGGCCAGCTGTACCAGCGCCTGGCCGAGTCCCGGGCCGCCGCCAGCGCGGCGGAGGGGCGCCTCGACACCTACGCACATTCGCTCATGGAGCACACCACCGAGTCCACCGAGCGCGACATCGCCTGGCTCGACCGGCTGATCGAGGCCGAGCGGGCCCGCGACGGTGCCACCCCGGGATCAGCCGGGCCGGCGCTGGTCGGCAATACCGTTCACACAGTTCAGGAAGAGGGAGACACGACATGAGCACGGTACGGGTCGCCATCGCGGGCGTGGGCAACTGCGCCAGCTCGCTTGTCCAAGGCGTCGAGTACTACCACGACGCCAACCCCGAGGACATCGTGCCCGGGCTCATGCACGTCACCCTGGGCGGCTACCACGTACGCGACGTCGAGTTCGTCGCCGCCTTCGACGTGGACGCCGCCAAGGTGGGCGTGGACCTGTCCAAGGCGATCCTGGGTGGCCACAACAACACCATCAAGTTCGCCACGGTGGGCCATCTCGACGTGACGGTGCAGCGCGGCCCGACCTTCGACGGGCTCGGGACCTACTACCGCGAGATCGTCGACGAGTCGCCCGCCGAGCCCGTCGACGTGGCCCAGGCGCTGCGCGACGCCGGTGCCGAGGTACTCGTCAGCTACCTGCCCGTGGGGTCCGAAGAGGCCCAGCGCCACTACGCCCAGGCCTGTCTCGACGCCGGTGTGGCGTTCGTGAACGCCATCCCCGTGTTCATCGCCAGCGACCCCGTGTGGGCACGCAAGTTCCGCGACGCGGGCGTGCCCATCATCGGTGACGACATCAAGAGCCAGGTGGGCTCGACCATCGTGCACCGGGTGCTCACCCGACTGTTCGAGGATCGGGGCCTCGCCCTCGACCGCACCTACCAGCTCAACGTCGGGGGCAACATGGACTTCAAGAACATGCTGGAGCGCCAGCGCCTCGAGTCCAAGAAGATCTCCAAGACCCAGGCCGTGACCAGCCAGGTCGAGAACTACGTCCTCGACGCCGACGACGTCCACATCGGGCCTTCGGACCACGTGCCCTGGCTGAATGACCGCAAGTGGGCCTACATCCGCATGGAGGGCCGCAATTTCGGCGACGTGCCCATCAACATCGAGCTCAAGCTCGAGGTATGGGACTCGCCCAACTCCGCCGGCGTGATCATCGATGCCGTGCGCTGCGCCAAGGTGGCCCTCGACCGCGGCATCGGCGGCCCGCTCGTGGGGCCCTCGGCCTACTTCATGAAGTCGCCGCCGGTGCAGTACCACGACGACGAGGCCTACCGGCTGGTCGAGTCCTTCGCCGCGGGTGACGCCGTCCCCGTCTACCCCGAGGACTGATTCTTCTCCCACCAGGCGTCGAGGCGGCGGCAGGCCTCGATCTCGCCCAGGGGGCCCTCGTCCAGCCGGAGCTCGAGCAGGAACTCGAGGGCCCGGCCCACGATCGGGCCCGGGGGGACGCCGAGGTGGTCCATCACCTGGCGACCGTCGAGCTCGGGGCGAAGTGCCTCGAGCTCCTCTCGCTCGCGTAGCTCGGCGATGCGGGCCACGAGCTCGTCCATGCGCCGCTCGAGGGCCCGGGCCCGGGCCGCGTTGCGGGTGGTGCAGTCGGATCGGGTGAGCTCGTTCAGCCTGTCCAGCAGCGGCCCAGCGTCGCGCACGTAGCGGCGCACGGCGCGGTCGGTCCATCCCAGGCGGTAGGTGTGGAAGCGCAGGTGGAGCTCGACGAGCTTGGTCACGACCTGGATGTCGTCGTGTGGGTACCGCAGTGCCGTGAGGCGGTCACGGGTCATGCGGGCCCCGACCACCTCGTGGTGGTGAAAGGTCACCCCGCCCGACCCGAAGGCGCGCGTGCGGGGCTTGCCGATGTCGTGCAGCAACGCCGCCAGGCGCAGCAGACGGTCCGGGCCCGTCTTGTCCACCACGGCGAAGGTGTGGGCCAGGACGTCCTTGTGGCGGTGGATGGGGTCCTGCTCGAGCGCCAGCGCGGGGAGCTCGGGGAGGAACTCGCCCGCCAGGCCCGTCTCGACGATGAACCACAGGCCCGGGGAGGGCTTGTCCACCGACACCAGCTTGTCGAGCTCGTCGCGAATGCGCTCGGCGGAGACGATGGCCAGGCGGTCGTGCATGGCCTGGATGGCCAGGGGGATCTCGGGGACGGGCTCGAGGCCGAAGCCGGCCACGAAACGCGCCGCCCGCAGCATGCGCAGGGGGTCGTCGCCGAACGAGATCTCCGCCGACAGCGGGGTACGCAGCCGGCGCGCGGCGAGGTCCGCCATCCCGTCGTAGGGGTCGACGAGCTCGAGGTCCGGAAGGCGCAGCGCCATGGCGTTCACGGTGAAGTCGCGCCGCGACAGGTCGACGTCGATGGAGTTCCCGAACGAGACCTCGGGCTTGCGCGAGTCGGGGACGTACACCTCGGCGCGATGGGTAGTGATCTCGTAGTCCTGGTCGCCCTTCCTGAGCCCCACGGTGCCGAAGCGCTTGCCCTGAAGCCACACGGCGTCGGCCCAACCCTTCACCATCTGCTCGACCTCGTCGGGGAGGGCGTTGGTCGTGAGGTCGAGGTCACGGCGGCCACGCGGGGACTGGTCGCCGGCAAAGGCGTCGCGCACCGGTCCCCCGACCACATACAGGCGCCGTCCGGCCTTCTCGAACCGCTGCGCCAACTCGGCGGTGGCCTGGACCAGGGGCTGGAAGCGCTCGGGGATCACCGGCGTCGAGGGTAGTGCGGCGTTGACCGCACTCCGGTGTGGTCGTAGGGTCCGCCGCGATGGACAGGACCGCTCCCCAACAAGCCGAGCGCGCGGCGGTGTGCGATCTGTTCGTCCATGTCGGCCCCGACGCCCCCACGTTGTGCGCGGGCTGGGCCACCTACGACCTGGCCGCCCATCTGGTCATCCGGGAGCGCAAACCACTGTCGGGACCGGGCCTCGTGATGGGAGGGGCGGCGGCACGCTTGACGGCCCGGATGCTCACCCGCGCCAAGCAGACGCACTCCTATGCCGAGCTCGTCGCCCTGGTCCGCGCCGGACCGCCGGCGGTGCTGCGGCCCTTCGACAAGGCCATGAACCTCACCGAGTACTTCGTCCACCACGAAGACGTTCGGCGCGGCGGAGGGGACACCACGGCGCGTACCGGTGCCGAAGCGGTGACGATCGAGGACGCGCTGTGGACCACGTTGCACCGCAGGGCCAAGTTCATGACCCGTGCGGTCAAGACCACGGGGATCGATCTCATCAGGCCCGACGGTGAGGTGATCCACGCCCGACCCGGGACCCCCGTGGCCACGTTGACCGGGAACGCGGCCGAGATCGTGCTGTTCCTCTCCGGGCGCGGCGACGCCGCCCATGTGGAGCTCGGAGGCCCTGGCGAGGCCGTGGCCGCGGTGCGCGCCGCCGGTTTCGGCATCTAGGGCGGTGGCACGGGGCCAGGGTGGCGCTGGGCCCGGGTCGCGGCCGGCACTCGCCTAGGCTGCGACGCCGAGGTGGACCGGACCGAGGCGAGCATCGCCCCCGCACGCGGCGGTGACCGCACTCCCGATTCGCAGGCACCGGACTCCCGATACCGAACGTCACGTCGGGTGGGTGCCACCCTCCTGAGCGCGGCAGCGGCGGCGGTGTGCACCGTCACGCTCCTGGCCGGATTCCTGCCCGGACTGGCCGCGCCCGCGGCAATGGCGGCGACCCGCCGAGCCGACCACATCACCCTCGTGCGCCAGTCACCGTGGGTGGGGCCCAACCTCCCGAACCAGGACCTCACCATGGGACTGCGCATCCGGAGCAGCTCTCCGCGCGCCGCGCTGAAGCTCACGTTCACCGTGTACCGCCCGATCACGACGCGCTCGGCCTTCGACGAGACGCTCACCGGCCGTTCGCTGGGCTCGGTGGCGGCGCAGTCGCCTTCGATCCCCCTGACCGGGCTCAGCACCACCTCGGGGGTGACCAACGTCACCATCCCCGTCGACGGTGACAGCACCCCCACGGGAACGGGGGACTGGACGGCGGATCTCGGATGCCAGCCCGGAAGCTGCGCCGATGTCTACCCGGTCCGGGTCACCCTCACCGACCCCGACGGCCCGGGGCCGGGGACCGCCGCCGCGCAGCTCGTCACCTATCTCGTGTACAACGACCCGGCGTCGACCAGTCAACCGCTGCGGTTGGCGCTGGTGGTCCCGCTCGGGCTGGCCCCGCCCACCGCCGACGGGGGCGGCCACGTCGCTGCACCCAGCCCCACTGCGCTGCGCACCCTGGAGGGAGTGCTCGGTGCCGTCGAGGGATCGCCCACGGTGCCGGTCACGCTGGAGCCCGATGCGGGCACGCTGGACCATCTCGCCCACACGGGGCACGCCCACACCGTCTCCGAGGTCGCCTCGCTGTCGGCATCCACGACGCCTCAGACCCTGGCGGGGCCCTACGTCCCCGTCGACGCCGGCGCCCTGGCCGGCGGCGGACTGGCGGGCGAGCTGCGGGCGCAGCTGCGGCGCGGCGCCGAGGTGCTGGCATCACCCAGTGTCGGGGTCCACGCCACCAAGGGCACGTGGGTGGCCCGGACCGCGCTCGACCAGACCGCCGTCGACCAGCTGGTGCCCGACTACGCGCACCTGGTGGTGCCACCGGGCACGGTGTCGGGCCCCACGGGCCCCCTCACGGTGAGCCAGCCCTTCACCCTGTCCCCGGTATCGGGGTCGACCGCGGGCGCCCCCACGGCGATGGTGTCGGACGCCGGGCTCGGAGCCCGCCTGGTCGCGGCCAGGGGAGCCGACACCACGCTCAACGCCGTGCAGCTGGTGGCCGAGGCCTCGCTCGTCTACTACGAGGCACCCAACCTCCTGGGGCCGGGCGGCACCCCAGCGCCGCGCGGGGTCGTGGCGGTCGCCCCCGCGGCGTGGGCGCCGGGCGCCACCTTCGTGTCCACGCTTCTCTCGGACCTCGAAGGCGACTCCATCATCCAGCCGGTGACCCTCGACGAGCTCTTCGCCCAGGTTCCGGTGGGCGCGGACCGCGAAGCGACGGCGCGACACCTCCTGACGCCGACGACGACGGTGACCGTGTCCACGCGCGCCGTGCACGGCGCCCGGGCCCGCCAGCAGGGCTTCACCAGCGCCGTCGGGGCCAGCGCGGCGGGAACCACGGTGGCGCAGTCGACCGACGGCCTGCTCCTGGCGGCGGAGTCGAGCCTGTTGTCCGCTCGTGCGCAGCAGGCGGCGCTGGTCGGGTTCGAGGCCGCACTCAATTCGCACCTGCACGGCTTGACGGTGCGGACCGACACCATCCGACTCACCGCCGGCACCGCCAGCGTGCCCATCACGCTGCTGCGCAACACCTCGTACCCCGTCACCGTGGTGGTGCAGCTCACGAGCGACAAGCTGCGGTTCCCGATGGCCCACACCCCGGTGGCCGGCGCCATCTGCAAGGCCCCCGAGGTGCGGAGCTCGGCCGGGGGTTCCAGTTTCTCGGCACTGTGCACACTCGACCACGCCACCAACGCCGTGTACGTGAACATGTCGTCGCGGGCCTCGGGGGACTTCCAGATCGCCGTGGCGCTCAAGAGCCCCGAGGGGAACCTCGTGTTGGCCAACGGCCAGCTCACGGTGCGCTCACTCTCGACCTCGGCCGTGGCCATCGCCCTGTCGGTGGGGGCGGTCATCGTCCTGTTCTTCTGGTGGGGGCGCACCCTGTGGCGGGGCAAGTTCCGCCGGGGGGCACACACCGTGTCCCCGGCCAAGGAAACACCGTGACCGACCCCCCCGACGACCTGCCGCCCGGGGACCTGCCTTTCGAGGACCTGCCGCTCGAGGATGGGGAGCCCGAGGGTTTCGGGCCCGAAGAGCCAGAGGGAGCGGAGCCAGAGGGAGCGGAGCCAGAGGAACCGGAGTCAGAGCCAGAGCCCGAGGGGTCGGACGGGGACGGGCCCGATGGAGAGGAGCCGCAGGACCCGGCCGTGGACGCCGTGACTCCGGGCACCGACACTTCCGAAACCGGGGCCGCCTTGGCGCCGGTGACCGGAGCCCAGGAAGGGACCGGGCTGCGTCGGGCCACGGCCGTCATGGCGGTGGGGACGACGTTGTCGCGCGCCACGGGGGTGTTGCGCATCTTCGCCCTCACGTACGCGTTGGGCACCCTGAACCTGGCCGACTCCTACAACCTCGCCAACACGATGCCCAACATCGTGCACGACATCGTGCTCGGGGGGGTCCTGTCGGCCACGTTCGTGCCCGTGTTCGTGCAGCGCCTGACCGCACGCGCCGACGACGAGGCCTGGGACGCCATCTCGGCGGTGGTGAGTGTCACAATGATCGTGATCGCGGCGGCGTCACTCCTGTTCCTCCTGGCGGTCCCGTTCATCGTCGACGCCACCACGTCGCTCAACCACGGCGTCGAGGCCGCCCAGAGCAGGGCCGTGGCCAAGGACCTGCTGTTCCTGTTCGTGCCGCAGTTGACCTGTTACGGGTTCATCAGCGTGGGCACGGCCCTGCTCAACGCCAGGCGGAAGTTCGGGGCGCCCATGTTCACCCCCGTCGCCAACAACGTGGTGCTCATCGCCGTGCTGCTCATCTTCGGCACCACGGTGCGCCACGCCTCGCTGGCCGGGGTGGCGGCCCACCGGGGCCAGTTGCTGCTCCTGGGCCTGGGGACCACGGCCGGGGTCGTGGCCCAGGCCGGGCTCATGATCCCGAGCCTGCGGCGGGCGGGCCTCGAGCTGCACTGGCGACCGGACTTCCGGCACGAGGCGGTGCGGACCATCCTCCGGTTGTCGGGGTGGACCTTCGGCCTGGTGCTGGCCAACCAGGCCGCACTGGTGGTGGTCCTGGCGTTGTCGGAGAAGGTGGGCCCGGGGGCGGTCTCGGCCTACACCTATGCCTACATCTTCTTCCAGCTGCCCTACGGCGTGGTGGCCGTGTCCATCATGAGCGCCACCGCCCCCGAACTCGCGGCGCGCTGGGCCCAGGGCGATCTCGTGGCGTTCCGGCGCCGCATGGGCACGGGGCTGCGCGCCATGCTCGCCATCGTCATCCCCGCCGCCGCCGCCGAGCTCATCCTGGCCCGACCGCTGGTGGCGCTGGTCGCAGGCCACGGCGCCGCCCACAACACCACCGCCACGGCCGAGTCCCTGGCCATGTTGGCCCTCGGGCTCCCGGGGTTCTGCGTCTTTCTTTACGCCGTGCGGGTGCTGCAGAGCGTGCAGGACCTGCGCTCGGCGTTCTGGCTTTACGCCTTCGAGAACGGCGTCAACATCGTCCTGGCGGTGGCTCTGGCCGGGCACTTCGGGGTGCGCGGCATCGCGCTGTCGATCAGCCTCGCCTACACCGCCGCCGCCGTGGTCTCGCTCGCCTATGTGCGGGCCCGCTTCCAGGGGCTCGCCGGCGATGTCCTGGGCCGGCCGCTCGGGCACGTCTTGTTGGCGACCGCCGCCCTGGTGGTGGGGACCGTCCTGGGCAGCAACGTGTCGGGATCCGAGTCCACTCCCATCCTCCTGGCCCGGGTGGCGCTGGGCTCGATGGCGGGTGGGGCGGCCTACGTGCTCGCCGGTGGCGGCCTCGCCGAGCTGGGACGACGCCGACGGCGCGCCGCGCGCCAGCGCGGGGACGGCCCGCCGGGGACGTACCCACCCGATCCAGGCGGGCGGCCGCCCCGTGGCCCCCGGCCTCCACAGGGCCCGCGGCCTCCTGCCCCCAAGAGCGCGTCCCGACGCCGATCGGGTGCGCCACCGCGGCCCGCGCCTCTCCCGCCCGCGGGCCGTCCGCCCCTGCGACCGGGCCGCCTCGGGCCCACCCGGGCCCCCGAAACGGGCGGGTCGCCTCGCGGTGACGCCGGGCTGTAGCAGACTCTCGGATGCCCCACCGTGCAATCCACCGGGCACCAGTCGGCAACGCCGTGAACGAGGAGGACTGATGGCGAGCATCCAGGTCGTCACCGACAGCGCCTGCGACCTGTCGACGACGACGACCGAGGAGCGCGACGTGCGGGTCGTCCCGCTCACGATCCGCTTCGGTGCAGAAGAGCTCGTCGACCGCGACGAGCTGTCGGGCAAGGAGTTCTGGGACCGTGTCATCACCGGGCCCGACATGCCCGCCACCGCGGCGCCGTCTCCGGGTGCCTTCCAGCAGGCGTTCCTCGAAGCGCACGACGCCGGGTGCAGCGGCGTGGTGTGCGCCACGATCTCGTCAGGCCTGTCGGCCACCTACCAGTCGGCGGTGACCGCGGCGGAGACCGTGGCCGACCGCATCCCGGTGCGGGTCGTCGACACCCAGAGCGTGACCGGCGGCCAGGGGCTCCTGGCCCTGGCCGCCGCCGACATGGCGGCGAGCGGGGCCGCCCTCGACGACATCGTCGCCGCCCTCGAGGACATGAAGGGCCGCACCCACGTCTACGGCGTGGTGGACAGCCTCGACTACCTGCGACGGGGTGGGCGGATCGGCGGTGCCGCCAAGCTGGTGGGCTCGCTGCTGTCGATCAAGCCCGTGATCGAGGTGCGCGACGGGGTGGTGGAGGTCGAGTCCAAGCAGCGCACCCGGTCGCGGTCGCTGCAGTACCTGGCCAACAAGGCCATCGAGTTGGGCCCGCTCGACCGCCTGGCCGCCACCAACGGCGTGGCCCCGGATTTCGACCTCGTACTGGACATGCTGCGCAAGGCCACCACCGAGCACGAGCTCGTCATCGGCGAGCTCGGCCCCGTCGTCGGCAGCCACACCGGGCCGGGGTCGGTCGGGGTGTGCTTCATCACCAAGGCGCGCTGAATCACCAAAGCGTCAAGCGGACTGCGCAGGCCCGGCGACTAATCTCCCCCCCATGGAAGACCAGGCCGCGAACCGATCTGCTGCTCCCGGCGCGTCGTCGGGGCCCAGCGCGTCGGGGCCGGCCCTGTCGCAGGCCGACTGGCCCGCCAAGGTGGCCGACACCATCGAGGACGTGGTCGAGGCCGTCCAGGACCGGGTGGTCCGACCGCTGATCCTCGTGGCCCGGGGCCTCGTGTTCGGGATCATCGTCGCCGTGATGGCGCTCGTCGTGAGCGTGGTCATGGCCATCGCCGTGGTGCGGCTGCTCGACGTCTACGCCTTCGGGGGCCGGGTGTGGGCCTCGGACGCCGTGCTCGGTGGGCTCCTGGTCATCGGGGGTGCCTTCGCCTGGTCGAAGCGGAGCGCCCGGGGTGCCGAGGAAGCCTGAGGTGCCCGACCGCCACCAGGTCGTCATCCTCGGGTCGGGCCCGGCGGGGCTCACCGCGGCGATCTACACCGCACGCGCCAATCTGCTGCCCTTCGTGATCGAGGGAGAGCCGTCGTCCACGGGCGACCAGCCCGGTGGCCAGCTCATGCTCACCACCGAGGTGGAGAACTATCCCGGTTTCGTCGACGGGGTCCTGGGACCCGACCTGATGACCCGGTTCCGCGACCAGGCGGCGCGCTTCGGGGCGGAATTCCTGACCCGCAAGGCCGTGCGCGTCGACTTTTCGTCCCGGCCCTTCCGGATCTGGACCCACTCGACCGACGGCGAGCCCGACGTCCTGGCCGAGGTGCTGATCGTGGCCACCGGAGCCCGGGCCATCATGCTGGGCGTCCCCGGCGAGGCGCGCCTGCTCGGGCACGGGGTGTCGACGTGCGCCACCTGTGACGGGTTCTTCTTCCGTGACCAGAAGATCGTGGTGGTGGGCGGGGGCGACTCGGCCCTCGAAGAGGCGTTGTTCCTGACGCGCTTCGGCGACAGCGTGACCGTCGTCCACCGGCGCAAGGAGCTGCGGGCCTCGAAGATCATGCAGGACCGGGCCTTTGCCAACGACAAGATCGAGTTCCTGTGGGACACCGTCGTCACCGAGGTGCTCGGGGACGGCAAGGTGAGCGGGGTGGCCCTCACCAACACCGTCACCAACGAGCAATCCACCCTCGACGCCAGCGGTGTGTTCGTGGCCATCGGGCACGTGCCCAACACCGCGGTGTTCGAGGGCGAGCTCGACATGGACGAGAACGGCTACATCAAGACGTCCCTCGGCACCCGCACCAACGTCGACGGCGTGTTCGCGTGCGGGGACGTCCAGGACCACATCTACCGCCAGGCCATTACGGCGGCGGGGACCGGCTGCATGGCCGCTCTCGACGCCGAGCGGTGGCTCGAGGCCCTGGGCGAGGCCTGACACCTCCCTTCCGGGAATGCGGGACCGAGCCGAGGTGTTTCCAGTACGTTCGAGAAAACTGCACCTGACCAGGTGCCGGAGGAGGACCGTTTCATGAGCGAGGGGATCACCGCGCTGAGCGACGCTACGTTTGACGAGCATGTCAAGGCCGCCGACATCCCGGTGCTGGTGGACTTCTGGGCCGAGTGGTGTGGCCCGTGCAAGATGATCGCCCCCGTCCTCGAGGAGATCTCGGCCGAGCACAAGGGCAAGATCTCGATCGCCAAGCTCAACATCGACGAGAACCTGGACGTGACACGCCGGTACGAGGTGATGAGCATCCCGACCCTGATGCTGTTCAAGGACGGGGAGCCCGTGGAGCGGATCATCGGCGCCCGGGGCAAGGCGCAGCTCCTCCAGGAGCTGCAGGCGTACCTGTAGAGCCGGGCGACAGCCTCCCGCTCGTCTCGGGCGACAAGGGTGAGGCTGTCGCTGACCTGCAACGGCGGCTGACCCAGGTCGAGTTGCCCACCGCCCCCGACGCCGAGGGGGTCTTCGGCGTGGGGACAAAAGCTGCGGTGGAGGGTTTCCAGTACCGCCGGGGCCTGCGCGTCGACGGCATGTGCGGTCCCCAGACCTGGGCCGCCCTAGTCGAGGCCGGGCTTCGCCTGGGAGACCGCTTCTTGTATCTCCGCCGACCCATGTTGCGCGGTGACGACGTCGCTGACCTGCAACGACGCCTGTCGGCCCTCGGGTTCGACACCGGCCGCGTGGACGGCATCTTCGGCGAGCTCAGCTCCCAGGCCCTGGCCGACTTCCAGCGCAATACCGGTCTGCCGATCGACGGCATCCTGGGGGCCTCCACCTTCCGCGAGCTGCGTCGGGTGGCGCCGCGCCACGGTGATCCCGAGCTCGTGAGCACGGTCCGCGACCGGGACCGGCTGCGCCGGGCGCCGCGCACGCTGCTCGGGCGCCGCATCGCCATCGGCGAGGAAGGCGGCCTCGACGCCCTGGTGGCGGCGGTGAGACGGCCGCTGGTGGCCACCGGCGCCCAGGTCATCCCTCTGCTGCACCCTGACGGTTCCACGAGAGCGGCGGCGGCCAATGCCGCCGGCGCCGACGTCTATCTGGGCCTGCGGCTCGATCCTAACCGCACAGGGTGCACGACTGCCTACTATTCGGGGTATCGATACGAGTCGGCGGGCGGGCGTCGCCTGGCCGAGCTCATCCACGCCCTGGCCGCGGCGGCACTGGGCGTCCCCGCCGACGGGGTCCAGGGCATGACCCTGGCCGTGCTGCGAGAGACCCGCATGCCAGCCGTGGTGTGCGAGGTGGGCCCACCCGCCATCGTGGTGCGCCACGCCGGAGCCCTGGCCGAGGCTCTGGTCAGGGCACTCGTGGCCTGGGCGGCCACCCCCGTCGACTGAAGCTGTCGCTGGTTGTCGAGCCGTGGTGGGGCAAGTCTCGATGTCCCCTCGAGCGAAGCAGGCCTGACCCCGCCAACTCTCAGCCTCATCTGATCGGGGAGGATTTCCACAGCCTCATGCACAGGGTGTGGATGAGGCTGGACATCCCATCGAGGGTTAGGACACCACACTCCGTGAGAAAGCCCTGGTAGACGCGGGCTTTTCCCGAATTGCACCACCGCCTGTGGGATACCCTCGGGGAGGTGGCCCGTACCTAGGCGATGACGGCCCCCACCATGAGCTTGTAGATGCGCTCGAGGTCCTCCAGGGTGGCGAAATCGATCACGACCCGCCCTCGTTTGGCCCCCATCTCGACCTTGACCCGGGTGTTGAGGTGATTGGAGAGCAGGTCCTCGAGCTCGAGCACACCCGGCGCGGGAAGCCGGCGGCGCACGGCGGGAACCCCGGGCCCGGTCTTCACGGCGTCAGATGCGGGGGAGACGGGCACGACCAGGCTCCCGTTCTCGGCCGCCTCACCACCGGGCTCGGTCCCCGAGCCGTGCTGGCGCACGCCCTCCTCGACGGCCCGGACGGTCAGGCCTTCGGCCACGATCCGCTTGGCCAGGTCCTCTTGAAAGCTCCGGTCCGGGGTCCCGAGCAGAGCCCGGGCGTGCCCGGCCGAGATGGCACCATCGGCCAGGGCCCGCTGCACACCGGCAGGGAGCTGGAGAAGTCGCAGGGTGTTGGTCACCGCCGTCCTGCTCTTGCCCACCCGCGACGCCACCTGCTCGTGGGTGTAGCCGAACTCGTCCACGAGCTGTTGGAAGGCTCCGGCCTCCTCGAGCGGGTTCAGGTCCTCGCGATGGAGGTTCTCCACCAGGGCCTGCTCGAGGCTGTGCACGTCGGAGACGCTCTGGACCAGCACCGGCATGGTCTGCAGCCCGGCCCGCCGGGCCGCTCTCCACCGGCGCTCGCCGGCGATGAGCTCGTACTCGTCCTCGTCGATCTCCCGGACCAGAATGGGCTGGAGGATCCCGACCTCGCGGATCGAGGACGCAAGGCTGGACATGGCCTCCTCGTCGAACCGGGTCCGAGGCTGCAGGGGGTTGGGCTTGATGCTGGTCATCGGCACCACCCGGAGCGCCGAGTCTCGATCCCGGGCCTCGGTCGGGATCAGTGCCCCCAAACCCTTGCCCAGTCCGCTACGACGCGCCACCGCTGACCTCCTTGGCTAGCTCCCGGTACGCGATCGCCCCACGCGAGGTGGGATCGAACGTCGTGATGGGTTGACCGAATGACGGTGCCTCGGAAATGCGCACCGTCCGTGGAATCACGTTCCGACAGACCTTGTTGCCGAAGTGGAGCCGGACTTCGTCCGCCACCTGCTCGGCCAGCTTCGTCCTGGCGTCGTACATGGTGAGCACGATGGTGGACACGTCCAGCTTCTCGTTGAGGTTGGCCTGCACCAGATGAACGTTGCGCAGGAGCTGGCCCAGACCCTCGAGGGCGTAGTACTCGCACTGGATGGGGACGAGGACCTCGTCGGCGGCGGCGAGGCCGTTGACGGTGATGAGGCCCAGCGACGGGGGACAGTCGATCAGGATGTAGTCGAAGTCGTCGATCACGGTCTCGAGGGCCCGGCGCAGCTTGAGCTCCCGGCTGAAGGTGGGCACGAGCTCGATCTCGGCCCCGGCCAGGTCGATGGTGGCGGGCGCCACGAAGAGGTTCTTCATGCTGGTGGGCTCGATGGCGTCCTCGAGCTTGGAATCGCGCATGAGGACGTCGTACATCGACAGCTCGAAGGACCGACCGTCAATCCCGAGGCCGGTGGTGGCGTTACCCTGGGGGTCGAGGTCCACCACCAGAACCCGGAAGCCGATCTCGGCCAGACCCGCACCGAGGTTGACCGCAGTGGTCGTCTTCCCCACCCCACCCTTCTGGTTGGCCACGGCCATGATGCGGGGCACGGGGCGGGGGATATAGGCCGTATCGGCATCGGGCTCGGGTTCAGGTACGTCCGACCAGTCCACCGCCGCCCGCTGGGCCTTCTTCCCCGGGGGTCGGGGGGTGTCGGCCACCTCGACTTCGGGAGCGGTCACGTCCTCGTACATCTCGTCGGCCACCGTGATCGGGTCCTCCGAGACGTCCGGTGCCGGAGGCTCGGCGGCGGTCGGCTGTGTTTCGACGATCTGGGTTTCGACGATCTGGGAGCCGGCTTCCCCGCCCTGTGGCTGGGGTGTCTCCTGAGGCTCCTCTGGCCAATGTTTTCCCTGCTCAGGCCGCTGGTCCCTGCCCCGAATGCGGACGCGCACGGTCAGCCCTCCAAACGGTTGTGGCTCACGGTCCCCCATCCTCGCCATCTGCGAACCCGGGGTCAATAGTCGCGAGGCGAATCTCCGGTGTTTTCGCGCGATCTTCCCCTCCCGGGGCTTGCCGGCGGGGGCTCAGC
>Ga0208849_1001700_pt1 | contig 14127 bp, 14 predicted proteins | sample NGESurdeep072012_10_FD_184470 | JGI IMG/M metagenome (GOLD analysis project Ga0208849, IMG submission 184470) | Arctic peat soil microbial communities from Barrow, Alaska - NGEE Surface sample 53-3 deep-072012 (SPAdes) | ecosystem: Environmental > Terrestrial > Soil > Wetlands > Peat ...
CGATTGCGCTTCGCGCTGAAAGCGCTCCAGGGCGATGTGGTCATTTGCAACGTCTTCGGGCAGAAACTTGAGAGCCACCTGGCGCTTGAGCTTCGTATCTTCGGCGCGGTACACCACGCCCATGCCGCCGCCGCCAAGTTTCTCGACGATCCGATAATGCGTAACAACTTTTTCAGGTTCCGACACGATTCGACTCGACCCCGTGGGTTCTTAAATCATGCGACAGGAAGAAATGAGGACGCCCCCATCTTACTTTATTCAGGATGCGCGCGGGCTTCCGCCGATGGAGGGACTGCATATTATTCCGCCTATGGATGCCTCTGCGTTACATGAAACGATTCTCGGGCTGCTTTGAGGCCGCCCATGCGGAAGGATTGTTCTTGCCGCTGAGTCACGCACTTTTAGCCAGCGTGCGCATCACAAACTGCGGGTCGGCAGCAATCAGAGTGAGAAGCGCACGGGCGGCAGCTTCCGGCTGACGACGACCGGATTCCCAATGACGAATCGCATCCACGGATAAACCAAATCGATCGGCGAATCGTTCCTGACTAAGACGCAGCCGCTTGCGGATGCCGCGCACGTCTACGCTCTCAGGCAGCGTGATCTTGTACCCCTTGCGCTTCCCCTGCATATACGCGCGGGCTTCCGCCGTTCCCTGTGCCATCTCTTCGAACAATTTGCTCATCACGGCCTCCTGTAATCTGGTGTTTCCACGCCATATGGTATATGATGCCATACTAAGAGATGAGAGCCCAGTTGCTCTACTACAGGCGAATGGACTACGACGATGGTGCCATCGTTGAAATGGTTCTTTGGAGAGTTCCGGCGCCGGTTCCTCCATCGATCCACGGCCTCAAGTATTCGCTCTTCTATGGCTGGCCTGGATTGAGGGAAGTCGCCTACGACAACGAGCGCGGCAAAGGCGATCACAGGCATTTTCAGGGCACCGAAACCGTCTACGAGTTTGTGAATGTCGAGCAATTGATGGCGGATTTTTGGTTCGATGTGCGGCGATTGAGAGGTGTGTGATGGCTGAGGTCAAGATTACAGTTGGCGGCGAAATGGAGCAAGAAGCTTCAGGGGAGTTCATCAACGCCTGGCATCGCGCGGAGCGAGGGAAAACTTTCCATGAGCGCCACCTGGCATTCGAGAACTGGGACACATTGGCCCGCGTTCTCACTGGCAAGCGCATGGAATTGCTAAGCTATGTCCGCCGCAATCATGTCACCAGCGTCCGCGCCCTCGCCAAGGCGCTCGGGCGCGATTACAGTAATGTTCACGCCGATGTGCAGGCGCTGGCCGGGGCCGGCCTATTGGATACGACGTCCAAGGGCGTCCGCGCCGACTACGACACGATCGAAACCCGCATCGCGATCTGACAGAGGCGAGCTGCCCCCCTCCTTGCTCATAGGCCTCGCTGTAGACTGTCCCCATGCTAAAGCGCATCGGGGTGCACCTGGGGACGGCGGGCGGCGCGTCGAATGCTGTTGAACGCGCGCGCGAAATTGGAGCAAACACGTTCCAGATGTTTTCATCGAGCCCGCGGATGTGGCGCGCGCCGAAGGTGGACCCGGCGCAGGCAGTGCGGATGCGCGAGCTGCGAGCGAAGCTCGACGTCGGGCCGTTGGTGATCCACACCAGCTACCTGGTCAACGTCTGCAGCCAGTCGTCAGAAATCCGCGAGAAGAGTGTAGCGGCCTTTCGCGGCGAGATTGAGCGGGCCTTGGCCTGGGGCGCAGAATATCTCGTATTGCACCCGGGATCGTGGAAGGGACTGACGCGCGATGAGGGATTGAAGCTGGCGGCAGATTCGATTGAGCGCGCCATCGACGGGTTACCGGTGCAGGGAACCGGCTTCCATATTCTGATCGAGAACACAGCGGGCGCGGAGTTCTCGCTGGGCGGCAGTTTTGAACAGGTGGCTGAGTTAGTCACACGGCTGAAGAACCACGCGCCTGTTGGCGTTTGCCTCGACACGTGCCACACGCATGTATCCGGTTACGACATGGTGAGCGCCGAGGGCTACGAGGGGACGATGAAGCAGGCCGGCGAGGCGGTAGGGTTCGACGCGGTGCGCGTGTGGCATTGCAACGACGCCAAGGCCGCGCGCGGATCGAAGCTCGACCGGCACGAGCACATCGGCGCGGGAACCATGGGGCTCGAACCTTTCCGGCGTCTGCTGAACGATCCTCGCTTCGTGCTTTGCGCCTTCATCGCCGAGACTCCAGTCGACGAAGAGGGCGACGAGGAGCGCAATGTGCGGGCGCTGAAAAGGCTGGTCGGGTAAAAGCGACAGGGTTGCGCGGCGGGTAGCGTTTTGCTACCATAGGCACATGAGTCAGCCTGTCAAATTATCGGATGAGCTGGTACTGGAAGCACGTATCGTCGCAGGAACCCAGGAGCGTTCCATAGCTGGCCAAGTCGAATATTGGGCAAAACTGGGACGTTCAATCGGTGGCTTGCTCGAAGGGCGCATTGAAGAAAGATTAATCAACAACCGCAGCCGGAGGTCCCTCTCCGAACTCGTTGAGTCCGTCGACAGCCCGTTGGGAAAGGCGCGTTTGAAAGCCTACCTGGACAGCCGCCCGTTTCCTCATTTTGAGGCGCATCCCCAGCGCAAGGGCCTGCTTATTCGCATCGACGCGGATGGAAGAAAGACGGTGGGCCGATTTAAGAACCGCCAATTTATTGAAATCGTCGAGCCGAAGTTTCATCGTGCCTCTGGCAGAGCGTTTAAAGGCCGCGCGACGACTGCTGCGCGGACCCGATGAATGTCCTTGAGCGAAGGCCGATTTTGTTGGTTCTGGCCGGCCCGAATGGCGCAGGGAAGAGCACGTTCTATTATGCTCACTTGCGACCGCACGGGTTCCGATTCGTCAATGCCGACGAGTTATCTCAGCAGTTGGAGTTGGATCCTTACAAGGCCGCCGAAGTCGCGAATCAAATCCGCAAGGAATTACTGGCGCAACGAGAGAGCTTCGCGTTTGAAACCGTCTTCTCGGATCCAGTGGGCGCCAAACTGGAGTTCATGAAACAGGCCGAGCAGGCCGGATATACGGTTGTTCTCTTTTTTATCGGCGTCGATAAGCCCACAGCGTCGGAGGAACGTGTGGCCATGCGCGTTGCCCAGGGTGGACACGATGTGCCGCATGACAAACTGATCAGCCGCTATCCCCGCGTGATGAAAAATCTAAAGCAGGCCATGGTTGAACTCACGAACGTGAGAGTTTACGACAATAGCGAGCTGCTCGACCCATACCGTCTTGTGGCCCTGAAAGGAGACGGCGTCCTGACTCTCAATCCGCCCATTCCTGCGTGGCTGAAGCCTCTCCTGCCATCGAGGTAAAGCGCTCTGCCGTTTACACTGAAGAGTAATGGCGGACGAAAAAGAACAACTGCGCTACGATCCGGCGGCGATCGAGAAAAAGTGGCAACAGCGCTGGGCCGCTGACCCCAGGCTCTATGCGGCTGAACCGGCTTCGAGCAATAAACCGAAATACTACGTGCTGGAAATGTTGCCGTATCCCAGCGGCCAGTTGCACATGGGCCACGTGCGCAACTACGCCATTGGCGACGCGCTGGCGCGGCAGATGTGGATGCGCGGATACAACGTGCTGCACCCCATGGGCTGGGATGCGTTCGGGCTGCCGGCGGAAAATGCCGCGCTCAAGAACAACACCCCGCCGCGCGAGTGGACGCTGGCCAACATCGCCGCTATGAAGCGGCAATTTAAGCGCCTGGGAATGGGATTTGACTGGGCCACTGAAGTCACAACGTGCATGCCCGACTACTACCGCTGGAATCAGTGGTTCTTTTTGCGCATGTACGAAAAGGGGTTGGCCTATCGCAAAAAGAGCAAGGTCAACTGGTGCCCTGAGTGCGCTACGGTGCTGGCCAACGAGCAGGTTGTCGACGGCTGCTGCTGGCGACACGAAGACACAAAGGTAGAGCAGCGCGACCTGACGCAGTGGTTCTTCCGCATCACCGCCTACGCCCAGGAATTGCTCGACGACCTGGACAAGCTGGACGGCTGGCCGGAAAAAGTGCGCACCATGCAGCGCAATTGGATCGGACGCAGCGAGGGGACGGAGGTTGATTTCTTTCTGGAAGAAATTAACCAGGGAGCAGGGAACAGGGAACAGGGAACAGAAGGACAGGGAACAAGGGACCAAGGGAACAAGGGAACAGATAAGACACGCATTCGCGTGTTTACAACGCGTGTGGACACGATTTTTGGCGCGACCAGTCTGCAGTTGGCGCCGGAGCATCCGCTCGTCGCGGAGTTCTGCGCGGCTGATTCCGGCTTAAAGCACCAGATAGAGGAGCTACTCGCCGAGCAGAAGAAGGCACGGGAAACGGGCGATCTGGGCGCGATAGAGAAGCACGGCGTACCGACGGGCAAGTTCGCTATCAATCCATATAGCGGCGAGGCGATCCCGATCTGGGTGGCGAATTACGTTCTGATGGAATACGGCACTGGCGCCATTATGAGCGTGCCTGCACACGATGAACGCGATTTTGAATTCGCGACCAAGTACGCGATCGAAATCAGACAGGTGATTAAGCCCATCCAAAACGAGGACGGAACGACGCTCCCGTTTATCTCCGAGGATGGCGTACTAGTGAACTCAGGCAAATACGACGGACTTACTTGCGACCAAGCTCAGAAAAAGCTCCAGCAAGTGGCCGTGCGAGATGGCTTTGGCGAAGCAAAGATCATCTTTCGCTTGAAGGATTGGGGCGTGAGCAGGCAGCGCTATTGGGGAACGCCGATTCCCATGATTCACTGCGAGCGCGACGGCCTGGTTCCGGTCCCGGACGATCAGCTGCCGGTGCTTTTGCCGGAAAATATCGAAATCACGCAGCAAGGCGGTTCACCGCTTGCGCGTGTGCCGTCGTTCGTAAACACCAGTTGCCCCAAGTGCGGCGGCCCGGCCAAACGCGAGACGGACACCATGGACACGTTCGTCGATTCGAGCTGGTACTTCTATCGCTATACCGACGCGAAGAACGCGACGGCGCCTTTCGATTCGGCGATCGTGAAGTATTGGTTCCCCATTGACCAGTACATCGGCGGCGTCGAGCACGCCATCCTGCATTTGATCTATTCGCGCTTCTGGACCAAGGTGATGCGCGACCTGGGCCTGGTGCAAAATGATGAACCGGTCGAGCGCCTTTTCACGCAGGGCATGGTCATCAAGGACGGCGCGAAAATGTCCAAGTCGAAGGGCAACGTAGTTTCGCCTGACGACATGGTGGCGCGCTACGGCGCAGATTCCGCGCGTATGTACTCTCTTTTCGCCGCGCCGCCCGACCGCGATCTCGACTGGCAGGAGGACGGCGTCGCCGGCGTGAGCCGCTTCCTCGGCCGTGTGTGGCGGATCGTTACGAAATATTCGGAGATAGCGCGGGGTGAGTCTGCGGCTTCTCACGCTTCGAGCAAAGATCGCTCGAAGGATGGGGCAACCAGCTCCTTGCAACAGAAACTCCTGAGAAAACTGCACCAGACCATCGCGAAAATCTCGCTCGACTTTGAAGGCCGCTGGCACTTCAATACTGACGTAGCAGCGATCATGGAGTTCGTCAACGAAATGCAGAATGCGGACGCGCAATTCGCCGCGGGCGAAATTCCCGCGCCGGTGGTGCGCGAACTGCTGCGTGCGCTCGTCCTTTTGCTAGCGCCGTTCGCGCCATTTCTTGCCGCGGAGCTTTGGGAGGAACTGGGCGGCGAGGGTGCGGTTCTCCGCGCTCCATGGCCTAAGAGTGATCCCGGACTGGCTAGAGAAGACGAGATTGAGATTCCAGTGCAGATCAATGGAAAACTGATCACCGTCGTGCGCGTCGCGTCAGATCAAGACTCCAAATCAATTGAGGCCGCTGCCCTGGCCAACGAAAAAGTGCGCGATCGTATTGCCGGCAAAACTGTGGTCAAAGTGATTGTCGTGCCCAGCAGGGCCGTCAACCTGGTTGTGAAGTGAAGGCAGGTTCCGTTGCGAACGTTCACGGCAACGCTCCTGTGCGCGGAACGCAGTTGCTGGTCGAGCACATGAGCGAAGTGTTCCGGCGTCCTTCGCTCGTCGCCATCGAAATCGGCTGGCGCTGGCTCTTCGGGATTCCGTTTCTTCTCGTCTGCTGGCAGCAAAGTCAGAAAATTCTCGCCGCATTTCCGCCCGAATCATCGGGCGCGAGCTTGCTCGACACGCAGAATCCATGGGTCGCCGCGGTCCAGCTTTGCAATATTGCCGCGTTCTATGAGCCGCATGTTCTTGTCGTGCTGCGTTGGTTTCTGCCGGCCGCTGCGATGGTCTGGATGATCGTCTCAGGCGTGGGACGCAATCTGCTGCTGAAGCGCATGGAGCCTGGCGTGCGGTTTAGGCCCGTCGCGATGACCGTTCTGCAAGGCGCATGGCTGGCGCTGCTGGGACTGACTCTGTGGGGCTGGTTTGCATGCATGCAATGGACAGCGGCCACGCACATCACTATTGGAAGCGAGCCCAATCTGGTTGCCTATTTTATCTGGGCTATCTTTCTGTCGTTGGGATTCTTTACAGTATTCGCGATCACCAGTTGGGTTTTGACGATTGCGCCGATTCTCGTTCTTTTCGAAAAGCGGCGGCACTCCGTGCTCTCAGATCTTGGACAGGCCTTGCGGCTAGGGAAGGGCTTCACCAGCAAGCTCGCTGAGATCAACCTGGTCCTGGGTATCGTCAAGTTGGCGCTGCTTGTGCTGACGATGGTTTTTTCCGCCGCACCGCTGCCGTTTGGCGACCAATTGGGACCAAGCGTGCTGCACGGCTTCGTGGCCGCTTCGTGCGTCTTCTTCCTTGTCGCGAACGATTTGTTCCAGGTGGTGCGCCTTAAGGCGTTCGTCGAGTTCTGGAAGATTTTTCGCGGTCAAGCTGCGCGCTGAGCAGCAGGCTTACTTGCTCGCGCCAGCTTGCGCGGCCTCTTCCTTGATGAACGCATCGCTTAGCGTCTTCTTATCGCGCGCGATTGGCAGCAGGGTCGGATAAAACTGAACAAACGTGGTGTCCACGGCCCCATGCTGCTGGTGACACGAGTAGCACGGCGCGGTTGGGGCAAATACTTTGCCATTCGCAGCCGGCGAATCGAAGTTGAAGAACGCCCATCCGCCGGGATAGCGCGCGACATCCTTCACGTGCACTTCAATCCCCATCACGCCCGTGCCCTGGAAGTGACCATGCTGATTAATTGACCCCTTGCTCATGGCCTCGCGCAACTCGAGCACCATGACGGTTTTGTCGGGCCACGCACCCGTGGCCACAAAACTGCGATATGCCTCTGGATTGACGAATACGTTGTCGAACATGGTCATTCCGGCGGGTTGGGGACTGTAGCTCATGCCGATGCCGGAGCTCAGATAGATCCATTCGCGGTAATTTGCGGGGGGCAGCATGTCTCCATTGGCCGCATAGGCGGGGACCGATTCGGCAGCAGCGTTCACGACAGCCGGCGCTGGCCCGAGAGATTTGCACAATACGCAGACAGCGGCCACGAGGCAAGCCGCGCCTCCAACGACGAGAAGTTTGGGAAGCGCACGAACTCTCATGCTGGGGATATACGCGATCTGCCGGCGAACGGTTCCCTAAGATTTCCAATGCGCGTTGCAGGCCCGGCCCGGGCGGCTTAGAACAGCTTCAACTGGATGACCAGATACTTTTTCGGATCTTCGCGCATGCCCTTGATGAGTTGCTGCGCCTGGTCCGCGGTCTGATCCAGGTGATCGTAGAGCGCACGGTTTTTCACCAGCGCGCCGGCCGTGCCCTGGCCCGCGTTGATACCTTTTGCGATCTCGTCGAGGTTAGTTAAAGTATCGTCCAGCTTCTTCGCGAAATCAGGATCTTTGACCAGCTTGCCCAGCGAGCCTTTGCCGGAGTTGATCTCAGCCGTCAACTGATTTGCATTAGCCGCGGCAGCGCTCAGGTTGTTATAAAGCGTCTCATCCTTCAGCAACTTGCCTACGGTGCCTTTGCCCGCATCCAGATCGGCAGTGATGGCATTCAAATGGTCGACCGCCGAGTTCAGCTTGGTATACAGCGTGTTGTCGTTGACCAGTGCGCCCACGGTGCCTTTGCCCTGCGCGATGGCTCCCGAAATGGTCTGAAGATTGTCGGCAATCGATACGATCTTCCTGGCCAGCGAGGGATCGTTCAGGAACTCGCCCGCCGTGCCGTGTCCTTGATTCAGGGTGTCAATGAGGGTCTCGATCTTGTGCACCAGGACGTTGACTTCCTGAATAGAGACTTCACTGGTGTTGATCACGGACTGAATGGTTGGAGAACCAGACTGCTGGAGTTCGGCGCCGGTGGCCACCGGCGGCCCTGTGGCATGTGTGGAATCAATGTCGAGGTAGCTATCGCCCAGAACGCCTGCCGCTTGAATGGAGGCCACGGAATCAGTATGCAGGTCGTATACGTACTTTTCGCCCACTTCCATCGTCACTTCGACGGGGTTGGGATTCCGGCTAGGCACAACGCGCATACGAGTGACGTTGCCGATGGTGACGCCTTCAAGCGACACGACAGCACCATTCTTGAGTCCGCCGGCATTGGGAAAGTAACAGTGCAGCACAATCTTGCGCGCGAACAGGCCGCCGGAGGAGGAGGTCATTAGAAAGACGATGGCGATCAGAATTGCGAGAGCGGCCAGAACCAGCGCTCCCACCTTCAGTTGCGACCACTGAATCTCTTTGCGGCTTGGCACTTTACTCCTCTTGAGGAAACCAGCGGATCAACGCCTTGAGAATACCAGAATGGGCACGCTCAGGGCCTGCGAATAGATGCTACTGCCCGTCCTCAAGCAAGACGCTGGCCACGGCAATTTGAGAGGTGTGGGTCAGCGACAGGGCGGAGCGGACAACGCCCAATTGCCCAGCAATCTGCGCTGCCCGGCCATGAAATAGCAGGCTGGGCTTTCCGCTGGCCTCGCGCACCACCTCAATCTCCAGCCAGTTCACTCCAAAGCTGATTCCCGTACCCAGCGCCTTGGCCGCCGCTTCCTTGGCGGCGAAGCGGGCGGCAAAGCTCTCCGCAGAATTCCGTTTGCGCATGCAATAGGCCTGCTCCGTCTGAAGAAAGACGCGCTTCAAAAAACGCACACCGAAGCGATCGATGGCGTGTTGAATCCGCTCAATCTCGACCACGTCAATACCAGAGCCGGCGATCATCTTGTTTATCAAGCTACAACATTCCTGCCTGCGCGCGCTCACCAGACCGCCGATTTGCGACGGCCTGCGCCCAGGGCGCATCGGCGCAGCCACGCTCGATTGTTGCCGGCAACTTTTACACAGCCCTGGCCCACAAAGTGTGTCAAAAGCGGTCAGGCTCCGTTCCGATCCGCAACAGATGTCGTCCACAGCCGCATGAGTCCGATAAACAGCCCGTGAAGCGGAATAAGCGGGGACTGAGATCACGGCGACCCATGAATGTCCCCTGGGCCATGCAGATGAAAGCTGTATCCACCGAGGAGCCGTCGCGATTGGTTCAGTCCCTTACAGGCGCCATCCTTGGCTGTGGTGGCTGGGTATTGAGCCGCGGCGCGAACAATACGGGCAAGGTTAACATGCTCTTCGAATTTGAGCGCCTGGCGTGCATCGATATCTACACTTTGCTCATTGCCTCTGGCCTCGATCTCAGCCAGACGGGGCACACCCGATTGACCGAGCTTTGCCAGTGCACACGCAGCCAGCAACGCGATTGCGGCACGGAGATCGCCAGCGTCGATCTGGAGATTCAAACATTTTCTCCCGATATCGTCGAGGACGGGCAGATGTTGTGGCCAGCGTAGCGCCTGCCCGTCGGTATTGCCCTGCCTTTCGGTCCGTTTTTAACCGCTCCTCAACCCGCCTCAACAAGCCCATACCGCCGCTGCCAGGCGTCCTTCAGTCTCGCCCATACGCGCGTACGCTCAGCCTCAGTAACCGCCGCATCGGGACGCAGAGCAAACTGCGCCGCTTCGAATTTGGCCAGCTCCAGCAGTTGCCGGTCGCGCAGAAGATTCGCCACCCGGAAATCCGGCAAGCCCGCCTGCCGCGTGCCGAAAAACTCGCCCGGGCCGCGCTGCCTGAGATCAAGCTCGGCCAATTCGAACCCGTCCTGCGTGCTGACCATCGCGTTCAGCCGCTCCTCGCCAAGATCGGAAATCCGTTCGCCGGTCATCAGGATGCAATAGCTTTTTTCGGCGCCGCGGCCCACACGCCCGCGGAGCTGATGCAACTGCGCCAGCCCAAACCGCTCCGCATGCTCCACAACCATCACCGTTGCGTTCGCTACATCCACTCCGACCTCGATGACCGTAGTCGAAACGAGAACATCGATCTCGCCGCGCTGAAAGCGGCGCATGATCACTTCTTTCTCGTCGGCGTCGAGCCGTCCGTGGAGCAGGCCGACGCGTAAACCGGCGAGCGGTCCCTTGCGAAGTTTCTCGTGCATTTCAACCGCGGATTTGAGGCCGGATTTCGCGCTTGGAGCTGCTTCCTGCGCAGAGGTGGGGAAAAGATCGGCGGTTTTGCGAGTTTTCTTGCGAGCAGCCGGCGCAGGCAGAAGGTTCGCGTTTATTTGCGCCTCGTCGCGCGAGAAATCCAGCTCTGGCTGGTCGCTCTTTGCCCCTTCGATCACCGGGTAGACGATATAAGCCTGCCTGCCCTTGGCCACTTGCTTGCGCACGAACTCCCACACCTCGTCGGCTCGCTCGCCCGGCACGCGCCGCGTTACGATGGGCACGCGCCCCGGCGGCAATTCGTCGAGAGTGCTCAGGTCCAGATCGCCGTAGAGCGAAAGCGCCAGCGTGCGCGGAATGGGCGTAGCCGTCATCACCAGCACGTCGGGCTCGGGCTGATTGGGCTTCTTCATCAGCTTGAATCGCTGCAGCACGCCGAATCGGTGCTGCTCGTCGACCACAACCAGGCCCAGCCGGTCGAACTCGACCTTTTCCTCGATCAGCGCGTGCGTTCCAATGACCAGGTTGGCATCGCCACGGTTGATCAGCCCTCGATTGGTCCGCTTGCGATCTTCGTCGAGCGAGCCGGTGAGCAACACAATGCGCGGCTTGCGGCTCGAGCGCTCAAGCAGTTTGCGCGCCGCGAGAAAATGCTGCGTCGCCAGAATCTCAGTAGGCGCCATCAACGCCGCCTGGTAGCCGTTTTCCATGGCAACGAGCATCGCCTGAAAAGCCACAATCGTTTTGCCCGAGCCCACATCGCCCTGCAGCAGACGCCGCATGGGGCTGGGCGCGCGCATGTCAGTCACAATCTCCGCCAGCGCCCGCTTTTGCGCCGCCGTGGGATGAAAGGGAAGCACCTCGCGGATGGCCTCGCGCACCTTCTCGTTGGTCGCGAATGGGATTCCTTTGCGCTCCTTCATGCGCCGGCGCTTCAGTTCCAGGCCAAGCTCCAGAAAAAATAGCTCCTCAAAGATCAATCGCCTGTGAGCCGGAGTCGAAAAGCTTTGCAATTCCTCCGGCGCCGTACCCTCCGGCGGAAAGTGGACTTCGCGCAGCGCCGATTCGCGATCCGGCAAGTTCAGCCGCTCCACCATCGCTCGCGGCAGGCACTCCGGCACTGCGCCGCGCGTGGCTTCGAGCAGATTGAAGATCACCTTGCGTTGCCAGCGCGAGGCCAGACGGCTGCCGCCGAGTGACTCATACACCGGCGTGATGCGCCCCACTTCGAGCATCTGTGTCTCAGCGTCGGCGCTCGCGTCCGGCAGGATTTCGAACTGTGGCTGGATCATTTTGAAATTGCTGGTCGATCGCGACGGCTCGACCTTGCCGTAGACCGCGACCGTTTGTCCGGCGAGAAATTTCCCGTTGAGATACGGCGCATTGAACCAGACGCACTTGAGCACATGGCGGCCTTGCCCGAGGGTCAATTCGAAAAGCGGCATACGGCGCGTACGCAGCAGCGCAGAATTGCGCACCTCGGCGATCACGCTGGCCACTTCGCCCGGCTTCAGTTCGTCAAGGCTGACCGGGTTCTGCCGGTCTTCGTAGCGAAACGGAAGATGGTAGAGCAGGTCCTCGGCAGTCAGAATGCCTTTTTCTGCGAGCATCTTGGCGACAGTCGGACCGACGCCGCGCACGTACTGCACTTGATCGCTGAGGTTAGGCACAGTTTGGATGCTAAATTGCGAGTACGGCGAGAAACAAACGGGCCGCAAGGGTGGTAGTTAGAGTTGGGGTACAATCGCTCCAAGGTTTGCGTATGACGAATTTACAGCTGATTCTGACCATTGTTATTCCATCTCTGCTGATCCTGGTGGGAATTTTTCTCAACAATGCGGGATTCAATAGCATTGAGGGACGATTGACCACTATGGAGGGGGATTTGCGCCAATTCTACCGCGAGCTGGGCCGCCATGAAGCGGACATTCTCAACATCAAAGAGCGTTACCGGTCGTCATAACCGCAGCGATACCGTAAAAGCCCTATTTCTCTTAAGCTGGCCGGCGAAGAAGTTGCTCGGCCACCCCAGGGCTTCAGGAACGAGCTCATCTAACTGAACCCCAGCACCGGATGCGGCACATACGGCTCTTCGAGCGCTTTGATTTCGTCCGGCGTGAGTCGCACCGATAGCGCTGCGACTGCGTCCTCGAGATGGTTGGGTTTCGTCGCGCCAACGATCGGCGCGGTCACGCCCGGCTTCGAGAGCAGCCACGCCAGCGCAACCTGCGCGCGCGGAATGCCGCGCTTTTCGGCAATCTCGCCCAGCCTGTCGACGACTGCACGGTCGGCTTCTTCGGTTTTCGAATACATGCCGTTGCCGAAGACGTCGGTCCTGGAACGAGTCGTGCTTTGGGAGTCCCCGGACCGCGTAGTGGTTTCGGTCTTCCAGGCTCGCGCCAGGCGTCCGCGAGCCAGCGGGCTCCAGGGAATGACGCCGATGCCTTCGGCCCGGCAGAGTCCCATCATCTCGCGTTCTTCTTCGCGATAGAGCAAGTTGTAGTGATTCTGCATCGACACGAATCGCGTCCATCCGCGCAAGCCGGCGAGGTAGAGCGCCTGTGCGAACTGCCACGCATACATTGATGAAGCGCCAATGTAACGCACCTTGCCTGCCTTCACCAGATCGTGCAGCGCCTCAAGCGTCTCCTCGATCGGCGTCTCGTAATCCCAGCGGTGCGTCTGGTAGAGGTCTACGTATTCGGTCTCGAGCCGCTTCAGGCTCTGGTCGAGTTCATAAATGATTGCTTTGCGCGAAAGGCCCTTCCCATTCGGCTCCTCGCGCATCACGCCCTGTGCTTTGGTTGCGACCACGACCGCTTCGCGCCGCGTGTTGGCCTTCAGAAAGCGACCGAGCATCGCCTCACTTTCGCCGCTTGAATAGACATTAGCGGTATCAAAGAAATTGATGCCGAGGTCAAGTGCCTGGCGCAGAAACGGCTGGCTATCGGCCTCGCTCAGCGACCATGCGTGGCGGCCGGGAAGCAGCTTGCCAGTAGCAGGGGTGGCGCCATAGGTCATGCATCCAAGACAAATGCGGGAGACTTTCAGTCCGGTGCGGCCAAGATTCACGTATTCCATAACTGCTCCTGTTTTTCTGTGCACTGCTGTCTGAATTTTAATGGGCCACGCTGCTCCGGCTCGCTTCACACGTAGCGTACTGGAGGATTCCAAGCGTTCGCAGGTCGGCTGGCGTCAAATTGGGGCTGCATCAGGCCGAGATTAGGCCAATTCCGGAACATATCTGGAAAAGAGTACTTTCGTGCGTTGCGTCAACGCGACCAAAATGGTTCGATTGGACTAACTTGAGAATCAGGGCGCACCTCGGCGGACAACTTTTGTACCCAGGAAAGGGTCTAAAATTGAAGGGTTGGGGCAGATATGCCTCATGAGGTCCACCCCAGGCTCCGGCGCTTACTGAAAAGTGAAAAGCTGCGTCTAACTCAGCGCGTGTAGCACGGATTCAGAGTAAAGATTCCGCACGAAGATTGGCCAGAAAGGCGCCGAGCAAAGTGACGCAAAGTCCCCCAGTGACGACGGAGCCGCAGAAGCACCTCGCGCGTCGTCAGAAAAGCCGCGTCAACGACAGCCGCGTCAACGATAGCCGCGTCATGGACAGCCGCGTTAGCGAAAGCGGCATTCAGCTCAATCCGCGTCCTCTCAATCTGC
>Ga0208849_1001701_pt1 | contig 14097 bp, 14 predicted proteins | sample NGESurdeep072012_10_FD_184470 | JGI IMG/M metagenome (GOLD analysis project Ga0208849, IMG submission 184470) | Arctic peat soil microbial communities from Barrow, Alaska - NGEE Surface sample 53-3 deep-072012 (SPAdes) | ecosystem: Environmental > Terrestrial > Soil > Wetlands > Peat ...
GCCACCTCCCCACATAGTGGGGAGGCGAGCTACTCTCACCCATCCTGCGTACGCGCCGACTCCCCACATGGTGGGGAGTTGAAACCCTCTCACCCGGCGGCGCCTACTCCCCACATGGGAGATGACAAAGACTCATCTGATCGGCAATTGTGCCAGTAGATCTTCGATCGTGATCAGGCGAGCTACGTAGGAGCGGACCGGCTCGCCCAGCTCGCCGCCCGCTCGGAACAGGACCTGGTTGCCCTCGGCACGGCGCGTCTTGAGCATCTCGGCGTGGTTGGGATCGAGGACGCCCTGACCCAGAGCCACCTCGACGATGCTGCCAAGCCAGGACGAATAAAGCGCGACCTCCTGGAGCCTCGGGTCGTTGCCCGTCCCGGGGAAGGGGCGGTGGACGTGCTCGTCCCAGAGCCGGCGGAGCCGCAGGACGCTCTCGGCGGCCCCGCTCTTAAGGGGTCCCCGCGACTCACGGGGCCCCCGCGAACTCACGGCGGGAACACTCAGAGTTCTTGGGGTTTAGTCACGCCGAAGGCTCTGACTTCGTGGGGTTATCAAGCTCCCGCTTGCATCTGGGCGATGACCGCGTCCGCCACCTGGCTGGTTCCGACCGCCGTGGTGTCGCCGCGCTTCTCCTTGAGGTCGTAGGTCACGTTCTTGCCGATCGCGATCACCTGCGCGATCGCGGCTTCGAGCGCGTCGGCGGCGGCCACCTCCTCGAGGTGACGCAGCATGAGCACGCCCGACAGCATCACCGCCATCGGGTTCACCTTGTTCTGGCCCGTGTACTTCGGCGCGCTCCCGTGGGTCGCCTCGAACACCGCGCCGTTGGTCCCGATGTTGGCGCCCGGCGCGAGCCCGAGGCCGCCGATCATGCCCGCGCCGAGGTCGGAGATTATGTCTCCGTAAAGGTTCGGGCAGCAGAGGATGTCGTATTCCTTGGGTCGCAGCACCAGCTGCATGCACATGTTGTCGACGATCCGGTCTTCGAACTCGATGTCCGGATACTGTTGCGCGACCTGCCGCGCGACGGCGAGGAAGAGCCCGTCGGTGTGCTTCATGATGTTCGCCTTGTGCACGGCCGTGACCTTGCGCCGCTTGTTCTTGCGCGCGTACTCGAAGGCGAACTTCACGATCCGCTCGGTCCCGCTGACTGAGATCGGCTTGATCGACAGCCCGCTGTCGGGCCGGATCTTTTTCTTAAGCAGGCCTGAAATCTCGGTGATCAGGTGGTCGCAGTCAGGCGTGCCGCGCTCGAACTCGAGGCCGGCGTAAAGATCCTCTGTGTTCTCCCGCACGATGACGAAGTCGAGGTCGTCCCGCAGGTTGCGCGCGCCCTTGTAGGCCTTGACCGGGCGAACCAGAGCGAAAAGGTCGAGCTCCAGACGGAGCGCGACGTTGACGCTTCGAAACCCGCTGCCGATCGGCGTCGTGATAGGACCTTTGAGCGCGACCTTGTTCTTTCGAATCGAGGCGAGCACGTGCTCCGGGAGCGGCGTTCCGAATTCGGCGATGGCCGCTGCGCCCGCCTGCTGGACGTCCCAGTCAAACCCGACACCGGTGGCTTCCAGCACTCGAACGGTGGCGTCGCAGATCTCAGGACCCACGCCATCACCGGGTACGAGAGTGACCGAATGTCGACTCATCAGGACCTACCGGTTTTTGAAATAGTCGGCGTTGATCTTGATGAAATCACGCCACTGCTCCGGAACCTCGTCCTCAGGAAAGATCGCGTCGACGGGACACGGGTCCACGCATGCGCCGCAGTCGATGCATTCGTCGGGATCGATGTAATACATCGTGGCAGCGTCGTCCGTGTGGATGCAGTCCACCGGACAGACCTCGACGCATGAGGCGTCCTTGACCCCAATGCACGGCTGCACGATCACATATGCCACGGTCCGCAAGGGTACCATGCACCCGTGATGGCGGAGAGCGAGCCCAAGCCGAAGCTGATCGAGCTGGTGGGACCTGGAGCCGGCGAGGGATGGAAGGCCGTGCTCAAGAACGGAAAGCCGGCCGTGGTCCACGAGATTCCCGTGCCGCCGGCAGAAGCTGCGGCCGCGATCCCGCGGATTCAAAGGCTGGCTGACCACAGGCATCCCGCGCTCTCGCCTGTCCTCGCGTGGGGCACGGACCCCAACGGAATCTGGGTCGCGGTCGAGCCCAACGAGGGCACGCCGCTCTCGACGCTCCTCTCACGCGGTGCGCTGACGCCGCCTGCGGCCGCCGCGCTCGGCGCCTCGGTCCTGTCCGGCGTGGCGGCCCTGCACGAGGCCGGGATCGCGATGGGAGGGTTCGGCGCTTCCGCGATTCGCGTCACCGGCAACGGTGAGGTGCGGCTCGCGGGCCATCCGGCCGCCGCCGTGCGCGGCGCTCCCTCCCAGAGCGACCTCAGGGCCGACGTGCGGTCCTGCGGCATGGCGGTTTGCGCTGCATTCGGGGTCGATCCGGCCGGGGCTCCCGCGCCGCCCAACATTCCTCCCGGCCTCGTCGTGACCATGCGATCAATGGCGAGCGGCGCCATGGGACCGGCGGCCGACCGCGCGCAGAACGCCCTCCGTGAGATGGCCTCGGCGATGCTGGCACCAGACCGGGCGATGGCGGCCCAGGCCGAGTTGGCGACAAGGGCAGGCGGGCGCGAGACACCCGGCGTCACACCGTTCCTGCCCGGAGCAGCAGCAGCCGCCGCCGCTGCCGCCGTCGCAGTAGCCGCATCACAGCCGCCTGCGCCGCCAGCCTCGGCACCTTTCGTGCCGCCGGTTCCCCGGGACGAGACGCCGGTCCGGGCGCCTGCCTCCTACGACGCCCCGGCGCGCTCGTTGCAGACCTATCCGTCGATCCCGGCGCCGACCTATGCACCGGCACCGGCCGTTCCTGCGCCCCCGCCGCCGCCTCAGGAGGCCCGCCCGGTTCCGACCTGGTCCGAGGCGCCTCTCAGGACCCCGGCCCCGTACGAGGCGCCCCAGGCTCCGGTGGTGATCCCGCCGGCTCCGTTGCCGACGACGACCAGCCCACCCGCACCGGCCCGGGAGACGTTCCCGCCCGTTCCTGCCCCGTTCATCCCGGCAGCGCCTCAATCCCCCTTCGCGACTGCCCCGCCATCGCCCGCCATGAGCACCAATCCACCGGCGGCTGCACCGCCGGCTCCTTCCCCACCTCCAGTCGTCCCCACCATTCCGACGCCGGCACCTGCGCAAACGTCGACTTGGACGCCGGTCGAGCCGCCGGTCTGGACACCAGGGAAGGTAGACACGTCGGCCACGCCACCGCCGTGGGTGCCGGGCGGCCTCGATGCGGCTCCCGCCTCGGCGGCGGGCTACAAGCCCCCATCCGGAACTCCAACTCCTACAGAGCCGGTGGCCGCTGCTGCCGCACCCTTCGCCGCCGCTGCGGCCTCGGTTGCGCCGGCCCCGAACCCGTTTCGGGCTCCCGCCCCGATGCCTGCCCCCATGCCTGCGCGCAGGCCCACCGCGGCGCGTAGGCCTTCGGGCCCGTCCGAGCGGCCGCGATGGCTGGTCCCGGCGGTCATCGCCGTCGTGCTCATCCTCTTGGTTGGCACCGTGGGCTTCATCGTGAGCCACCGCGGCGGGTCCTCGACCGCGAGCGCGACCCATTCACCCGGCGCGACGACATCGCCCAAGACGTCGCCCAAGACAAGTCCAAAGTCGAGCCCCACACCGACCACCCAGCTTCCGCTCGCGGTGCCGAACTTCGGCCCGGCCAGCGCGGCCCCGATCACGAAGGTGCTCATCTGCAGCACGGACACGCCGTGCAACATCGGCGGCGGCAACCCGGCGGAGACGGCAACCGCATGCGACCTGAGCTCCTGCCACGTAGAGGTGGGCATCTATTTCTCCGCGCCGCAGAAGGTTCCGGTCGCCTACATCCTCAAGTTCTTCGACCGCTGCACGGGCACGACCACTGACCTGCCCGGGCCGAACGCCTACACGCCGCCGGGCTTCACGGTCGTGATCCCCACTGATAAATGGCCGGTGAGCATCCCGAGTGGTGTGAAGTCCGGTGCGCTGGTCGCGGTGGCGCAGCAGCCCGGAGTCGCGGCCTCAGCGCCGCTGATGCTGGGCGCCGACAGCTGCGCGTGAAGCACTGACGAGATACACAACAACCTGACGCGCCGGGAGGCGCGCGAGAGAGCCGGCGTAGTCGCGGTCCACCACTACGACGTGCGGTTTGATTTCACGACCGGAGACGAGACGTTCGAATCCGAAACGACGGTCACCTTTGGATGCCGCCAACCCGGGAGCAGCACCTTCATCGAATTTGATGGGGTGATTCTTGGCGGCGAGCTCAATGGCTACGCCCTGCCGGATCTCGAAGGCGGCAGGCTGCGGCTGGACGGACTGGCTCCTGAGAACTCCCTGACGGTTGAGGGACTTGGGTCCTACTCGCACGACGGGGCGGGCATCACCTTTTTTCGCGACCCGGTCGACGGCCGCGCATACCTGCACAGCCAGTTTGCCGAACACAGTACGTACCAGGGCTACGCGTGCTTCGACCAGCCGGACCTGAAAGCGACGTTCGCGTTCCACGTGAAGGCGCCGAACGGATGGGTCGTCGTTTCCAACACACCCGGTACGCAAAGCGCCGACGGACGGTGGACGTTTACAACCACCAAGGTGATGTCGACGTATGTCACAGCGGTCGTGGCGGGCGAGTATCACGCAGTTCATCAGAGTCATCGAGGTATACCCCTGGGCCTCTTCTGCAGGCAGTCGCTCGCCGAGTACTTCGATCCGGAGGAGATCTTCGAGATCACACGCAAGGGGCTTGATTTCTTCGAGCGGCGATTCGGCTACCCGTACCCATTCGGTAAGTACGACCAGCTCTACGTTCCCGAGTTCCGGCCGGGTGCGATGGAGAACGTGGGCTGCGTCACGTTCAACGAACGGAGGCTTTTCCGTTCGAAAGTGACGGAGGCCCGGCGCATGGACCGCGCGGAAACCATCCTCCACGAGATGGCCCACATGTGGTTCGGCGACCTCGTGACCATGCGCTGGTGGGACGACCTGTGGCTCAACGAAAGCTTCGCGGAGTACATGGGCTACCTGGCTACCGCGGAGGCCACGCGATTCAAAACCGCGTGGATCGAGTTCGCCGCCGCCACGAAAGATGGTGCTCGCAGGCAAGACCAGTTGCCAACCACCCATCCGATCGTCGCCGACATCCCGGATGTCGACGCGATCACGCTCAACCTAGATTTCATCACCTACAACAAGGGAGCAGCGGCGCTCCAACAGCTCGTGGCATGGGTCGGAGAGGAGCTGTTCTTCAAAGGCATCGAGGAGTACTTCCGCAAACACGCTTTCGCAAACACAGACCTCAAGGACTTCCTGGTGGCGCTCGAGGATGCCTCAGGTCGGCATCTGACGGCCTGGTCGCACGCGTGGCTGGAGACCGCCGGTGTGAACACCGTCGAGGTGAGGGTTCAGGTCACGGACGGAGTCATCGGCTCGGCAGACCTGATACAGACCGCACCCACAGCTCATCCGATGCTCAGGCCGCACCGCCTGCGCATCGCCCTGTTCGACGCCGTGGACGGGCGTGTCCAGAGGCGTCGCTCCATCGAGCTGGACGTTGAAGGCGCCGTCACCCCGATCCCTCAGTTTGCCGGCGAGCGGGTGCCCGATATGGTCCTCCCCAACGACGGCGACCTGACGTACTGCAAGGTCAGGCTCGACGACCGCTCGTTGGAAACGCTGAAGCTTCATCTCCGCGAGATCGATGATCCGCTCGCCCGTGCCATCGCCTGGGGCGCACTTTGGGATATGGCCCGCGACGCGGAGCTTCGTGCGCGCGACTACATCGCGATATCGCTTGCGAACATCGAGCCCGAGACCGACCCATCGACGCTTGAATCCCTCATCGCCAGGACCGAACGCGCGGTGGATAGCTTCAGCGAACCCAGCCACCTCGGCACCGTTCGAGAGCTGCTGGCAAAAGCGTCCAGAGAGCACATGAGCCGCTCGCAGCCTGGAGGTGACCCTCAGCTGCTGTGGGCGTTCTCCTTCATCAACACGGCCCGCACACCCGCTGACGTCAGATGGATACTTGGCCTCTTAGACGGTGCGACGCAGGTTGAGGGCCTCGTTGTCGACTTCGAGATACGGTGGAGGGCGGTCACCGCGCTGGCCACGATCGGCGTGGTGGACGACGAGCTGATCGCGCTGGAGCTGAAACGGGACCCGACCGACGAGGGTCGCCGGCGTGCGGCTGCGGCGCGCGCGGCTCTGCCATTGGTGTCAGCGAAACAACGAGCCTGGAAGGCTGTGGTCCATGGTTCGACGCCGTCGCTCCAGGTGAAGCGAGCGATCGCCGGGACCTTCCATCATGTCGACCAGCAGGCGCTGCTCGAGGCATTCGTCCAGCCGTTCTTCAACAGTCTCGTGCCCTTGTGGAAGGCAAACGATTCCGAGGTGGCGATCTCCATCGTGGAGTGGATGTATCCCCGGGCGGTCATCAGCCAGGACGTCGTCGACGCGACAGATGCGGCGCTCGAGCGAGACCTCCCAGGACCGATCCGACGCTCCCTGCTGGAGTCTCAGGATGCGATCAAGCGCGCCCTGCGGGCGCAGGCGTTCGATAGCGCAGGAACAGATAGTCGCCGTGGCGCCTGACGCTGGACAGCCCGCTCCAAGCTCCGTGATTCGGCAGCAGCTCCACCCCCTCGACCATGCCAAGCCGCTTATCGTCATCCTTTCGGCCGGCGATCACCGGTGAGATGGTGAGAAAGGCTTCGTCCAGCAGGCCGCCCTCGATCAGCTGACCAATCAGGTGCGGCCCGCCCTCCGTGAGGAGGACGTTCAGGCCACGGTCTCTGAGGTGGGCGATCGCCTTCGCCGGGTCCAGGTGCTTGCCGGTCCCGATCGCCACGACCTCACACGATTTGGGCAGACGACGCCCGATCGCCGTGGCGCCCTCGGCCGTCGTCAGGACGAGCGCGCCTCTGACGATGGCGGGATGCGACGCATCGATCTCCCCGCTCGCGGTCACGACGATGAGCTGCGGTTCCCTGGTGCGACCCAGCGCGCTGCGGAGAGCGATGAACTCGGTCGCGAGCTCCGGATAGACGTGGCCGGGCGTCCAGAGATGGCCGGGAGTGGCACGCAGCGTGCCGGCGCCGATCACCACGGCGTCCGCGCAGGCGCGCAGCAATCCCATCAGGAAGCGGTCGGCCGGGTACTTGCCACTGATGATCGAGCCGGCCGAAGGCTTCGAACCAAGGGTGACGACGCCGTCCACCGAGGCGACGAAGTTCGAATACACGACGCGGGTGGCGAACCCCAGAGGGCCGTATAGGTGATGCAGGTCGGCCGGCAGCTTGTACGCCGTTGGGGTGTCTGCCTCGTAGAGGACCTCGAAGGGCTCCAGAGCCATCAGTGGCTTGTCTTGTCGACCGTCTGGAGGAACTCCGTCCTGAGCTGGGGGTCCTGCTCGTAGTTGCCGCGCCAGAACGACGTCCAGGTGCGGGAGTGGCCCTCGCGTACGCCGCGCATCTGCGTGCACAGGTGCATCGCGTTCAGGTGCACAGCGACCCCGTGAGGCTGAAGCACGCGCACCAGCTCGTCGGCGATCTCGACACCAACCCGCTCCTGCACGGTGAACCGGCGCGCGAAAAGGCGGACCAGGCGTGTCAGCTTGGAGATGCCGATGATCTGCTCGTGGGCGATGTAGCCGATATACGCGTGGCCGTGGAAGGGCAGCGCGTGGTGCTCGCAGAGCGAGAAAAACTCGATCGGGCCTTCGATCACCTGGCTGATGCTGCAGTCGGGACCACCGTGGCATTCGGTCGGAAAGGCGGTCAGGAGCTTAGGATCGCCTTCATACCCCGAGGTGGCGTCGAAGAGCGCGCGCAGGAACCGGGTCGGAGTCGTCTTTGTACCGGGCGTGTCGAGGTCCATGCCGAACGCCTGGAAGATCTCGGCGGCGTAGCCCTCGAACCTCTTCCACTGCTCGGGGTCGATCGTGCGCGGGCGGACCTTCTCCCACTGGGTTGTCTCTTCCGGATCGAAAGCGAGGGTGGACATTGCGCGTCTCCTTACAGGCCGGTTGTATTCAAGACAATGTACGGCCTTGCGCTACACATTCGATTCCGGGGGCGGCTCACTGCGACCTGAGACCTGACCGAAAGCGAACCGGACGCTAGAGTGGTCGGCGCTATGAAAACCGGGGCCAATCTCTCGGTCATGATGCCGATCTTCAATGAAGAGCGGACGTTGGAGGTCATCCTCGGCCACGTCCTGGAGCAGCCCGAGGTCGGTGAGGTGATCGCCGTCGATGACGGTTCCACCGATCGATCCTGGGAGATCCTGAGCCGGGTTGCACTAAGCGAACCGCGGGTCCGTGCGTTCCGACAGGAGATCAACCAGGGCAAGGGGGCGGCGCTCCGCCGGGCCATCGCCGAGGTGCGCATGCCCTTCGCGCTCGTTCAGGACGCCGACCTCGAATACGACCCCCGGGACTACCCTGTGCTGCTGCAGCCCTTGCTAGAGGGCCGGGCCGACGTCGTGTACGGGGTCCGCGGCTTTGCCGGCCAGACAGCCTTCAGCTTCTGGTTCGTGGTGGGCAACCAGGCCGTGACGCTTGCCACCAACGTCCTGTTCGACTGCTACATCTCCGATATGGAGAGCGGATTCAAGGTCCTGCGGTCGGAGCTGTGGAAGCGGCTCAACCTCCAGGGCGATCGCTTCGATATCGAGCCTGACATAACCGCCCGAGCCTTGCGGCTGGGCTATCGCATCCACGAGGTCCCGATTCGGTACTACGCCCGCAGCCGAGCGGACGGGAAAAAGCTCACCTGGCAGGATGGGGTCCGTGCTTTCGGGACACTCGTGCGACTGCGCTTGGCGCCGGACGGTGCGCTGTTCGGTGCCGCCCCAGACTGGACCTACCATCGCGAGCGCCAGGGCGAGCTGGCCCGCCGGCATCCTCTGGTGTCGCGCCCGGACGGCCAGCCGAAGATCTAGTCGCTAAGGCGTCTGGATGTCGATGACGAGCCGGTCAGGGTTGGTGAGGAAGAACGCGCGGTAGCAAGCGGACTTCGAAAGGCCCAGACCCCACTGGACAGTTCCTTCGAAGTCCTGGACCTGCCGAGACTCCACAAGCACCGGGTAGGAGGCCTTGAAGTCGGTTGGCCCACTGTAGTAGGTGTGCTCATCGGCACCTTTCATCGTGATCAGGATGCCCGCGCTGCCGGCAAGCATGATCGACTGGCCGCTAGCGCCCTGCGTAAATTTCGCGTCTCCCTGAGTCGTCACGTCAACCTGGCCGGGATCCGTGTTGTTGAACTCGATCGTGATCCGGTCGTAGCCGGCATGTGTGCCGATGCGGACCAGATCGACGAACGCAACCGGCGGCTGTGGAGGTGTCGTAGTCGCGGCAACGAATCCTGTCGAGGAGCTGCAAATGAAAGCGGGCAGGTTCGAGGCAGGCGTGGGCGACCCGTTCGGGCTGGCCGAGGGGGGCGCAGCGGCTGGAGATGGACTCGATCCCGCCCCGGGTCCAATGGTGTTGGCTGGACGGTTGAGCGGGTTTGCCACGAACAGGACGCCGACCACGACCGCCGCGACCACAGCCGCAGCGATTCCGGCGATCCAGAACGGCCCCCTCCATTCCGGCGCGACGGCGACCGACGACCGGACGCGGTCGGGCAGCGCGGCGGAAGGGGTCCCGGTCATGTCGTCGAAGACCTGGCCCAACTCGCGGCGAAAGTTGTCGTTGCTCATTTAGAACACCTCCTCGAGGGTGAGGTCGGCCCTGAGGCGTTTGGCCGCGCGGTAGATTCGGGATTTGGCAGCCGCCGGCGAAACGTGCAGCGCTCGAGCGACCTCATCGAGCGGCAGATCCAGGTAGAAGTGCAGCACCAACGGCAGCCTCTCTTCGGGGCTGAGCTTGAGCAGCGCACGATGAAGATCAGACGTACCACTCTGCTCTGGGCCCGCGTGCGAAGCCGGGATCTGGGCCAGCTTCAAGACCGACCACCAGCGCTGGCGCCGCGCCATGCGGCACTCGTTGGCGACAATCGAGAGAAACCAAGGACGTAGCGAGCTCAAGTCGCCACGCAGCTGGCGAATCTTCCGCCAAGCTTTGATCGAAGCCTCTTGCACCGCGTCTTCTGCCGTCGAGCGATCGGCCAGCATGACCGCGGCCAGCCGGTAGGCTGGATCGAGCAGCGGCTCGATCAGCAAGGCGAATGAACCCGCGTCGCCCGCCATCGCGCTCGATATGAGCTGGGGTCGATGTTCCATCACTGCCGCAAACATGTTCCTGCCTGTGTGATGCAGGAATGCCTCATTTGGTTGCAAACGGAGCTCGGCTGCTCAGATCCTCCGCGGAGTCTAACCGCGTGTGCCTCCGACGCGAGGGTTACGGCTCTGGCCGAAGGGTGGCATCGTTTCAAGAGCGGAGCGGGAGGGATTTGAACCCTCGAGGCCCTTGCGGGCCTACGGCATTTCCAGTGCCGCGCCCTCGACCGAGCTAGGCGACCGCTCCGCCGGACACTCTAGCAACCACCGTCACTCGCCTAGCTCGGTCGAGCGAGCGTGCGACACCAACACGTCATTTGTCTAGGGGCCTCGGCCGCTTAGAGTTTCTAACGTGGCGGGCCGTCCCTTCCGAATCGTGGTCTTAGTCTTGGTGGCAGGTCTCCTCGACACCGTTACTTCCTGTGGCCCGACTGGCCCGTCTCCCTCCACCGATCTGCCGAGTGGGATCTACGTGGACGGCGCGACGAACGTTCCTCACTACTACATTGACCTGAAGCATCACGCCGACGACACGCTGTCAGGGACCATCGGGTTCGCGCAACAGGACGGACAAACTTCAGCTGTGCTCACGTTCACGGGCACCATGGTGGCCGGCGTGGCAACACTCAAAGCGTCGAACTCCACCGCGATCAGTGCAACCTACGGACCTTCTGGTCTGGTTCTCGGTGGGTGCAAGACCTACCTGAGCCTTGTCACAACGAACGCCGGTTGCTCCTTTGAAGTCACAACCAGCGGACTCTAGGCGAGTGCCGCGCTCTCGACCGAGCTAGGGGAGCGCTCCGCCCGACAGTCTACCCACGACCCTTGGGCCCTCTGTCCCGGCGACGATCAGGGTGTCGGTCATGCCGACGAACAGGCCGTGCTCGACAACCCCCGTCGTCCTCTTCACCGCATCACCGAAGGACGCCGCGTCCTTGATCCCGCCCTCGATCAGAAGGTGGAGGATGAGGTTGCCGTTGTCGGTGATGTAGGGATCCTCCTCCCCACCTCGCACCGTCAGGCTCGCACCGAGCGCAGTCAATCGCTCCGCGGTCGTGCGCCACAGGAACGGCAGCACCTCCACAGGCAGCACCCCGGCGCCGAGCTGCTTCACCAGCTTCGACTCGTCCACCACGACGATGAAGCGCTTTGCTGCTTCCGCCACCAGCTTTTCGCGAAACAGCGCGCCCCCGCGCCCCTTGATCAGATTCAGCGCCGGATCCACCTCGTCCGCGCCATCGACCGCAAGGTCGATTTGCCCGACCAGCTCCTGGACGATCGGAATTCCTAGCTCAGCCGCCATCTCGGCCGTGGCGCGCGACGTCGGCACGCAGCGCAGCCTCATGCCGCCCGCCATCAACCGGCCCACACCCTCGGTGAAGTATTTCGCGGTGGACCCGCTGCCCAGCCCGAGCAGCATGCCGTCCTGGACAAGCTCCAGCGCCTTATCGGCCGCGGCTCTCTTGAACTCCTCAATCAAGGGCGTGTCGTATTGCCTTGATCCCCGCTGCGACGCCCTGCTTGAAGCCGAACACCGAGTTGCCAGCCACGAGCACCGTCGCGCCCGCGCTCACGGCCAGCGGCGCGGTGCGCGCGTCGATTCCTCCGTCGACCTCGATCTCCATTTGCGGAACCATCGCGCGGAGTCGGCTGATCTTCTCCGGGCTGTGCTCAATGAACTTCTGCCCGCCAAAGCCCGGCTCGACCGTCATCACGTTGACCAGGTCGATGTAGGGGAGGATCTCTCGCAGGTCCTCGAGCGGGGTCGCCGGGTTGATCGCTACGCCTGCTTTGCAGCCCAGCTCTTTGATCGACTGCACCGTCCTGTAGAGCGACGTCGTCGCCTCGATCTGCACCTCGATCAAAGTCGCGCCCGCCTTGGCGAACGCCTCGATGAACAGCTCAGGGCGCTCGACCATCAGGTGCGCCTCGATCGGGAGCCTGGTGGCCCGTCGCACGGCTTCGACCACCGCGGGCCCGAACGTGAGATTGGGAACGAAATGCCCGTCCATCACGTCCACCTGGATCCGGTCGGCGCCCGCCGCCACGGCCTCTTTCACCTGCTCAGCGAGGCGTCCGACGTCCGCCGAGAGGATCGACGGCACGATCTCGATCCTGCTCACTGGCCGGCCGCGGCCCGATCGATGAACCACCGTGCACCATCAATCATCCCGGAGGGAACCTCGTGCCGTTTGGCCCGCGCCACGGCGTCCGCCTTGCCGGCGCCGGTGGCGACGATGATCACTCGACGCGCCGCCTGCAGGGCATTGAGCGTCAGCGTCACCCGCTGCGGGGGTGGCTTGGGCGAATCGTGGATGCCGGTCGCCAGGCCCGTCGCCCCGAGCGCGGGATGGCCTGGAAACAGTGACGCCGTGTGGCCGTCCTCCCCCACTCCCAGCATGACCACGTCGAGCGTTCCGACCATCCCGACTACGCGCGCGTACAGCTCCGCCCCCTCGTCTGGTCCCAGCTCGGCCGGCATCCGGTAGACGGTGGCGGGCGACACCCGATCCAGCAGCGACTCACGCGCCATGCGGTAGTTGCTGTCGGGATGGTCGGGGCGCACGCAGCGCTCATCGCCGAACAGGATGGTCACACGCCCCCATTCGACCTCCATCTCCGACAGGAGCTCGTGGCAGCGCCGAGGGGTCGACCCACCCGCCAGGACAAGGCTGCGCGCGCCCTCACGAAGCGCCTGCGCGACCTCGGCGGCGGCGGATGCCGCGACGTCCTCCGCCGATTCGAAGACCGTGAAGATGTCCTCCACTAGATGGAAGTCATCAGTTCGACCGCCGCGGTGATGGAGCGCCCGAAGACCCTGTCCTGCGTGCCATGCGACAGCAGCTCCAGCAGCAGCGTCGCCTCGTCCTCGGGCTCGACATGCTGGACGTGTCGCAGTGGTGCGGCCTCGCCGATCTCGATCACGGTGAGCAGCACGCGCGAGTTGGCCTGACGCCGCCGCTCGCGGACGACAACGGCGGGTTTCTGCGGCCGGCCGTCGCCCGGAAGATCTCCCGTCGCCGTATGGTGCAGCTGCTCGGCGTTCTCCTGGAGCACGTCGCGGTGCCACTCGACCTTGCGCTGCGCGATCTCAAGCCCCGCCTCGTCCTCCCCGCCCGCATTGTGCAGCGGCCTGTATCCGCCGGCTCCGACCTCCGGCCGCACAACGCGCGCGCGCTCTGGGTCGCGCAGTACCGACAGATTGAAGGTCCTGCCTCCGGCAGCGCCCCCGATCCGGATCGAGCCGATCTCTCCCTGCGCCAGGTGCTCCTTGGGCATCGACCTGAAGGCGACCTGCACCGGCCGCCAACCTTCCGCGGCAAAATGCGCGACGACGATCCCGCCCGTTCCTCCCGCCGCCTTCTGCAGCTTCCAGCCCAGGGCGGAGGCGAGCCAGCCGATGAGCAGCGCCGCCGCGACCCGGTTGCCCCGTCCCTCGCCCGAATAGTCCACGCCGATCTCCGAGATGCCTTTCATGAAGGGGCGCCGGTCCATCGGGGCGAAGAACTGCGCGATGCTTTCGCGCCACGGCTCGAGTCTCGCCCACTGCAGGTCGCCCACCCCGAAACCCTGGTGCGAGTGCGAAACCAGGCTCGTCAGGTCCAGAAACGACCTGTACGGCGCATCGAAGCGGGCAGAGTCCACTAAAAGCGCGTCGCAGATCTTCAGCACGTCCTCCAGCTCGCGCTTGCCGAAAGGCGGCGTGCCGACCCACCAGAGGTAGTTCGGCACCCCACTCATCAGCAGGGGGTCGATGAGGCCCGAGAGGTGGTCCCCGGCGGCGCCGCGCACGCGCAGCGTGATCAGCTCGCACTGCGTCGCGGATGCCGACTGTGGC
>Ga0208849_1001702_pt1 | contig 14090 bp, 13 predicted proteins | sample NGESurdeep072012_10_FD_184470 | JGI IMG/M metagenome (GOLD analysis project Ga0208849, IMG submission 184470) | Arctic peat soil microbial communities from Barrow, Alaska - NGEE Surface sample 53-3 deep-072012 (SPAdes) | ecosystem: Environmental > Terrestrial > Soil > Wetlands > Peat ...
ATTGAGTCATTTCCCAGCAGGCGGTGCGGCTGGAGCGGTAAGCACATAGCCCCACGCCAGCAGCGCCTCAAATATCTGCTTGGCCTCTTGCAGGGGCAGGCGATGGAGGGGTGTATGCTGTCGCAATTCCGAAATAAGGGAATCGATCTCGGCCGGTGTCATGGGCGCACTCCTGGCGATGTTTGGCGATGATTGCGCCGATTTGGCCGGACGGGAAGCCGCTACGGATGGTAGCCCTCCGGCCGCTGCGGCATAGGCGCCCGGTGCGCCCGGAGCGGAAATAGCGCACCGGCGCGGCCACCGCGCGGCGGCGCGGGCCTGTCTGGTCTCGATCAAGGATTGCTACAAACAAAAAGACCGCCCGAAGGCGGCCTTCTCTATTGCGCCGATGCGCAGGCTATCAGACCAAGCGAAGTGCGGGTCCGTTCTGCTTCCGACGATATGCCATCAAGCCAACGCCAAAGAAGCCAAGGATCATCATCGCCCAGGTTGAGGGTTCGGGGACCGCGCTCGCTACGAACGTTGAACCGACTAGTCCGTGCCAGCCGTGCAAGAGATACCGACACCACAATCCCCGGAAACCGACAGAGCAGCCACGAAGGCGATATTATCCGTTGGAAAGAGCCCGTGGCCGAGCGGCGCACCGATAACGAAAGGATCGGCCGCTGTCGCGCCACTTGTCTTGAACGTGAAGGGTCCGCCGCAAATTTTCCCTGATGTATCATTCGTGCAGGTCGTCGCTTCGAAATTGTACGGGCCGGGGAAGTTGCCCGGGTTGGGAACAAACGATCCAGCTACAGGGGTGTTGTAGGAGTAGGTGTCTGTGCCGATCGTGCCGTTTGTGCCGACGTTCGAAAAAGTGATCGGGCCGCCTGACACTTTTCCAAAAATCGACACCCGCTAACTCATTGAAAACATGGCGCGAGAGACGGGGCTCGAACCCGCGACCTCCGGCGTGACAGGCCGGCGCTCTAACCAACTGAGCTACTCCCGCGTGGTGCGAGACCCGCAGGTGGTGGGACTTAAAGGGACCACCTATCCAAGTCAAGGCAGTTGCGAATCCCGCTGCTAGCCGGGCGTTTTTGCGACGTCGATGCAAATAATGGGCTGTTTACGGGCAAAACAGCGTAGGCAGCCAGTCCCCGAATCGTTTAAGGCCTGATACGTCTTAGTTTCCGAAGCCATCAACAACGAGGAGGGCCAAATATGGCGAAGAAAGCAACGACCCCGACCACCGTCACGCTCAAGCATCTCGCGGCAGCTCTGTCGGAAGAGCACGAACTGTCCAAGAAGAGCGCCGAGGCCATTCTGACCGACCTGGTCAACCGGATCACCAAGCACCTGAAGAAGGGCGAGCGCATCCGCATCGTCGGCCTCGGCATCCTGCAGGTACGCAAGCGCGCCGCGCGCATGGGCCGCAACCCCGCCACCGGCGAACCGATTCACATCAAGGCGAGCAAGAAGGTTGCCTTCCGCGCGGCCAAGGAACTGAAGGAAGCCGTCTAGGACGCCCTTTTCCAGGGTCCAAAGCGTCAGAAAGGCCCGCCAAATATACACTTTTGGCTGGCCTTTTCTTTTGGAGTATCGCCAAAATCGAAGTAAAGAATGCTGTTTTGGGGATTTGTAACCCAAAATTGAAATGAGACCCATTCTTCTGCTGCGACAGATAATGATCAAACCGTTCGCGTTGGCTTGGGAATTTGTTCGAGGATGGAACGGACGATTTCAAGACAATTTTTTCTTGCGTCGGTCCATTCCGGCTGAATATCGAGTTCAGCGAGTGTGGCCTGCAAATGTCGCTCGTTGATGGTATCCAATCGATTGAGCAGATCATCCCTCTTGTCCGCGACTTCGTGCAAATTGGCGAGGAGCGCTTTATTGTCAATGGCGTCAACCACCGCGATATCGAAAATGTCGCGGGCCTTTAGCATCTCGGCCCGGTAATGCATCTTCTTGAGAGCTATTTCCGCGGGTTGGTCGACATAAATGACAGGCTTATATCCCGCCCGAATGGTGGTCAGATCGATTCCTCGAGCGACAGGGGGCACGCTCGAAACGGGCGCTGTAACGATGAAATCGATCTCGCCTTCCTCATAGTAGAGCTTCAGGAAATTCGCAGACTTATTGCAATTGAGGCAGTTCCAGACATCCTCCGCGGCGGCATCCGGACAAAGCAGTGCCAAGTATTGCGGATCGTCGATGAACGCATCGATATCCCGACTCGTTCTGTGATTGGCGCAGATCATCAAGGCCGTTCCGCCGCCGAGTATCCAATCAGGGGCGGGATGCCCTGTTTCCTTTAGACGATCCAATCCCCGAAGTGTTCGGTCAAGCAGCAGGCGCCAATTGGACAAGAGCGGTCTCCAGAGCGGGGTTTGCCTCACCCGTGGTCGCCTTCATGGCGTTGTAGGCAAAGGCCAGCTCGCTCATTGAGATACCGTGACGCTCGGCAAACTTCAAAACGAGTTCCGGCTGAACCTCCGTCAAAAAGGTGGCCACATGCACTATCCAAGCCCCGCCGGCGCCCGATCTCAGGCAGGCGGCAAGCTCCGCCGCGTCGATCGACCGACGATAGGAAGCGTTCGCAGTCGCAAGTACCAAACCATCCAGAGCTTTGTCAGAGGCGCTCATTCCATCAACCCGCCCGTTCAGCCCAATATAAGCCATCCGGCCATGAATGCCATATAAGGGTCGATCATCTTATATCTTAATAATATAAATATCCTGAGTGACACTTTTTGAGTGACGGCTCTATTGAGACTCTTGCCGTCTAGGACGCATCTGCGACGCGTCATTCCGGCACGCTTATGCGGCCGCCGGGATGACGACTTTTTGTTATAGTGCCGGCCGTCCCGACTCTCCCCCTCCTGCCGTGGTTTTGATGGTGCCCCCGCCTCCTGCAATCGAACACACCGTGACCGAGCGCTTCCTGCGCTACGCGGTCATCGACACCCAGTCGGACCCAGCCTCGCCAACCTGCCCGTCCACCGGCAAGCAGAAGGATCTGGGCCGCCTGCTGGCGTCGGAATTGCAGGCGATCGGCCTTCGCGACGCCCATCTCGATCGGCACGGCTATGTCTATGCAACCATTCCCGCCAATACCGCCAAGCAAGTCCCGGTCATCTGTTTCTGCTCGCATATGGACACCTCGCCCGACTGCACCGGCAGGGACGTCAAGCCGCAGATCGTCCGCAATTATCGCGGCGGCGACATCGTGCTGCCGGGCGATCCCAACCAGATCATCCGCGCTGCCGAGCATCCTGCACTCGCCGATCAGATCGGCAACGACATCGTCACCACCGACGGCACCACCCTGCTCGGCGCCGACAACAAGGCCGGCCTCGCCGAAATCATCGATGCCGCGCATTTCCTGATCAGCCATCCGCACATCAAGCACGGCACCATCAAGATCCTATTCACGCCCGACGAAGAGATCGGCCGCGGTGTCGACAGGGCCGATCTGAAAAAACTCGGCGCGGACTTTGCTTACACGATCGACGGCGAAACCGCCGGAACTATCGAGGACGAGACGTTCTCGGCCGACGGCGCCGTGATCACCATCGAAGGCGTCAGCACCCATCCGGGCTATGCCAAGGGCAAGATGGAGCACGCCATCAAGATCGCGGCGCGGATCGTCGATCGCCTGCCGAAACAGGGCTGTTCGCCGGAAACCACCGAGGGCAAGCAGGGCTTTCTGCATCCGATCGGCATTTCCGGTGCGCTGGAAAAGGCCACGCTCAGCCTGATCGTCCGCGATTTCACCGACCAGGGACTGAAGGAAAAGGAAGTATTGCTGGAAGGCATAGTCAAAGAGGTGATGAAGGACTTTCCGCGGTCGACCTACCGGCTGGAAATCACGCCGCAGTACCGCAACATGAAGCAGGTGATCGATCGCCACCCCGAAATCATCGATTATGCGATGGAGGCGATCCGCCGCGCCGGCCTCAAGCCGGTCAAGACTGCGATCCGCGGCGGCACCGACGGCTCGCGGCTATCCTTCATGGGACTGCCCTGCCCCAACATCTTTGCCGGCGAACACGCCTTCCATTCACGGCTCGAATGGGTGAGCGTGCAGGACATGGAAAAGGCGGTGCAGACCATCGTCCATCTGGCGGCGATCTGGGAAGAACGGGCCTGACGGCAACTCAGAGTACGCTTTTCGTCATGGCCGGGCTCGTCCCGGCCATCCACGCCTTTTCTTGTTTTTCATTGCCGCAAAGACGTGGATGCCCGGGACATAGGCGAGCGGAAGCGACGCCGTCCTTCGGACGGCTATGCCCGGGCATGACGATCTTCGCAACAAGCCAACTCTCAGGAAGCCCGCGCGGTCACGATCCAGATCGATGCGGGAAGCGGCACGGCTTGTCCCCTGGCAAACGGCGTGAGCGCCTCCCGGATCGAATTCATCGCGGCGGCGCGAACGTCGGCCGGATGGCCCTCCAATGCACGGCTGGCCGGGCCGATTTCGAGCGCGCTTTGCACCGCCGCATCAAGGCCGCGCCCGATGGCGACATCGAGCAGCAAATTGTACGGCTCCATTTCGATCCCGGAGAAGCCGGCCTCGCCCAGGATGCGGTGGACCCGCGTCTCGGAGGCAAACGCGAATGGGCCCGGATCTTCCGGCCCCTGCTGCGGCAATTTCGGGACGTGTTTGTAAACCGCGTGAAGCGGAGCCATGAAAAACGGATTTTCGCGTGGCTCGCGCCAGCAGACGAACGCCAGCCGGCCGGCCGGCCGCAGCGCCGCGCGCAGGTTCGCGAACGACAGCGCCGGCTCCGCGAAAAACATCACCCCGAACCGCGAGGCCAAGAGGTCGAAACTTGCGGGATCGAACGGATAGACGGTCGCGTCCGCCAGCGCGAATTCAACCGGCAACTCCTTGGGCGCGTTTTGCCGCGCCCGCGCCAGCATCGGGCCCGAGATGTCGACGCCGAAAACATGGCCCGATGGCGCAACCTTTCGCGCCAACGCGATGCTCGTTGCGCCACTGCCGCAGCCGACGTCGATGACCCGCTCCCCCGCAATCGGCCTCGCGCGATCGATCAGAACATCGGCAATGGGCGCAAGCAGGATATCCTGTGCCTGCTGCCGATCGGCCCAGCGCTGGCCGCCGGGTCCGTTCCAGTACGCAATCTGGTCTGCGTTTCGCTCGTGGCCTGCCGGTATGTCCATCTCCGTGATCCCTGTTTTGCGCCGCGGGATCACCGCATACCACCCAAACGGCGCTAACGCTTGATGGCGATCCAACTGCCAACGCAGCCGTCGGATCGGTTGAAAGTTCCCGCACCGGTCCCTCCGGACAAGGTGCCGACCGCGGTCAAGGTCATGCCGCCTCCGGCGCCGACGGAATGCAATGTACCATCCGGAGCGACCGAGCCGCTGCCGCCCCTGACAATGATCTTCCCTCGCCGGATCGTCGCCAGAAGCGAGCCGGTATGCGTGCATCCGGCGCTGGTGAAGGTCCATCTTCCGTCAAAGCCGGTGTTATCTTCCGGAAGGGTTGCGCCAGGCCCCTGCTCCATGGACGGTTCAGCTTGATCCTCCCGGCCTTCGGAGAGGAAGGCCATTCGGATCGTGCCGGCGCTTGCTTCGGCGGGATTTGACTGCGCCCATGCGCCGGAGGCGCTCATGGCCGCGGCCATGAAGCCGATTAACAGCGCTGCGATCGACCCGCCCGACCGGCCGGGCTCCTGTTTTGGGGATTTTTTCATGCGAATTGACCGGCCGCTTGCCGGCCGGCGTGGCCCGGCGGCGTATCCATCGGCCCGATCTTAGCCGCCGGCCCGGCTTGAAGAAAGCACCGGCGCCGGGCTCATTCGGCCTACGCGAGGGGGTTTGGCGGGACTTGGGCGCATCCCGATGGCCTCGGAATTAATGTCCGGTACACAACATTGGTGGTAGGCTGACGCATCATCTGCCTGAGACGCTGCGGCGGCGGTTCTCGGACGCCAGGTCAATCCCCGCAGGACGAGGCCCAGACCGACCGGGCGGATTTGCCCGTGGATGCCATCGATCCGGGACCGCTCGGCAACAAATTGATGGCGTCGCTCCCTCACCAGGAACTGCAGCGGCTGCTGCCACATCTCGTCGCCGTGCAATTCGCCCGAGGCGCGGTTCTTGCCGAAGCCGGCGATGAAGTCGATCAGGTCTATTTCCCGCTCTCCGGGATGGTCTCCATGGTCGTCGTGATGCGGGACGGCAAGGCGGTCGAGACCGCCACGGTCGGCCGCGAGGGCGTCGTTGGCGCAATGTCCGGAATTGGCCTCCATATCTCGGGGGTGCGGGCGATCGCGCAACTTCCAGTGTCCGCCGTCCGGATCTCTTCCACCGAATTGAGGAGGGCGGTGGCCCTGAGCCGGCCGATTACCGATCTCTGCATTCGCTACAACGAGGTGCTGCTGACCCAGGCGCGGATCACCGCGGCGTGCAATGCGTTGCATCACGTCGAAGCCCGGTTTTGCCGCTGGCTGTTGCAAGCCCGGGACCGCGCCGAGAGCGATACCATCGAGCTCACGCAGGAATTCCTGGCCGAGATGCTCGGCGTCAGGCGCACCTCGGTCACGGAAGTCGCCCGCAGGATCCAGGCGGCCGGCGCGATCAGCTATTCCCGCGGCGTCATCAAGATCATCGATTTCGACGCCCTCAAGGCGATGTCCTGCGAATGCTACGAGACCCTGCGCGAGACCTAAAGCGTTTTCCGGTTCACTCGAATCTTTGTTGCTTTTCCCGAGGCCTCAGGGTTCGAGACGCGCGAAGGCGCGCTCCTCACCATGAGGGTCTGAGACCTCATCCTTCAGGAGCATCGCGCAGCGATGCGTCTCGAAGGATGAAGCCATTGAGGTGGAAATTGCTCTAGCGGGACGGCGCCGGGCGTATCGATGGTAGGCGATGACGGGATCGAACCGCCGACATCTTCCGTGTAAAGGAAGCGCTCTACCGCTGAGCTAATCGCCCTGAAACCCGCACGCCCGTCTTCTGCCTGGGGCGCGGCCCTCGCCCTGTTTAGCGCCGGCGTGGCCCGCCGCGCAAGCCATGCACCGCGCCATAAAAAAGCGGCGTCCCCACCGGGACGCCGCCAATCGTCATGCTGCCGCCCTGGCAGTTCAGTGCGCGGTCAGGCCGCCCGAGGCTTCGTCCGAGGCGTCCGGCGTCACCGGCAGCTTGTTGGTATCCTCTTCCCAGACGATCGGCACCGGTGGCCGCACCAGGGCCCTGATAACCACATCGTCGAGCCGGGCGACCGGAATGATCTCCATGCCGCCCTTGATCGCATCGGAAATCTCCGTGAGATCCTTGGCGTTGTCGTCGGGGATCAGCACCGTCTTGATGCCGCCGCGGGCCGCCGCCAGCAGCTTCTCCTTGAGGCCGCCGATCGGCAATATCCGTCCGCGCAGCGTGATCTCGCCGGTCATCGCAACATCGTGGCGAACCGGGATGCCGGTCATCACCGAGATGATCGCGGTCGCCATCGCGACGCCGGCCGACGGTCCGTCCTTCGGGGTCGCCCCTTCCGGCACGTGGACGTGGATGTCGCGCCGGTCGAACAGCGGCGGCTCGATGCCATAGATGATCGCCCGCGAGCGGACATAGGATGCCGCCGCCGAGATCGATTCCTTCATGACGTCGCGCAGATTGCCGGTGACCGTCATCTTGCCCTTGCCCGGCATCATGACGCCCTCGATGGTCAGCAACTCGCCGCCGACATCGGTCCAGGCAAGCCCGGTGACAATGCCGACCTGGTCATCGCTCTCGATCTCGCCATAGCGGTATTTCGGAACGCCGAGAAACTCCTCCAGATTCTTCTCGGTGACCTTCACCGATTTCTTCTTGGAGATCATCAGCTCCTTCACCGCCTTGCGGGCAAGCGTCGACAACTCGCGCTCAAGGTTGCGCACGCCCGCTTCGCGGGTGTAGCGCCGGATCATCAGCAGCAGGGCATCGTCGTCGATCGACCACTCCCTGGAATCGAGGCCATGCTTGGAGACCGCGTTCGGGATCAGGTGCTTGCGCGCGATCTCGACCTTCTCGTTCTCGGTATAGCCGGCGATCCGGATGATCTCCATGCGGTCCATCAGCGGTCCCGGAATATTCAGCGTATTCGCGGTGGTGATGAACATCACGTGGGAGAGATCGTAGTCGACCTCGAGATAGTGGTCGTTGAAGGTCGAATTCTGCTCGGGGTCAAGCACCTCGAGCAGCGCCGACGACGGATCGCCGCGGAAGTCCGCGCCCATCTTGTCGACCTCGTCGAGCAGGAATAGCGGATTCGACGTCTTCGCCTTGCGCATCGACTGGATGATCTTGCCGGGCATCGAGCCGATATAGGTGCGGCGGTGACCGCGGATCTCGGCCTCGTCGCGCACGCCGCCGAGCGACACCCGGACGAATTCGCGCCCGGTCGCCCTCGCGATCGACTTGCCCAGCGAAGTCTTGCCGACGCCGGGAGGGCCGACCAGGCACAGAATCGGTCCGGTCAGCTTGTTGGCGCGCGACTGCACAGCGAGATACTCGACGATGCGGTCCTTGACCTTCTCGAGCCCGTAGTGATCGTTATCGAGCGTGGTTTGCGCCGCCTCCAGATCCTTCTTGACCTTGGATTTCTTGTTCCACGGGATCGACAGCAGCCAGTCGAGATAGTTGCGCACCACCGTCGCCTCGGCGGACATCGGCGACATCTGGCGCAGCTTCTTCAGCTCGTGCTGCGCCTTCTCCCGCGCCTCCTTGGAGAGCTTGGTCTTGACAATCTTCTCTTCGAGATCGGCGAGCTCGTCACGGCCCTCGTCATCGCCGAGTTCCTTCTGGATCGCCTTCATCTGCTCGTTGAGATAATATTCGCGCTGGGTCTTCTCCATCTGGCGCTTGACCCGCGAGCGGATCCGCTTCTCGACCTGCAGCACCGAGATCTCGCTCTCCATCAAGCCGAGCACCTTCTCGAGCCGCGCGGTCACCGACAGCGTTTCCAGGATCCCCTGGCGGTCGGCGATCTTGACCGCGAGATGCGAGGCGACGTTGTCGCCGAGCTTGCCGAAATCAGTGATCGCCTGCACCACGCCGACAACCTCGGCGGAGATCTTCTTGTTGAGCTTCACATAGCTCTCGAAGTCGGACACGACCGAACGCGCCAGCGCTTCCGCCTCGACCGAGGTGGCATCGGTGTCGGCAAGGGCAACCGCGGTCGCCTCGTAATAGTCGCTGCGGTCGGAATATTTCTGCACCCGCGCGCGCTCAAGGCCCTCCACCAGCACCTTCACGGTGCCGTCGGGCAATTTCAGCAGTTGCAATACGCTTGCGAGCGTGCCGGTCTCGTAGATCGAATCCGGGCTCGGATCGTCATCGGAGGCATTCTTCTGGGTCGCCAGGATGATCAGCGCATCGTTCTTCATCACCTCTTCAAGCGCGCGGATCGATTTTTCGCGGCCCACGAACAGCGGCACGATGATGTGCGGGAAAACGACGATGTCGCGCAGCGGCAGCACCGGATACGAATGGCTTTCGCCGTGAACGATAGTTGGCCGGGGTTTCGGGGTCGTCATGGCCTATTCCTTTTGTTGTGCCCCCTTGCAACGCGGTCCGCGATCTTGCGCAACCGCCACAAGGTGCCGGGATGTTCCGGGAGCGCGGACCGTCCTGGTCTCGCGCCTACCGGGTCGTTGGGCGGCGAATCTCGACGTGCGAGTTTCGTCGCCGATAGCATAAGGTGGCTATCGCGCACGGGGGTGTCAAGTCGCAGGAAAATGGCCGCCGAATGCGGCCAAACATGGGGTAGAAACTGCAGTAGCGGTCGCCGAAAGGCCCGGCAGCCGCCGTGGTTTGGATGCTCGATCGGCGCCCGCGGCGCTTTCGATCAGGCGCTGGCGCTGCTTTCGACCGCACGGTCGGAGCGATCGGCGTAGATGTAGAGCGGGCGCGCCGTTCCCTCGACCACCTCGCGCGAGATCACGACCTCCTCGACGCCTTCGAGGCCCGGCAGGTCGAACATGGTCTCGAGCAGGATGCTTTCGAGAATCGAGCGCAGGCCGCGCGCGCCGGTCTTGCGTTCGATCGCCCTGCGGGCGACCGCACCGAGCGCTTCGTCGGCGAACGTCAGTTCGATGTTTTCCATCTCGAACAGCCGCTGATACTGCTTGACCAGCGCGTTCTTCGGATCGGTCAGGATCTTCTTCAGCGAAACTTCGTCGAGATCCTCGAGCGTCGCGACCACCGGCAGGCGCCCGACGAACTCGGGGATCAGGCCGTATTTCAGCAGGTCCTCGGGCTCGACGTGGCGGAAGATTTCGCCGGTCCGGCGGTCTTCCGGCGCCAGCACCTGGGCCGCGAACCCGATCGAGGTCGAACGCCCGCGCGCGGAGATGATCTTCTCCAGTCCGGAAAACGCGCCACCGCAGATGAAAAGAATGTTGGTGGTGTCGACCTGCAGGAATTCCTGCTGCGGATGCTTGCGGCCGCCCTGCGGCGGCACCGAGGCAACGGTGCCCTCCATGATCTTCAGCAGTGCCTGCTGCACGCCCTCGCCCGACACGTCGCGGGTGATCGACGGATTGTCGGACTTGCGGCTGATCTTGTCGATCTCGTCGATATAGACGATGCCGCGTTGCGCGCGCTCCACATTGTAGTCGGCCGACTGCAGCAGCTTCAGGATGATGTTCTCGACGTCTTCGCCGACATAGCCGGCTTCGGTCAGCGTGGTCGCATCCGCCATCGTGAACGGCACGTCGAGGATCCGCGCCAGCGTTTGCGCCAGCAGCGTCTTGCCCGAACCGGTCGGACCGATCAGCAGGATGTTCGACTTCGCGAGTTCGACGTCGTTGTGCTTGGTCTGGTGGTTGAGACGCTTGTAGTGATTGTGGACGGCGACCGAGAGCACCTTCTTGGCATGGCTCTGGCCGATCACATAGTCGTCGAGGACCTTGCAGATCTCCTTCGGGGTCGGAATGCCGTCGCGCGACTTCACCAGCGAGGACTTGTTCTCCTCGCGGATGATGTCCATGCAGAGTTCGACGCATTCGTCGCAGATGAAGACGGTGGGACCCGCGATCAGTTTGCGGACTTCGTGCTGGCTCTTGCCGCAGAACGAGCAATACAGCGTGTTCTTGGAGTCGCTCGTGCCGACCTTACTCATTCTTATCTCCGTCCGCCGTTCGATCCTTCGCTCGATCGTCCTGCTCCGGTACAGGCCGGCACAGTATCGTAGATAGAGCAAATTCCGTACCAGAAAAGACCCTATATTTCAGATGCCACAAATCGTGGCCAACTCGAATCTCCCCGCGATCACAATCGATCCAACCTAGCCAACCATGCTGACAGCCGACTATCAAGAATTCCCTAATCGGCCGTACCGCCGATAGCCGTGACAATACCGTGATTTCCCGCACATTCGCGAGCCGAAGGTACCGAAATCAGCAAAGCGTTGCGCGATTGCCACGCTGCCAAACCAGCACGAAAGCGGAACTTTTCGCCTGTTCCGGCCGGCAGGCCGCCCGCGGCGGCCAGAATTAACCGTCCGCCGACAGGCCGTTAGAGACGCCTCTTGAAGCTCCGGGCCACTCCGGACGGCTACGGGTTCTTGACCGCCGCCGGATCTTCCGCGCGCTTGTCGATCACCTTGTCGACGATGCCGAAGTCGCGGGCCATCTCGGCGGTCAGGAACTTGTCGCGTTCCAGCGCATCCTCGATCGCCTTGTAGGTCTGGCCGCTATGGTGGACGTAGATCTCGTTGAGCCGCTTCTTGAGGTTAAGGATTTCCTGCGCGTGCAGCATGATGTCGGTCGCCTGGCCCTGGAAACCGCCGGAGGGCTGATGCACCATGATGCGCGCATTGGGCAGTGAGAAACGCATGTCCTTGTGGCCCGCCGCCAACAGCAGCGACCCCATCGAAGCGGCCTGGCCGGTGCAAAGGGTCGATACCGGCGGACGGATGAACTGCATCGTGTCGTAGATTGCGAGCCCCGACGTCACCACCCCGCCGGGCGAGTTGATGTACATCGAGATTTCCTTCTTCGGATTCTCGGCCTCGAGGAACAGCAGTTGCGCGACGACCAGCGTCGACATGCCATCCTCGACCGGGCCGGTCAGGAAGATGATGCGTTCCTTCAGGAGGCGCGAGAAGATGTCATAGGCGCGCTCGCCGCGGTTGGTCTGCTCGACCACCATCGGCACAAGGTTCATATAGGTTTCCACCGGATCGCGCATTTATCACCCAAGGTTTGGCGGAGACGGACATCCACGATTGGCTGGGCGTGGACGAACGTCCCGTGATGCAGGACTTACAAGACAGGGTCCACAGATATGGACCAATTCCCGCGCCACAAGAGCGCGTCAAGGTGGTGCGGAGGCGGCTGCAGTTGAAGCCGATTCGCGACGCAGTGCCTGGCAACCGCGGCCGGCGCGACGTCCCTTTCACGACACATCCCTGACGCCAGGCGACTGGCGCAGTCAGGCGACGCTCTTGTCGGCGTCGTCGTCCTTCATGAGCTCTTCGCGCGTGACCTTCTTTTCGGTCACTTTGGCAAGCTCGAGGATGAAATCGACCACCTTGTCTTCATAGATCGGTGCACGGAGCTGGGCCAGCGCATTGGCATTGTTGCGATAGTAGTCCCAGACCTCTTTCTCGCGTCCCGGCGTCTGGCGCGCGCGCTCGATCAGCGCGCGGCTGATTTCGTCGTCGGTGACGGTGATCTTGTTCTTTTCGCCGATCTCCGACAGCACGAGTCCGAGCCGCACCCTGCGATCGGCGATCTTGCGATACTCTGCCTCGGCGGCATCCTCGGTGGTGTCCTCGTCGGCAAAGCTCTTGCCGTTCGATGCCATCTCGGCCTTGGTCGAGTTCCACATCAGCTTGAACTCTTCCTCGATCAGCGAGGGCGGCGCCTCGAAGCGGTGGGTTTCGTCGAGACGGTCGAGCAGGGCGCGCTTGACCCGCTGCCGCGTCGCACCGGCGAATTCAGCCGTCAGCCGCTCGCGGGCGGCAGCCTTCAGCTTGTCGAGCGATTCCAGCCCGACCGACTTGGCGAATTCGTCGTCGATCCCGGTCTCCAGCGGGGCTTCGATCAGCGTGGCGGTGGTTTCGAACTCCGCCGCCTGGCCGGCGAGTTTCCCACTGCCGTAATTTTTCGGGAAGGCGACGTTCAGCGTGCGGGTCTCCCCCGCCTTGACCCCGATCAACTGGTCCTCGAAACCGGGAATGAACTGGCCAGTGCCGATCACGACCTGAATGCCCTCGCCGGTGCCGCCCTCGAACGGCGTGCCGTCGATGCTGCCCTTGAAGTTGATGGTGACCCGGTCGCCGGTTTCGGCCTGGGTCCCCTCACCCTTGGCGGCATAGCCTCGGTGATGGTCGGCGATGCGCTTGATGGCCTCGTCGACATCGGCATCGCCGACCTCGACGACCGGCTTTTCGACCGCGAAGCCTTTGAAATCGGCCAACTGGATCGGCGGCACGACTTCGATCGATACCGTGTAGGTCAGATCGGATTTGCCGGCGAGAATATCGTCGACGGCCGTTTCCTCGGTCGGCATCGTGACCTTGGGCTCGGTCGCCAGCCGAAAGCCGCGCTCGGTGAAGATCTGGGTGTTGGTCTCGCGGATGGTCTGCTCCACGGTTTCCGCCATCACCGAGCGGCCATAGACCTTCTTGAGGTGGCTCATCGGCACCTTGCCCGGACGAAAGCCGTTGAGGCGAACCTTGTCCTTGAGATCGACAAGGCGAGCGCCCGCCTTGGCATCGAGATCCGATGCGGGAACGTTGATGGTGAATTCGTGCTTCAGTCCCTCATTGAGGGTCTCGGTGACCTGCATGGCGTTCAATCTTCTTCTCGCTTGGTCCGGCCTGAACGGCCGCAACATGGTCCATCTGGTCGACGCCGGGCGTGGAGCCTGCGCCGGTGGTTCGGCGAACCCGGTTCCCTCCCGGGAATCCGGTTCTCGAGCAATCATCGTGCAAACGCTGAAAGCGCTTGGTGCGGGCGGAGGGACTCGAACCCCCACAACTTTCGTCACTGGAACCTAAATCCAGCGCGTCTACCAGTTCCGCCACGCCCGCTGTTAGCATCATTGTCCGGCCGCGATGCCGCGGGCGGCGGGCTTATAACATG
>Ga0208849_1001703_pt1 | contig 14080 bp, 10 predicted proteins | sample NGESurdeep072012_10_FD_184470 | JGI IMG/M metagenome (GOLD analysis project Ga0208849, IMG submission 184470) | Arctic peat soil microbial communities from Barrow, Alaska - NGEE Surface sample 53-3 deep-072012 (SPAdes) | ecosystem: Environmental > Terrestrial > Soil > Wetlands > Peat ...
GGTTTCCTCGACAGGCGGGCGGCTTTACTCCGGCAGCCGAGCGACAGTCTGCGGGCGATCTGGTGTTGACGCAGCTCGATGGCAGCCAGTGGAAGCTCGCCGATCATCGGGGGCAGGTGGTGTTGATCAACTATTGGGCAACGTGGTGCGAGCCATGCCGCGAGGAGATGCCTGGTCTCGCCGCCATCGCGCGCGAGGACGCCACCAAGGGACTGGCGGTCGTGGGCATTGCAATGGATGAGGGCAGCGATGCGCCGTCGCGCGTGCGTGAGTTTGTGTCGCACATGAAGGTGCCGTATCCGGTAGCGTTTCCCGCACCAAGGCGGGAACTTGGGCCGCGTGAGATCGGCCTGCCAACAACTATCCTGATTGACCGCCAGGGCCGCATCGTGAAGATCTACCGCGGCGCGGTGGAGCGCGGGGACTTCGCGCAGGATGTGGCAGCCGCACTCGCAGAGAGCTGATGCGCGGTCGTCGCACATGTAGCAGCAGATTCCACCGTGCAGCTTGTTAGCATCGTTCCTGTGCTGGAACTTTCGACTCAGGTGAAGTACATCAAGCGCGTGGGGGAACGTGTCGCGCAGGCACTGTCAGCGCGCGGCGTGGAGACGGTCGAGGACCTGCTCTACCACCTGCCGTTCCGGTATGAGGACCGGCTGAATCCGCAGCCCATTGAAGACTTGGTTCCGGGCACAATGGCCTCCGTGATGGGCGAGGTGCGCGGGGCGGCGCTGCTGCGCACGCGCTCCGGCCCGATGATGGAGATGACGCTGGGGCAGGGGCTGGGCACGATCAAGTGCATCTGGTTCCACGCGGCCTATCTCAAAGATCGCTTCAAGGCGGGGCAGCAGGTGGCGGTGTACGGGAGGCTGGAGGCGTCGCGGTCGGCGCTGGCGGCGGAAGCCCAGGGGAAAAAGGGCGCGGCGTCGGGCCGGTTCAAGATGATCCAGCCGCAGTTTGAGGTGGTGGCCGAGCCGGGCAAGGCGCCCGACCCGGAGTTCGCCATGCTGGAGATGGGGCGCATCGTTCCGGTGTATCAGTCGCTGGGCGGCACGACGCCGTGGGGCGCGAAGCTGACCTCGCGCTGGATGCGGCGGGTGGTGTGGGGCGTGCTGGAGGAACTGGCGGCTGGTGGGCTCATCACAGAAGCAGACTCCTCCGCTCCGCTACGGAATGACAAAGCTAAAGCAGATTCCTCCGCTCCGCTACGGAATGACAAACAAAAGCTGGGTGCCCCAGAGCCTGTCCTGAGCTTGTCGAAGGATGCCTCGCCTTTGGGCACCTGGGAGAAGAAGGACGAAACGCTCCCCGCTGCTCTACTCGCGCGGCTCGGCCTTCCTTCGCGCATGGCTGCGCTGCGTGCGGCGCATTTTCCTGAGGCCGGCACGCCGATGACGGAGTTGATGGCGGCTTCGACACCCGCACATCGAAGATTGATCTTTGAAGAGCTGTTTTATCTCGAACTCGGTCTGGAGCTGAAGCGACGACGCATGCGCGAGCGGCGCGGCACGGCGTTCGCGACCGGTCCTCAAGTCCGCGAGGCGCTGAAGCAGATTCTCCCCTTCCATCCCACGGCTGCGCAGAAGCGCGTGCTGGGCGAGATCGTCGCGGACATGCGACGGCCGCAGCCCATGCGGCGGCTGCTGCAGGGCGACGTTGGCTCCGGCAAGACGATCGTCGCCATGCAGGCGGCGCTGGTGGCGATCGAGAACGGCGCGCAGGTGGCGATGATGGCGCCGACGGAGATTCTGGCGACGCAGCACTACCTCAGCGCGCGCAAGCTGCTGGGCGGCAAGATTTCGCCGCACACCGGCAGGCCATATCGCATCGCATTGCTGACGGGCTCGCTCGATCCTGCGACCAAAAGGCAGACCCAGGGGCGCATCATGCGCGGCGAGGCGGAGCTGGTGATCGGCACGCACGCGCTGCAGGAGGAGAAGGCGGACTTCGCCAACCTTGGCCTCGTCATCGTGGATGAGCAGCACCGCTTCGGCGTGCAGCAGCGCTTCCGCCTGATGAAAAAGCCGGGCGCCGACGGCGTCGTGTCCGATCCTGATGTGCTGGCGATGACAGCAACGCCGATCCCACGCACGCTGGCGCTGACCATCTATGGCGACCTGGACGTGAGCGTCATCGATGAGCTGCCGCCGGGCCGCACGCCCATCGTGACGCGCCGCACCACGGAAGAGCGCGCCGCGGAGGTATGGGAGTTTGTGCGCAAGCAGGTGGCACAGGGGCGGCAGGCGTATCTGGTCTACCCCATCATTGAAGGCGCGAACGACGACCAGCCGGAGCTGGATTTTGCAAATGACGCAGAGGGGAGGGAGCAGGAGCAAAACAGGGAACAGGGATCAGGGAACAGGGAACAGGAGCAAGACGACAAGTCGGCAACCAAGCGGGTCAGCGTGTCGGCGGCGACGAAGAAGGTTGGGCGCGCAAAGAAGACCGCGAAGACAGAAGCGCGGTTTGAAAGAGCGAAGCTGCGATCGGCGACGGAGATGTTCGAGGAACTGCGCGAGGACGCGCTGAAGGGCTTGCGCCTTGGGCTGCTGCACGGACGGCTCAGCGCGGACGACAAGGAAGTCACGATGGCGCGGTTCCAGCGCGGCGAGATCGATGTGCTGGTGTCGACTACGGTGATCGAGGTGGGCGTGGACGTAGCCAATGCGACGGTAATGGTGATCGACCATGCAGAGCGCTTCGGCCTGTCACAGATGCATCAGCTGCGCGGACGCGTCGGCCGCGGCGCGGCGAAGAGCTACTGCGTGCTGATGACGGGCGAGAAGGTGACCGAGCAGGCCGAGGCGCGGCTGAATGCGATGGTCGCCACGCAGAATGGATTCGAGCTCGCGGAGCTCGATCTTGCGCAGCGCGGGCCGGGCGAGTTCTTCGGCACGCGGCAGACGGGGTTGCCGGAGTTCCGCGTGGCCAACCTGCTGCGCGACCGCGCCGTGCTGGAGCTGGCGAAGGCAGAGGCGGAGCGATTTGCGGCGAAGCCCGATCCTGCGATGTCGCGCGACGAGATTGCGGCGGTGTGGGAACGCCTGAAGCAGCAGTGGCAGCGGCGGTATGGGCTGATGGAGGCCTAGCGCTTATAATCCCCGCTCTTACCGCCGGACTTTGACACCAGCCCGACCTCACGGATGCAGATGCCTTTGTCCAGCGCCTTCGTCATGTCATAGATGGTGAGCGCGGCGATGGAGGCGGCGACCATCGCTTCCATCTCTACGCCGGTCTGCGCGGTGGTGGCAGCAGTGGCGCGGATCTGAACGCCGCCTGACGTGATCTGCGCGTCGACATCGACGAAGCTGAGCGGCAGTGGATGGCACATGGGGATCAGCGACGCCGTCTGCTTGGCGGCCTGGATGCCGGCGAAGCGCGCGACCTCCAGCGGATTGCCCTTGGGGTTTTGGGGTAAAGCGGCGAGCACCGCATCGCTCAGCTCGACGAATGCTTCCGCGACGGCCTCGCGGCGCTTGGCGTCCTTCGCGCTCACATCGACCATGTGCGCGCGGCCCGAGTCGTCGTAGTGGGAGAGCTTGCTCATGTCCCAACTAGCCTACCGCAGCAGCACCGTAATGACATCGCCGGCGTGAAGATCGCAGCCGTCGGGCAGGACGGCATAGCAGTTGGCGCGGGCGTTAGCCGCGAGATCGCCAGAGCCTTGCCAGGGGACGAGACGGACTGTGGGCCGGTTGAGATCATGCGTGAGATGCGCGGGAAGAAGGCGGGTCAGGCCGGACCGGGCACGGACATCCTCCGTAAGTGTGGCCTGGGCGAAGTTCGGGTTGAGGCAAACGGCGCTGATGCCAGAGAGCGCACGCAGCAGCGGCGCGACAAAGCAGTGGAACGTGACCTCGGTCGAGACAGGGTTGCCGGGAAGACCGAAGAAATAAAGCCAGCCGCCGTCACGGGGCATTCTTCCGAAGACCACGGGCTTGCCCGGCTGCATCTTCACACCGGTGAAGAAGAACTCCGCGCCGAACTCGGCGAGGACTTCTTCGACAAGATCATACTTGCCGGCGGAGACGCCGCCAGAGAGCAGCAGCAGGTCGGCACTTCGGGCCTCGTCGATGTGGGCGCGCAGGTCGTCGCGCGTGTCGCGGGCGATAGCAAGGCGCTGCGGCTCGCCGCCGGTTGCGGCGACCAGCGATGCCAGTGCGTAACTGTTTGAGTTGCGAATTTGATGCGGCGCTGGCGTCTCGTCGATCTCGACCAGCTCATCGCCGGTGGCGAGAATGGCAACGCGCGGGCGTCGATAGACAGCGATCTCGCCGCGCCCACAGGCTGCAGCCAGTGCGATCTCCGCCGCGCCGATCATATTGCCGGGGATTAGTAGCGCGTCTCCAGTGTGCGCCTCGCTGCCGCGCGGGACGATGTTTTCTCCGGCGCGCAGAGTTCGCCCCGCCGCCACCCACACCAATTCCCCGCCCTGCTCGGCATGCTCGATCATGGCGACGGCATTAGCGCCGGTGGGGACAGGCGCGCCAGTCATGATCTCAACTGCCTCGCCGCTCGCGATCGCGTCGCGCGTCCACACCTCGCCGGCGCGGACCTGGCCGATAACGTGCAGCTTCGTTCCGCATGACCACTCTTCCGCACGCACGGCGAAACCGTCGCGCGTCGCGCGGTCGAAGGGCGGCTGCTCACGATCGGCGGCGAGCGCTTCAGCGAGGACGCGTCCCAGCGATGCCAGCAAGGCTACGCGCTCAGGCTGCGGCGCGCCCACAGTTGCGGCTTCGCGCAGCACGATCGCAAGCGCACCGGAAAAATCGGCGACATCAGGCATGCTGCTCATCGCGTCACCTGTGCCAGGGCTTGCTCATGCAAGCGCTCACGCCTCAGGTCCGGCCTGCGGACCGGTGCGGATCCGGTGCGAGCGGCCACGCAGGTCGATGTGCAGGAACTCGGGCTCCGTGTACGCGGGCTTGCCCTGCAGCACGCGGATCAGCGCGCGGCCACCGCCGAAGAACAGCCCCAGCACAATCGCCGCCAGCGCGCCGAGACTGCAGAAGATAGCGATGCTCTGAAAGAGAGTGTAGGTCTTGCGTATCTCCGTGTGGAACTCGAGCGGCATGGGTTTATCGAAGCTGGCGTCAACGCGCAGATGTACGTTCTCGACGATCTTATGCGCGGCGCCAGCCGGCCATGCGCCGGTGGCGATGACGACCAACGGCCCCTCGCGCCGCACTGTTGCGGATGGCAGCGCGGACTGGGCCGCGCGCGTGCGTTCGCCGGCGATCTGCGGCGTAGGATAAAGCGCCAGCGTGAGCGTTCCGCCGTTGCGGTACTTCGCAGTGACCGCCTCGCCGCTCTTGTCAAAATCGAGAGAGTCCGCGGGCAGCACGCCGTTCATCGCGGCGTAGCCTGCGGGGCCCAGCGCATATTTCACGGAGCCTGGATCGAGATTTTTCTCGGGGAGCAGGGTGGGCAGCAAAGGCGAAATCCCTGTGGTCCCGAGCGCCTTGGGCAGATGCTCGGCCAGGTCCTTGACCACGGATGCAGTCTCATCGCGCCCGAGTTTTGAGCGAGTGATCGCGACTACATTGATGCCGCTGCGCAGCAGTTCCTGATCGGAGCTGACAACGGATTCGTCCCCCAGTTTGTCCGCGCGCATGCCGTCGCGACGCAGATAGTCATACGCGGAGATGGCGCCGCTGGCATCGTGAAAGCTGAAGACGCTGATGGTGGCGCGCGGCTGGTTTGAGGGCAACTGGTCGTAATCGGACTTCGCAAAACGCTTCATACCATCTTCAGCGAGTACGGCCCTAGCATTGGCAGGCAAGCCCTCCGCGGAAAGGTCTGCGGTATCGAGTGTGCCCAGCCCATCCCCTGCATCACCCTCCGCGGCACGAGTGAGTTTGCCGAGTGTGGCCGGGAGCAGCGGCGTCGGCGGCTCCGTGAGAACGGTCCGCTGTGCCAGCGCAGGCCCGCTCGTCCAGACAGAGACGGCGCATAGCGCGAATGCGCGCAAGATGAAGAAAAGTGCGCTCTTGTTGATTTGACCCGGCAACCGCATACCAACGTCAGACTACACCAGCCCGGACGTGGTTAGCCGCAGGCTAATTGCCCACGCTGGCGCGCTCCGTGGGGGCAGGGCGCGCGCCGCTCAGGCCAGACTCATACCGCGCGATGCCGCGATATAAGCTCTCGGCGACGCGCTCGCGGTAGTCGGGATCGCGAAGCTGGCTGGCGTCCTTCGGGTTGGTGACGAACGAAATCTCCGCCAGGATGGACGGCATGTTCGCGCCGATCAGCACCACAAACGGCGCCTTCTTCACGCCACGATCCTTCAGGCCGGCATTGCCGCGCGTCAGGCCGGAGTAAAGCGAGCCTTCCACGTCCGAGGCAAATTCACGGCTCTCGCTGATCTTGTCCTTGAGCGTGATCTTCTTCACCAGGTCGCTCAACTGGTGGATGGACTGGTCGCTGACGGCATTCTCCCGCGCAGCCACGTCAAGCGCCGTGGGGTCGCTGGTGAAGTTGAGGTAGTAAACCTCCACACCGCGCGCGCTCTCGTCCGGCGAAGAGTTGGCGTGGACGGAGATGAACAGATCGGCCTGCGCCTTATTCGCGATCGCGGTGCGTGTCTCAAGCGGAATAAAGGTGTCGTCGGAGCGTGTGTAGATAATCTCCGCGCCGAGGCGGTCATGCAGCAACGTGCCCAGGCGCAGAGCGACGTCCAGCACGACATCCTTCTCCTGGATGCCGTCGGCTCCGATAGTGCCGGAGTCGTGGCCACCGTGGCCCGCGTCGATGACAATGCGTCCGATCTTCAGGCCAAGCGCGCGCACCAGCGAGGTCTCACCGTCCGCCATGGGAGCGGCCGCACGCGCTGGAATCGCCCCGGTGATTGTTGCTGTGGAGTTTCCACGGCGGCGGGTGCGGCGCGATGCCGTCGCAACCGGCGCATTGGAGGGCGCGGTCGATGGAATGTTTGCGGCGGGTGCAGGCGTCGCAGCGGGGACCGCGGTATCCGGCAGCGCTGTCCTTGCGGTCGAATCGGTATCGCCGGCAACCTCACCGTCGGTCACCACCGCGGAGATGGGCTTGGAAGTAGGCTTGCGCGTCGCCTCCACGCGGCCCGGCATTCCGCTGAGGCCGGCAAGCTCGTTGGCCGAATCGGGGTTCTTCGTCGCGACAGCATTGGAGACCGGCCGTGCCAGCGTGGTCTTGACTACTGGCGCTGTATGCGGCGGTGGGACGTTATTTGCCGACACCGCAACTGCTGCCGCCCCTGTTCCCTGTTCCCTGTTGCCTGTTCCCTTCGCACTCCCCTGCTGACTCGCGGAATCGCTTGTCTGTCTGCCGCCGTGAATGTCGATGATGAGCCGGTAAGGGTTGGGCAGCAGGAACGCCGAGTAATCCGATACATCGCTGACATCAAGCACCACGCGAGTCGTGTCATCGGAGTACTGCGCCGCGCGCACGCGCTTCAGGAAGCCGTCATCCGTGACGTCGAAGCTTTTGCCGGCGAGTCCCGGCGCAAGGCGCGCACCATGCAGGTCGAAGTAGATGCGGTCCGGATGCGGAACGCGTGCGGCTTCGTAGGTAACGTTGTCGCCGAGGTCGATGGCGACGCGCGTGTAGGTCGACGTAGACCAGTGGCGCACGCCTGTGACCAGCGCGCGGCCATTCATGCGCTGGGCATGATGGACGAGGTTTGACGCAGAGCCGTCTGCGGGCCGCGTCTGCGCGTCCACATCCTGAAGCTCTGCCCCGGAGACAGCGCTCACAGGCTGCGGCGCTGGAGTGGTCGAGGCGATCTCCTGCTTTGCCGGCTCGCTGACTCGCGGACCCGCTGCTCTCTCGACTGCCCTGCCCGCCGTTCCCTGCGTCCTGTTCCCCGTTCCCTTAGCTGCCAGTTCGTGATCGAGCGAGGCAACGCCCGCGCGGGCCTCGTCGGCCTGTTCGCTCTTCGGGTAATCCTTCAGCAACTGTTTGTACAGGGCGCGCGCCGCAGCGGGGTCCTCCAGATCGTTCTGCTGGATCTCGCCCTCGGTCAGCAGCGCCTGCATACGCAGCGAGCTGCCCGGATACTGCTTGCGCAAAAACTCATACTGGCCGATCGCTGCCTGCAGACTCTTCGCATCATGGAAGATGCGGCCCTGCTCCGCCAGCAGTTCGGCCACCGCGTTGATCGCGGCAGGCGCATGCAGATCCCCGGGGCGGGAGTGATAGATGGCGCGATAGGCATCCGCGGCGCGAGCATACGCAGCGCGTGTGCGGCCGCCCTCCGGCGTGGCCTCCAGCGCATCGCGGCCCTGCTCAGCCTGTTCCCACGGGGTCGGAGCAATGTGATGCTGTGCGGCGTGGCGTGAGCCGGCGCGTGGAGAATCGACCACATCACTCAAGCCAAACGCATGCGCAGCGAACGCAGAGAGCGCGACGGCCACCAAAGGCGCAGCGCGCCGTACACGGGTTGGCCGCGTGAGACACCTGTGCGTCACTGGATTGTCCAGAGTCATTTGCACCCACAGTTTAAGATGCGCGTTGTGTGTCTCGGGGAGGAAAAGCGCGGCGGTACTCGCGGCGACAATGCCTGCTAAGTCACTGAAAGTTCGAGGCGGGTTTTCTTTTCGAGGTTGGTTTTCGTTTAGGAGATCGCTGCCGAAACAATCTCCGCCGCTTTTGCCAGCGCGCCGTCCAGCGCGCCCGCATCGCTGCCGCCCGCCTCGGCGAGGTCCGGCCTGCCGCCGCCCTTGCCGCCGACCAGTGCGGCGAGTTGCCCGACGATCTTTCCCGCTTGCACTTTGCCGGTCAGATCTTTGGTAACGCCAACGATGAGCGAAACCTTGCCGTCGCTGGCCGCGCCAAGCACCACAACTCCACTCCCAAGCTTCCCGCGCATCTGGTCGACCAGGTCGCGCATGGGGCCGCGCTCCAGGCCATCCACGCGCTGGACCAGAAGCTGGATGCCCTTGACCTCGACCGTCTTCGCGTCGCCCGCCGCGGCGCTCGCGGACTTCATGCGCATCGCATCCAGCTCGCGGCGCAGCTTCTTCATCTCCTCTTCCTGCGCGGCGATCTTTGCGCGCAGCGCATCGGCTGCGTTGGTCTCAGCGTTTGCTCCGACAATCTGGCCGACGGCGCGCGCGACATCGTAGTCGCGGCGGAACTCGCCCAGCGCGCCCAGGCCGCTGACGGCTTCGACTCTGCGGACTCCAGATGAAACGCTGCCTTCGCCGACCAGCTTGATGAGGCCGATCTCGCCGGTAGCGGCGGTATGCGTGCCGCCGCAGAGCTCGGTGGAAAAATCTCCGATCTTCACCACACGCACCACGTCGCCATACTTCTCGCCGAAGAGCGCCATGGCGTGGAACTCGTTCACAGCCACGTCGATGGGCACGTCGACCAGCGTTTCCACTTTCGTGTCCGCGAGCACCTGGCGGTTGACGATGTCCTCAATCTCGCGCAGCTCTTCCTCCGCCACGCCGGCGAAGTGCGAGAAGTCAAAGCGCAGGCGGCTGCGGTCGACCAGCGAGCCGGCCTGCTTCACGTGACGGCCGAGGACCTCACGCAACGCGGCGTGCAGTAGGTGCGTCCCGGTGTGGTTGCGCGTGGTAGCGGCGCGAACGTCGCCATCGACAACGGTGTCTATCGTGTCGCCAACCAGTAACGGTTGGCGTGCGATGACCCGATGCGCCCATACGCCCTGCACCGGCTTGGACGCGCCCGAGACATCGGCAACGACGGCGTTATGGTCGGCGGAGTAGAGCCAGCCCACATCGCCCACCTGGCCGCCGGAATCGGCATAGAAGCTGGTCGCGTCCAGCACGGCCTCGCCCGCCTCGCCGGGCTTCAGCTCCGCAACCCCGACGCCGTCCTTCACCAGCGCCAGCACCTTGGCCCCATCCACGCGCAGTGCGCCGTAACCCTCGAAGTCAGTCTTGGCCAACTCGCGATACACCGGCGCTGCGCTCTTCTGCGATCCGCCCTTCCACGATGCGCGCGCGCGTGCCTGCTCCTCCTGCCGGGCAGCTTCGAAACCTTCCATATCAAAGGCGAGGTCTGCGTCTCGCACGGCATCTTCGATGAAATCGATTGGAAGTCCATAAGTTTCGTAGAGGCTAAACGCCCGCCGACCGTCGAAAGTTCTCCTTTGTTCGGTCGCTGCAAGCCGCTCGTCGGAGATCAATCCTCCCCGCTCGCCAACTGCGCTGACAAGATCATTCTCGTAATCGAGGCGCGCAACCCGGATGTCCCCGCGAAGCTTAGTCTGTGCGACCACCTGTTCCGCCCCGATGATAATCGACTCCGAAAGCTCGTGGATATCGCGGTCCAACACACCAATCGCGACACTAAGTACTCTGGCAAACTGCTCCTCTTCCGCCAGCACCACCTTCGCAACCCGCTCCGCCGATTCCTTCAGCTCGGGATACGCGTCGCTCATCTCGTCGCGCACCGCGTAGACCATCTCATGCAGGAACGGCTTCTCCTGCCCGAGCAATCGCCCATGCCGGATGCCTCGCCGCATGATCTTGCGCAGCACGTAACCCCGCCCCTCGTTCGACGGCACGACACCGTCCGAGATCAGAAACGTCGCGCACCGCGCGTGGTCCGCGATGATCCTTAAACTTGCACCGGCCTTATCCGTTTCATCCGTGTGATCCGTGGTTGCTGTTAGTTCCTTCGCTCGTGCAATCAGCGGTGTGAAGAGGTCCGTGTCGAAGTTCGAGTGCACGCCCTGCAGCACGCACGCAATCCGCTCCAGCCCCATGCCCGTATCGATCGAGGGCTTGGGCAGCGGCGTCAGCGTGGCCTTGCCGCTTGCGTCCACCGCGCGGTCGAACTGCATAAAGACCAGGTTCCAGATCTCGACGTAGCGCGCCTCATCGTGCGGAAAGGGCTTGTCTATCGCTGGGTCATCCCCTGCTGCCTGTCCAAAATCAAAATAGATCTCGCTGCACGGCCCGCACGGCCCGGTCTCGCCCATCTGCCAGAAATTGTCCTTCGCGCCCAGGCCGAAGATGCGCTCCCTGGGCACGCCAACCTCGATCCAGTAGCGCTCCGCCTCGTCGTCTCTTGGAACCTGCGCATCGCCCTCCGTCTCACCTGCGAAGATCGTCACGTACAGCTTCGCCGGGTCGATGCCCCAGACCTTGGTCAGCAGCTCCCACGCATAGGCGATGGCGTCCTGCTTGAAGTAATCGCCGAAGGAAAAATTCCCCAGCATCTCAAAGAACGTATGGTGCCTGCGCGTGAAGCCGACGTTCTCAAGGTCATTGTGCTTGCCGCCGGCGCGCACGCACTTCTGGCTGCTTGCCGCGCGCGAGTAGTCGCGCCGCTCCGCGCCCAGAAAAACGTCCTTAAACTGGTTCATCCCGGCATTCGTAAACAGCAGCGTTGGATCATTGACCGGCACCAGCGACGACGAGTGCACGCGGCGGTGTCCCGCGCCCGCGACCGTCGTCTTGCCCTCAAAAAAGCGAAGAAAATCCTCGCGAATCGCGCTGCCCGAGCGCGCATTTTCACTGCTTGCCATAGGGCTTAAAGTCTAACAGCGGCGGGGCGGCCAGACGGACGCTCCCCGGCAGCAAAGATCCCATTTATCCCGCGCCCCACACCGCGCCCTCCAGCAGCGTCACCGGATCGCTCGCTTTGCGCAGCGCGAGAAAGCTGCCGCGCTGTTCCGCCATCGCCATCACGCTGACCAGCGCATCAAAGGCGTCCTCACTCGTGCGCGCCTTCGCCAGCACGCCGCGCGACAGCGCACGATACGCCGCGCCCTCTTTCCGTCTCTGCGCCAGGTAGGCGGCTCTCGCCTTGGCGCTGCCCTTGTTCACCTCACCCGTCAGCAGCCGCGGATAGATCTCGACAAGCAGCGGCCTTGGCTCGCGCCCTCGCAACTCCGGCTCCTCAAACGGCCACACGCGAAACCCAGCCGCATGCAGCCGTTGCAGCTGCGGGATGCCGCGCAGCGTTCCTGTCCCCACCGCGCCCGCGCCGCCGATCTGGAACGGCGACTTTGGCGCAATGCCCTTCACCCGCGCCGCCAGCGCCGGATCAAGAATTGCCGCCCGCACCTTGCACGCCTCATCGGCCCGCCGCAACATGCGCAGCGCACCGGCATCTCCGCAGAACTCCCGCGGCTTCTTGCCTGTGCGCAGCGGGCCGGTGCGACCCCAGAAGCGCGCCTCGTCGCATTCGCGCGCCAGCCAGCGCTCGCTGTGCGCCGCCGCAATCTCCCAGAACTCCATCGCAGTCGCGGCGCCGTGCTCCTGCACAAACCACGCGGGATAGCTGAAGCAGAAGTCCACGCCGGCCACCATGCGCGGCGTCTCACGCGCCATCACACCCAGCGCGTCGACCAGCTCCGCGCGCGTGCGCTCGCCCTCCAGCGCAACCGTTCCGCCAAATACATCGCCGCCGCCAGCCGTCCAGATGCCGGCCCAGATCTTCCGCCGCTGCCCCGCCGCGCTCGCATCCCCCGACCAGTCAACGGCAACGATGCGTTGGATCCCAGCACTGGATTTTTCAAGCATCGGTGTCATCGGTGCAAATCGGTGTTAAGCCCTTGGTTTGGGTCACTGCTCTTCCGCCTCAACCTCCTCCGCCTCCACGCCCCACTCACGCAGCAGCTTCCACACCGTGCTGCTGGCAAAGCCTGCGCGCAGCAGACGGCCCATGGCGCGCGCCTGCTCCTTCTGCCCTTCGGGGCGCGCCATCCTTTTGCGTTCTACATACTCACGCACCAGTTTCAGCTCATCGACATCCGCGTATGCTTCGCCCACCTGCTTTTGAATGATGCCGCGCGGCACTCCCTTCACCATCAGGTCCTGCTCCACGCGGCGGCGGCCCAGCTTCTGGTCCTCCTTGCGGACGCGGGTGTAGTTGGCGGCAAAGCGCACATCACTCAGATACTTCATCTCTTTCAGCCGGCTGACCACCGCATCCGTGGCGCGTCCGCCGGCCTCGCCTTGTTCCACGCGCGCAGTCATCAGGCGCCGCAGCTCGCGCTCGGTTCGCATACGGCGGCCCAGAGCGGCGACGGCGTAGTCAAACAGCGCCGCCTCGCCTAACGGTTTGCGCTGCAAGCTCTTGCGCATCATATGTAAATACTCGACCTATCTTTCGTAACCTTCGTGTGTCCTCATCAAATGAGGTCGCAGTTCCATTATGGGCCGCTGCTAGAATACGAGAACTCGAACGCTGAACGCGCGCGGAGACCGCTGAGTATCACTGCTCTTCCTTGCGTATCGGGCCACGCTACACGCATTCAGGAGCATCCTCATGCCGTACCTCCGCCTCTCTCTCCCGATCGTTCTCGCGCTTGCCTTCGCCGGCACACTGTTCGGAACGGCGACCCCGGCCCACGCCGACACCTACAGCATCGTCGCTCTTACCAACGACAACAAGTGGTTCTACGGCATGGACGACGCCGGCAACGTCGTCTTCGACGCCTCTGGTCTGTGCAGCCAGACCTGCTACGACACGTTCCTCAACGGCGTCAACACCGGCGGGACATTCACTGCGCCCACCTTTGCGTGGGACTATATCGCAGCTCGCTGCAACTACCCGCCATGCTCCGTGACAAAAAATGGCACAACGGCTACGGTCTCACTGGAATCCGACGGCTTCGCTCAGGATCTCGACGTAATCGCCGGCGCTAGCCCCGCGCAGCTTCTCTTCAGGCCCCTGGGCATCACCAATCTGCTGGTCCTCAACGGTACTGGCGACATCGTCTTCGACGATGGGGTCCGAGATGAATGGTACGAGGCCATCGACGTCACCCCCGAGCCCTCCAGCCTGCTGCTGCTGGTCACCGGGGCCTTCGCCCTCGCCGCCTTCGCTTTCGCCCGCCGCCGCAATTCAATCATCTAGCCACCCGTTTCGGGTGCCCCATTCATGCGCGGCCTCATCGCGCATGGGTGGGATGAACAATCTCCACTCGCCGTCATCCCGAGCGTAGCGCACAAGCGCGAAGTCGAGGGACCACCGCATTTGTCTTTGCTCCTACCTGTTCCCTGATCCCTGATCCCTGTTCTCTGCACCTTTCGTCCAGCGGTCGCACCAGTCGCTCACCACCGCATTCCACAGGTCGGAGTCGCGCGGCTTCAGCACCCAGTGGCTCTCGTCC
>Ga0208849_1001704_pt1 | contig 14079 bp, 13 predicted proteins | sample NGESurdeep072012_10_FD_184470 | JGI IMG/M metagenome (GOLD analysis project Ga0208849, IMG submission 184470) | Arctic peat soil microbial communities from Barrow, Alaska - NGEE Surface sample 53-3 deep-072012 (SPAdes) | ecosystem: Environmental > Terrestrial > Soil > Wetlands > Peat ...
CCCCGCGTTCGCCGATCTCGGGCCGGACGCGTTGGATCCGTCGCTCACGCTCGAAGTTTTTCTCGCGAGGCTGAAGCGGCATCGCGGCGAGATCAAGAACGTCCTGCGCAATCAGGTATTCGTATCCGGCATCGGCAACGCGTACTCCGATGAGATACTCTTCGCCGCGCGAATCCGTCCGCTGCGGCGCGTGACCACGCTTTCCGAAGCCGAGCGGCGCGCGCTCTACGATGCGATGCGCAGCGTGCTCTCTGATGCGGTGGCGACAGTCAAACGGCAATACGCCGAAAAGAAGCATCCTTTACACAAACAGGACCGCTCGTTCATGAAGATCCACAGCCGGAACAAGGCGGTTTGTCCGCGCTGCGGCCATCGCGTGTCGTCGGTGCACGCCGGCGGCGACGGCACGTACTATTGCCGCGGTTGCCAGGCGTAGCCGCCTGTGTACGAGGGCAACCGTACTAGGGCAAGCATCGCTTGCCCATTTGGGTGAGCGATGCTCACCCTAGTACGAGCTGCTCACCCTAGTACGAGTTGCTCACCCTAGTACGAGCTGCTCGCCCTAGTGCGAGTTGCGCGCCTTCCGAGGGGGGAGTTATCCACATCGCCATTTGTCGAACGTTCGCAGCTCAACGTGCGACAGGCGGCTAAATGTGCCCGGCCGCCGGTACGATACAATGAACTACAGCGGGTCTACACCCGTTAATCACATTTGAGCGCGTAAGGGGGGTCACCGGGTGGCAGCAGCATCGCCGGCCAAAGCGGCATTGGCCTTCATCAAAAAGCACGGCGCGAAGATCGTCGACCTCAAGTTCATCGACATGCCTGGGATGTGGCAGCACACCTCCCTGCCGACATCGGAAATCGACGAGAAAGCGTTCATCCACGGCATCGGCTTTGATGGATCGAGCATACGCGGTTTTCAAGAGATCCAAGAGAGCGACATGATCATGCTGCCCGATCCGTCGACGGCTCGGGTCGATACGTTTTGTTCAGTTCCTACCGTTTCATTCATCTGCGACCTATTCGATCCGCGCTTGCAGACCGCGTACTCCCGCGATCCGCGCGGCATCGCTAAAAAGGCCGCCGCATTCCTCAAGAAATCGAACGTGGCCGATGTGGCATACTTCGGACCCGAACTCGAGTTCTTCATCTTCGATCACTTGAGCTTCGACATCCAACCGAACATGTCGGGTTACGCGATCGATTCCGAAGAAGCGCATTGGAACGCGGGCGCCGTGGAGACGCCGAATCTCGGTTACAGTCTGCGACCTAAAGAAGGATACTATCCGGTCTCGCCTTCGGACAAGCACATGGACCTCCGCTCCGAGATGGTGCTCGCGCTCCAAGAATGGGGCGTGCCCGTCGAGATGCATCACCACGAAGTCGCGTCGGCGGGCCAGACCGAGATCGACATCCGCTATAACGACCTCGTGACGCAAGCGGACAACGTGATGATCTATAAGTACGTGACGCGCAACGTCGCTCGCAAGTACGGCAAGACGGTCACCTTCATGCCCAAACCGCTATTCGGCGACAACGGCTCGGGGATGCACGTTCACATGAGCTTGTGGAAGGCCGGCAAGAACCTCTTCTACCATGAGAAGGGATACGCCGAGCTGTCGCAGGTCGCGCTGTACTTCATCGGCGGATTGCTCTTGCATATCGATTCCCTCCTCGCGTTTTGCGCCCCGACCACGAATTCGTATAAGCGGCTCGTGCCGCATTACGAAGCGCCGGTGAACGTCGCGTTCTCCAAAGGCAATCGCTCGGCTGCCATCCGTGTTCCCGTCTTCTACACGGGTCCGAAATTCCAACGCACAAAGCGCATCGAGTTCCGGCCACCGGACTGCACCGCGAATCCGTATATCGCTTTTTCGGCGCTATTGATGGCCGGGCTCGACGGAATCAAACGCAAGATCGATCCCACCAAGGCCGGGTTCGGTCCGATCGACAAGAACATATATGAATTGTCGGCGCGTGAAGCCAAGAGCATAAAATCGGTGCCGGGCAGCCTGGACGAGTCGTTGAACGCGCTCGAAAAAGATCACGCCTTTCTGCTCGAGGGCGGCGTGTTCCCCAAAGAGATCGTCGACAACTGGGTCGACTACAAACGCGTCCGCGAGATCCAAGAGGTCAAGGTGCGGCCGCATCCCTACGAATTTTATCTCTACCACGACCTGTGATCGGATCGGGGAATGCGCCTACCTCTCTATCATCTTGGCGCATTTTCGGCGAAGGCATTCGGCGGCAATCCAGCCGCCGTCTGCCCGCTGCCGTCGTGGATCGACGACGGCTTGATGCAGTCCATCGCTGCGGAGAACAATCTGGCCGAAACGGCGTTCTTCGCGCCGGCGCCCGACGGCTACCATATACGTTGGTTCACGCCGACGGCTGAGGTCGACCTGTGCGGTCACGCCAGCCTAGCGTCGGCGCACGTCATCTTTGAACATCTCAAACGCGATGCGCAGTCAGTCACGTTCGACTCGAGGAGCGGACCATTGCGCGTCGACCGTCGCGACGACTCGCTTGTGCTCGACTTCCCCTCGCTCGCGCCTGCGCCGCGTGCCGCGCTGCCGGCGCTGGCTGCAGCCCTCGGCGCCACACCGCTCGAGACGCTCCAAGCAAAGTCGTTGCTCGCAGTATTCGCCTCCGAGCACGACGTTCGCGCGCTGAGCCCCGATTTCGAAGCGATGCTGAAACTCAAAGCGTTCGGCGTCATCGCCACGGCGCCGGGAACCGATGTCGATTTCGTCTCCCGCTTCTTCGCACCTAAGGTCGGCGTCAATGAAGATCCGGCGACCGGTTCCGCACACTGCACGTTGACCCCGTACTGGGCCGCGAGGCTTGGCAAGAACCCGCTGCACGCGCGTCAAGTTTCCGAGCGCGGCGGCGAATTGTGGTGCGAACTCGCAGGCGACCGGGTGCGGATCGCGGGGCACGTCACGCCGTATCTCGCAGGCGCCATCGACGTATGACGGCGCCCGTCATCAGGCGGGCGATTCCAGCCGACGGCCCCATCGTTCGTGGTTTCGTTTTCCAGGCGTTGCTCGAGTTCGGCCTCGAAGTAGATCGCGACGGCCACGACCTCGATGTGATGAGCTTTGGCGAATCGAAAGAAGGCGTGCTCGAGTTCGTCGCAGAGCTCGACGGCCGCCCGGTCGGGTCGGTGATCGTCACGCCGCGCGATGACGGATCGGCGAATCTTTCGAAATACTATGTCGATTCTGCATGCCGCGGCCGCGGCATCGGCCGTCCGCTTCTCGAGTTCGCTGTGAACGCGGCGCGCGCGGCGGGTCTGCGGAGGCTGGAACTCGACACACGCCCTGTCTTTCACGCTGCCATCCATCTATACGAAGCGATGGGATGGACGTCGACGCCGCCGCCTGCGACGGCCGGGCGGTGCGAGCTGTATTACACGCTGGATCTGTAGGACGGCGAGCATCGCTTGCCCCGTTTTTCGAGTGAGCGTTGCTCACCCTCCTACATGAAATGATGGGCAAGCGATGCTTGCCCTAGTACGGTTGCCCTCTTACAACAGGCACATGTGTGTCCAACACAAAACATAGTCCATATATGGACAAGCCTCCCAAGTTGTGGCGCTTGCTGGTCATGCTCGCGGCCGTCATCGTGGCCATCGTTTGGCTCAATCACCTCGCGACGACGTTGCCGGGCGCAAAGTAGACTATGCAGTCGAATATCGATCCGGGCATATTCAAAAGCTATGATATCCGCGGCGTCTATCCATCGGAACTGAGCGAGCGTGCAGCCGAACTGATCGGCAGGGCCTTCGTGGAATTCCTAGGATGCATGTCCGTTGCGGTGGGGCGCGATATGCGCGCCTCATCGGAGTCCCTTTTCGAGGCGTTCGCGCGCGGCGTCACAGCCGCAGGCGCCGATCTCGTCGACCTCGGTCTGACTTCGACGGACGAGCTCTACTTCGCGGTCGGCAAGTATGGTTATCCGGCCGGCGCGATGATCACCGCATCGCACAATCCTAAGGAATACAACGGCTTCAAGCTCTGCCGCGAAAACGCTATCGCGTTGTCTGCGCAGACGGGTGTCTTCGCCGTTCGAAATCTCGTGACAGCAGGCAGATTCACGGATGCCGCTCGGGCGGGCCGCGTTTCGTCGCGAGATGTCCTGACCGATTTCACCGAACACTGTTTGTCGTTCATCGACCGCGATGCGATCAAACCGCTCAAGATCGTCATCGATTGCGGCAATGGGATGGGCGGCCTCATCGTGCCGGCGATCTTCAAGCACCTCCCGGTGCAGGTGATTCCGCTTTACTTCGACCTCGACGGTACGTTTCCGAACCATCCTGCGAGTCCGATCGAACCGGAAAACATGAAGGATCTCCAGCACGCTGTGCGCGAGCACGGCGCCGACCTTGGCGCGGCGTTCGACGGCGATGCGGATCGCGTCTTCATCACGGACGAACAGGGCGAGCTCGTCGGCGGCGACATGGTCACCGCACTCGTCGCCGAGATGCTCCTGCGAAAACACAGCGGGTCGGCCATCCTTTACAATCTCATCTGTTCGCGCAGCGTGCCCGAGATCATCAACGCGCGAGGCGGCCGGCCCATCCGTACGCGGGTCGGCCATTCGATCATCAAAGCGGTCATGCGCGAAAAAGATGCGATCTTCGGAGGCGAGCATTCGGGCCATTTCTATTTCCGCGATCACTTCTTCGCAGACTCAGGCCTCATCGCGCTGCTGGTCGTGCTCGAGTTGCGCTCGCAAGAGGGCAAGACGGTCAGCGAACTCCTTCGCCCCATCGACACGCGGGTTCGCTCAGGCGAGATCAACAGCCGCGTCGGCGATATCCCCGCCAAGCTCGCGCAGCTCGAAGCCCACTACAACGACGCCGATGAAATAGACCATCTCGACGGCGTGACGATCCAATACGGCGATTGGTGGTGCAACGTGCGGCCGTCCAACACGGAACCGCTTCTACGCCTCAACGTCGAAGCCGACACTCCCGAATTGCTTGCGCGCAAGACCGCCGAGCTGCTCGCGCTCATCAAGGCCTAAACTCATGAAATCCGGCACCATCGGTCCAGCGCTCATCGCAAGCGGCGACGGAACGGCGCGCCAAGGCTGCATCCGAGTGGAGAATGGGCGGATCGCCGCAATCGAAGACGGACCACAACTTCTCGACATCGAGCTTCCGTTCGGAAGCACCGTGACGCCGGGTCTCATCGATCTTCACGTCAACGGAGTAGGCCGCTCTTGGTTCAACCGGGATCCGCTCGACGCACTCGAAGCGCTGTGCGCCGATGCCCCCACACACGGCGTCACGGCGTTCTTGCCGTCGATCATGACCAGCCCGTGGGATCAGATGCTGCACGCCGCCAGACAGATCTCGCGGCGTTCTTGTCTGCCGAATTCTGGAGCACGGCCGCTCGGTCTGCACTTCGAAGGACCGTTCCTCAGCACGGAGTACCGGCGCGTTCATCCGGAGGAGTTTTTACTCGAGCCGTCGCCCGCTCGCGTCGAAGCGATCCTCGAGACGTGGACCACCGGCCGGTGCCGGGTCACCATGGCGCCGGAACTGAACGGAGCAGCGCGAGCCGCAGACGAATTGCGCCGCCGCGGCGTCGTGCTTGCGGCCGGCCACACCGCTGCCACCTATGCGATCGGCAACGCCGCCATCGAACATGGCTATTCGATTCTCACGCACTCCTTCAACGCGATGCCGCCCATACATCACCGCACGTCGTCCATCCTGACGGCGTACATGCTCGATCCGACCGCATTTTGCGAAGTCATCGCCGACGGCGTCCACGTCTCGCCCGAACACTTGGCGTTGCTCTACCGCCTCAAGGGCATCAACCTGATCATCACCACCGACGCGATGCCGCTCACGGACGCCGTATCCGCAGTCGGGGGCGTCGCGCGCACTCGTGAAGGCGTGATAGCCGGCAGCCTGCTGACGCCGGACAAAGGCGTGCGCAATCTCATGGCAGCGACCGGTCTGCCGCTTCAGGAGGCGGTCGTCTGCGCCACGTGGGCGCCTGCCAGAGCGATGGGACTCGATGACGAGATCGGCATGCTTCGCGAGGGGCTGCGCGCAGACCTGACGGTGTGGGACCGCCGCAACCACGTGTCGCACACGTTTGTAGGGGGCGAATTGGTCTACGTCAACGGTTAGGTTCACTGCGTGCGGATCGAGGCTCCGCGAAGATCTCCCCCGCCACGGTCCCGGCGCGGTTCTTCACCTGCTTGCGACGGTATGCCGATAGGGCGCCGGCTTGAGCGGCGGTGAGCATGTCTAATTCCGCGAACTGCTCGACGACGAACGGCGGAACCGCGCGCGCATTGCCGTCGACGATCTTCACGCACAGCCCTAATCCCCGGCGCAAAGCCGCGCTCGCATGGTATCCTTCAGCACCGCCCTTGCCCATGATCTCACCCGGCGCAGAGCGCATCAGATCGGTATCGAATTCGCCGGTGCCGGCGACCATCTCCGGATAGGCCATCATCGCGTCGCGAACGCGCACGAGTGCGTCGCGCCACTTCGTCGCGAATCGCTCCGGAGCGGCGAATTTCGCGAAGTACCGCGCCGCCACCGAAATCGGCGTCGCGATGACCGGAATGCCGCACCCGTCCACGCCGACGGCGAACGATGCCCGCGACACGCCGAGCATCTCGGCACAACCGTCGAGAATTGCGGACTCTGCCGGGTGCGTGACCTCGAGATAACCTGCCGCGCCCGCACCCAGATGCACCGCGAGTGCGAGAATTCCGGCGTGTTTGCCGGAACAGTTGTTGTGGATGCGGCCGGGCTCTATGCCGGCCGCTGCTAGATCCAGCGCGGCTTGCACGTTGTACGGCGCGTGGGCTCCGCACCTCAAATCATCTTCGGTCAAGCCGGCTTTCGCGAGCATGCTTCGCGCGGCCGCGACGTGAAATGGCTCACCGCTATGCGATCCGGCGGCGAGCGCTATCTCCGCCTCGGTGAACCCGAAGCGATCTGCGGCGCCACTTCCGACGACGACTGCGCAGATCAGGGGCTTGGCCGATGATCGCAAGAACGTCAACTGCTCGATGTCGCCGCCGGACGCCACGATCTCGCCGTCCGGGTCGGCCGCCGCGAATCGCACGGCGTGCGCGCTCTCTTCGATGCCGCCGCGCGTGACCACTACCTTGCCCGGTTGTTGCATATGACGCAGTTCGGACACACGTGCGGGGCCGACCTCCCGGCTTCCCGAAAGCCTTTAGATGCATTCCGGTTACGGAACGCGGCTACTCTCCATCGGCGAGATCATCGATCGCGCTGTCCATCTCACCATTGCAAATCTGCTGCCGCTCGCCGCGATCATCGGGCTTGTGGATGTGCCTGTTCGTGCTATCGCCGACTGGCTCGATCGAGACGATCTAAGTCATTACTTCGGCGCTGTAGGAAAAATAGTTGCGGACCCAAGGATGTTCACAAGTTATTTCACCCTCATCCAAAGTCCGCACTCACAAAGTCCTTGGAACACGCTGCTTTGGGTGCTAGCGTCGTTCCTCCCACTGTCGTTGGCTGTAGCGGCGGCTTCAATCGCATCGGAAAAAATCTTACTGGGCGAGAGACTGAAGGTCGGGGCAGCCTATAGTTCTGCGATTCGGCGGCTGGGGCCGGTCATCGGGGCAAGCATCCTGACGTTCGCCATGTTCACAGTCGCCTTTGTCGTAGTTGGGGTCGCCGCTTCGGTCCCGTGGATCGTCTGGGTGACGATCCTCGCATCTGGGGGACAAACGATTACCAGTTCGCAAACGGTCGTACTCTTCGCTCTGTTGATTCCGTCACTCGCCGCCGTCGCAGTATGGATGATCCCACTGACGAATTGCACGTTTACGGGAGCGGCACTCAACGCGGTTCGACCTTTCAGAGCCTTACGCGAGGCCTGGACCATGACGATGTCACGCGGACTTCGCGGGAGAAGTTTCGCTCTCGGAGGCGCCTTGATCGCTATTACGGTGGTTGAAGTGTTCATCAGCACGGCATTATGCGGAGTGTTGTCAGTCGTCACACACTCATCGTGGCTTTCGTTTGTCGCGCGCGATCTGATCTCGCTCCTCGCGTTAATATTCTTTACCGCCCTCGCGGTCGTCTTCTATCTCGACGCGCGCAACCGGACCGGCATAATCCAGGACCCGCTCGCGGAGCGAGAGAACAGCCAAGCACAATGATCAGCGAGCAGCCGGCGGTCAACCTTCGCACTATGAGCGTCGGCGAAATGCTCGATCGCGCGTTCACCGTCTATTTCAAGAATTGGCTCGTGCTCACCGCTGCGCTCATCGTCGTCCTCGTCCCAATGCTGGTGCTGAACTATCTCGGACAGCGCGATCTGCTTGGGTTCGATCTTTCGATGTTCACGGACGCGATGAAGAATCCAAACAAGCCGCCGCCGCCGCCGGACATCAACCAACTGATGAGCTTGTACACGACAAGCCTGCCGTACATCGGCCTGTCGCTGCTGCTCGCGATCTTCGCGTTGCCGTTCGCGAATTCGGCGATCATCGCCGGCATTTCACGATCGTATCTCGGACAACGAGTCCGGTTCGTCGACTGCTATCGCGATGCGCTCGCGCGTTGGGCGCACATATTGATCCTTGCGGTGTTGTGGATCGTGGCCTTCATCGTGGCTTACCTCGCATTTGTGTTCGTCGTCTTGATTTTCGCGGTCGCAATCGGAACCGTCGGACCGCATGCGCCGGCCGTGGTCGGAATCATCGCAGCCATTCTCGCGATCCCACTCGGCATTTGGTTCATCATCTCGGTTCTCCAGCTCTACCTCGTTTGGGCGCTCTCCTTCGCTGCAGTGACGATCGAGCACGCCGATCCGGTCAGCGCCTTCGGCTCCGGTTTTTCCCGCGTCTTCGGCGGGGGCGCGTACTGGCGATCCGCCGGCGTCGCAGCCGCCGTTGCGGGCATCGTCTTGGTCTTCGAATTGATCACGGCCGCTGTGATCGGTGCGTTGTTCTACTGGCTGAAGATGCCCATCGAGTCTGCGCCGCTCGCGTTTTCGGGATTCAGCGGACTGGTCTCGGCGATCATCACGCCGGTGAGCTTTGCGATCGTCGCGATGTACTATTACGATATCCGGATCCGCCGCGAAGGCTTCGATCTCGATCATCTCACGCGTCTGCTTTCGAGAAGCGAGCCGGCACAGCCCACTTCCACCACATGACGTATGTCCGCGTATTCCGGGCGCTGACGCTGACCTGCGTGCTGGTCTCTATGTGGCCGCCCGCCACCGCGACGACCGCCGCGGCGCGCGACGATGCGAACCAAACGGGGCGTGCCGAAGCACAGGCGTTGACGACCGCCGCGTCCGCCCTCGACCGGGCAGCGACGGCGAGAAAATTCCCAGCGCAGGTGTCCGACCCGCAAATCTCGCCGGCGCTCGGCGCATGGCTCTCCGCGGGTCTCGCTACGGCGCGCAAGGAGAAGAAAGCATCGGTGCGCGCGGCGGATCTTCGGACGCTGGCCGCCTCCCTGCGCGTCGGTGCGGACCTGGCGCTTCGGGCGCCCGGCCCGGAACCAAAGAACATCGTCGCGAACGTTCGGCAAGTCCTCGCCGAGCCGGCATTCCGGGTGACCGTAAGTTCCAATCTCGCCGTTGCGAAGAAACAGTCGTGGCTAGACGCACTGTTACAAAGGTTCTTCGACTGGTGGGGAACACTTATGGAACGTGCGTTCAGCGCGGCGGCCGGCGTTCCGGCGATCGGCAATATCACCGCCATTTTGTTGATCACCGCGGCCGCGCTGGGTTTGGCATTCCTTGCATTTCGCGTGACGATGCTGCTGGTCGCGCGGCGGGCGCGCGGCGGCGGCACGAGCGAGGACGGAACGCCGCTCGCCGTCCACGCCGGCGCCGAGGAAACGCACGATGCCGCGCGCGCGGCCGCGCGCGATGGTGCGTACGGCGTGGCCATCTCGTTGCTTTTCCAAGCCGCATTGCTCGCGCTCGACCGTTCCGGACGAGTGCCGTACGATTCGGCGCGCACGGCTGGAGAGTATCGCCGCGCCGTCCGCCGAAGCGTTGCCGGCGCCGCAAACTCCTTTGAAGTGCTCGCTCGCGCGTTCACGTATGCCGCCTACGCTCAATCGCCGGCCGGAGAAAGCGATTGGCGCGCGGCCGATGCCGCGTACGCCTCGATGTCGTTCACCGAGGCCGTGACCAGGTGATGGCGATCGCGGCGCGCAGTCCGTTCCCCGTCTTCGAAGCGATCGCAGCGCTGTTGGTGGTCGCGGGCTTTGCCACCGTCGCATACCTTCAAATGCAGGCACAGATTTCCGCGGTGCCGCAGTTCGACACCCAGTCTACTTATGACGCAAAGCCCGGCGGATATCGCGCGGTCTATGAAGTGCTCGGGCGCGAGGGCGTGCGCGTTCAGCAATTCGAGCGTCATCCCGCATATCTCGACGGCTCGATCGACGTGTTCGTCGTCAGCGATGCCGAGGTTGGACCGTCGCTAACGATTCCGTTGCAGCAGGCCGACATCGACGCGATAGGCGCATGGGTAAAAGCAGGCGGCAGCCTCCTCGTCATCGGCCACGCATATCGCGGCGATCCGGCGCTGAAGATGGCCGCGATCGCACGCACGGGCGGTCCGAACGATCGCGCGCGGCCGATCATTTCGTCAGCGCTGACGGACGGTGTGCGATCCGTCGACGGGACGTCGACGAACAGAATCCCCTTCGCGGGCGCACAACGCCAGATACCTGCCGTCGCCGATACAGCGGGCGCGGTCGTCGCCACGTATAGTCTCGGGAAAGGATCGGTCATCGTCGTTTCGGATCCGACCCTTTTTCAAAACCGCAATCTCGCGCGTGCGGACAACGCGCGGCTTGCCTACGATCTCGTCACGGCGAACGCAGGCCCGCGTGGTGTCGTCGCCTTTGAAGAATTCTCTCATGGCCATCAAGTCGCGGAGACCTTCTTGTCTGTATTGCCTGTGCCGGCGCGAGTTGGGCTCGCGATCGTGGGCATTGCCCTGCTCGCTTTGCTCGTCGCCACATTCTTCCGGTTCGGACCCGTGGTTCCTCAATCCGACGACAGCGAGCGCACGTCGGCGGAATATCTCTCCTCGATGGCCGCGTTGCTCGCGCGCGGCGGCGCAACTCGGAAAGCACTTCGCGACGTGGCGGACGCAGCGATCCATGGCCTTGCGGAATCGCTCGGACTGCACGACAGCGCCCCGGTCGCGCTGCTCGCCGCGCGGTTGCGAGGGCGTTCGGCCGGCGACGCCGCGGCCGACGCGTTGCTTGAATTGAACAGGTTACGATCGTACGAATATCCTAAAGAGGCGGACCTGCTCGCGGCCGCCCGCATCGCCTCCGTGCTTCGAAAGGAATACGCGCCCAATGCCCGCATCGGTTTCGGACGTCGCAGAACGTCTGCGAAACGGTCTGCATAAGGTCGTCGTCGGCCAGGACCGTTCAATTTTCGCGCTGTTGGTCGCACTTCTGGCAGGCGGCCACGTGCTCATCGAAGGCGTGCCGGGAACGGCGAAGACGCTGCTCGTGCGCGCGCTCGCGCTGCTTTTAGGCGCCGAATTCCGGCGCATCCAGTTCACGCCCGATCTCATGCCTGCTGACGTCGTCGGTACGACCGTATTCAATCCGCAGAGCGGGGAATTCACGACGCGGCGTGGTCCGATCTTCACCAACCTATTGCTCGCAGACGAGATCAATCGAACGCCGCCGAAGACGCAGTCGGCTCTGCTCGAGGCCATGGAAGAACGGCAAGTCACGATCGACGGCGTCACGGAACCCCTGCCGCCGCTCTTCATGGTCTGCGCGACGCAAAATCCGGTCGAATACGAGGGCACGTACCCGTTGCCCGAAGCGCAGCTCGACCGGTTCATGGTCAAGTCCACCACCGAGTATCCGAGCAGAGACGAAGAACTCGAACTGCTTTCGCGCGCCGCCGCCGGATTCGACGCGCGCTTCCTCGAGCGGGCCGGTCTTGCGCCGTCGGTGCAGCCCGCGGAAATCCTAGAGTCTCGGGAAGCCGTTCGGAGCGTCCACGCGTCGCCGGGTTTGCGCGCGTACGTGTACGACATCATCGGAGCCACGCGTACTGCGGCCGACGTCAGCCTCGGCGCAAGTCCGCGAGCAGGCCTTCATCTGCTGCTCGCGGCGCAAGCGGCGGCAGCGATCGATGGCCGCACGTTCGCCACACCGGACGACGTCAAGGAAGCCGCGGTGGTCGTTCTCGCTCATCGATTGCTCGTGCGGCCGGAAGCCGAGGTCGAAGGCATCCGCGCCGACGATGTCGTGACGCGCGTGCTGCAAGCCGTAACAGTTCCGAAGGACGTCGCGCTCGAACCCATCACACCGGTTTCGTGATTTCCCGCGAAGCCGCCGGTTACACGGCGGCGTCCACTCGTGCGCCGGACAAACGAATCTTGGCCCAGCGGAATCGCTTTTCGCCCGCGTTCCCGTGGGTGACGCCGCGATTTGTGATCGCGTTGATCGCCACGGCGTTGCTCATCGCGTCGGGCGTATTCGTGCTCGCGCTGGCGTACATCGGTGCGGCCGTCGCCATCGCGCTCATCGGTTTGATCATCGCCGATGCGGCGCTCGGACCACGCAGAGGCGACGTCGCCGTGAGCCGGCTGCCGCTCGATCATATCGCGCTCCGCGCGCCGGCTTTGTTCCGCTACGAAATCGACAATCGAAGCCGGACCCCGATGAAATTCGAGATCGTCGACACGCCGGTCGGGCTCTTCGACATGCCCGAAGCGGGCGTGCGTGGCGTGGCAGGTGCCGGCCGCCGCGCGAATGCTGAATTGCAAGTGATGCCCCGCGAACGCGGCAGCGTCACGCTCGGCGACCTCTTCGTCTCGGCCGAGAACACCATCGGACTTGTCCGCAGGCGTTGGATCGTGCCCGCGCCCGCCGAGGCGAGCGTCTTTCCGGATCTCTCGGCGGTGGAACGCTATGGCGAACTCGCGCGGCGCGGCAGGTTGGTCGAGGCAGGTTTCCGCCGGATGCGCCTACGCGGGTCTGGCGGCGAATTCGACAGCCTTCGGGAATTTGGGCCGGGCGACCAATTCCGCGCCATCAATTGGAAGGCGACCGCGCGGCGCGGGAAGCTCATGGTATCGCAGTACGATATCGAGCGAAGCCAGACGGTCATGCTCGTCCTCGACGCCGGCCGGCTCATGATGCCGCGCATCGGCGCGCAGCGCAAGTTCGACTACGCCGTGACCGCCGCGTTGTCGGTGGCCTCAATCGCCGGACTCGCCGATGACAAAGTCGGACTTCTGGCATTTGCAGGCGATGTGCTCGAGCATGTGGGGCCGCGCTCCGGCCCACGCCACGCCGCCGCACTGACGCAAAGCGTGTTCGACCTTCAGCCGCGCTTCGAAGAATCGGACTACGCGGCGGCATTCACCTACTTGCGTCTTCGTCAGCCAAAGCGCAGCCTGATCATCTTTTTCACCGACATGTTCGATCCGGTCGCTTCGGCCACCGTTCTTGCAAATGTCGCCGTGCTGACGCCTCGCCATTTGGTCATCTGCGTGCTGCTGAACGATGAGGCCATCGAGCGCGCGCTGGCCGGAAGTCCCGAGACCGTCGACGACGCCTATCGCGCCGGCGTGGCCGCCACCTTGCTCGTCGAACGGCGCAAGGCCGCTGCTATTCTATCGCAGCGCGGCGTCGCCGTCATCGATGTGCCCGCCGCAAAGGCGACGATGGCGCTCATCAACGCTTATATCGACGTGAAGTCCCGCGACTTGCTCTGAAGAACGCCTCGTTCGTTTGACGATCGCGTCCGGCCGGCAAAGCCGAAGTACCACGCCATCGCGACGGCCGTCACCGCTCCCATCGCCAAACGCGCGACCGGCGGAAAACGCTGGGGCGAATAAAAACCTTCGATGAGTCCAGCCACGACGAGCATCGAACTCACGCCGAGGATGAGAATGCCGGCTCGTTGCGCGTTGCGTTTCAAGGCGTCGATGCGCCGGAGCCGGCCGGGTGCGAGCACGCCGGCTGCAAGCAGCATCCCGGCTGCGCTTGCGATGACGATCGACGATAACTCGATGACGCCATGCGGCGCGATCGTGGCGAAG
>Ga0208849_1001706_pt1 | contig 14078 bp, 11 predicted proteins | sample NGESurdeep072012_10_FD_184470 | JGI IMG/M metagenome (GOLD analysis project Ga0208849, IMG submission 184470) | Arctic peat soil microbial communities from Barrow, Alaska - NGEE Surface sample 53-3 deep-072012 (SPAdes) | ecosystem: Environmental > Terrestrial > Soil > Wetlands > Peat ...
ATACCCGTGACACCCTCGTCGATCTGACCGTCGACGACGATATACGCGCCCTGGCTTGTGGATGCCAAGTGAGTGATGGTCATATGCTTGACACTTCCCGAGCTGCCACTGCTGAACAAGCTGCCACTGCTTACAGAAGAACTGCGGATCGCGCCCAACCCGCCCCCGTTTTCCGAGGCTGTCCCACTTCGCCCGACTGTCATCGTGTGTCCATCCGCGGTGGTTTGAGAGACAACAGTGATCGACGGCCCCGTCAGGCATGTCGCGCCGCTACCACTGTTCTGATAGATCACGAGGGTGAACGGTCCCCGGACGTCGGTCGCCACCACGCTCCATCCACTTCCCGGGGCCACACCTGGCGATGTAGGTGGAGCGGCCCTGAGCGTCGCCTGGCAGGCGGCATCGGCAGTAGGCGTTTGTCCGGCCGAAGCCGAAGTCGGTGACGGGCTCCAGCCTGCAAATGCAGCTTGGGAGCCAGCAAGTACGAGGGTCAGAGAGAGACCGAGCGATACTGCGACCCCGGGAACACCGATCCGCAGCACTCGGGTCGTAGTTCGACGACGGGACCGCTGTCGTTTGAGGTCGGTCTCGATGGCGTCTCGAAGGTCGGCGCGATAACGCTGCAGATCAGGATGGAGAGTGTTCATGGTCAGGGACCTCCTAGGGCCAGTTGTAGGCGCCGAATCGAACGTGAAACACGAAGCCGAGCTGCCACCGGCGTGCAGTTGAGTCGGCGAGCGATCTCCCGGTATGGGCGGTCCTCGACGAGACGAAGCACAAGGAGTTGGCGTTCGGTCTCAGGGAGGCTGGCGAAAGCACAGAGCACCGCGGAGGGAAACGACAGGCGCTCTTCGATTGCCTCGTACCCGTGCTCCTCCATCACGGTGACAACCAGTCCTAAGCGCTCTCGGGCGGAGTGCTCAACCCGGCGCTTGCGCACCGAGGATCGGAGGACGTTTTGGGCGATCCCGAGCAACCACGGCAGGGCTGACCCGTTGACCTGGTCTTTGAACCGTCCCCGGCTGCGCCACGCCTGGGCGAAGACCTCGGCGGTCAGGTCCGCGGCGTAATCCCCGACCCTGGCGGTAGCCCAGGCGAACACCTTGGGGGCATGACGGTCATAGACCGCAGAGAAGGCGTCGGGGTCGTCCAAACGCAGTAGGTCAGCGTCGGACAGGTCCTCATGGATTGGCCTCACACCTTATAGATCACCGCCCGGAAGAAAGTGTGTCACGTCACCCGGACTGAGAGCGCTGCCGATCGGATAAGAACCCACCGGCTCACGCCAGCGAACTCTCCCTCAACAGGCAGGTGGCGATCAACCTCGTCGTGCCTCCAACGCGTCGAGAAGATCACCGGGCACATGCAGATCGCCGCGGCCGGCTCCCACGAACAGGCCCGGTTTGAACGAGCCGTGGAAGTCCGATCCACCTGTGGCCACCAGACCGTTGCGTGTCGCCATCCGACGCAGCACCGATCGTTGGTCGGGGGTATACGAAGAGTAGACCGCCTCGATCCCGTCGAGACCACCCTCGGCCAGCTCGGCGATCATCCGCTCGAGGTGCTGCGGGCTGAGCCCCGTCGAAAGAGGGTGGGCCAGCACCGCTACGCCCCCCGACTCGTGCGCCAAGCGCGCCACCTCGGGAGCGTCGAGGCGGGCCTTGGGGATGTAGCCGGGACGTCCGTCGGCCAGGTACCGGTCAAAGGCGTCGTCGATGTCCTGCACCGCCCCCGCCTTCACCAGCGCCCGGGCGAAATGGGGTCGGCCCATGCCTCCTTCGTCGCCCGCCTCGGCCAGCACGTCCTCGTAGGTCACTCCCGTCCCCAGCTCCTCGAGACGGGCGGCCAGCTCTCTGTTGCGCACCGCCCGATCGCCCCGGAGCTTGACCAGCTCGTTCTGGAGGGGCCCGTCTCCGGGCTCGACGAAGTACACGAGCACGTGCACCGACCCCTCGATCCGGGGCGCTCCCGCGGGCGGGGCGGGTTTGCGGCACGACACCTCGCACCCCGGTACCAGACGCACGCCGAGCTCGGCTGCCACCCGACCCGCCTCGTCCAACCCGGCCAGGCTGTCGTGGTCGGTGAGCGCCAGGGCCGAGCAGCCCGCCTCTGCTGCCAGCTCGACCACCCGACCGGGGGTCTCCGAGCCGTCGGACACCCTCGAGTGTGTATGGAGGTCGATCACCACCGGAGGCTACCCGGGGTCCCGCGGCCGCCCGGGCGCCGACGCCCCCCACGGATAGGGCCCGATCGAACCCCCGCCGAGGCCAATTCGACCCGTCGACCTGGGCTCCAGGCACGATGCAGGGAACCGTCGCGGCGATGTGGGAAGGTAGGATCGTCAACGCGGCGAGAGGATGCGCCGGGGCAACGGGAGCCCCCTGAACGTCCGGCGCAGTGAGGGCAACGCGATGAGGGCCCAGTGAAAGAAGCCTGCGGTGTCTTCGGTGTGTACGCACCGGGCAAGGCCGTCGCACAGCTGACCTTCGACGGCATGTTCGCGCTGCAGCACCGTGGGCAGGAGTCGGCCGGCATGGCGGTCAGCGACGGCGAGACCATCACCGTCGTCCGGGACATGGGCCTGGTCACCACCGTCTTCGACGAGCGCACCATCTCCTGTCTCCCCGGAGCGCTCGCCATCGGCCACACCCGCTACTCGACCACCGGTGCCTCGGAGTGGCGCAACGCCCAACCCGTGTTCCGTGCCGTGGGCCGAGCCGGCTTCGCACTCGGCCACAACGGCAACCTGACCAACACCGCCGCACTGGCGGAGGAAGCCGGCATGCTGCCCGGCGTGGTCGCCTCCGACAGCGATCTCGTGGCCGAGCTCTTGTCGCTGCGGTTCCCGGCCGCCACCCCCTGGGAGGCCGGTGCTTCGGACGACTCTCAAGCCGAGAGCGACGGGGGGCTCGACGTCGCTGCCGGGATCGGCGCCGGGCTCGACGCCCCGGACGACGCCCTGGAAGACGCTCTTCGCCAGGTCCTGCCCATGTTGGAGGGAGCCTTCTCCTTCGTACTCGTGGATGCCACCCACTTGGTGGGCGTGCGTGATCCCGCCGGCTTACGGCCGCTGTGCCTCGGCCGGCTCGGGCCCGCCCAGGCGCCCGAAGGCTGGGTGCTCGGGTCCGAGACCCCCGCGCTCGACATCGTGGGCGCCACCTTTGTACGCGAGGTCGAGCCCGGCGAGATGGTGGTCGTCGACGCCAAGGGCGTGCGCTCCGAGCAGCTCTTCGCGCCGGAGCGCATCGACCCCCATCTGTGCATCTTCGAGTTCGTCTACTTCGCCCGACCCGACAGCCGCCTGTACGGACGCGAGGTGCACAGCGCCCGGCGCCGCATGGGGGAGCTGTTGGCGTCTCAGGCTCCCGTCGAGGCCGATCTCGTCATGGGAGTGCCCGAGTCGGGCGTGCCCGCCGCCGAGGGGTACGCCCGAGCCAGCGGGATCCCCCACGGCCAGGCACTGGTGAAGAACCGCTACATCGGCCGGACCTTCATCACGCCCGGACAGGACGCCCGCGACGCCGGCGTGCGCCGCAAGCTCAACCCGCTACGCGAGAACATCGTGGGCAGGCGGATCATCGTCGTCGACGACTCCATCGTGCGCGGCACCACCCAGCGCGCCGTGGTGCGGATGCTGCGCGAGGCCGGCGCCCTCGAGGTGCACCTGCGCATCTCCTCGCCCCCGCTGGCGTGGCCCTGTTTCTACGGCATCGACATCCCCGACCGGGACCAGCTCGCCGCCGCCCAGCACACCGTGCCCGAGATCGCCCAGTTCTTGAACGTGGACTCCCTTGAGTACCTCTCGCTCGACAACCTCGTGACCGCCATCGACGCCCCCGGGGCCGGGTTCTGCACGGCCTGTCTCACCGGGCAGTACCCCGTGCCCGTCCCCGTGCACCTCGCCACGGCGGGAACCGGGCGGGCCGAGACCGCATCCTCCTCCACCTGAGGTGGTCCCCGTGAGTGCCGAGCGCCCGCGGGGCAAGGGCGCCACCTACGCCGGGGCCGGTGTCGACATCGCGGCGGGCGATTCCGCCGTGGCCCGCATCCGTGACCTGGTGGCATCCACGGCGCGTCCCGAAGTCCTGGGCGGAATCGGCGGGTTCGGGGGGAGCTTTGCCTTCGACCCTGCCCGCTACCGCCACCCCGTGCTCGTGTCCTCCACCGACGGGGTGGGGACCAAGTCGTACGTGGCCGCCGCCGCCGGCCGTTACGACACCATCGGGATCGACCTGGTGGCCATGTGCGTCGACGACATCGTGTGCGTGGGGGCCGAGCCCCTGTTCCTGCTCGACTACATCACCACGGGCAAGATCGACCCCGACCAGATGGAGCAGCTCGTGGCCGGCGTGGCGGCCGGATGCCGTCAGGCGGGCTGCGCCCTGCTCGGCGGCGAGATGGCCGAGCACCCCAACTCCCTCCCCCCCGGCGAGTTCGACCTGGCCGGCTTCACCGTGGGCGTGGTCGAGCGCGACGCCATGTTGGGCGAGGGCCGCGTCGAAGTGGGCGACGCCCTGGTGGGGTTGTCGTCCCCGGGGCTGCGCTGCAACGGCTACACCCTGGCCCGCCACGTCCTGCTCGAGCGGGCCGGGCTCGGCCTCGACGATCCCGCCTGGGCCGGCGCCGACCACACCGTGGCCGACGAGTTGTTGCGGCCCTCGGTCGTGTACGCCCCGGCGGTGCGCGCCGCGGCGGGGGCGCCGGGCACCGACGTCCACGCCATCGCCCACATCACCGGGGGCGGGATGCCGGGCAACCTGGACCGTGTCCTGCCCCCCGGGGCTGACGCCGTGGTCGACCGGGGAACCTGGGACGAGCCGGCGGTGTTCGGGGAGATCCGGCGTCTCGGCCACGTCGACGACGACGAGATGGCGCGCGTGTTCAACCTCGGCATCGGCATGGTGCTCGTCGTCGGTGGCCTCGGCGCCGAGGTGGTCGTCGAGGCGCTGGTTGCGGCCCGATGTGACGCGGCCATCATCGGCCGCGTCACGGCGGGGACCGGGCGCGTGCAGATGACCGGGAGTGCGCCGCGCCCATGACCCTCGAGGCTCTGCGTCGACACATTCTCGATCACTCGGTCAAGACCGGAGACTTCGTCTTGAAGTCGGGCCGCAGGTCGCCATGGTTCATCGACTCCAAGCAGACCGTGTGCCGGCCCGACGGCATGCTGCTCGTGGCCGAGGCCGTGCTCGAGGTTCTGCCCGACGACGCCACCGCCATCGGCGGGCTCACCATGGGGGCCGACCCCGTGGCTTTCGTGACGGCGGGGGTGGCCGCCACCCGGGGCCGGGCCCTCAAGGCGTTCAGCGTGCGCAAGGAGACCAAGGACCACGGCGCCGGCGGGCGCGTGGCCGGGGCGCTCGACGCCGGGGACAAGGTGGTGGTGACCGAGGACACCGTCTCCCGGGGCACTTCACTGCTCGAAGCCGTCCACGCCGTGCGAGATGCGGGCGCAGAGGTGGTCCTGGCGTTGGCCGTCGTCGACCGGGGCGGCACCGCACAGGCGATCCTCGGTGCCGAGGGCGTCGAGTTCCGGGCCCTGCTGGGCGCGCCCGAGCTCGGTTTCGAATTCGACGGGCCCTGAGCCACACCGGGGCGGGAACCCCGACGCGCTCCCGGCCCGGGCGCATAATGGGCCCACGGTGACGTGGCGTCTCCGGCTGGTCCTGGTGGTCGTCGTCGGCCTGGCCGCGCGCGTGGGCTATGTCTTCGCCTACCGGCGCCACATCGCCCCCACCGGCGACGCCTTCTACTTCCACTACCAGGCCAACCTCCTGGCATCGGGGAAGGGCTTCATCGACCCCTACTCGCTCTTCTGGGCAAGCAAGGTCGTCCCCGGCGCCACCCACCCACCACTGTGGACCCTGGTCCTGGCCCTGGCCTCCGCGCTCGGGTCCACGACCTTCTTCGCCCAGCTGCTGTGGAGCTGCGCCATCGGCGCGGCGTCGGTGGCGGTGGTTGCCATCGCCGCGCGCGAGGTGGCCGGGCCGCGCGCCGGGCTCATCGCCGCGGGGATCACGGCCCTGTATCCCATCTTCTGGGTCGACGACGGTTCCCTTCTGGCCGAGACCCTGGTGGTCCCATTGGTGGCCCTGGTGGTGTGGGCCTTCTACCGGATGTGGCACCGGCCCTCGCTGCCGGGGGCGGCACTGCTGGGCGCGTTGTGCGCGTTGTGCGCGTTGACGCGCTCCGAGCTCGTCCTCCTGGTGGTGTTCCTGGCGCTGCCCGCCGCGCTGGTGTGCCGGGCGCGCTCGTGGCGCCGGCGCCTGGCCATGGGGGGGCTCGCCCTGGCGGGGGCGCTGGGCATGTTCGCGCCGTGGTGGGCCTACACCGTGCCCCGCTTCAGCCACCCCGAGCTGTTGTCGGACCAGCTAGGTGTGACCCTGGCCTCGGCCAATTGCGACCAGACCTACGGCGGTCGACTGCTCGGGTATTGGGACGACCGGTGCGAGGTGGAGATCCTCACGCCCAAGGCCGCCGACGCCTCGGTGCGCGACGACGACCTGCGCCGCGACGCCGTGCACTACGTGGAGCACCATGCCGGCCGGGTCCCGGTGGTGATGGCGGCGCGGGTGGGGCGCGCCCTGGGGGTGTTCCGGCCCGGCCAGGAGATCGACCTCGAATGGTCGGTGCTGGGCCGGCCCCGGCTGCCCGCCACCATCGGCCTGTGTTGCTACTACCTGCTCGCCGTGCTGGGCGTGGCCGGGGCGGTGGTCCTGCGGGGACGACGGATCGCGCTGCTGCCCTTCGCCGTCGTCCTGGCCGAGGTCATCGTGATGAGCGCGGTCATCTTCGGCCAGACCCGCTATCGCACACCCCTGGACGTGGTGCTCGTGATCCTGGGGTCGGTGGCCCTCGACCGTGGCATCGACCTCCACTCGCTGCGCCGCCACCACCTCACGCGTGGGCGCGGCGAGCGCCGTGCCCGAGGCTCACGAGGTGCGCATGCCATCACGACACGAGGTCTGTGAGGGCGGCCTCCACCGCCCGGTGAAAGGTCGGATAGGCGTAGATCATGCGCCGGAGCTGCTCCACCGGAACCTCGGCGTGAATGGCCAGGGTCAGCATCCCCAGCACCTCCCCCCCGGTGGGGCCGGCCGAGGTCGCACCCACGAGCACCCCGCGGCCGGCGTCCTCGACCAGCTTGATGAACCCCTCGTTGCCGGCCTTGTGGATCCATCCCCGCGTCGAGCTCGGGACGGGGTAGTGCCCCACCCGCACCTCGAGGCCCTTGTGGCGCGCGGCGGCCTCGCTCAGGCCCACCGACCCGATCTCGGGGTCGGTGAAGGTCACGCGGGGCAGGGCCCGGTAGTCGGCGGGGGCGGGATGGCGGCCGAGGATGTCCTCGACACAGATGTTGGCCTGGTACATCGACACGTGGGTGAAGGCACCCACGCCGGTGACGTCTCCCACACCCCACACACCCTCGGTGACGCGCAGGTGCTCGTCTACGGCCAAGCCCCGCGCCGTGTCGTCCACGCCGATGCTGGCCACGTTGAGCGCGCCCAGATCGGGACGACGCCCCGTGGCCACTAGGAGCCGTTCGCCGGCCACCGGCGCGGCGCCCTCGATCTCCACCACGAAGCGCCCGTCGTCGTGGCTCACCGCCGTGATGCTGGCCGACGTGTGGACGCGCACGCCCTCGCGGACGAGCACCTCGGTGACGAGCGTGCCGGACTCGGGCTCCTCCAGGGCCAGCAGCCGCGCCGCGCCCTCCACGATCGACACCTCGGTGCCGAAGCGGGCGAACACCTGGCCCAGCTCGACGCCGATGGCCCCGCCCCCCAGCACCACCAGCGACTGCGGGACGGACTCGGTCTCGATGGCCTCGCGGTTGGTCCAGTACCTGCCGGCCAGCTCGGCCAATCCCGGGATGGGCGGTGCCCACGCCTTGGCCCCCGCCGCCACCACCACGGCCCGGCGCGCCTCGTAGGCCACGGCGCCGGCCACCACACGACCCGGCCCGTCGAGATGTCCCCAGCCCCGCACGAACCGCCCGCCCTTGCCCACGAACCGGTCCACGGCGACCTTGTCGTCCCAGTCGTCGGTGGCCTCGTCGCGGATGCGCCGGGCCACGGGCCCCCACTCGGGGCTGACCGTCGAGGCCCCGGCCATGCCCGGGATGCGGTGCCCCTCGGCCAGCAGGTTGGCGGCCCGGATCATCATCTTCGACGGGATGCACCCCCAGTACGGGCATTCCCCCCCGAGGAGCTTCCCTTCGATCCCCACCACCTCGAGCCCCGCCTCGGCCAGTCGCCCGGCCACCTCCTCGCCCCCGGGCCCCAACCCCAGGACCACGGCGTCCACCTGCTCGACCTTGTCGACGTGCTCGGTCACGCTGCCTCCCCGGGTCGATGTGCCCACTGCGTTGGGTGAGCCCGCTCGATCCGAAGCTACCGGCCCGGCGCCCCCGTCATCGTGCGTCGGGCAGGTCCGAACGGCACGTGACCAGGGCCGTTCGCCTCTAGGCGGCACATGCCCTCGGGGTTCAAATTGGCAGCTGTGCTGATGGACCCGGAGGGGCTCGAAGTCCTCGTCGCGGAACAGTGCCTGGAGCTCCTGGCCGGGTCACGCCTGGGCCGGATCGCCGTGACCATCGGGGCCGTGCCCGCCATCTTCCCCGTCCACTATCTGCTCCTCGACGGCCAAATCATCTTCCGCACCGGGGAGGACACCAACCTGCACAGCGCCGCGGCCAACACCGTGGTCGCCTTCGAGGTCGACCACGTGGACGCGGCCTGGACGGCGGGATGGAGCGTCCTGGTGGTGGGGGTGGCCCGCGAATTGCGCGACACCATGGCCATCGCCTCGGCCCTCGATCGCGCCCCGTTTCTGTGGGATCCCGGCGCCGGTGCCCACGTCATCTCGATCTTGCCGGGCTTCGTGTCGGGCCGGCGCTTCCGCGCCGCCGCCTAGCGGGCCGGGCCTAGGGAGCCGACGTCTCTTTGGCGTGGCCCAGGCTCACCATGAGGTCGATCCACCCTTGGAGGTCGCCGTTCTTCATGTCCACGTGCGCCTTGAGCTCGGCGGGGACGAAGAACTCGACGCCGTCGGTCTCGAGCGCGTCGACGATGCCCGCCGCGCACTCCTGCGCCGTGGCGAACTCGGCGCCCGGTAGGCCCGGGAGCTCGCCGGGCAGCGGTACCCAGATCTCGGTGGCGATGGCGCCGGGTTGGATCAGCTTGACCTCGATGGGCGTGTCGGCGAGGTCCATGGCCGCCACTTCGCTCCATCCCGTCATGGCGAATTTGGCGGCACAGTACGCCGACTCGTGGACGATCCCGAAGCGCCCCCCGCCACTGGCGACGTTCACGATCGTCCCCGAGCCGCGCTCGAGCATCAACGGCAGCACGGCCAGGTTCATGCGGATGGGCGACATGAAGTTCGTGCGCATCACCACCTCGAGGTCCTCGGGGGTGTGATCCGTCACCACCTTGCGCTTGCCCAGCGCGGCGTTGTTGATCAGGCAGTCGAGCCCGCCGAAGGCCCCCCAGGCGTCGTGGACGAGCTGCACGGCGGCGTCGATGTCCGAGAGGTCGACGACCCACAGCCGCGACTCCGGAGCATGCTCGCGACACAGAGCCAGCGTCTCCTCGAGACGCTCCACCCGGCGTGCTGCGATCCCCACGGTGGCGCCGCGCGCCGCCAACATGGGGGCCAGAGCCTGGCCGATCCCCGACGACGCCCCCGTGACGAGGATGTGCGCGCCTTCGATTCTCATGGCCGTCGACGAGCCCTCGACGGAGCTCGCGTGTCGCTACCGCCTGCGGGCGGCGGTCTTCTTGGCGGTACGGCGGACGGGTGCCTTCTTGGCCGTGGTGCGACGAGCCGGTGCCTTCTTCGCAGGGGCGCGACGCGTGACGGCCTTCTTGGCGGGGGCACGCTTCTTGGCGGTCTTGCGCGCCGGGGCCGCCTTCTTGGCACGCGGTGTCGCAGGGGCAACGGTCTTGCCCGCGGCGCGCACGGCGTCGTCGTTGGTCGGGAAGGCACCACGCTTCAGTCGCGGTGCGGTCGCCGGGGCCATCACCGCGTCCTTGAACGCCTTCACCGGAGTGATGCGCGCTTTCTTGGACGCCTTGATGCGGATCGCCTCCCCCGTGGCTGGGTTGCGGCCCATACGGGCGGGGCGATTGACCTTGACGAACTTGGCGAATCCGGTGATGGCCACCGGCTCCCCCTGAGACACGACTGAGGTCACGACTTCGGTGAAGCCTTCGAGGACAGCGGACGTCGTCTTGAGGTCCACATCCGCGTGCACGGCCACCGCTTTGGCAAGCTCTCTTTTGTTCATGGGGGCCTATTGTGGTCTACGCGCGGGGCAACGCGCCAAGCGAAGCGCGGTTTTTTTGAGTTTTCTCGACTCAGCGCCCCAGCATCCATCGGCTCATGCGTGTGGCGCGCCGCATCATCGTGGCGCCCAACACCGGAAGACGAGTGCCACTGTGACGTGACGGCGACGGCGCGTGCACCGATTGCATCGACACACTGTTGTTGTAGTCGCGGCGGAGTCGCCATCCCACCCCTACACGGACCACTCCGGTGATCAGGCGCCGAGGGCTGCTCACGAGCACCAGGAGCACCACGCCCACGAGGACGAGGAGCGCCCCGAGCCGAGCCGTCCCGGCCACGCCCTTGCCCGGACCCGTGAACGCCAGCGCGCCACTCGAGACCGTCGGTGTCGTGCCTCCCGATCCCGATGTGCGCCCCGACCCCGATGCCGTGGCCACGTGGGTGGCGCTCGTCGTTGTGGTCGAAGCAGGACGGGTGGTGGTCGTCGTGGCGGCCGAGGTGGTCGTGGTGGACCCCACTGTGGTCGTGGTGGACCCGACTGTGGTCGTGGTGGTCGGAGCCGTGGTCGTCGTGGACCCCACTGTGGTCGTGGTGGACCCGACTGTGGTCGTGGTGGACGGAGCCGTGGTTGTGGTGGTCGGAGCCGTGGTCGTCGTAGAGCCGACCGTGGTCGTGGTGGTCGGCGCCGTGGTTGTCGTGGACCCCACTGTGGTCGTGGTTGTGGGAGCGGTTGTCGTGGTGGACCCGACTGTGGTCGTTGTTGTGGACGCAATTGTTGTCGTCGTTGTTGTCGTTGTCGTCGTCGTGGTGGAGGTGGGGTCCGCCAGCGACAGGATCAGGCCCGCGCCCGACGCGTCGGACCCCGCCGCGAAGCAGACAGCCGTGGAGGGACACGTCATGCCGGCCATGACGCCGGTCACCGCCGGGATGGGCTGGGAGCTCCAGGTCGTGCCCCCGTCGCCGGAGGCGAAGATCTGGCCCCCGCCGGCGCTGGCGATGGCGGTGGTGGCGTCGCCCAGTGCGCCCGGCGCCTGGGAAAGGGATCGGGCCAGGGTGCCTGCCCGCAGTGCTCCGGCGAGTCGGGAGCCACCCCGGACCGAGGCGTGTCGAACCGCCGCCTCACGCACCGCCGGCGTGGCCAGAAGGGCACGGTGGAGGAAGGAGTTGGCGGAGTTCGCCCCCGAGGCATGAAAGGCCGCTCCGGTGGCCCCGCTCCCGAAGGAGGCGGGGGACTGGCCCGCGGCGAAGCACTGCGTGGTGGTGGGCACACACGTCACGTTGTCGAGGGGCCCCGCACCCGCCGGGAACGCCACGGCCTGCCAGGTGGTGCCCCCGTTGGAGGTCTGCAGGGCGGCGTCGCCGATGTCGCCCTGGGCGTCGGTGATCCCCGCGCCGACGGCCAGGCACGCCGAGGCGGACTGACAGGTCACGCCGGTGAGCTCGGCCACCGGCACCGGGACCACCTGGGAGACCCAGGACACGCCACCGTCCGAGGTGGCGATGATGTCGGCGGCCTGGCCCAGGGAGTTGACCAGGCCGAGTCCGACCGCCACACAGGAGCTCGTGGTGGGACACGACACCGCCTCCAGCGGTCCGACGCCGGACGGGACCGGTTCAGAGCTCCAGCTGGTTCCCCCGTCGGTGGTGGTGAGGACGATGCCGCTGGAGAAGTCCGGGCTGGCGCCCACCGCCACGCACATGGTGGCCGAGGCACAGTCGATCCCGATGATCGGGCCCGCGCTGGCCGGGACGGTCTTCGCCGTCCAGGTGGACCCACCGTCGGTCGTCACCACGATCTCGCCGATGGCGGCGACGCCGCTCTGGTTGAGGCCCACCGCCACACACGTCGTGGCCGAGGAGCAGTGAAGCCCTTCGGGGATGGTGACGTCCGCCGGCAGTGCCTTCGGGGTCCAGGTGGTTCCCCCGTCGGTGGTGGCCTCGAGGATCGGACCGCTCGCGTCGGTGCCCAGCGCGAAGCAGTCGGTCGATGTCGGGCAGCTGATCTGGTTGAAGGGCCCCGTCCCCGCCGGCAGGCTCCCCAACGACCACGTCGTTCCGCCGTTGGCCGTGGTCAGCACGTCGCCCAACAGGAGTGCATTGGCACCGGTCGTCACGCACGCCGTGGCCGACGCACAGTGGACGGCGTCGAGCTCGCCCGTGTCGGAGGACACGGTCCGGGTGGCCCAGGTCGCCGCCCCGTTGGTGGTCCCGGCCACGTAGCCGGTGCTGAAGTCGAGGCCCAAGCCGACGGCGCTGCACGTCGTGGCGGTGGCACAGCTGACTCCGTAGAACTCCCCGGCCGCCGCCGGCGCGTTGTCGACCTTCCAGGTGGTGCCGCCGTTGGCCGACGAGTCGATCTCCGCCGCGCTGCCGTCGGCGTTGAGGCCCACCGCCACGCAGAAGGTGGTCGTGGGGCACGACACCCCGGACAGGTCCCCGGCGCTGTTGGGGCTGTTGCGGGTCACCCATGTGGCCCCGCCGTTGGCGCTGGAGATGATCGTGGCCGTGTCGCCGGCGACGTCGGTGCCCACCGCCACACAGGCCGTGGCGCTCGAGCACGACACCGCCTCGATCGCCCCGATGTCGGTGGGAACGGCCCGGTCGACCCAGGTGGTCCCCCCGTCGGCGCTGGTGAGCACGACGCCGTTGAGGAAATTGGGGTCGGACCCGACGGCGACACACACGGAGGCCGTGGGGCAGCTCGCGCCGGCGAGGGGCCCGGCGCTGGCCGGGGCGCTGCGGTCGACCCAGGTGGTCCCCCCGTCGCTGGTGGTGGCGATCACCGGGGCGGTGAAGGTGGCGTCCGACCCCACCGCCACACAGGCAGTGGCGCTGGAGCAGCTGACCGCTCCCAGCGACCCGGTGGAGGCCGGTGGGCTCTGGCCGGTCCACGTGGCCCCGCCGTTGGTGCTGCTCACGATCTGGCCGTTGGTGCCGTCCACAGTGGCCCCGACGGCGATGCATGTTGTGGTGCCGGCACACGACACCCCGAAGAGCTCTCCCACCGGAGCCGTGTAGGACGCGCTGACCTGCCACCCCGACGAGGCCGCCCCGGCCAGGGTCGTGGCCAGCATCCCGGCCCCGACGGCGATCACCATGGCCGCTATGACTTGGCCAATGAGCCGGTAGCGGTGGACCCGGTGCCGCGGCGGCGCGGCTACGGCGGCCTGAGGTCGAAGCTGTCGTGCACCCATGGTCCCCACCCCCCCGACAACCCACACGTGGGGGTTGGCCGGTAGCGGCACGATACAGGCTCTGGCCTGGACTTTCAATCGGGACAGCTTCCGCCCCCCGTCCCCCTCCCGGGGTGCGGCGTGACGAGCGCAATGAGAGCGCTATGAGGCGGAGAAGGCGCCGTGGCGCAGGAACGGGAACCGTCCGGTCGCAGTCGACCACGGCGGCCACCTCCACGTCCCCGCCGTAGCCGGCGTCGACCATCTGGCGCGCCGAACCGCACGACCGGACCGCCGCTCCGACGTCCGGGGTGGACGCGAACATCGATGCGGTGGCAGCGGCCTCCGCCGACAGGGTGCGACCCGCGGCCCCGAGGTGCTGGAGTACCGAACCGGCGCCCAGGGCGTCTTCAAGGGCGGGGCGCAGCCCCGGGGGGGGGCCCCATTCGAAGCGGACATCGGCGTCGGACTGCCCGAACGCAGCGCTGCGGCCCGAGGCCCCCACAGTGATGCTTTCCCTCCGCTGTCTACGGCTCACCTCTGCCTGACGGCACACCAACTTCGGTGGTCGGGACCGGCGTCGATCCGGTGACCTCACGCTTTTCAGGCGCGCGC
>Ga0208849_1001707_pt1 | contig 14075 bp, 14 predicted proteins | sample NGESurdeep072012_10_FD_184470 | JGI IMG/M metagenome (GOLD analysis project Ga0208849, IMG submission 184470) | Arctic peat soil microbial communities from Barrow, Alaska - NGEE Surface sample 53-3 deep-072012 (SPAdes) | ecosystem: Environmental > Terrestrial > Soil > Wetlands > Peat ...
ACAACACCGACCGACCGAACTCACGCCTCGGCTGGCTAACCCCGGCCGCTTACGCCGCCACCTTCACCATTGCCGCACACGCGGCAGCAACCCGCCCGATCCAACCCGCATAAATAGGCCGGACACATGGATGCATCCGACCATGTCATCGACGTCAAAATATCCTTGCATCAACGGGGCCGTCCACACATGGTCCCGGTTTGTGAGACGCGGTGCCAATGCCGCCCTTGCCGAACTTTGGGACGATCTGTGGCCGCTCGCCATTATCGGCATGATGACGCTGCCGATCGCGGCGTGGATGTTCCGCAACCGGCTCACCTAGCGTTTTGGGCCCATCTCCGGGCGGCATACGGCTGCGTTTTTTTTCGCGGCGTAGGTCGTCCACGTTCTCGACGAGACGCTCACGAACGGCGGCTTCGTCAAATGGATCGCGAACAACTTCTGGCCGACGTATCACATGCGGATGTTCTTCTGATTCAACGCGGCATTCATTACGGCAATTGTGGTAAGCAACGTGCTCTTTGACGGCTTCGGCGGACGCTGGGTGATCCTTCATCTCAGCAGATTCGCGGCAGCTGCTCGCCGCTCAGCATGTCAATGATGCGAGTGCCGCCGATCGGCCCACGACACGATACCCGTCCCGCCGCGCCGGTAACGATGGTGCCGATCATCGCCGCGCCGGCACTGACCTGGTGGCGAGACATGATCTTAAGCGCCGACGAAGCCTGATCGGCCGGAACGAAGGCAACGAAGCGGCCTTCGTTGGCGACGTGAAACGGGTCCAGGCCCAAGATTTCGCAGGCCGAGGCAACGTCGGCGCGGACCGGAATCGCCCTTTCCTCGATGGCGATAGCAACGCCTGCGGTCTCGGCTATCTCGACCAGGGCTGAAGCCAGGCCTCCCCGGGTAAGATCGCGCAGGCAGTGGAGGTCAATACCGGCTTTGAGGAGGGTGAGCACGGGTTCCGCGACCGACGCGCAGTCGCTCTCGATCACTGACTCAAACCCCAGACTCTCGCGTGCCGCCATGACGGCAATGCCATGCCGGCCAATATCGCCCGAGAGTATCACCGCATCGCCATACCGCACGCTGCGCGGCTCGATCGCGTAGGGCGCGACGATTGTGCCGATGCCAGCGGTGTTGATGAAGATGCCGTCGGCCTTGCCGCGATCTACGACCTTGAGGTCGCCGGTGACGATGCGGACGCCGGCACTGCGCGCGGCATCGCGCATCGACGCGACGATCCGACCGAGCAAGGCGGTATCCAGCCCTTCCTCCAGCACAAAGCCGGCGCTGAGACAGGTCGGGCGCGCTCCGCACATGGCAAGATCATTGACCGTGCCATTGATTGCCAGCCGCCCGATGTCGCCGCCGGGAAATACAAGTGGTTTGACGACGTATGTGTCGGTGGTGAAGGCGATCGGCCCGGATAATTCGAGCCGGGCTCCATCGTGCCGGCGGGAGAGCTCGGGACCGTCGAAGGCTGGACGGAAGATCGTGTCGAGCAGACGCTCCGTCGCCCGCCCGCCGCCGCCGTGGGCTACCTGGATGGTCTCGTCACCGGCAAGCGGCACGGGACACGCGAAATCGCCGTTCGGCATCGGCGATCTATTCTGCCGCCACGGCGGCTTCGGCGCCGCGGTAGCGGTAATAGGCGGCGCAGGTTCCCTCGGACGAAACCATGGTGACGCCCAAGGGATGCTCCGGCGTGCAGCGCTTGCCGAAGGCAGCGCAATCGGTGGGCCGCTTCTCGCCGCAAAGGACCAGCCCGCTGATGCATTCGCTGGAACGTTCCTCGCGCAATCCAACCGTGCCGAAGCGCTCCTCGGCATCGAGGGAGCGGTAGGCGTCCGCCAACGCCAGTCCGCTCTCGGCGATCTCACCGATGCCGCGCCAGCGCCTCGGGACGACCCGAAAGACCTCGCCCATGAGGTCCTGCGCCGTCTGGTTGCCCGAACGCTTCACCGAGCGCGCATACTGGTTCTCGACCTCCGCCCTGCCCTCCTCCAGCTGGCGAACGCAGAGATAGACACCCTCGAGGATGTCGAGCGGCTCGAAGCCAGTGACCACGATCGGGACATGATAGCGGACCGCAATCGGGAAATATTCCTCAAATCCCATCACCGTGCAGACGTGGCCTGCAGCTAGAAAACCCTGGATGCGATTAGTTGGGCCGCGAAGAATCGCCGTCATCGCGGGAGGGACCAGAACATGAGAGACGAGCAGCGAGAAGTTGGTCAGCCCGTCGCGCTTTGCCCGGTAGGCGGCCATGGCGTTCGCCGGCGCGGTTGTCTCAAACCCGACCGCGAAGAACACCACCTCGCGCGTCGGGTTGGAATGAGCGATGTCGACGGCATCGAGCGGCGAGTAAACCACGCGAACATCCGCGCCGCGCGCCTTAGTGGCGAGCAGGTCGGTTTCGCTGCCGGGCACGCGCAGCATGTCACCGAAGGAGCAGAAGATCGTACCCGGGCGGGCGGCGATTTCGATCGCCTTGTCGATGTAATCCACCGGCGTGACGCAGACGGGACAGCCGGGGCCGTGAACCAGGGTCACCGCTTGCGGCAGAAGCTGGTCGATTCCGTAGCGGACGATGGCGTGGGTCTGGCCGCCACAGACTTCCATGATCTTCCATGACCGGGTGACCAGGCGGGCAATGGCGTCGGCGTACCTACGCGCCGCGGCAGGATCGCGGTATTCGTCGCGATATTTCATGACAAAGCCTCTCCGCGAAGCTCCGCCTCGATCTCGCCGATACGCTCGAGATGCTCGAACACCTTCTCGGCTTCGGCTGCATCTATCACGGTGAGCGCAAAGCCGACGTGGACCAGAACGTAGTCGCCGACTTCGGCTTCCGGAGTGTAGGCAACGTTGATCTCCTTGACGACACCGCCAAAGTCCACCCGTGCCGTGCGCGTGACCGGATCTCCGCCGGACAGTGACAGAACAAGTCCCGGGATCGCCAGGCACATCAGACGCCTCCCATGGTTGCGGCCCAGTATGCCTGGCCGAGCGCCAGTCCGCCATCGTTCGGCGGCACCTGCTGCGGCCAGTACGGAGTCATGCCGGCGGAACTGAGCGCCATGACCGTCGCCTCCGTCAACCGCGCATTCTGGAAACACCCGCCGCCGAGAACGACCCTCGGCTCGCCGATATGGATGGCAACTCCGGCGATGGCTGCGGCAAGGCCGGCATGAAAAGCCGCCGCGATGGCGCCCGGCGGCGCGCCGGCGCGAACGTCGGCGATGATCAACTCCAGCGCCGGTGCCCAGTCGACGATCAGCGGCTTCTCGTTTCCTCCCGGAAGAATTGGAAACTCGTACGCGCCCACGGCCATGGCGTCGACGGCGATCCCTTCCAGCTCCGCGGCGGCTTGCCCCTCGTAAGTCGTGCGCTGCCGAAGGCCGATCAGCGCGGCGACGGCATCGAACAGCCGGCCGGCGCTGGTGGTGAGCGGGGCGTTGACGCCGCGTTCGAGCATGACGCCAAGCGTCGCTTGTTCCGCCGGCGCGAAGGCCGCGACCGGCGCGAGGTCGGTCATGGCGAACGCGTCCCGGCCGAACGCCGAGAATAACAGGCCGATCGCCGAGCGGCGCGGCTCACGAACGGCCGCCTCACCTCCGGGCAGGCGGAAGGGGCGAAGATGCGCGACGCGCTCCCACCCCGACCGAGTGAGATGGATGAACTCACTGCCCCACACCGTTCCATCGGGACCAAACCCGTTCCCATCCCAGGCCACGCCAAGCACCGGCGGGGTCAGGCGATGTTCGGCCATGCAAGCCGCAATGTGCGCAACGTGGTGCTGGACCGCGAGTGTCGGGACTCCGAAAACGGAGGCCTGGCCTGTCGAATGGTAGTCCGGATGAAGATCGCGGACGACTGCACGGGGCGTCACGCGGTGAAGGCGAACCAGATCGGCGACGGCGGCGTCATACCCGTCTCGCGCCTCCGGCGTGTCGAGATCTCCGAGGTGCTGGCTAAGAACGACGCCGGCCGGCGTACCAAGGGCGACGACCGCCTTGAGATGGCCGCCGAGGGCGAGGATCCCCGGCTCCGCCGCCTCGGCATCGGACACACGCGCAGGCGCATATCCGCGGCCACGGCGGAGCAGCATCGGACGAGCGGCAACCACACGAGCAACCGAGTCGTCGAGCGGGCGCACGACTGGCCGATCATCGATGAGGAAAAGGTCGGCAATGCCCGCGAGGCGAAGCAGCGCCGCCTGTTCGTCGATAACGATAGGTTCATGGGCCCGGTTGCCGCTGGTAGCCACGACCGGGAACCCCAGCTCTGCCATCAGCAGATGATGCAGCGGCGTATAGGGCAGGATGGCGCCGATCAGCGGCACGCCAGGCGCGACGGCTGCGGACACGCTGCCGGCACCCCGGCGCAGGAGGACGATAGGCCGCTCGCGCGACATCAGCAGTTTCGCTTCCGCGATGCCGATCTCCGCCTCGGCCGCTGCAGCAGCGAGGGAGGCAAACATGACGGCAAGAGGCTTTTCCGGGCGATGCTTGCGCTCGCGGAGACGCCCGACCGCCGCATCCTTCCGAGCGTCGACCAGCAGGTGGAAGCCACCGACGCCCTTGACCGCGACAATCTCACCGCGGCGCAGCGCTTCCGCCGCGTTAAGGAGCGCCGCACCGCGCTCGGCCAGCACCGTCCCCGTTCCGTCCCAGAGGGCGATTCGCGGGCCGCAGAGGGGACATGCGTTCGGCTCGGCGTGGAACCGGCGATCGGCCGGGTCATTGTATTCCACGCGGCAGTCCGGGCAGAGCGGGAAGCGGCGCATCGTCGTCCGCGCCCGATCGTAGGGAATCTCTTCCACGATCGAATAGCGCGGGCCGCAGTGGGTGCAGTTGGTGAAGGGATAGCGGTAGCGGCGGTTAGCGGGATCGAACGTCTCGGCGAGACAGTCGTCGCAGGTCGCGATGTCAGGCAGCACGGCCGTCGTGGCAAAACCCATAGCCACACTCGGGCGGATTTCGAACAAGGCGCCGCCGCGCACGAAAAGCGGTGCGCTGTCGATCGAGGTCACCCGCGCGTTCGGCGGCGGCGCGCGTTGCATCTCCCGCACCAGGGCGGCGATGCCGGTCGGACTTCCCTCGGCCTCGATGGTCACGCCCGCCGGCGTATTGGCGACCCAGCCGGCGAGGCCCAGCGCCGTCGCGCGGCGATAGACGAATGGGCGGAAGCCAACCCCCTGCACCGTACCGCGCACCTCGAGACGTACCCGCTCGCGCGGCGCTTGGCTGGCGCGGAGGGAGGTGGCGCTCATGGGCTGGTCTCGACCTCAATGCCATTGAGGAGGACATCCGCGGCATGCGCATCGTGGATGTCCGTGGAAATGGCCGCCTCGATCGCCGCCCCTTCAGCGATCGTGCCGGCAGCCGCCCGCTCGAAATGTTCGGCAAAATGACCGGGGCTCATATGGCTGAGCGCACCCAGCCACACCGACACGCCGATTACCGACTGCGCTTTCTCGGCTTCCGCCGTCTTCAGGATCTGGCGCATGAGATCGGCCATGAGCGCGTGCTCGTGCATGGCTACCCGGCCTCCACGCGCATTTCGTGGAGAACGCCAGCGACGACGCGGGCGACGGCCTCGGCCACAGGCGCCGATAGCGGCGCGCCGAGGTCGAAGCGTTCGCCTTCGACGGCGAAGACCACGCATCGCTTGGGCAGACTGCCGAGGACACGAGCGAGTTCGATCGACTCGGCCAGCCCGACGGCGTGGGACGAGGTCGCAAACAGGGGACGCGGTACGGGCGCGAAAACCACGTCGAGGCGATGGATGGAGCCCGGCGCGTTCCCCGAGAGTGCGGCATCGATGACGATGACACCGTCGACGCCATCGAACAGGTCGAGGAGCTGGGCGGCGTCGCCGTCGGTCTCGATCACCTCAACGTCGGGCGGGGCCTCGGCGCGAAGCCGGGCGGCAACGACCCGGCCGACGGCGTCGTCGCCGCGATCGTGGTGGCCAATGCCTATGATGCGGGTGCGGGCCATTTTCGCTTCAGCCACGGTCGATGCGCAAGTCGAGGAAGTGGGTCGCGCAGGAAATGCAAGGATCGTAGTTCCTGACCGTCTGCTCGCAACGATGGCGTAGTTCATCGTCGGGCAGATCGAGCCAACCCTTGATGAGAAGCCGGAGATCCTCTTCGATGCTCGGCTGATTTTGCGAAGTAGGCGGCACGATCTGGGCATCGAGGATGGCGCCGTCCTCCGCAAGGCGATAGCGATGATAAAGCAGGCCGCGCGGCGCCTCGGTGGCGGCGTAGCCGACCGCCGCCCTCGCTTCGGCGGGGACCGAGGGTCGATCCGGCTCCTCGTAGTTCTCCAGAATACGGACCGCCTCGTCGCAGGCGTAGAGAACCTCAACGGCGCGCACGACAATGCTCTGGTATGGATTCGTGCATATCGGCGCAATGCCGGCGGTATGGGCTGCCTCTCGCGCGAGCGGCGACAGCTTGTCGAAATTCAGGCCAAAGCGGGCGAGCGGCCCGACCAGATAGGCGCCGCGCTGGCGCAGGTGAGAATGCAGCGCATTGGAATGCGCGACGTGGGTTTCCTCGAAATGCGCATCGTATTCGTTTGCCGCGATGTCGAGGCCGCGGTTGGAGACGATGTGGCCCTTATTCAGCGGATACTCATCCGGATGGCGGAGAGAAACCAGCTCGTAGTCGCGCGAGCGATCGGGAAAATCGAAGCCGGCGGTCCAGCGCACGGTTTCGAGAGCCAGGTCGCGGGCGCGTTTCATGGTCTCGGCCGCAGCTCGCATATCGCGCTTCGCCGGCGTCTTGTAGAAGCCGCCGACGCGAACATTGATCGGGTGAATCTCGCGCCCGCCGACCAGCGTCATCAGGCTGTTGCCGGCCTTCTTGAGCAACAGGCCGCGCTTGACGATCTCGGCGTGATCGCGCGCCATCTCGATGGCGCCCTCGTAGCCCAGGAAATCCGGTGCGTGCAGCATGTAGATGTGGAGCGTGTGGCTCTCGATCCATTCGCCGCAGTAGAGAAGCCGGCGAAGTTCCCGAAGCTGACCGCCGACGGCGACGCCGAGGGCATTTTCCATAGCGTGCACGGCGCTCATCTGGTAGGCGACCGGGCAGATGCCGCAGATGCGGGCGGTGATGTCTGGAGCTTCGCTGTAGGCTCGACCGCGCAGGAACGCCTCGAAGAAGCGAGGCGGCTCGAAGATGCGGAGCTGCGCTTCCGTCACCTCGCCGTCGCGAACAACAACGGTGAGCGCGCCCTCACCCTCAACGCGGGCCAGGTAGTCGACCTTGATCGTTTTACGCGCCATGACGGTCGGCTTCCTTGCGGAACTCGTCGGCGTTGGCGTTGAAAGTGCGGTAGATGCGTTGCAGTTCGCCCTCGGTCATCCCGAGGCCGGCGAGCTGGCGGCTCAGGGCGGGCGCGTTCGGGGTCTCCATCGGGCCGAAGCAGCCGTAGCAACCCCGGTCGTAGCTCGGGCAGAGCGCGCCGCAGCCGGCGTGGGTGACCGGGCCGAGGCACGGGGTGCCGTGGGTGACCATGACGCAGACGTTGCCCTTCAGCTTGCATTCGACGCAGACGCTGTGAGCCGGGGTCACAGGTTTGCGGCGGGCAAGGAAGGCGCTGAGCACCTCGATCAGTTGCACCTTGTTGATCGGACAGCCGCGCAGCTCGAAATCGACCGGCACGTGGGCGGCGATCGGCGTCGAGGTCGAAAGCGTCGAGATGTATTCCGGGTGGGCGTATACGACGGACGTGAAGGCCGTCACGTCGGAAAAATTGCGTAACGCCTGGATGCCGCCGGCAGTGGCGCAGGCGCCTATGGTGATGAGCGCCTTCGACTGCTTGCGGACCTCGCGGATGCGTTCCGCGTCGTGGGCGTTGGTAATCGAGCCCTCGACCAGCGAAAGATCGTAGGGCCCCTCCACCACCGCCCGCGTCGCCTCGAGAAAGTAGGCGATCTCGACCGCACCGGCGACGGCGAGCAGTTCGTCCTCGCAATCGAGCAGTGACAGCTGGCAACCGTCGCAGGACGAAAACTTCCAGACGGCGAGCTTGGGCCGGGTTGCCATCTCAGATCTCCCGCATGACGATGAGCCGGCGGAGATCGGCCCACGTCGCGACCGGCCCGTCCTTGCAGACGAAGTCGGAGGAGAACTGACAGTGGCCGCAGTGGCCGATGGCGCATTTCATGTTGCGTTCCATCGAGAGATAGATCGACGACGCGGAAACGCCCGCCTTCTCGAGCCCGGCTGCGGCGAAGCGCATCATGATCTCCGGCCCGCACAACATGGCGATGGCATGCGCCGGATCGAAGGCAGCGCGCTCGATGAGCGTCGTCACCACGCCGACATTGCCGTGCCAGCCACGCCCGGCGCGATCGACCGTGACTTCGATTTCGATGTCCAGACGCGTGCGCCAACCTTCCAGTTCGTTGCGGTAGAGGATGTCGGTGGGGCTGCGCGCGCCGCAGAGGATAACGATGCGTCCATAACGGTCGCGCTCGGCCATCAGGCGATAGAGCGTCGGCCGCAACGGCGCCAGGCCGAGACCACCCGCCACAATGATAACGTCGGAGCCGACGGCCGCATCGAGAGGCCAACCCCCACCATAAGGGCCGCGGAGGCCGAGCGGGTCGCCAGGCCGTAGCCGGGCAAGGGCGTCGGAGACCTTGCCCACGGAGCGAATGGTATGAACGAGTCGTTCTGGCCGGGTCGGATCGCCGCTGATCGAGATCGCGGCCTCGCCAACGCCGAAAGCGTACAGCATGTTGAATTGACCTGGCGCGAAGGGAAATCCACTGTCGCCCGCGTCGATGTTGAGGGTCCAGACGTCGGCAAGCTCCTGCTGCGCTGCGGCGACGCGGACAACCTTCGGCACCATCGGGGCGGCGGCAGGTCGGTCGAGCATTGCTTCAGGCCTGCTTGCCATAGATGTCCAGCAACTGAATGCGGGTCGCCTGCAGACGGCTGACGAGCATCGGCACGAACCGCAACATCATCTGGTACCCGACGTCGTGATCGGCGTCGCACTTGTCGCGCAGGCAGCGGGCATCCATGCCGATGGCGCGTACCAGATCGACGGCCCGGGCGTCGTGAATCCATTTGTACGGCGGAAGGAGCCACGATACGCCGACGATCTCCCCCGGTCCGGCGGTCTGGAAGGTGATCGCCGACCTTCCGGGCGCCACGATGTCGAGTGCGACGCGGCCGTGACGGATCAGATAGAACTCGTCGGCGGGCTCGTCGGTGCGGAAAAGGTATTCGCCCGGCTTGAAGACGACGTTGCGTGCACAGCCCGCGAGGAGCCTGATCGTGTCGTCGCCGAGATCGGCAAAGAAGCGGTGTTCGCGGACAATCTGCTCCATGCCCTCGATCATGACGCGCCCACGTGCGCCGATCCATCACGGATGGCGCGCGCCTCCTCGGTGATGTCGATGGCGACCGGACACCAGGTGATGCAGCGACCGCAGCCGACGCAGCCGGAACTGTCGAACTGATCCCACCAGGTAGCGAGCTTGTGGGTCATCCATTGCCGATAGCGGGACTTCGCCGAGGTGCGGACACTGCCGCCGTGGATGAAGGAGAAATCCTCCGTGAAGCAGGAATCCCAGCGCTGGGTGTGCTCGGCCTCGCCGCCGGCGAGATCGCTGCTGTCCTCGGTGCAGGTGCAGAAGCAGGTCGGGCAGACCATGGTGCAGTTGCCGCAGGTCAGGCAGCGTTCAGCGACGTCGTCCCAGCGCGGATGTTCGAGATTGGCGAGCAGGAGATCGCGGATGCCATTGGTATCGAGGGAGCGACCCATGTGGGCGGCGGCGTTGGCGATGGCGGCCCCCGCGGCGGCCGTGTCGGCATCGCTGGCGGGGCGCTGTGGAAGCGCCGCGAGGATCGCAAGGCCGTCGTCACTGCCGACTTCGACCAGATAGCCCCGTTCGCCGCCGGTTACTATCTCGGTCAGCGACAAATCGAACCCTGACCTAACCTCGGGCCCGGTTTCCATCGAGACGCAGAAACAGGTGCCGCCGGCTTCCCCGCAATTGACGGCGACGATAAACGCACCCTCGCGGCGGGTGCGATAATGCGGGTCGACGTACTTGCCTTCGAGGAATACGCGATCCTGCACGGCGATAGCGGCAAGCTCGCAGGCGCGCACGCCGATAAAGGCGAATCTCGTTTCCGTCTCCGGCTCAGCGATTATCGCCATCCCCTCCGCATCGCGGGTTGCCTGCCACAGGCTGCGGCGTGGGGGATGCAGGTACTTCTTCCAGGAATGCGGGCCGACGACGTAGCCAAAAAGCGCATCGTCGCTGCGCCGCTTCAGGCGATAGTGGCCGCCATCCTGCTCGTCCGTCCAACCGGCCGGCAAGTCGCCGACACCATCGATATCGTCGTACACAATGGCCTGATCGCGCACGGTCGGGCCGCAGACCCTGTAGCCCGCCGTATTGAGCGAAGCGATGAGCGCCTGCAGTCCGTCACGTGTGAGCACGACTTGCCCGGCAAGCTGCCGCATCTAAGCACCTCAGGGCCGGTATTTCGGTTGACGAGCCATGATCCCACACTTCACTTCGGAGGGTAAGCGCATTTGTCGAAAGATAAGGCAAGCGCCAGCAGTCCGATGCCAGCCGCCATCAATGGCCACACGACAACTGCGCCGAACAGAAGGCGGAACGCGCGTCGCGTTGGCTCACCAGAGACTACATCTACAAATATTTGGTCCCTAAAGACGGTCCACGCCCGGACGCTCGCCTGATGCGCGAAGTTGTGCAGCAGTCGCCACCCTTACCGGATACGTGCGCTGCCCAACGACGCAGCGCTAGCTACTGCGTCCAGCCCTGGTCGGGATCCCGCCAATGCTTCCAGTCATGGAACTGGTTGTTCTGCGCGGTTCTGTAGCTCTACATATTAATGAAGGTCTTGGCAGCGATGCGGGTGTACCGGCACAGCGATCTGCCGATCGTTCCGATACTTCTCGCCGCCTTCGCGCTGTACAACGGCCACGCCCCCTAGCAAACGGCAAGGAATGATCACACCGGGCGCGGAGACGTTCGGCCGAGGTCGCGTCCACGCGAACAAAGATCGGTTCGAACGAGGTCTGTTAGCCCTTTTGGGCGCTGCAGTGAAGAAGGCGAACTAGCTGTACCTCTGAAGGCGCCGCCGCATCGTGCCCGGCGTTCGGCGGTCAGCCCAGAGCACGTCCGCCCATCTCGGACGATGGCTCTTCGGCAGCCAGGTTGGTCGTCGGCATGGACAGGCTCCATTGTAGGCCCTCAGGGGCGAAGTCCATCGCGACCTTGCCGTTGAGTGCTTTGGCAACCATCCGCTCGATGACCACGCGGCCAAAGCCGCTGCGAGAGGGAGGCGTTATGATTGGACCCCCCCGTTCCACCCAGTTCAACCGCAACTCGCGCAGCTCACTACCGTGGTTTTCCAGACCCCAAGATACGGCAACGTGCCAGTCGAGAGTGAGAGCGCACCGGATTTGACAGCGTTGGTCGCCAATTCGTGCAGCGCGAACAGCGGCGGTGACGATGAGAGCCTCCAGCAGCGGGGTTCAACCGCATCGCACGCACTGGCGGCACCGCGGCTTCTATCGTCGCGAGCAGCCCACGAGCTATTTCGCAGTCGCCCTGCCCACTCGTCGATAAAACCACTTCTTCGCCAGTTCAGTCGCCACGACATAGCCGCCCACGATCAATAACGAGGCCGCGATTTCCGCTCCTGACAGGGGAACGAAGCCGAATGCCGCTGAAAGCGCTCCGAGAAAGGGCGTCGCGAGCGCAAGGCCTACGATCATCGCTACCATTAACGCCAACAGGCCGCTCGGCCGGCTGCGGAATGCCAGGCGCCGCGTGCGGAGCACAAGAAGGACGGTAAGCTGGGTAAGCAACGAGATCAGGAACCAGGTTGTCTGGAACACGGCCTCGCCGGCATGGAAGACCAACAAGAGGACGCCGAAGGTGATCAGATCGAATACCGAGCTGGTCAGGCCGAAGAGGATCATGAAGTGCTGCACGTCGTTGATCGACCAGCGTTGCGGCAGCGTCACGCGTTCTGGGTCGACCCCGTCGGTGGCGATGGCAAGTCGGAAAGAAAATTGTTGAGCAATATCTGCTTAGCGACGCGGGCCTGACCCGAGCCTTACGCGTAGCTCCTCCGCATCACAGCTCCAGTATGGGACGTCGGTTTGAGGCGCTTTCATCCACCGGCGCTCGTTTGGGGCGAAGCCTTCGGGTAACAGATCGCAATGTCAGGTGTTGTAGCCTTGGAGGATGCGGATGTAGTTGGCCCGCTCAAAGGCCTGCGGATCCTTGAGCCGCCGCTGCTCCATGATACCGCGCATTTCGTTGACCGACCCGAATTCCCGGGCCTCCAGCCAGGACGTCAGCCCGGCGACGAGTTTGCCGATGTAGTCGACGTCGTGGCGCAGCAAGGCGGAGGTCGTCATCACGGCGTCGGCACCAACCAGCAGATACTTGACCACTTCGTCCGCCGTCTGCACGCCGGTCGCGGCGGCGAGGGAGCAATTTATTTTGCCCGACAGGATGCCCAGCCAGAGCAACGGCAGCCGGATTTCAGACGGCCCGCTAAGCTCAAGGCTCGTCAACGTCTCCAGCCGCGCTAGGTCGACGTCGGGCTGGTAGAAGCGATTGAACAGGACGAGGCCGTCGGCTCCCGCCTTTTCAAGAGCGATCGCCATGTTGCCGACCGAGCTGAAATACGGACTGAGTTTCACCGCGAGCGGGATCGACACCGTGGCGCGCACCGAGCGGACGATGTCCACATAGCGCTGCTCGACGGCGCTCCCGGAAAGCGAAAGATTTGCCGGGATGAAGTAGATGTTCAGTTCGATGGCCGTGGCACCGGCCTGCTGCATCAGCTCGGCGTGGCTGATCCAGCCTCCGTTGGTGATCCCGTTGAGGCTGCCAATGACAGGGATGTCCACCGCATCCGCCGCGCGCCGAATCAATTCCAGATAGGCGTCCGGCCCGACGCGATATTCGGCGGAAGGCGGGAAGTAACTCAATGCCTCCGCGAAACTCTCGGCGGGCGCCGCGACCAGAGCGTCGCGGCGGACCGCATCCGCTGTGATCTCTTCCTCGAACAGCGACGGAAGCACGACCGCGCCGGCGCCAGCGTCTTCCAGCCGGCGAATATTGGCCACTTCAGCGTTGAGCGGCGAGGCCGACGCGATGAGGGGATTGCGAAGTACGAGCCCCAAGTAGCGCGTAGTCAGGTCCATGTTATTCCTCCCCGGCTACGCGGGCGGCTTGGCGGAGGTTGGAGCCAGCGCCCCGATGCCGGGCAGAAACCGGCTACCGTCCAGCGCGGCAAGATCTTCGTATTGCCGATACTTCTCGGCCACTGCTGCCCCCGCAGCGGTGAGAAGGGCGGCGGCCTCGCCCGGCCGCGTATCGACAAGCGATGAGTAGCGGATCTCGTTGTAGGCATAGTCCTTGAATGGAATGGTCGGGCGCGGAGAATCCAGCCGGAAGGGATTCTGGCTGATCGCCCGCATCGCAGGATTGAAGCGCAGCAGCGGCCAGTAGCCGCTCGCCACGGCGAGATCCTGCTGCTTCATCCCGAAGCGCATGTCGATGCCATGCGCGATGCAGTGCGAATAGGCGAGAATGAGAGACGGGCCCGGATAGGCTTCGGCCTCGCGGAAGGCATCGAGCGTCTGCTGCGGGTTGGCACCCATGGCGACCTGCGCCACGTAGACGTTGCCGTAGGCAATCGCCTGCAGGGCGAGGTCCTTGCGGGCGACCCGTTTGCCGGCACTGGCGAATTTGGCGACGGCGCCAAGCGGCGTGGCTTTGGAGGCCTGGCCGCCAGTGTTGGAATAGACCTCGGTATCGAGGACGAGGATGTTGACGTCGCGGTCACTCGCCAGCACGTGGTCGAGGCCGCCGTAGCCAATGTCATACGCCCAGCCGTCGCCGCCGACGATCCAGATGCTGCGACGGACAAAGTGATCGACCACCGACAGGAGATTGCGTGCCGGCTCGCTGTCGAGCTTGAGCAGTCGGGTCTTCAGTTCGGCAACCCTGATGCGTTGCGCGCGTATTTCGGACTCCTG
>Ga0208849_1001708_pt1 | contig 14066 bp, 7 predicted proteins | sample NGESurdeep072012_10_FD_184470 | JGI IMG/M metagenome (GOLD analysis project Ga0208849, IMG submission 184470) | Arctic peat soil microbial communities from Barrow, Alaska - NGEE Surface sample 53-3 deep-072012 (SPAdes) | ecosystem: Environmental > Terrestrial > Soil > Wetlands > Peat ...
TTGGCCGAGTTGGTCCAGATAGCGGAAGCTATCGAGATAGGTCGAAGCCCAGCGGTCGCCTCCGCAGGCGGCCTGACCAGTTTCGGTAAGCCACATCGGCTTGCCTGGGGCATAGGTGTCACGGAGGCTGGCGTAGAAAGATTCCACTGTGCCGGTGCGGGAAAGCCAATCTTCGCTGAGTGCGGCCTCTGGGCTGGTGGTACCTTTCGCACCCATGGCCGCACCGCAGCGCTCTGAGATAGCGCCATAGAAGTGATAGGAGAAGACGTCGACCGCATTTGGCTTCATTGCCTCAAGCAGTTCTTTGGAGGGGAGGAGTTTGACTGGGATGAAGTCGATGCCTTCGCCGACGGAGCCGGGCCCGAGAAGCCGAGCGTGAGGCGCGGCCTTACGAAGAAATGGTGCAAAGACTGCAAAATCGCGCCCGTAGGCCGCCGCGTCATAGCCCTTGGGTACGCCAGCTGCACTGGCGAAGGTGGGCTCGTTCATAAACTCGGCGGCTGCGATCGAACCGCCAATGGAGTGGGTGTAGTCGAGGAATTTCCTCGCCTCCACGGGCGTCCATGTGCCCGCGGCATCGCGAGTACCTGCACTTGTAGCGAAGGAGGTTACGATCTGTGCATCGACAGCCTTGGCGAATTCAACAACGCCCTTCCACTCCGCACGGGTGAGGACACCTCCAAAGCCCGCCGGAGCAGCCGCCGGGGCTGCAGCGTCGGAGTCCTGGAAGTACATCGTATTGGCCCACGTACCCGAGACGCGCAGATACGCCGGACCCAGAGCGGCGGCGAGTTTGCGAAGGCGAGGGTTGGAGAGGTCGATCGGAGTGCGCTGTTCAAAGAGCGACGGATCGATGCCACCGGGGGTACCGGAAGTGCTGGGCGCTGCAGCCGTCTTGCTGGCGTACGGCTTCCAAAAGCGGCCGCCGATGACTTCGACCATCTCCACGTTGTAGGACTGGAAGCGAGGATCTACGCTTCCAATCTTCAGCATGGTTGAGGGATTTTGCTGGGCAGCAGCCGGAATGGCGGTGGCCAGGGCGAGAGCGAAAGCGAACGTGATTTTCATGGCAGATAACACTAGCACGTGCATTGCGCCTTCTACTTCAACCTTTCGCGATCGCACTTACCGCCGGATGAAGGAACCCGAGCCAGCGACAGTTCGGCAGGTTCGGGCTACCTCTCAATTCTCCTTGACGAAGGTTCGTTGTCCTACTCCCTCCAGAATGAGGACGTTGAAACCGGCGGTCGCCTAGTGTGGTGACACAGTGCTATGCTTTCCAGTCATGACTGTAAAGTTCGCTCTTCGAACAAATTCCTGATCGATTTGCTTGCGGGCCTTCCTTGCAGGTGCAGAGAACCAATGCGCCGGCAACACTAATCCTTGTGAACCGGGGCGACAACGATATCAGCCTCGTGGATCCGGTCGACTCAAGTTAGATTGCGACGGTTGCTGTCGACGGTATCATCGGACACGAGACGGTCGTGTCCCCAGATGGCGGTAAGTTGGTGGCCATCGATTCGGGTGGCCGCCGGATCATAGGGACGCTGACCGTTGATCATGGCGCTACAGCATGACGATGCCATACACGTGAAAGTGTCCGTGTTTAGGCATCCTATGCATCAGACGCCTCTCCTGAGCTTCAATTACGCCTTGACAACGTCTCGCCGCGAAGCCTATTGTGCCGCAGTTCGAACTAACTACATATATGCACCGCTGTACTTCATCAGGAGGCTTTTTGATGCGTCACCGTCGGTTCGCCGTATTCTCGTTGTTCGCCTTCTTCATCTTGTCCCTGACAGCAATCACCCATCTTCATGCGCAGGCGGTGAGCGGCACCATCCTGGGCACGGTAACCGATCCCACCGGCGCGGTTGTTGCTAACGGTCAGGTCACCATCGTCCTGCCCGGACAGAGTACCGTACACACCACGGTCACGAATGAGAGCGGCAACTATACAGAACCCAACCTTCCGCCAGGCACCTACACGGTGACGGTTACAGCTCAAGGGTTCAAAAGGGAGTCGCGTGAGAACATCTCGGTGCTAACCAACTCAACGACGCGTGTTGACGTGAGCTTGGTCACCGGCGCCACGACGGACCAGGTGACCGTTACGACGGCACCGCCTCTGCTGCAGACCGACCGCGCGGATATCTCGACCACAATTGAATCGCACCAGATCTCCAATCTGCCACTGAGCAGCGGCAACAGTTTTCAATCGCTGCTCAACACTGTGCCCGGTATGGCTCCGGTAGTCTTCAACAACTCGCAGTTCTACAACGCGAACAACGATCTCTCGGTCAATGCGAACGGCCAATCCTCCTACGTGAACCTCTACCAGATCGAAGGCATTGACGACGATCAGCGCACTGGCATCCACATCATCCTGGTTCCCCCAGCCGCGGCCATCCAGAGCGTCGACATTACAACCAATAACTTTGAGGCTGAGTTCGGCCGCGCCGTCGGCAGCGTCGTTAACGTCACGCTCAAGTCCGGCACGAACAGCTTTCATGGCTCAGTCTTCCAGAACATGGAAAACAACGGCGTAAACGCGCGCTACTACTTCGCCAAGGGCCCGAACGGACGCCTCGTCTACAACTACACTGGTGGCTCTATCGGCGGTCCTATCCTCAAGAACAAGCTCTTCTTCTTTGGCGACTTTCTCCGCGTCACCGATCACGAATCGTCAACGTCGAATGCGACGATTCCTTACTACAATGTCTCCGGCGGGAATCTAAACCTGGCGGGTTACGGTGGTCAGGTCTATGACCCCAACACCGGGGACACCGCAGACTGCGGAACCGGCGCGACGAACGCGAGCCTTTGCGGTACGGGTCGCACGCCGTTTGCAGGCAACGTGATTCCTCTTGCAAACCCTGGCATCAGCCAGGTGGGCGTTACCGTTCTGCAGGACCTGGACGCGCTGGCAAGGAATCCGAAGAGCAACCTTGCATCGTCGAGCTACATCGCCGGGTCGCTCACCAACAACTTTTCGCAGAACACTCCTTTCAGTAAGGACTACATCAGCTACGACATTAAGTCCGACTACACGATTGGCCTCAAGGACCATCTCAGCGGCCGGTTCAGCCACCAGACGACCAACACCTACCAGGCACCGCTCTTTGGCTCCTTCCTCGGAGGTCCTGCCGGCGGTGGTTTTGAAGCCACCGGCACCGCCGCCGCCTACAGCACCGGAGTGAACTACGACCACACATTCTCGCCAACCCTGCTCACTGAATTTCGCGCTGGTGTCGCTCACCTGCGTAACTCCGCTACTCAGACCGACTATGGCAGTGACGACGCGCGCACCCTCGGCATTCCTGGCAACGGCCCGAACGGTACCAACAATTCGCCGACCACCAGCGGTCAGGTTGCCTTCACTGTCAACACTTTCACTAATCCGTTGATCGGGTACTCGGCTTCGCTGCCCTGGTTGCGTGCGGAGTCCAACATCGACTTCGCGAATAACTGGACCAAGGTCCTCGGCAATCACACATTAAAAGCTGGTGCCGATGTTCGCCGTATCCGCGACGACTTGTTGCAGGGCAACAACAACGCCGCCGCAGGCCAGTTCTATTTTCAGGAGAACCAGACCTCGGCACCTGGTGGAGGTTCCACCTCGGGCGCGAACGACATCGCCAGCGTTCTCTTCGACGTTCCGTATCAGGTTGGACAGGACACCAACAGCACCTTCCCTGCCTTCCGTCAGACCTGGCTCTTCTTCTTCGTTGCCGACAAGTGGCAGGCCACACCCAGGCTCACCGTCGATCTCGGCGCGCGATACGAACTCTACCCTCCAGCCACGCCGCGCAAGGCCGGCGGCTTCGTCAACTACAACCCCACCACTAACCAGCTGGTGCTCGCCGGCGAGAATGGCAATCCTTCCAACCTCGGCATGGCGACGGACTACAAGAATATTGCACCGCGTGTGGGCCTCTCCTACCGTGCCTCGGACATGACAGTCGTCCGCGCCGGCTTTGGCGTCAGCTACGTCCCGTTCGTCGACAACACCTACGCCTACAACTACCCCATCAAGACCAGCACCTTCTATAACAACAGCCCGACCTACGGCGCTGCGCTCAATCCTGCGGGCGGTCTGGTCAACTTTGTTACTGGCATTCCGATCACACCCACAGCCCCCTTTGCTTCCGACGGTACGATCACCGAGTCTGCGGCCAACGGAACCATCGGACTCGCTAATCTGTATATTCCGCTCAACTTCAGGAACGCCTCTGTCGACTCGTGGAACGTAGCCGTTCAGCAGGAGTTGCCTTTTGATACCTCTCTGCAGATCGCCTATGTCGCCAACCACGGCAGTCGCATCGACGTTGCCCAGAACATCAACCAGCCTAAGATATATGGCCAGAGCGGAACGTACGATCCACTCAATCACGCCGCCGACGGCGTCACCCCGACCTTCCTGAAAACGGCGGCCGTCAACCAATTCTTCCTGGGTTACTCCACGAACTATCAGTCGCTGCAGGTGCAACTTACTCACCGCATGAAGAACAACGTATCGTTCAACTCTGCGTTCACATGGGGCAAAGCGGAAAACTATCAGACCGGTCCACAGGACGGAAACCTCCTATTCTGGGCCGGACCGGTCCACCGGAACTACGCCGTGGCGGACTTCGACCGGAAGTTGAACTACACCCAGACGATCTCCTATGACCTGCCTGCGGGTCGCGGTCAAAGGTTCCTCAACCACGGTCCGTTGATGTATGCCCTCGGTGGCTGGAGGCTCTCCGCCATTGTCTCGGCGGTCTCTGGTCTGCCTTTCTCCATCACAACCAGCAGTCCAACACCGGGTACCACCCAGACCGTCAATCAGACCTCTGCCTACCGGGTAACACATCAGGTGAGTAGCGCCTCCAATGTGAACTGGTTCAACACTTCGAGCTTTACGCCACCGGCTACTTGTAAGGCATACACGCCATCCAACCCGGTGGCTTGTGCCTTGGGTAACACGGGTCGCAATCAGTTCCGCGGACCGGCATACTTCTCTGACAACATGTCGATCTTCAAGAGCTTCCCCCTCTTCCGGGAGGTCGCCCTCGAAGCTCGCTTCGATGCCTTCAACGCAACCAATACGCCTGCCTTTGGACTTCCGAACTCAACGTACTCGAGCAGCCCCACAAGTTCTTTCGGCAAGATATCGTCCACCCTCGGCAGCGGCGTGGGGAACGTGAATGGCGTTGGGGGTCCGCGCGTACTGCAGGCAGCGGTCAAGATCACCTTCTGATCAGGAGAATCGACTCGCTTCGAAGCCCACATTTGCTAACCAGCATGTGGGCTTCGGGACCAACGCAAGTTCTTTTCCCTTGACCACCCCATCTGGCACGCTTTAAGTAATCCAGGAGTTAGATCATGAATGAGCTTTCCAGACGCAGATTTACAGGACTTGCAGCCGCTGCCGCCACACCAATTCCTGACGGCCGGTGGCTGCTGGTTGCCCTGTGAACGAACTGCCAGGTTGCGGAGGTAGATCTGAAGACTCTCAAAGTCGTACGAACGTTGGACGTTCCCCCTATACCTCCAGAGATCCTGGTCCACCCGGATGGCCGTGTAGCCTACGTATCCTGCGCCGGCAAGGGAGCCGGCGGAGTCGCCAGGGGCCAGTAGCACTTGCCCTAGATCATTTCAAACCTTCGGTGATCACGGTTGCCGAAACAAACCGGATATAGTTTCAACTCACAACGGAGACACTATGATCACACGTCGCGACTTCATCGATGCACTCGCAGTAGGTACCGCAGGATTGGCTGTCAGCACAACAGCGAAGAGCTATGCACAAATCCTGGGATCAAACAGCCGCCTGAATTTCGCCGTGATCGGACTCAACAGTCGCGCCTACGCTCATCTCTCCGCGCTGAAGGCAAACAAGGCCAACGCTCGCATCTCCCATGTGTGCGATGTAGAGAGCAACATTCTCAAGAGATACGTTGACGGCGCTACACAAATGATGGGCGAAACTCCCGTCGGCGAGAGAGACTTCCGGCACATTCTTGCGATGAAAGAGATCGACGCCATCACGATCGCCACGCCTGACCATTGGCACGCACCCATCGCTATCGCCGGACTGCAGGCTGGAAAGCATGTGTATGTCGAGAAGCCCTGCTCCCACAATCCTGCTGAAGGAGCGCTGCTGGTGGAGGCGCAGAAGAAGTACGGCAAGCTGGTACAGATGGGTACCCAGCAACGGTCGTCGCCGCACACCATTGAGATCGTGGATAAAATCCATAACGGTTTGATCGGGCATGCGTACTTTGCCAAGACCTGGTACAGCAATGTGCGGAAGTCGATTGGCCATGGCAAGGTTGTACCGGTTCCCGCTACGCTCGACTGGGACCTGTGGCAGGGACCGGCACCCCGGCAGGCATACAAGGATAATGTGCAGCCGTACAACTGGCATTGGTTCAAGACGTGGGGCACGGGCGAGACGCTCAACAACGGGACACACGAAGTCGATGTGGCGCGCTGGGCACTTGGGGTCGGCTATCCGAACAGCGTCAGCTCGACCGCAGGCCGCTATCAGTTCAAGGACGACTGGCAGTTTTACGACACCATGCTGACCAGCTACGCCTACGATAACGCCATGCTCGCCTGGGAGGGCAAGTGCTGTAACGGGATGAAGTATTTCGGTCGCGACCGCGGCACGGAGATCATGGGCTCCACCGGCTCAGTGATCGTAGACCGCGATGGTTATGAGATCTATGACCTCAAAGGCAAGAAGACCAGCGAATATAAGGCCAACAATGGGGAGACCTCATCGACCGACCTGGTCGGCCGCGACTCCATGACCGATGCCCACTTTGCCAACTTCATTGCGGGGATTCAAAAAGGTGCGAAGCTCAACCAACCCGTTGCACAGGGTAACGTCGCCGTTACCATGCTGCAGCTTTCCAATGTCGCCTGGGAGGTAAACCACGAACTACACCTCAACCCTGCAGACGGCAAGGTACTGAACGATCCGGCGGCGATGAAATACTGGGGGCGCGAATATGAGAAGGGCTGGGCGCCGCATCTCTAGCGGCCGGCTCTTGATCCCTCTTGGACTGTACCGCGTTCCATCCAAGATCGAACAATCTTCACAAACCGTTCCATGCAGTGAAAGGATTTTCATGAAGCACGATATGTCACGTCGAAACTTTCTATGCAGCAGTGCCATCGTTGCGACAGCGATTTCCAGTGGGGGGGTACTCTCCGCTGGCGCACAGGAATACTCGAAGGAAGGACAACCTACGCCAGTCAAGCTCGGATTGGCCAGCTATACCTTCCGCGAATTCACTCGCGCGCAGATGATCGCCTACATGAAGCAACTGAATCTGACCGCCTTGAATGTCAAAGACGTGAAAGATCATCTGCCGATGGACCCCACCGAGGAAGCGGCAGCTCTCGCCGACTACGCTGCCGCGGGGATAAAGCTGCATGCTGCCGGAGCAATCTACTTCCGCAAGGACGAGGACGATGATATCCGCAGCAAGTTTGACTACTGCAAGCGAGCTGGCATCAAGGTCATCGTTGCAGGAGACCCGGAGCCAGAGACGCTGCCGCGTATTGAAAAATTTGTGAAGGAGTACGACATCCGTTTCGCCATCCACAATCACGGACCAGAGGACAAGATATGGCACTCACCACTCGATGTTTTGAAGGTCGTGCACTCGATGGACCCACGGATGGGTTGCTGCATCGATGTGGGCCACACGATGCGCGCAGGCGTCGACCCTGTTCACGCTGTCCATGCTGTGGGGGCCCGGCTCTTCAACGTGCACATGAAAGACCTCGCCAATGCGACGGAAAAGGATAGCCAGGTCGCTGTCGGTGAAGGGCTCATGCCGGTGCGCGGCATCTTCGAGGCGTTGGTCGCCACGAAGTACAAAGGCTTCGTCGACTTGGAGTACGAAATCCATGGCGACGATCCGATGCCTGGGGTGAGCACCAGTTTCTCTTATATGCGCGGCGTACTGGCGGGCATGGGTTACAAGAAGCAGGCCTGATGAAACACAGCGACCCCACGATTGAAAGGAGTACACCCGTGAACAAGATGAACCGTCGTGAGTTAGGTTTGACTCTGTCGGCATTTGCAATGCTCGGCAGTCTCTCCGCAGAAGCACAGGCAGGGCCGTCCTCGGAGGACACCCACAAGTTGGTACACTCTGCCCTGTTTTCCTATGACAAGTTACCCGTCAAAACCTCGCCCAACGGCATGACCTCGCGGGCCGTGGTGCGTGGAACCCTCGCTACGGGCGAGTACATCGAGGTGCATGAAACTATGCTACCCGCGGGCGAGATGCCCCATCCACCCCATCGTCACACTCACTCTGAACTGCTCTTGATCCGCGAAGGAGAGCTGCAGGTAGACAGCGATGGACAAAAGGGAATCGTGCATCCCGGTGATGTAGTCTTCACCGCATCGGCAGTGCTGCACGGCCTGAAGAACGTGGGTCACGGGCCTGCCAACTACTTCGTCGTCGCCATAGGAATTCAGAAGGCCATCACCTAGAGTTTGTTTGCTTCGTCAATAGCAAGCTGATTCCCGTGTCCGTCCCCGGATCGTCAGAATGAGGCGGACAGTTATCCAAGGTACTGAAGCTCATCGCGAGAGCATTCTCCTAAGTAAGCCAACCCGGAACAGATCGAACAACCAAGGAGTTCATCATGGATCACCTTTCCAGACGCCAATTTGCAGGGCTTGCAGCCGCTGCCGCCACTTCAACGCTGTTACCCCAGAAGGCCTGGGCCGCCGGATCGAAGTTTAAGATCGGCGTGATCTCAGACGAAATATCCGAGGACTTTGACCATGCTTGCTATGTCATTAACAAGCAGTTCGGATTGCATTGGGTAGAACTGCGTGCGATGTGGGGGAAAAATCTGCAGGCGGTTTCCGACGACGAAATCACAAAAGCGCAGAAGATCCTCGCCAAATATGATCTGCAGGTCACCGACATCAGTAGCCCGCTCTATAAAGTCAACTGGCCCGAAGCGCCTGCCTCTCGATACAGTTCCAAGGAGGATCTGCATGGCGCGAAGGAGACCACGTTTAAGCAGCAGCAGGAAGTTTTGGAACGGTCAATCTCCCTGGCCAAACAATTCAAGACCAATAAGGTACGCTGCTTCGACTTCTGGCGCATCGACGACGTAAAGCCTTACCGCAAGGCCATCAATGAAAAACTGCAGGAGTCTGCAGAGTTCGCTGCAAAACGGAACGTGCTCCTTGTGCTGGAGAACGAGTTCGAGTGCAATACGGCAACGGGCCGTGAAGCCGCCGCCACCCTTGCCGGCATTCCTTCCAGGAACCTCGCGCTCAACTGGGACCCAGGCAATGCCGTCATGCGCGGCGAACTTGACGCGTATCCCGGTGGCTGGGACGCGTTGCCCAAGGATCGTATCCATCACTGCCACGTCAAGAACGCTGTCAAGGATGCCACGGGCAAGATCGTATGGTCGCCCGTCGACATCGGGTATGTGGATTGGACCGCTCAGTTCAAGTCTCTCAAAGGAATCGGCTATTCCGACGCGGTCAATCTGGAGACACACTGGAGGGGTGCCGGCACGCCGGAGGCTTCATCCATCAGGAGTTGGGAAGGGATGAAGAAGGACCTGCAACAGGCCGATGCGATCTAGCAGACCCACGACGTACAGAACCGCGGAGCATCCAGCAACCCGAAGAGTGAGACTATGCATCGCGAACCATTGACCCGTTTTGCGTTCACCGGTCGTCAGAGTGCATCCAATAAGATGCCGCGTGAGATCAATCGCAATCTCGTTTTCAATCTCATTCGTATCCACCAACCGCTCTCGCGAGCCGACCTCGCACGGATCTCAGGGCTACAGCGCAGTACGATCTCCCTGATCGTCGACGTTCTCATCCGCGAGCGCTGGATATTGGAAGGCTCGACGGTGAGTCTTCCGCGAGGTAGAAGCCCGACCGTCCTTCATCTCAACAATCAGCGCGCCGTGATTGCTCTGGATGTTCAACCATCGGAAATCAGTGTTGCAGCGATTGATCTGGGCGGCATGATCATTGCCCAGAACAAAGTCACTCTTCCAGGAGATCCATCCAAGGTCATCCAGGCAATCGTTCGCGAGGTAAAGAAGATTCTTGCGATCAATGGCCGCTCTTTCGATGGTATCGGCGTCAGCATTCCGGGGCGCCCTGAGACCAGTCCTGAGAATCCCGTCTTCACTCCCAGAATCCTTTGGCCCGTTCTGGATTTGAAGAAGAAACTCCAGCGCTCCACCGGTCTGCGCGTCAAGATGGATAACGTGGCGAACGCGTGCGTGCTCTCCGAGGTGTGGTTCGGTGAAAGCGATGGTGTTCATGACCTCGTCGTTGTCAATGTCTCCGAAGGCATCGGCACCGGAATCTTCGTCAACGGCCGTATTCTCCGCGGCAGGGACGGCATGGCCGGCGAGTTCGGTCATGTTCAGATCGAAAGTGATGGCCCGCTCTGCCCCTGCGGTGGCACAGGCTGCTGGGAGAGCTTTGCCTCCAATCGTGCTGCCCTCCGCTACTACCAGGAGATTACCGGCAAACCCGGCCCTCCTAGCTTTGAGGCTCTCGTGCGCCTGGCACAGAATGGCAATGCCTTCGCCATTCAGGCCATCGACAAGATGTCTCTATCGCTTGGGCGAGGCTTGCGCATGATTGCTTCCGCACTTGCTCCCACTGAGATTGTAGTGGTCGGCGAAATCACAAATGCCTGGTATCTTTTCGGCCCGAAGATCGAAGCCGAAATGAAGCACAACTCGCTCCCGAATCCCCCCAGGCTGCGACCTTCCGTCGAGGCAAATACGGCTCGCCTGCGCAGCGCCGTCGCCCTCGTGATGAGCGATGTCTCTCTCTAAACAACTCCTACAACCTCTTGGTTGCCTTCAGCTTGAAACTGTCGCCCTTCCCGGTGCTGATCGCAGTGGGTTCCAAGATGACGACGATGAGCGTTGCTCAATCATCACGAAACCCACCCGCTTTATGGAAAATCCATTCGTCTGTCTCGACCCAACGTAAACACGAAGGCGGAACTTTCCCTACTATGTTTCTATGCACCACGAACACGTATAGGAGCTATCATGACTGTCTCCCGCCGTATCGCCATTTTTTCCGCTCTGCTTGGGCTCAGCGGCACCGCCGTCTGCTTCGCCCAGACCGCCGCTCCCTCCTCCAAGCTCTTCTCTGATATGCGCTGGCGCGAAATCGGGCCGATGCGTGCGGGCAGAACGCGCGCTTTGGCAGGGGTCCCCACCGAACCCTCGACTTTCTACATCGGAGCCGTCGGTGGCGGCGTCTTCAAGACCACCGACTCCGGCGAGACCTGGCAAAGCCTCTGGGACGCGGAGCCAACCGGCTCGATCGGCACCATCGCCGTTGCCGCCTCCGACCCCAACATCGTCTACGTCGGCAGCGGCGAGGGCCTGGCGCGGCCTGACCTCTCCACCGGGGACGGCGTCTACAAATCGACCGACGCCGGCCACTCCTGGACCCACCTCGGCCTGCGCGACGGACAGCAGATCGGCCAGATCGCCATCAACCCGAAGGACCCGAACACCGTCTTCGTCGCCGTCACCGGCCACCCTTACGGCCCTAACCCAGAGCGCGGCCTCTTCCGTTCCACCGACGGCGGCGCTACCTTCAAGAAGGTGCTCTACATCGACGACAAGACCGGCGCGTCCGAGGTGCAGATCGATCCGCAGCATCCAAACATCGTCTTCGCGGGAATGTGGCAGCGCCAGGAAGGTCCGTGGGAGAACGGCTCGTGGTCCGGCGCGAATGGCGGCCTCTTCCGCTCCACCGATGGCGGTGACATCTGGAAGAAGATCACCGGCGGCGGTCTTCCCGACGGCATCGTCCAGGTCAACCTTACGATTTCGCCAACCGACTCCAATCGCATCTACGGCGAGTTCGCCTACGCCCGCACCGTGGGGCTCTTCCGCTCTGAAGACGGCGGCCAGACCTGGGTCCACGCACCCGTCGACGACACCCGTCCCGAAGCTCGCATCGGCGGCGGCGATCTCCCTGTTCCCGTCGTCGATCCCAAAGACCCCAACACCCTCTACGTCGCCACCGTTGTCACGTGGAAGTCCACCGACGCAGGCAAGACCTGGACAGGCTTTCGCGGATCACCCGGCGGCGACGACTATCAAAACATCTTCATCAACCCGAACAACACCAACATCATCGCTCTCGCCAGCGATCAGGGCGTCATCATCTCCGTCAACCGCGGCAAGAGTTGGAGCCAGTGGTACAACCAGCCCACCGCCCAGATGTATCACGTCACGACCGACAACGCCTTCCCCTATCGTGTCTGCGGCGGACAGCAGGACAGCGGCAGCGCGTGCGTAGCCAGCCGCAGCGACGATGGCCGCATTACCTTCCACGACTGGCATCCCGCCGGCATCGAGGAGTACGGGTACGCTGCCCCCGATCCCCTCAATCCCGACATCGTCTACGGCGGCAAAGTAACTCGTTACGACCGCTCCACCGGCCAGGTTCAGGACGTCGAGCCCAGTCCGTTGCGCAGCTATCGTGCTCTCCGCACCGAACCGCTGCAGTTCTCGCCCGTCGATCCGCACAGCCTCTACTTCGCCACTAACTCGCTCTGGCTCACAAAGAACGGCGGCAAGGACTGGACCACAGTCAGCCCCGACCTGAGCCGCGAAACCTATGAACTCCCCTCCACGCTCGATGCCTACAAAGACTCGCCCACGGCCAAGCCGATTCGTCGCGGCGTCATCTACTCACTCGGTCTCTCGCCACTCGATGTCAACCGCATCTGGGCCGGCACCGACGACGGTCTCATCTGGACCACCACCGACGGAGGAGCCAACTGGACCAACGTCACGCCTCCCCAACTCAAGCCCTTCTGGAAAGTCTTCAACATGGACGCCGGCCACTTCGACGCTCTTACCGACTACGCCGCAATCAACACGATGCGGCTCGACGACATGCGCGCTCACCTCTTCCGCACCCACGACGGCGGCAAGACCTGGACCGAGATCAACAACGGCATTCCCGATGGTTCCGCGACCAGCACCATCCGTGAGGATCCCAAGCGCAAGGGCCTCCTCTATGCAGGCACCGAAACCCAGGTCTACGTCTCTTTCGACGATGGCGATCACTGGGAGTCACTCCGCCTCAACATGCCCGCAACCTCCATCCGCGACCTCGCCATCAAGGACGACGACCTCATCGCCGGAACCCACGGCCGAGGCTTCATGATCCTCGATAACGTAACGCCGCTACGCCAAATCTCGGCCACGCTCGAGAAGCAAAACGTTGCCCTCTACACCCCCGCGACAGCGCTCCGCATTCGCAACGACATGAACCCACCCACTCCATGGCCGCCCGAGATGGCCACCGGAGATAACCCTCCTGACGGCGCCATGATCGACTACTACCTCGGTCCGGAATTCTCCGGCCCGGTCACGCTGCAGGTGCTCGACAGCAAGGGCGAAATCATCACCGAGTTCAAGAGCACAGACCCCGTGCCTCCACTCGATCCCCGCTACCCAGACCCCACGCTCTGGGCCCGTGCGCCGAGAACCCTCTCATCCGAACCCGGCCAGCATCGCTTCCTCTGGGACATGCGCTATCCCGACGTACCCGGCATGTCCACCGGCCCCGACGACAGTGCGGCCGTGCCGCACAACACGCCGTCCATTTCCTCGTCGCCCTGGGTGATGCCTGGCGCCTACACCGTGCGTCTCATCGCCGCAGGTGAGGCCCTCAGAAAGCCTCTGACGATCTTGATGGATCCTCGAGTAAAGACTTCTCACGCTCATCTGGAACAACAATTCGCAATCTCCAAAACGATGTATGACGAGATGCTCGAGGCGACCCGGGCCATTCATGAAGTTACCGTGCTGCGCGATCAAATCAGCTCCGGCAAGGTCAAGGTTCCAGCCGACGCAGCAGCCAGTCTCGAGTCGAAGTTCGAGAAGATTGCCGGCCGCGAGCGGGGCGACGGCGAACGCCGCGGCGGCCCCGCTGGCCCGCCAACCCTGGGTTCCATCCGCACCCAGCTCGCGCGTCTCGAGCACTCAATCCAGAACGCCGATGCAGCACCCAC
>Ga0208849_1001709_pt1 | contig 14066 bp, 8 predicted proteins | sample NGESurdeep072012_10_FD_184470 | JGI IMG/M metagenome (GOLD analysis project Ga0208849, IMG submission 184470) | Arctic peat soil microbial communities from Barrow, Alaska - NGEE Surface sample 53-3 deep-072012 (SPAdes) | ecosystem: Environmental > Terrestrial > Soil > Wetlands > Peat ...
ATGGCTCTCTTTCTCGTGCCTCTCACGATCAGCAATCTCTTGCAATCCGCCTTGGGCACGGTGATCAGCATCTACATCGGCCGCATGATCGGTGTGGACGGCCTCGCCGCGACGTCGTCGTTCTTCCCGGTGCTCTTCTTCCTCATCTCGTTCCTGATCGGGTTGACCACCGGCAGCACGGTGCTCATCGGTCAAGCATTCGGCGCGCGCGACGAACACCGCCTCAAGCAGGTCGCAGGCACCACCGTGACCGTCTGTCTGTTGCTCGGAATCGGCGTGGCTGTGTTCGGGTCCCTCTTCGCGCACCAGGCGATGCTCGCACTCGGCACACCGGCGAACATCCTCGACGCCGCCGAAGGCTACGCGAAGCTCATCTTTTTGGGCATGCCGTTCGCCTTTGTCTTCATCGGCTACGTCACGTTCATGCGCGGCACCGCCGATGCAACGACGCCGCTCTATTTCTTGATCCTGACGACTATACTCAGCCTTGTGATCACGCCGGCGTTCATCCGCGGCTGGTTTGGTCTGCCGCAACTCGGCGTGGGGAGTGCCGGCCTCGCGTTTGACATCGCGAACACCGTCGGCTTGATCGCGCTCATCATCTATCTGCGCGCCATCAAACATCCCCTCGCGCTGGATTCGGAGACCATCCACAACTTGCGCATCCGGTGGCCGATCTTCGTGCAGCTCGTCCGCATCGGTTTCCCGACGGGCATTCAAGTGGTGATGATCTCGCTGTCCGAAGTCGCCGTCATCACGTTTGTGAATCATTTTGGATCCACCGCAACCGCGGCGTACGGAGCGGTGAACCAGATCGTGAGCTACGTGCAGTTCCCCGCGGTCAGCATCAGCATTGCGGCGTCTATCTTCGGCGCCCAGGCCATCGGCGCGAAACGCGAGGACCTTTTGCGCCGCGTCGTACACGCGGGCGTTGCACTGAACTATGCCGTGGGCGCCGTGCTCATAGGGCTATGCTATATCTTCGCGACCGATCTCGTCTCGCTGTTCATCACGAATCCGGCTACGGTCGCGGTGGCGCACCAACTGCTGATGATCACCTTGTGGAGCTACCTCATCTTCGGCAACTCAGCCGTGCTGTCGGGCATCATGCGCGCCAGCGGCACGGTATTGTGGCCCACCATCAACGGAATCGCTGCAATCTGGCTCGTAGAGGTGCCTGTCGCCTACATGCTTTCCAGGCATATCGGCCTTGCCGGAATCTGGTACGGATATCCGGCGGCATTCATCGTCGCACTTTCATTGCAGACGTTGTACTACACGTTTGTGTGGAAACGGCAGCGCCACGAGATGCTGCTCGCCGCCACCGCCGCAAACCCATAGTCACCGATTCCGTACAAATGCAACCGTACTCGGGCAACCGTACTAGGGCAAGCAACGCTTGCCCCGTTCTTTATGTGGAGGGCAATCATCGCTTGCTTATTTTACGTACAAGGCTGAGCGCCACGGGGCGTTTTGCTTTATGCGGGCGTGTCACATTTCTAGACGCGAACGGCTTGAGTCCGTTTGGTTTCCTTGGCGGGAGGCCTTCCGGGATCGAATCCCACCGCCCGCACACCATTTCCATGAGAGGCAAATATACTGCGAGATCCACTCCAAGGGCCACCGGCAAAGCCCTGCCCAAACAGCGGGCATGACCACCGTTATACGCCTGCATGAAATGCGGCTATATCGTTCTTTTTGCGTGGGCTCCCTGACGAATCATTATTCTGAATACTCTACTGTCCTCTTAAAGAACCGAGCTTGAACTACAACGCGAGCAGCGGGTGGACGTACTCTTGCAGGGGGCGGACGGACGGCGCGACGTCGGTGCGGGCCGCGAGGGCGAGCAGCAGCGCGCGAACGGTGTCGAGCGACGTGAGGCACGCGACACCGACTTCAACGGCGGCGCGGCGGATCCGGTAGCCGTCGCTCTGCGACGAAGACGTGCTCGCCGCGTCGTTGATGACGAGGTCGACGCCGTTGTCCATGATGAGATCGACGACATGCGGCGATCCTTCTTGTATTTTATTCACCCGCTCGGCTGCGATGCCGGCATCGGTCAACAGCCGCCAAGTGCCCGGCGTGGCGTACACGTGATAGTCCATCTCGACGAACGCGCGCGCGATCGGCAACGCCTCCGACTTCTCCGCATCCGAAACCGAAAGCAATATCCGCCCTCCCGGCGGCGGCGGCGCGATGCCGGCGCCGATGAGGCCGCGAAGCAGCGCTCCCGCATACGAATCGTCTATCCCCAGCACTTCGCCCGTCGACTTCATCTCAGGGCCGAGCATGGTCTCGACGCGACGCAGCTTGGCGAACGAGAAGACCGGTACTTTTACGGCGACGAACGCCGGCCGCGCAGCGAGTCCGAGTGGCAAGCCCATGTCTGCGAGCTTCTCACCGAGCGCGACGCGAGCGGCGGCCGCGACCAGCGGAACCCCCGTGAGTTTTGCGATGATCGGCACTGTGCGGCTCGCCCGTGGGTTGGCTTCGATGACGTATAGGTCGCCGTCGCGTACGATGAATTGAATGTTGATGAGCCCGCGGATACCCAATTCCGCGCAGAGCGCTTCCGTGACCCGCGCAATGCGAGCCTCCATCTCAAACCCGATGGTCTGCGTCGGATACACAGCCATCGAATCGCCTGAATGGATGCCGGCGCGCTCGACGTGTTCGAAAATGCCCGGGATGACGATCGACTCGCCGTCGTAGACGGCATCGACTTCGACCTCGATGCCGGAAATGTACTTGTCCACCAGCAAGGGCGCGTGCGGCTCGATAGGCGGCGCGCTTTCGGCGTATGCCGCAAGTTGCGCCTCATTGAAGACGATCTCCATCCCGCGACCGCCGAGCACGTATGAAGGACGGACGAGAACGGGGAACCCGAGCTCTCGAGCGATCTCACGCGCCTTGCGGAAAGAGAGCGCAGCCCGCCCCTCCGGCCGAGCCACACCAAGACGGTGCAATACGTCGTCGAATTTCTGCCGGTCCTCGGCCAAGTCTAGCGCCGTTTGATCCGAGCCGAGAACGCGGATGCCGCGCGCGGTCAATTCTCGCGCAAGATTGATCGGCGTCTGTCCGCCGAAGCCGAGCAAGACGCCTTCGGCTCCGGTCGCGCGAACGGCAGCCTCGACCTCGTCGACGCACGGCGGTTCGAAGATCAGCACATCCGAAATGTCGAAATCGGTGCTGACCGTCTCCGGATTGTTGTTGAGGACGATCGACGCGACGCCCGCCTCATTGAGCGCCCACGCCGCGTGGACGCACGAGTAGTCGAACTCTATGCCTTGACCGATCCGGATCGGCCCGCTGCCGACGACGACGACGCTTCGGCCTGCCGGACGTCTCATCTCGTCTTCTTCACCAGCCGTCGCATAGTAGTAGGGCGATCGTGCGGGAAATTCCGCCGCGCCGGTGTCGACCATCTTATACGCGTTGCTCGAGGCAGCCGCGCCGGCAGCCTTCACATCAACGAGCAGAAGGCCGGAGAGCCGCGCGATCGTGGTATCGGCGAATCCTTGCAGCTTGGCGCCGACGACGGCTTCGCTTGCAGTCTCGCCGCGCAACCGCTCTTCGGTCTCGACCAGCTCCTGTAACTCCCACAGCCAAAACGGGTCGATGGCGGTGAGCTCCGCGATCGACTCGACGGTGCGCCCGCGCCGCAAAGCTTCGGCGATGACGAAAAGCCGCTCGTGCGTGGGTGCGCGCAGCACGTCGTCGAGCTCGTCGTCGCTCCACTGGCCGAACTTCCAGCCCGTCAGCGCGTCGCGGCCGATGTCGCACCCGCGGACGGCTTTCATCACCGCCTGCGAAAACGTCCGGCCGATTGCCATGACTTCGCCGGTGGACTTCATCTGGCTTGAAAGGCGCGCGTCGCCCAGCGGAAACTTGTCGAACGGCCAGCGCGGGATCTTGACGACGCAGTAGTCGAGCGTGGGCTCGAACGCCGCCGTCGTCACACCGGTCACCGGATTGGGTATCTCCGTGAGACGCTTTCCTAAAGCGATCTTCGCCGCGATCTTCGCGATTGGATAACCCGTCGCTTTGCTCGCGAGCGCGGACGAACGCGAGACCCGCGGGTTGACCTCGATGATCTGGTAGGCATCGCTGTGCGGATCCAGCGCGAACTGGATGTTGCAGCCGCCCTCGACGTTGAGATGCCGGATGATGTTGATCGCGGCGGTTCGCAGTCGCTGATAGTCGCGGTCCGAAAGCGTCTGCGACGGCGCGATGACGATGGAATCGCCGGTGTGAACGCCCACAGGGTCGAGGTTTTCCATATTGCAGACGACGATGCAGTTGTCGGCTCCGTCGCGCAGGACTTCGTATTCGACTTCTTTCCAACCCAACAGCGAGGTCTCGAGCAGCACCTGATGGATGATGCTCGCCTTGAGGCCGGATTTGAGTATCTCAATCAGCTCTGTGCGATCGTAGGCGATGCCGCCTCCCGTTCCGCCGAGCGTGTACGCGGGGCGGATGATGAGCGGGTAGCCGGCCTCCTCCGCGAACGCGATGCCTTGCGCTATCTCGGTGACGATGACCGACGCCGGCACCGGCTCGCCGATCGCAATCATCGCCTTCTTGAACAGATCGCGATCTTCGGCGATGCGAATCGTCCGCAACGGCGTGCCGAGGAGGCGGACATTGTATCGTTCGAGCACGCCCCGCTCGGCCAAGGCGACCGCGAGATTCAGGCCCGTCTGTCCGCCCAACGTGGCGAGCATCGCATCGGGCATCTCGCGCGCGATGATCGACTCGACGTAGATGGGCGTGAGCGGTTCGAGGTACACCGCATCTGCCATCTCCGGGTCGGTCATGATCGTGGCCGGATTCGAGTTGACGAGCACGACCCGGCAGCCTTCTTCGCGCAGCGCCCGGCACGCTTGCACGCCCGCGTAGTCGAATTCCGCGGCTTGGCCGATGATGATCGGCCCGGAACCCACCACCAAGACCGAACGAGGCGTCTCAGCCACGGCGCATCACATCCACAAACCTTTTGAAGACGCCGCGCGCATCGCCCGGCCCGGGGGACGCCTCGGGGTGGAATTGCACCGATTCGACCGGCAACGTCCTATGCCGCAATCCCTCGTTCGTGCCGTCGTTCAGATTGATCATGGTCTGCTCGACGTCGGACGGCAGCGACGCCGCATCCACCGCGTAGCCGTGGTTTTGCGCGGTGATGATGACGTTGCCGGTGCGGACATCCTGCACCGGCTGATTCCCGCCGCGATGACCGTACTTCATCTTGAACGTCTTGCCGCCAAGCGCGAGCGCCAACAGTTGGTGACCGAGACATATGCCGAACGTGGGCATGGTCCGGTGCGCGACCGCGCGCCGCAACGTCTCCACGACGACACCGAGTTCCGACGGATCGCCCGGGCCGTTGCTCACCAGAAGCCCGTCGACACGAAGTGCGAGGATCTCGTCGAACGTGGTGTCGTACGGCACTTCGAGCACGACCGCTCCTTCGGCCGCCAAATAGTTGGCGATATTGTCTTTGACGCCGCAGTCGAGCAGCGCCACTCGAACGGGGCCGCTTCCGCGCGTGGGTTCGCCTTTGGCGGAGACCGCGTCGACAAGGTCTGGGGTCGCCAGCGGTTTGCGTAAGTACGTCGCGAGAGCAGCCGGCGCCCCGGCGACCGCCGCGTCACCGACCGCGAGCACCGAACGCATCGTTCCTTCCTCGCGGAGCCTCGTCACCAACGCGCGTGTGTCGATGCCCTCGATGCCGCGAACGCCTGCGTCATCCAGCCAATCCGGAACCGAGCCGGTGCTTCGCCAATGGCTTGGATGCCGCGTCATCCGTTTGCAGATTACTCCGCCCGCGACGATTCGACGGTGTTGGCGAACCGCCGGATCGACGCCGTAGTTGCCGATCAGCGGATAACAAAATACCAGCAACTGGCCATTGTACGACGGATCGGTGAGCGCTTCTTCGTAGCCGGTCATCCCGGTGAAGAACACCGCCTCACCCTCAGCCATGCCGTCCGGGCCCAATCCATCTCCGCGATACGCCGCGCCATCCGCGAGCACAAGAAGCGCCGGGCGGCTCAAGTGATCACGACGCCGGCGACGACCGTGAGCGCCGGCCTGACGGCGAACGTCCGCCCTTCAAACGGCGTCACGCGGCCCTTCGATCGAAACGCATGTGGATCGACCTTCCACGGTCGATCGAGGTACAGTCCGGTGATATCGGCAGGCGAACCCACTTTGAGCGTGCCGCCTGCAACACCTAACAGCGCGGCGACATTGGTCGAGAAATTTGCGATCATCGTGTTCAGCGGAACGTCGCGCAGCGCGTCAAACGTCGCGGCGACCGCCGTCTCGAGACCGCTGAAGCCGACGGCGGCATGGGCGAACGGCTGCTGTTTCTCTTCTTCTGTATGTGGCGCATGATCGGACGCGAAAATCGAGATCGTTCCGTCTCGGACGGCGTCGCGCAATGCCTCGACATCCTGCTTGGTCCGCAGCGGCGGATGGACGCGCATCCGGGAATTGAATCCGCGCAGCAGGCTTTCGTCGCATTGGAGATGATGGGGAGTGGCCTCTCCCGTTGCCACTATTCCGCGCGAGCGCGCCCAGCGAAGGACATCCACGGTCTCCCGGGCGCTCACATGGCAGAGGTGCCACGATTTGCCCGTCGCTTGCCCCACGAGAAGATCCCGCGCGGCGATCGCGGCTTCGGCGAGCGACGGATTCCCAGCGACGCCGAGCAGGTCGGCCACCGCGCCCTCGTGCATCAGCGAGCCCGCGAATGACGGATCATCGCAATGCGACAAGAACGGTTGCGGCAAGTCCGCGACGAGCCGCGCCGCGTGATACAGCGCCTTGAGCGACGCGGTGGCCGACCCGTCGTCGGAAAAAGCGACCGCGCCGGCCGCGGCCATTTCCCGCAAGCCCGCGATAGCGCGGCCTTCAAGTCCTAACGTCACGGACCCGACCGGATAACAGCGCACAAGTCCCGCGAGCGCAGCAGCGGCGCGCAGCCGCCGGACGGCGTCCGCGTTGTCGCACGGCGGCTTCGTGTTGGGCATGGCAGCGACTGCGGTGAAACCGCCGGCAGCCGCAGCCGCCAGACCAGACGCGAGCGTTTCCTTGTGCTGGTCACCCGGTTCGCGCAGATGCACGTGCGGATCGATAAATCCCGGGCTTAAGATCATGCCCGCACAGTCGACGCGTTCGACGGTTTGATCGGAAGAGATCGGCGCGTCATCGCGCAGAGCCGCGATGACGCCATTGCGCACGACGATCGTGCGGATCGCATCCAAGCCCTGCGTGGGATCGACGACGCGCGCGCCCACGAAGTCGCGATTCTCGTGCGAAGTCATGAGGTCCCAGCCAGACACGACTCGAGCACAGCCATGCGGGCGAACACGCCGTTGCTGACTTGCCGCTCGATGCGGCTCCGCTCGTGCGTGACCAGTCGCGACGCGATCTCGATGCCTCGGTTCACCGGTCCCGGATGCATCACGATCGCGTGCGGTGCGAGCGTAGCCATCCGGCGTTCGTCCAGCCCGAAGCAGGCCGCCAAGTCGGCGAACGGCGGCAGCTCCGTGCCGTCGCTGCGCTCCTTTTGGATTCGCAGCAGCATCACAGCATCGGCGGACGGAAGAACAGAATCGAGATCGGTGGCGAGCGATGCGAATCCCCACCCGGGCGCCATAGCCGGCAAGAGCAACGGCGGGCCGCAGAGTGTGACCTTCGCGCCGAGCAGCCAGGCCGCGCGCGCTGAAGAACGCGCGACGCGGCTATGGGCGACGTCTCCGGCGACGACCAGATGGCGGCCATCGAGCGTCTCGAATTCTTCTATCAACGTCACGGCGTCGAGGATGCCTTGCGTGGGATGCGCGTGGCGGCCATCGCCGGCGTTGATCACGCTGCCGTCGAAGTGGCGAGCCATTTCGTGGGGAAAGCCGCTCTCGGCGTGCCGGACCACGATCGCATCGACGCCGATCGCGCGCACCGTGCGCATCGTGTCTTCGACGCTTTCGCCTTTGGCGAGGGACGACGACGACGCATTGAAATCGAGCCAATGCGCGCCGAGCCGCATGCCGGCGGCAGCGAACGACAGCGCGGTCCGCGTACTGGCTTCGAAGAACATCCCGAGAATCATCCGGCCTTGGAGCAGGCGGGCGGCGCCTTCGACGCCTCGCTTGTGTTCGAGCGCACGCGCCACTAACTTCTCGATATCGGCGCGGGTCGCGTCGTCGAGATCGAGGAGGTGGCGCGCTTTGGTCATGCGCGCTCGCAGATGATGACCCGGTCGCTGTCGCTCGGTTCTGGCCGCAGATCGACCACGATGCGTTCGGCGCGCGATGTGGGCACGAACCGTCCGACGTAGTCGGCCTGGATGGGCAGGTCGCGGATGCCCCGGTCTACCATCACGCACAGGCGGACGGCCGATGGCCGGCCGCGATCGGTCAAGGCGTCCAGCGCGGCGCGCACGGTGCGGCCCGTGAAGAGCACGTCATCCACGAGGACCAGCTCCAGGCCGGTGACGTCTGCCGCGATGTCGCTATCCGGAAGGTCGCGTCGTGCGTCGTCGTCGCGATAGAGGTTGATGTTGAGAAAGCCGACGGGGACGGCCACCCCGGTGCGTTTCTTGATCTCGGCGGAAATGCGCCGGCTAAGGTTCTCGCCGCCCCGGCGGATGCCGATGAGCATGAGGTTCTCGCTCGCGCCGTTCGGTTCGAGAATCTGGTGTGCGAGCCGTTCGATGGTGCGCTGGACGGCGGCAGACGAGAATACGACGAGCTTCTCACGGAGCGCGGACGCGGTGGTCGTCTTCACGGTGGAGTCCAGCCCTTTCGACCGAGATGAATCTTGGAGGAGCCGGGCTTATTTGTTCGCTTCGGGACCGGTTGCGGCCTTCCGCGCTGCGGCATAATCTCGCGCTTCGAGCGCATACATCGTCAAGTCGCGGTCGTAGTAGCGCACGGGACCTTGCAACGTCATCGCCAATTTCTGCATGATCCGAAAGCTCGCGCCGTTGGGCGGCTCTGCGACGGCGACGATGCGTGGAAGTCCGAGTTCACCAAAGCCGTAACCGACGACCGCGCGCGCCGCTTCGGTCGCCAGTCCCCGGTTCCAATACTCTTTTCCGAAAATCCACGCGATCTCCACGTTCTCCGTCTTGGCCAGGTGCTGCAATCCGCAGTGGCCCACGATCTTCTCCGGGATGTCGCGCAAAACCACCGCCCACATGCCGAAGCCCGGCGTCTCGTAGCGCTCCTGGCATATCGCCACAAAGCGCTCGACCTTGGCTTGGTCCCACGGCGCACCAGGCGGGATGTAGCGCATCACGTCGGGATCCGAGTAGATCCAGGCGAGCTGCGCCGCGTCGGCGAGCGCAAACGGGCGCAACGTGAGCCGGGGTGTCTGCGCGACGATCATCGATGCACCACTACAGGCCGGCGAGGCGCTCGCGCGATGCGGCGATGCCGGCGTGCAGCTCCGCGAGGCGCTCGCGTTCTTTTGTCACTACCTCGGGTGGCGCTTTCGCCACGAATCCGGACGACCCGAGTTTGCGCTCGATGGTCGCGATCTCGGCTTCGGATTTTTCGATGACGGAACGCAGCGCCGCGTTCTCGCGGTCTATGAACGCCGAGTCGACCGGCAGCAGAACTTCCACCGCGCCGAACCGCCGTGAAAGCGCGTGCGGCGGACGGCCGTCGAAGTGAACTCCGGCGACTCGGCCGAGCCGCTCGAGCGTACCTCGTTCGCTTGTGAGCAGTGCGGACAATTCCGCATCGGCGCCGTTGACGTGCACGTCGCGCAGCTCGCGATAGGGAAGTTTCGGAACCGCGCGCAGCGCGCGAACGGTCTCCACAAAACCCAAGAGGCGAACCATATCCGCTGCAGCGCGCGCGTCGCGCCGTGCGGGCGAAAGACTTGGCCACCGGCTTTGCCCGATGAAGTCGCCTTCGTGCGGCAATCGTTGCCACAATTCTTCGGTGACGAACGGGACCAACGGATGCAACAACTTGAGCACGGTGGTCAACAGCGTGGCCAAAACCGGCACGCGCGAGGGTGCCCGGTCCTTTGCGATTTCGACATAGACGTCGCACACCTGATGCCAGACAAACGAGTATAGCGTCTCGGCCGCCTCGGAAAAGTCGTACGACTCCAACGCCGCTGTGACGCGATCCGTGGTTTCGGCCAATCCGTGCAGGAGCGCGCGATCGGCGAGCGTGAGCTCGCTGTCCGGCGGCAGCGCCGGCTGGGAGTGCTGCTCGCCGAGCTCCGGAAATGTCTGCAGCGCGAACCGGACCGCTTGCCAGAGCTTATTGCAAAATCTTTTCGCATCGTCGCAACGCGCGACCGCGTAGCGAACGTCTTGGCCGGCGTGCATCTGAGAGAACGTGCCGAAGCGCGTCGCGTCGGCGCCGTAGTCGCGGACGAGCTCGATCGGATCGAGCGAGTTTCCCAAAGACTTGCTCATCTTGCGGCCCTGCTCGTCCATGATGAGCGGGGTGACGAACACGTCTCGGAACGGCTCGGGGCCTACAAAGTGGCGTCCCATCATCACCATTCGTGCCACCCAAAGGAATAGAATCTCGCGCGCCGTGACGAGCACCTGCGTGGGATACCACGCGTTCAACTCCGGCGTCTCATCGGGCCAACCGAGGATGGAGAACGGCCACAACGCGCTTGAGAACCACGTGTCGAGCGTGTCTTCGTCCTGGCGGAGCTCCTGTTTTCCGCAAACGGCGCACTGCGGCGGCGGTGTTTTCGCCACCGTGGGATGGTCGTCCGCGCAATACCAAACAGGCAGGCGGTGACCGATCCAGAGTTGGCGTGAGATGTTCCAGTCACGGATCTTCTCCAACCACTCTTCATAGATGCGCCGGTAACGCTCGGGCGTGAACCCAAGCCGACCGGACCGAGACGACTCGAGCGCGGGCGCTGCGAGCGGCTTCATCTTCACGAACCACTGCAAAGAAAGGAGCGGCTCGACGACGGTATCGCAGCGATAGCAAAGCCCCACATTGACCACGTGCGGCTGTTCGTCCACGAGCGCTCCCCGCTCGCGCAGACGCTTCACCGCGAGCGTTCGCGCCGCAAAACGTTCCATGCCGGCGAATTCGGGCTCGACATCGCCCGTCATATCGCCGTCGAAGCCGATGACCGTCGGGGACGGCAGCGAATGCCGCTCTCCGATCTCGAAATCGGTTTGATCGTGAGCCGGCGTGATCTTGAGGGCGCCCGTGCCGAACTCGCGCTCGACTGCAGCGTCGGCGATGACCGGAATGGGCGCTGGCAAGAGCGGCCGTTGCACTGTCGTGCCGACGAGATGTTTGTAGCGCGCGTCATCTGGGTGCACGGCCACGGCCACGTCGGCGAAGATGGTTTCGGGTCTCGTGGTCGCGATGACGAGGCCCTCGCCTCCCGCGGCATCGCGGTAGCGCACGTGATACAGCACGCCGGGCCGGTCTTCGCGCTCTACTTCGGAGTCGGACAGTGTGGACGTGCATCGCGGACACCAGTTGATCAGCCGCGTGCCGCGATAGACGAGACCTTCTTCATACAATGCGACGAAGACGTGGATGACCGCCTTGCTCAAGCCGTCGTCCATCGTGAATCGATCGCGTTCCCAATCGGGCCCGAATCCGAGCGCACGGAACTGCTGGTACAAAATGCCGCCGTACTCTTTTCGCCACTCCCAGAAAAGTTCGACGAATTTGTCACGTCCGAGGTCGAAGCGCGTGCGTCCTTCGCCTGCGAGCTTCTTCTCCAACACGTTTTGGGTGGCGATGGCGGCGTGGTCTTGACCGGGAAGCCAGACCGCATTGTCGCCGAGCATTTTGTGAAAACGCGTGAGGACGTCCATCGGCGTGTAGGTGGAAGCGTGCCCCATGTGCGCGCGGCCGGTGATGTTCGGGGGCGGCATCGCGATGACGAATGGAGGTTTGGAAGGATCGGGCTCGACATGGAACAAGCCGGCGGCTTCCCACCGCTCGTACCATGACGATTCGATCGCCGCCGGATCGTATTTGTCGAGCATCGCGCCCGATGTTTGCGTCATGCGCTCTTTGTTCGGTCGCGTAGGCCGCGGCCCTGCCCTCCGCTAGGCGCCCCGCGCGCACAGCGCGGCGAATGTCTCGGGGTCCACGTTGCCGCCGCTCACGATGACGCCGATTCTCTTAGGCTTCGACGGAATGCGCCGTGACATCGCCGCCGCAAGCACGGTGGCGCCCGCCGGTTCGACGACGATCTTCAAACGCTGCGCCGCGAAGCGCATGGCGGCGCAGATCTCATCATCGCTCACAAGCAGCACGCCGGCGGCACGAGCACGCACGATCGGCCACGGCACTTTGCCGGGTTCGGTCGTGCGCACGCCTTCGGCGATGGTGTCCGGTGCAGCGATCGCGACGCGCTCACCGAGTTCCCATGACAGATACCAATCGTTTGCAGCTTCCGGCTCGACGCCGTAGACTTCACACTTGGGTTGCATGTCTTTCACCGCGGTGGCAGTGCCTGCCAGTAATCCGCCGCCCCCAAGCGGCACGAGGATGACGTCAAGATCAACGACGTCCTCGCAAAGCTCGAGCCCCGCCGTACCCTGGCCCGCGATGATATCGGGGTGGTCATATGGCGGTATCAGCGTCGCACCGCTTTCGTCGACCAATCTCCGGGCGATCGCTTCCCGGTCTTCGGTGCGTTGGTCGTAGGTCACGACCTTAGCGCCGTAACCCGCCGTCGCTTCTAGCTTCATGCGCGAGGCGTCGGCCGGCATGACGATCGTCGCGTCGATCTTGAGCAGATGCGCCGCCAACGCGACGCCCTGTGCGTGATTTCCGGATGAAAATGCTACGACGCCGCGGCGCCGTTCATCTTGGTCGAGTTTGGAGAGCGCGTTGTAGGCGCCACGGAACTTGAACGCGCCTACCCGTTGGAAATTCTCGCACTTGACAAAGACGCTGGCGCCGGCAACGTGGTCTAGAGCAGTGCTCGTCAAGACCGGCGTGCGATGCGCCACGCCCTTCAATCGATCTGCGGCGGAGCGGATATCGGATGCATCCACGGACTGCACGTGCATCGTCGCGGCTTACCTCAAGAAGGCTAGACGCCCTCCACTCGCTGTGAACTTTTCAGCAGCAAATGAGGCGGATGGTCCCAATATAATTAGGACCACTCAGCGACAGGCCTACCCCGTAAAAAGTGACAATTGAATGCCAAGCACCGCTACCGGACTCTCGTCCGCTAATTCTGCTTTGTTCAACTTTAATGTAGGAGGCCACGGATGCACCGTTTTCTTCGCCCGGTCGCGCTTTTGGCGTTGCCCTTGCTGTTAGCGGCATGCGGCAGTCATGGAGCTTCAAGCGCTATTCCGCAAATGTCGGGAGGCACCACCCCACTCGGCGGCAGCTTCGGCCAGCTCGTCGCGCGCAGCATGGACCCGAACATCCGCCAAGTCTGCGGCGCAGTCCAAGAAGGCTACGCGCGCTGTTTCTCATACGTACGAACCGACATCGGCGGCCACATCACGCCCGACGTCGGCGGCTACGGCCCCACGGATCTCCAATCCGCCTACAATCTACCTTCTGCGACGAAGGGCGCCAACCAGACCGTCGGCATCGTCGACGCGTTTGACGATCCCACCGCAGAGTCTGATCTTGCGATCTACCGTTCAAACTTCGGATTGAGCGTATGCTCCACTGCAAACCACTGCTTCCGCAAAGTGAATCAACGCGGAGTGCGCGGCCACTATCCTGGGCCGAACTCGGGATGGGCGCAAGAGATCTCGCTCGACGTGGACATGGTGTCTGCGATATGTCCGAACTGCCACATCCTGCTCGTCGAAGGCGACGATAATTCGTTCCACTCGCTCGCGCTGGCGGTCGATGAAGCTGCTCGGCTGGGCGCAAACGCGATCAGCAATAGCTACGGCGGCGGCGAGTCCGGCGGCCAAGGCGGAAACAACTACGCCTACCACCATCCGGGGCATATGATCACGGCGAGCACCGGCGACGGCGGCTACGGCCCGCAGTTCCCTGCCGGTTCGCAATACGTGACAGCTGTTGGCGGCACCACTCTGCAAAGAGGCGGCGGCACGCGCGGATGGA
>Ga0208849_1001710_pt1 | contig 14065 bp, 13 predicted proteins | sample NGESurdeep072012_10_FD_184470 | JGI IMG/M metagenome (GOLD analysis project Ga0208849, IMG submission 184470) | Arctic peat soil microbial communities from Barrow, Alaska - NGEE Surface sample 53-3 deep-072012 (SPAdes) | ecosystem: Environmental > Terrestrial > Soil > Wetlands > Peat ...
CCCTGCTCGCGCTCGACCCGCTCGTCGGCCAGCCACAGCGTTGCCATTACCGTGAAGGTCAACACCAGCACCATAGCGGTCCAGAAGCTGACGAAGATCCGCAGGTAGAGATTGCGCATGGCCGGTTCAGGCGTCGGCCAGCGTCAGCACATAACCGGTGCGCCGCACGTTGAGGATCGACACTTCATCGGCCACGGCGGCGAGCTTGCGGCGAATGTTGCTGATGTGCGTATCGATGCTGCGGTCGTAGGGCGTGAGCCGGCGGCTGAGCACCTGGCGTGTGAGCTGCTCGCGCGAGACCACGACCCCGACCTGGTGCATCAGCACCTCGAGTACCCGGAATTCGGCGCCGGTCAGGTTCACGGTACGGCCGCGGGCGCTGGCCGTACGGCTGGAAAAATGCAGGCTCAGCGGGCCGGCATCAAGGCGTTCGCGGCGCCCGGACTGGGGCTCGAGCAGCAGACTGCGGCGCAGAATCGCGCGCATGCGAGCCACCAGCTCACGCGGATTGAAAGGCTTTGCCAGATAGTCGTCGGCGCCGAGTTCCAGGCCCACGACGCGATCGATGTCCTCACCGCGCGCCGTCAGCATCAGCACCGGCGTGGTATTTTTCTGGCGCAGCATGCGCAGCACGTCCAGGCCACCGAGCCGCGGCAACATGACATCGAGCACGATCAGATCGAAGTGGTGGCGGCCGAGTGCATACAGCGCCTCATCGCCGTCGTGCACGGTGGTGACTTTGAAACCTTCCGGCGTCAGGTATTCCCCCAGCATGTGACAGAGTTCGCGATCGTCATCGACCAGCAGCACTGCCATGGGTGCCGAACGGGGCCCGGTGTCGCTGGCAGCATCGTTGGCGCCGGTGGATTGCATGCCGCTATTGTCCCGGAGATCGCGGCGATGTGCGCGCCGGCTTTACAATTCTTGGCCCGGATCCTATGCGCAATGGGTGCTTGTCATCGCTGTCCGACAGGCTGTCGCCCACCATGGAACGATAGGAGGAATCCGAGTGTCATAGCGGACATTTGCCCGTCCGGCAGCGGATCGCTGCGGGCATACTAGCGTGCAGCGCGGTTGGCTGAAGCAGGAGAGAAGAGCACTTGAACTCGCAGCGCCGTCGGCGCCGGCCGATGCGGCCGGGACTGCAGCTGCTGGCTGCGCTCGTGTGCTGCGCCGGCAGCGCGCAGGCCGCCGATCCGCAACCCTACACACTCAGCATCCAGGGAACCGGCATCAAGGAACTCGATAGCACGCTGCGCGCGAGCGCGCAGCTGGAGTCCCTGCGCACCAGCTCTCCCGTGGGTCCATTCGCACTGATTGGACGGGCGCAGCAGGATCTCGAAAGACTGGCTACGGTGCTCGATAGCTTCGGTTTCTACCGCAGGAGTCTCAAGATCACGATCAACGGCCAGGCGTTCGATGATCCCGGGCTGCCCGATCTGATCGCCGCATTGCCCAAGGATCATCCGGCCAGAGTCGACATCGCCATCGAACTGGGCCCGCTCTACCATCTGCGGCGCGTCACGATCGACGGTGAGGTCAGCGCCAGTGCCCGCGCGGCCATGAAGCTGGATGCGGGCGACCCCGCCATAGCCGCCGATGTGCTCGCGGCGCGCGAACGTCTGCTCACCACGCTGCAGGAAGAAGGCCATGCGCTCGCCAAAGTCGATGAACCGGTCGCCTACGAGGATCAGACGGATCCGGTGCTCGATGTCGCGTTCAAGGCGGATGCCGGGCCAATATTGGACATCGGCGAGATTCGATTCACCGGCTTGAAACGCATGCACGAGCAGTTCATACGAAAGCGGCTGCTGCTGCGGGCGGGAGAGCAATACCGCACCAGCCGCATCGAAGCCGCGCGCACGGATCTGTTGTCTCTGGGCGTGTTCTCGGGTGTCACCGTGCATACCGCCACCGAGGTAGATGCGCGCGGGCAGCTGCCGGTGACTTTCGAGCTGCAGGAACGGCCGCGCCATGCGGTCACGGTCAATGCGGCCTATTCCAGTGATCTGGGCGGCAGTTTCGGCACTACCTGGTCGGATCGCAATGTGTTCGGCAATGCCGAGCAGCTCAATGTGACCGCCAGCGCAATCAACCTGGGCGGCAATGCGACCACCGGACTGGGCTACGATCTGGCCACGCAGTTGATCAAGCCCGATTTCCTGCGTCGCGACCAATCGCTGCAGTTCACTCTGGCAGCCTTGAAGCAGGACCTGATCGCCTATGAGCAGACCGCCGCCACCGGTGGCGTATCCCTGAATCGCAAAATATCCCCGGTCTGGACCGTGAGCGTGGGCGTGAATCTCGAGCAGGAACATATACTGCAGGAGGGCGAGGCGTGCCTGCCGCCGGCGCCGTCCTCGGCCGCTGCGCTGGCCATTGCCTGCGAAAAAGTGCCACGCGATTACACCTTGTTCCTGGTACCGATCAGTGCCAAATACGACAGCACCGGCCTGAGCAATCCGCTGCTGGATCCGCTGCGCGGAGTGCGTGCGACGCTGACCGTCACACCGACCGAATCACTGGGCGGGCGCGGCGCCGGCAGCGCGACTCAATCACTCAGCAATGGCCGCGCGACCGTTTCGCCCGGCGCCTCGGGGGCAACCGGCAACGCGACCTTTGTGGTCATTCAGGCCACGGCATCGACCTACTTTGATCTCGAAAAGCTCGGCTGGACGAAGCCTGGGCGTAGCGTCATTGCTCTGCGCGCCCTGGGTGGCCTCGCGACCGGCGCGGGCGAATTCAGCCTGCCGCCGGATCAGCGCTTCTACGGCGGCGGCAGCCTGACCGTGCGCGGTTTCCCCTATCAGGCGGTCGGACCGCAGTTTGTCGATAGCAATCCTATCGGCGGAACGGCCGTCGAGGCGGTCGGGGGTGAGTTCCGGCAGCGCTTCGGCGAGCATTTCGGCACGGTGGTGTTCCTCGATGCCGGTGAGGTCACGGCCACGACGCGGCCGTTCCAGGGCACATTGAGCGTGGGGTTTGGCACCGGGCTTCGCTACTACACCCCGATCGGACCGATCCGGCTGGACGTGGGTTTCCCGACCAGCCACCCGCCGGGCGGCATTCCGTTCGTCGAGGTCTATGTCGGCCTGGGCCAGGTGTTCTGATGCGGCGCCGTTACCGAGCGCTGCTTGGGATTGCGGCGGGGCTGATCGCGCTGCCAGTGCTGCTGGCAGTGCTGCTGGCAGGCCTGCTGTACTGGGCTGGAAACAGCGCTCCTGGGCGCGACTGGATCGAGCGCAGTACCGCGCGGTTGAGCCACGGGCACGTGCTGCTATCGGGTCTGGGCGGCAGTTTCCCGCAACAACTCACGCTCCGGCGCCTGGAGTTGCGCGATCCTCAGGGGCTGTGGCTGGCGATCGATAATGTGCAGCTGCGCTGGTCGCCGTTGCAACTGCTGCAGCGACGCGTGCAGGTGCAGTCACTTCAGGCGTCGCTGGTCGACATGGCGCGCGCTCCGGCATACGAGCGCAGCCGCACGCCCAGCCGCCCGTTCAGCTGGCCGAGAACTGAACTGGATCGGCTCGCGGTCGACCGGCTGCAGCTGGGCGCGCCGCTGACTGGCGACCCGGTGGCGCTGCAGATTACGGGCAGCGGATCGTGGTTCTCGCTGAAGCACTTATCGCTGCAGTTGCTGGCCCATCGGCTCGACGAGGTACCCTCGGTGTATCGCGCGTCGGCAAAGTGGGACGACGACGGTCTGCAGGCGCAGCTGGATCTGGAAGAGAACGCGAACGGCCCGCTGGCACACCTCGCGCAACTGCCCGAGATCGGCGCCCTGTCGATTCACCTGCAGCTTGCCGGCCGGCCGCACGCCGTGGCCACGACGCTGGCGGCGCGGGCGGGCGGCCTGACGGCCAGCGCGCGCGGCACAGTAGACATGGTTACCGGTGCAGCATCGATGCAGGTGGCACTCGATGCGAGCGCCATGACACCGCGGGCTGGCCTGTCGTGGCAAAGCCTGCACCTCACGGGTCAGTGGGACGGTCCGATCACGGCGCCAGTCACCACGGCGCAGCTCAATGCAGTCGGGCTGGAGCTGCCATCGCTGCAACTCAAAGCAGTTACGGCGCAGCTGCGAGGGCAGGCGGGTGCGCTGACGCTGGACGGCAGCGTTGGCGGCCTTGTACTGCCCGGCCGCGTGGCGGGGCTGCTCGCGGATTCGCCGCTGACGCTGCATGCCGCCATGCGGCTCGATCAGGCCACACGCCCGCTGGACTTCACGCTCGCGCATCGGCTGCTGAACGCGAGCGGCCACTGGAGTGGCGGCGCGGCCGACGGCAGCGGCAACCTGAGCGCGAGCCTCAACGATATCAAACCGCTGGCCGCGATCGCGTTGCTGGATCTGGAAGGGCGCGGCCGCGTGCAGGCGCAGCTGCGCAGTCACGCCGCGGCCTGGAAGCTGGAGCTATCCAGTGTGCTCGACATAAGCGGCGGACACTCCGCCCTGTCCGCCCTGCTTGCTCCCAGGAGTACTCTCGCCGCGGTGCTCAGTTTCGACCAGCGCGGCGTCCGGCTCGAGCACTCGCAGCTGGATGCAGCACACGCCCACCTGGCCGCACACGGCGGCTACGACAGCGGCGTGATGGACCTGGACTGGAAGCTGGGGCTGCCCGAGCTGGCCGTGCTGTCGCCGCGGCTGGGCGGCAACGCCGAGGCCCAGGGGCAGATTCAAGGCCGGTCGCCGCGCTTGAGCGTCACCGCCGACCTCAATGGCCAGCTCGCCGTCAACGGCTCGAAGAGCGGTGCGCTGCGATTGAAGCTGCGCGCGCGCGATGTGCCGCAGCGGCCCAGCGGCACACTGCAGCTCGGCGGATCGTTCGACGACGCGCCGCTGGAACTCGACGCGAATGTACTGGCAGCTGCGGACGGTGCACTGGTGGCCAAGATAGAGCGCGCGGTGTGGAAGAGCGTCCATGCGCAAGCCGACCTGCGTGTGGCCGCCGATGCGCGCGCGCCCACCGGGCACCTGGATCTGGGAATGGATCATCTGCAGGATCTGGATCATCTGCTCGGCCAGGAGTTACAGGGTAGTGTCGATGCGCATGCGGATTTCGATGACACGGTGCCCGGCGGACGCGCCAAGGTGCGCATCGCTGCCAAAGACGCGGGCGTGCCGGCGCAGCAGCTGCAGACCCTGAGTCTGTCGGGCGATATTGATGCTCTCACTACCCAGCCGGCGCTGGCGCTGCAACTGGCGACCCAGGGACTGATTCGCGGCGTGCCGGCGCATGCGCAGGCGCAGCTGCAGGGTCTGCTCAATGCCCTGGTGCTGCGCGTCAACGCCGGCAGCGAGGGCGACGTCAGCACGCAGACCCAATTGACCAGCACTGCCACGCTGGACGGTGCACACAGCGACATCAAGGTCAGTGCGCTGCAGTTGCAGTACCGCGGGCAGACGGCGCACTTGCTGGCACCGGTGGTGCTGAACTTCGCACAGGGGTTCGCGGTCGATAAGCTGCGTCTGGGCGTGGGTCAGGGCGAACTACAGCTGCAAGGCCGGCTGACCCCGGCGCTCGACCTGAGTGCGACATTGACTAATCTGACGCCCGCGATTCTGCGCGCCTGGCTGCCCAACGTGGATGCCGACGGCCGGCTCGATGGCGAGGCAAAGCTCCATGGCAGCCTCGCGCAGCCCACCGGCGAGTTGCAGATCAAGGCCCGCGGCCTGCATGGCCGCAGCGGTCCGGCACGGGCTCTGCCGGCCGTGGAATTCAACCTGCAGGCGCAGCTGCGCGCGACCGTGGCGCAAGTGCAGCTCGATCTGAGCGCCGGTGAGCGGGTGCAATTGCATGCCTCGGGCCAGGCGCCGCTGGATCGCGCCGCGCCGATCGCTCTTAAGCTCGACGGCGCCGTCGATCTGATACTGCTCAATCCCATACTCGAGGCCAGCGGGCGGCGCGTGCAGGGTGAGGCCAAATTCGACGCCGAGTTCGGCGGTACGCTGGCGGCGCCGCGCGCCAGTGGCAATTTGGCGCTCACGCACGCGGATCTGCAGGATTATCCGCGTGGATTGCACCTGAGCGAAGTCAGCGCAACGCTCAAGGGCGATGGCGATCAGGTGCGGTTGCAGGAGTTCACAGCGCACGCTGGCGCGGGCACAGTATCGGCCAGCGGCACGCTGGGACTTACGGGGCAATGGCCCGTGAACCTGAAGCTCGACGCGCACAACGCGCAACCGCTGACCAGCGATCTGATCACGGCAAATCTGGACATGAACCTCACACTTACGGGACAACTACGCCAGAAGCTCGATGCAGCCGGCCGCCTGCACATCAATCATGCCGATCTCAATATTCCGAATGCGCTGCCGCCGAGCGTTGCCGTGCTGGACGTGCGCCGGCCCGGAGAGCACGTGGCGCCCGAGCCATCGAGCTCGGTGCTGATCAATCTCACTGTGGCGGTCGATGCGCCGCGGGCGATCTTTGTGCGCGGCCGAGGTCTGAATGCCGAGGTCGGTGGTTCGCTGCACGTGGGCGGCACCAGCGATGATCCGCAGATCAGTGGCGGCTTTGATCTGCGCAGCGGCACCATCAATCTCGCCGGTACGACGCTGACCTTCACCAGCGGGCGGCTCAGCTTCAACGGCACCGGTGTCAAGAAGAAGATCGATCCCACCCTCGATTTCACCGCCAACAGCACCGCCAGCGGTGTGAGTTCGACCCTGAACATCGGCGGTTATGCCGACTCGCCGGTGATCACGCTCAGCAGCACGCCGGAGATGGCGCAGGATGAGATCCTCTCGCGGCTGCTGTTCGGCGTCAGCGTGACACAGCTGACCACCCTGCAGATCGCCCAGATTGCCACCGCGCTTGCGACCATGTCGGGAATCGGCGCCGGCGGATTCAATCCCATCAATGCCGTGCAGCGCAGGCTAAGGCTGGATCGCCTGGCCATCAGCGGCAATACCAATGGCGGCGCTCCTGCGGCCGGTACCACCAGCGCGCAGGGCACCAACACCGGCGCCACCATCGAGGCCGGGCGCTATGTCTCGAGCCGCGTCTATATCGGTGGTAAACAATTTACCTCCGGCACAACGCAGGCCGAAGTACAGATCGATCTTACCAAGAGCCTGAAGGTGCAGACCACGCTGGGCACTGGTGGCGGCACGGTACAGGGCGTGACGCCGCAGAACGATCCGGGCAGCAGCATCGGCTTGAGCTATCAATTCGAGTACTGATCAGCGCGACGCAAGGGTTCTTCGGTGCCATACTCCGGGCTCGTCAGTACAGACACGGCCCATGTCGGCCAGGGGGCTTGCGTGCCATCCAATCCGTTGAATCGCCTCGCGGCGCTCGGTCAATCCGTGTGGCTCGACTACATCCATCGCGACCTGTTCAGCAGCGGGCAGCTGCGTGCGCTGATCACGCAGGATTCCCTGACCGGCATGACGTCCAATCCGGCGATCTTCGAAAAGGCGATTGCCGACAGCCCGGCCTATGACGAGCAGATCAAGGCACTCAACAGCGCCGGCAAGGACGCCAACGCCATGTACGAGGCGATCAGTCTGCAGGATGTGCAGCGCGCTGCTGATGAATTCCGGGGCGTATTCGATGCCACCAAAGGTCGCGACGGCTACGTGAGCCTGGAGGTCAATCCGCACCTGGCGCACGACACCGCCGGCACACAGGTCGAGGCGCGGCGGCTTTGGGCGGCTCTTAAACGGCCCAACGTATTCATCAAGGTGCCGGGCACCAAGGCGGGATTGGCCGCGATCCGCCAGCTCACCAGCGAAGGCATCAGCATCAATGTCACGCTGCTGTTTTCGCTGTCGCGCTACCGCGAGGTGATCGACGCATTCATTGCCGGGCTGCAGGCGCGCATTGCTCAAGGTCTGCCGATCGACACGATCGCGTCGGTCGCGAGCTTCTTCATCAGCCGAATCGATGCCGTGGTCGATCCGATGCTGGATGCGCTGGTATCCGCAAACGATGCGCGCTCGGCGCGCGCCAAGGCGCTGCGCGGCGAGGCGGCGATTGCCAGCGCGCGGCTTGCCTATCAAATGCATCTCGAGGTGTTCGGGCATGAGAACTTCGCCGCGCTCAAGGCGCGCGGCGCGCAGGTGCAGCGGCTGCTGTGGGCCAGTACCAGTACCAAGGATCGCAGCTACAGCGATGTCAAATATGTGGAGGCGCTCATCGGCGCCAACACCATTGACACCATGCCGCTCGAGACGCTGGTGGCATATCGCGATCATGGGCAGCCGCAATCGCGCCTGACGGAAAACCCGGATCAGGCGCGTGCGGTACTCGCGGAACTGCCGACACTGGGCGTGAATATTCAGCAGGTCACGCAGCGGCTCGAGGACGAGGGGGTCGAGAAATTCAATCAGCCGTTCGACAAACTGATGCAGGCGTTACAGGCGAAGCGGACGAGTGCCGCGCCGCGGCAGACACAGACTCAGCACTGACGCGGGACGCCCGAGGGCACTGATTGCCGTGAATCCGGAACTCACGGAACGCGATCGCATCGCCTTTCAGTACCAGACGCGTGCGTTCTGCTGCACAGCGCAGCAATCAAACCCCTGACGCCGGTGTCGATGAGATCGAAGACCCGCGCGAACCCGGTCGGGCCGCCGTAGTACGGGTCCGGCACATCGCGCAGCGACTGATCAGGGGCAAAGTCCAGCAGACGATTGAGCTTCGCGCCATAGCGCGCAGGCGCCAGTGCCAGTGCATCCAGGCGATTGCGCTCATCCATCAGCACAATCCAGTCGAAGCGCTCGAAGTCTTCCGGCACGAGCCGACGCGCGCGCAGCTGCCTCATATCGATGCCGCGCTGCCGCGCCACCCGTTGCGAGCGCTGGTCGGGCGGCGCGCCGAGATGATAGTCGTGGGTGCCGGCTGAATCCGCTTCGACCGACAGGTGGGGAGCAAGCTTGGGCGCCAGATGCCGAAAGACGGCCTCGGCCGTGGGCGAGCGGCAGATATTGCCCATGCAGACGAACAGTACGCGCATTTTCCGCCAGCGTTACCTCACGCTGTAGCCGCGCCCCGTAAGACAGGCAGTCTGCGCGCGCAGATTATCGCCCCCGGTTGCCGCTGCGCCGGAACCGGTCTGTGATGTGGCCCAGTCACGGCATTCCTGCTTATCGCGCGCCTGTTGCTCGGCACTCTGGGCATTCTTCGGATAGGCGAACAGCTGATTGCTGCCCTGGGTCATGCCCGGGCGGTTCGCAATCTGTGGCGGCGGGGACACGGCCTGGTAACCGCCCGCGGCAGGATTCCACACGTAGTAGTAGTCATCGGCGTAGTAGTACGGCACGCCGTCCCACCACACGGTCGAGTAGTACAGGGGCAGTGTTGCGAGGAACAGGCCGTAACCGGGCCAACCCCACCAGCCAAAACCACCGCGAAAGCCAAAGCCGCCGCGGAATCCGCCACGGAATCCGCCACGGAATCCGCCACGGAATCCGCCAAAACCGCGGACCCCTCCACCGTGAAACCCAAAGCCGCCACCGTGACCGACGGCAAAGTGCCCTGCTGCACTAGCGGGTCTGGGAGTGCAGACGAGCAAGCCGGCAACCAGGACCAAAGCCGGGCCTCTGAGGGCGCGGAGTACGGAATGTGCGTTCATAGTGACCTCGCGGCCTATGGGGCGCGTACCTGCGGATGTTACTCGTCCCGAGGTTAAGGCACGCTGATCGCCGCTGTAAACCTATCGAAAGACGGGCCGTTATGTCAGACGTCGACGGCACATGTCAGGCGCGCTGTCTGATTAGAAATACGGCCATCATTACGCCCGGATGGCACAGAAACCGACCGATACCGGGCAGCTGGTCGACGCGGAAGCTGCGGTCGGGAATGTGAAAGCAGAGCCGCAACTGCTCGAACTGCACAGGCGAGCGTTGCCGTGGAAATATGGCCTTGAAAACGGCTTCCTTCGCGACGAAGCACAACTTGGCATGATCGATACCGAGCTGCGCGAACTCTGCCTGCTGTGGTCTTTCGTCCGCTCGACACACGCTCGAAGTCAGGCGCGGATCGAGCGCCGAATCGTCTTCGAGGTCGACGCCCACGGCCTCAATCAGGCTTGAGGGCGCGGCCAGTGCCAGCGCGAGGCGCTCGGAGTGGGTGATCGAGCCGAGGAAACCTGCAGGCCAGATGGGGTCACGTTGCGGATGCGCCAATATTGCCGCCGGCGGGCAGCCAATCTGCGCCAGCGCCTCGCGTGCCACGGCGCGCCCGGCGCGGAACTCGTTGCGGCGCTTGTCGACCGCTCTGTCAATGAGCCGCTCTTCGGCCGCGAACGCGGCAGCGAATCGTTCAGTAATCGGCGCTACCGCCGCTCCAAAGCCTGATGGCAGCCACTCGCGCAGCCATTGCAGCGGCGCGCCGATCGGGTCCGCGGCGTACCGCGCTGGTCGCGCGGCCGCCGCTTGCGGCATCAACGCGTTCTCAGCGCTCCCAATGGCCCGGAGCATAGTGCCAGTGCGGACCGGCGTGTTCCCAGTTGTCGGGCACCCAATGATAACCACGGCGCTCTCTGAGCCAGTGTCCACGTACCCAAACGTGCGAGTGACGATGCCATGCCCAATAGCCTGGCGCCCAGATGAATCCCGCGCGCGGGCCCGGGACCGTCTCCACCTGCGCCACCGGCGGTGCCACGTCGATGTCGACATTGACCCCGGCCGAGACGAACGCGGGCGCCGTCATTGCGCCGGCAGACATCAGCAGTGCGATGAGCAGTAGTCGTTGCTTAGCCATCTTTGCCGTACTCCTGTTAGCGCATGATACAGGAACGGCCGCGCGCCACCAGACCGGCGACCTCGAACGTGCCGTGGTGGTGGCGCGCCATCGAGCGTTATGGTATCGACGCGGAACTGGCCGCGCCATGGACGCGCTGACCGCGATCAGTGCCGCAGCGCCTTATCCACGGCTTCGAACAGCAGATGCATTCCGAACGATACATCCTGAATGATGCCGTTGACGAAGAATGTCGGCGTACCGCGCACGCCGCTGTCGCGACCCCCCTGGGCATGCTCGCGAATGCGCTGCAGGTAGATGTGGTCATCTAGTTCCGCGCTGTAGCGCGCCATGTCGAGCTGCAGCCGCTCGGCGTAACTGCGCAGATTGGCGCCGGTCAGGTGCAGCTGATTGTCGAACAGAATGTCGTGCATGGGCCAGAATTTCCCCTGGGCACCGGCGACTTCGGCCACTTCTGCCGCCAGCATGGCGTGCGGATGCGCCTGCTCGGCCGGGAAATGCCGGAAAGCAAAACGCACGCGGCTCGGGAACTTTTCCAGCAGCAATTTGACCGCCGGCGCCGCCTGCTTGCAGTTTGGACATTCGAAATCGCCGTACTCGACCACAGTCACGCGGGCGTGCGGCTCGCCGAGTACGTGATCGGTGGCCTCGATCGGCGCAGTCAATTCGAAATGGGTGTGAGCGCTCATGGGCTGATTGTGCCACGAACTGCCTCCTGCTTTGCGGTCATCGATGCCAAGTGCTACGTTCAGAAAACATAGGGAGGCGCCATGACATCGCAATGCGGACATCTGAATTCCATCAAGACATCCCACCCGCGAACGCGCACGCATGGCTGCGAGGAATGCCTCAAGATGGGCGATACCTGGGTGCACCTGCGGCTGTGCCGGACCTGCGGCCACACCGGCTGCTGCGACGACTCAAAGAACCGCCATGCGACCAAGCACTTTCATGCCAGCCAGCATCCGATCATTACCTCGCTGGAGCCAGGCGAGACCTGGAGCTGGTGTTACATCGATGAACTGGTCATGGAGTTGACTTGAGCGGCGCCGGGGAAGAGCGGGTCGTCGCCAGCGAACTGCTTGAGAGACGCCGGGAGCAGATGTTTCCGAAGCTCACGCCGGCGCAGGTGGCGCGCCTGGAGAGTCATGGCCGACGTATCGACATGCAAGCGGGGCAGGTGCTGCTGCAGGCTGGCACGCGTCAGACCCAGGTGTTCGTGGTGGTCTCCGGAAGTATCGAAGTCAGGACGCACGACCAGGCCAATGAGCTGCTGATATTCGTGCTCACGGCCGGAGACTTCAGCGGCGAGATGAGCGCGCTGCGCCGCAGCGCCGGGCTGGCGACGCTGCGCGTTCGCGAAAGCGGTATCGCAATCATCATCGATACCGAGCAGATACGCTCGCTGGTGCAGACCGACGCGGAGCTCAGTGAGCTACTGATGCGGGCCTTTATCCTGCGGCGGGTAGCGCTGATCTCCAGCGGCGGCGGCGAGATCACGCTGCTGGGTTCGCGCCATTCCGCCGATTCATTGCGCCTGCGCGAATTCCTCACGCGTAACAATCAACCCTTCCATTACACCGAGGTCGAGGACGATCCCGACATCGGCGGCATGTTCGAACGCCTGCATATAAGCGCGAGCGATGTTCCCGTGGTCATCTGTCGTGGCGCCAACATTTTCCGCAATCCCAGCAATCACGACATCGCCGAATGCCTGGGCATGAATCCGCAGGTGGATGACAGCCGGGTGTACGACCTGTTGATCATCGGCGCCGGCCCATCCGGGCTTGCGGCCGCGGTCTATGCCGCCTCCGAAGGCCTGCAGGTGCGCATCGTCGACACCACCGCGGCCGGCGGCCAGGCCGGAACCAGCTCGCGCATCGAAAATTACCTGGGCTTTCCGACCGGCATCTCCGGCGGGGCGCTGGCTGGCCGTGCACTGTCGCAGGCACAGAAATTCGGCGCGGCGCTCAGCGTCGCCGCGGAGGTGATCAGCCTCGATTGCACCCGGCGTCCCTATTCCATCGCCCTGGCCGACGGCAAGACGCTGCGCGGCCGCAGTGTACTGATTGCATCCGGCGCACAGTACCGGACGCTGGCCATCGACAATCTGTCGCGATTTCTCGGCTCCGGCGTCTACTATGCCGCCACGCACCTGGAATCGCAGCTGTGCAAGGACGAGGAGATCGTGATCGTGGGCGGCGGCAATTCCGCCGGCCAGGCAGCGGATTTCCTGGCGCAATCCTGCCGCCAGGTGCACCTGCTGGTGCGCGCGGCGGGCCTGGCCGAGAGCATGTCGAACTACCTGATCCGGCGCATCGAGCAGACGGCCAACATCACGCTGCATGCGCACACGCAGATTACCGGAGTCGAGGGCAGCGATCGGGTCGCAGCGCTCACATGGTTCAACAGCGCCGATGGCAAGAGCGAGCGTCAGCCGATCGGGCATATGTTTGTGATGACTGGCGCCACCCCGAATACCGCCTGGTTGCAGGATTGCGTGGTGCTCGACGAAGACGGTTTTGTCAAAACCGGTAGCGATCTGAATCCGCAGGATCTGGCGGCCAGTCGCTGGTCGCTGGCGCGCGCGCCGCACGCGATGGAAACCAGCCTGCCGGCGGTGTTTGCCGCCGGCGACGTGCGTTCGCAGAGCGTCAAGCGCATCGCCTCGGCCGTGGGTGAGGGGTCGATCTGCGTGCAGTACGTGCACCGCGCGCTGCAGGAACTGGCCACGCCGGCGTAGCCGATCATGGCGCACGAGCTGGCGCTGCTGCTGGCGGCCTGCATCGCGCTCAGTGGTGTCGGCGGCGACTTAAGCCAGAAAATCCATATACGCGATTACTATTTGATTCTCAATGAGAAATCCTAAAAGAGAGCCACAATGAAATACCTGCACACTATGGTTCGAGCCAGCGACCTCAAGGCTTCGCTCCAGTTCTATTGCGACGCCCTGGGTCTCGAGGAGGTCCATCGCATGACGAATGACAAGGGGCGCTTCACCCTGGTGTATGTCGCAGCCCCGGGGGACACGCAGGCGCAGATTGAATTGACCTGGAACTGGGATCCAGAGAGCTATACCGGCGGCCGCAATTTCGGGCACGTCGCCTATGAGGTCGAGAACATCTATGCCACCTGCGAACGCCTGTTGCAGCATGGGGTCACGATCGGCCGGCCTCCGCGCGACGGGCACATGGCCTTTGTGCGCTCACCCGATCAGATTTCGGTTGAACTGCTGCAGAAAGGCCCAAAGCTGCCGCCCCAGGAGCCGTGGCTCTCCATGCCGAACGTGGGTGCCTGGTAGCTGAAACCTTTTGCCCTGCCGCAGCGAATAACCCCATGACCACAGGAGACTTCGA
>Ga0208849_1001711_pt1 | contig 14043 bp, 22 predicted proteins | sample NGESurdeep072012_10_FD_184470 | JGI IMG/M metagenome (GOLD analysis project Ga0208849, IMG submission 184470) | Arctic peat soil microbial communities from Barrow, Alaska - NGEE Surface sample 53-3 deep-072012 (SPAdes) | ecosystem: Environmental > Terrestrial > Soil > Wetlands > Peat ...
GCCTCTACGTCGATGGTGCTTGTGGTCTGCGAGTGTTGTTGCATATTTCACCCTCTACCTCAGGAGCGTCATAACCACCGATAGGTCCAAAGACCACACGACTCGACGCTGAGCGAGGAACTTGGGCAAACGAGAGATCAGAGATCGCTGCTTGCCACAGGAACTGCCTGTCCCCGATGGGGCGTTACCCCCCGTGCCGCCCCATCGGGGGCAGAACACTCATAGCGTCGCAGATGACGGTCACGACGAATAGAGCAGAACGTCACCAACGTCATTTCCGACACGATATCTACCAACGTTGCGCCACTCTGTGTGGCTTACGTATTGAGGTTCACGCTCGAACCGCGTTGTGCGACCCGTCACCCAGCGATGAGAGACCGTACGCAGCCGGTACGACGGTGTCATTCACGAGTGCCAGTCCAATCGGTACGGTGCTTGGGGCTTCATTCGGAAGGTGGAGCGCATGGATGTCAAGCATCTACTGCCCGAACTCCTCTCCTGATCGCGAACCGAGGGAACAGATACCCTCTCGACCTCGGTGGTGACGCTGAACGACGCGTAGCCGTTGACTAACCCACCCACAAACCTTCCGGTGTAGCTCGGAGTCTCAGGTCGCGTTCCCCAATGACCTGACCGTCCCGAGGATGCTCTGTTCTGACAGCGACGTAAGCCGCTGTGACGCCAACGATGAAATAGCCAGTTCCCGTCAGGAGTCCGCTCAGCAAAAACAGCGAGCGCCAATGCCTGAGCACAACGGACGGCGGTACTGCGAGTAATCCCACTCCCGTCATGACTACCAGAAGTCCAACCCCGAGAGCTGCAAGGGGGGCCGACGATGCCCCTCTTCTCCCTGCTGCGACAAGGAGCACGATACCGATCACCCCGATACCAGCGGCTCGCGCGGCGGTGTCGAAGACAATGAGATACGAGGATGAAGAATCTCGAAGTGCAGGCAGGTAGGCGAGGGCCTCCAGGCCGATTCCGAAAGCCGCCGTTATGAGCAGCCGTCTTGTGGCCAAAGAACTATTGAGGCTCGTTCCCTGCTCGCCGTTACGAAGTGTCTTGGTAGCCAATCTGTACAGCCCCGCACCGACCAGCACATAGCCGCATGGGATAAGGAAAGGCCCGATTCTGTAAATGAACCCGTCCCTGCCTATCAAGATGTTGGAAGTCACCCATCCTGAAGCGATAAGCCCAATACCAAAACTCACAATCCGCCCGTAGCGTAACTCTTGGCTCTTGGTTGCGTAGGAGGTCACGTTCCACGACGCAACCAAGACTGTGGAGGCGAACACCAACCACCCGAGGTCGAACCCGAGTGGAGAGAAGCCCAAGAACGCGTCGTGAAGGGATGCTTCAAGTCCGACATCGACGTAGTCGATGGCGACCAAGAGAGCAGCACTCGACAAGGCGATGAGTACCCACCGACGCCGCAAGATGGAGAACATCGACCCGACCTCCGTTGAAGCAGGATACTTGAAGAGCTACCCATTCCGCCTGGGGGACGAGGCCCCCTGCTGATCGAAAGACATCGTGGAAACAGTGGCGTCAGAGTGAGAACCTATAGCCAATGTTTGAGCGCTTCACTGACCGTGCCCGCGGGGTCCTGGTGCTGGCCCAAGAGGAAGCGCGCCTCCTCAACCATCCCTTCATCGGGACGGAGCACCTCCTCCTCGCCCTCATCCATGAGGGAGACGGGGTTGCCGGCAGGGCTCTTAACCAGCTTGGCATTTCACTAGAGGTGGTGCGTGAGGCAGTAGAGGGGATCGTTGGTTTGTTCGAGAATCCGCCAATGGGTTCTCCACCGTTCACTGAGCGCGCCAAGAAGGTGATGGAACTGTCACTACGCGAAGGTCTCCAACTCGGGCACAATTACATCGGGACCGAGCACTTGCTCCTTGGCATCGCACGTGAGGGTAAGGGTGTCGCGGTCCAGGCGCTGAAGAGTTGCGGGGCAGATCCAGAGCGCGTGCGACAACAAGTTCTCACCCTCCTGGGGAGCTACGAGGAGGCGGCAGGCCCCGGAGCCTCACAGTGGCTTCGGAGATCAGGAGACCTCGCCTGCTCGTTCTGTGGTCGCCAACCACCTGAGACAGGTCAACTCTTCACCGGGGACGATGCATCTATCTGCGAACATTGCGTCCGCGTGTGGTCGGAGCAGCTGGCCGAAGAGGACGATTCGTCCGACGAGGCATAGCAGTCCGCCCGATTAGCCTTCCGCTCCGACCATTCGTCAGGATGTTCAGTTCAAAGACCGGACACCAATCATCAAGCGTTGCCCGAGATCCGGTAGCTAAGGTCGATGGCCTTGATTGAGGTGGGATGCAGGCGTATCCAGACAGTGCCAGTCTCGGTCGGATCGGCGTGAAGATAGTGACGGAATCGGGCGTCCCATGTTTCCTCGTCGGACCCGAGGTAGCGGCTCAGTTTGCGATGCCCTCGCGGCACGTCGAAGGGGAGGATCGCCGCGCGCCCAGATGCGATCACTTGCCGGACCAACCCTGTGGCGATATCACAGACATCGACGGTGATGGCCAAGACGGGATCTGTCTTAACTCGGTCGAGCAACTTGGCCCATGGGCCTGACAAGATCCAAAACGCCCTGTCCTCCCAGAGATACCACGTGGGTCGCACGGTAGGCCCGTTGGTGGCGACTCGGGCGGTGAGAGGTTGCGCTAGGAAGACATCGAGATCGAAGTCAGCCACGTGTTCCGTCCTCCTTGTATCAGCGCTTCCCAATCGAGACTCCAATGCGTCGCTCACGATGAACGCCCCTCGATAGCCATATTGGGCTGGTGACGACGGACACGATGAATGGGATCACCCCGATGATTGCGGCCACCGCGACGGTGACGCTGAAGAGCAGGACATCGGCGAGGGTTCCGTCGTGATGAGGATCATCGAGCCCCAGCCGTGACCGCACCGTCGAGAGTGGCAGATCCATCATCGCCTCGATGTCGAGGCCATAAAGGTTCCTCGACCGCCGCCCCCGCACGTAAGCGGCGAAGAGCCTTTTGGGTGATCCCACGCCCAGCCCAAGAGCTGAACAGTTGAGGACCCACGCAGCCGAATAGTTCTTGCAGCCACCACCGAGTTCCCACGCAGCGTTCTCTGCTTCCCCTAAGGCATCGTGCCCGTAGTCGCTCACAAGGTGATTGAGATCGTGGATTGGGGTAGCTCGACGGCGTGCTGAGACGTTCGGAATGCCAACGGGTATCGGGCCAACTCGGACCACCGCCCACTTTTCACTCAGGCCCCCGTCGGGCGGAAATCCATTCTCGGCCAGGTGGAGCCGAAGGGCTTCTCTCAGAGGCATGGCGTCATGGTCCATTCGGACTCTCCTTCTGACGCCCACTCTCCGAAACGGAATGATACGACGTGGCCGGTCTCTTCGGTAGACACGAAACAGGTCCACCCCAGGACATTGGCACCACCGGAGGGGTCCATCCGTGATGGAATCGTGCTCAGTCCAGCGCCTACCGACGATCTCCCCTCCTGGGTCATTGATAGTTGGCTGGGGTGCCTGACGAGGCAACAAGAACGTCGGTGGAGCGGTGGCGGGTGGTTTCCACTCTCGCACTCTGTGCCATCGGGATGGCCGTGTCCGTCTACACGCTGTCGGTCCACTACGAACCGGGCGCATTGATCTGCGCGAGCGCGGGCGGGATTGATTGCCGTGCCGTCCTGACAAGCTCGGAGTCGGTGATCTTCGGTGTTCCCGTTCCTTACTTCGGGATCTTGTTCTTCCTGGCCATGGGAGCGCTGAGCCTCCCGCTGGCGTGGCAGTCGGTGTCATCGCGGGTCCATTGGGCACGTCTTGCCATGGCCACATCCGGTATCGGGATGGTTATGTATCTCCTCTATACCGAGCTTTTCACCGTCAAGAAGATCTGTCTGTGGTGTACCTCGGTACATGTGATTACGTTCGTACTGTTCATCGTGGTAGTCACCAACACGCCAACCCTCCTGGCTCGCTCGCGGAAGATCCAGCAAGGCCTTAGCGATCTGGTAAATACTTGACTCCATGCGAGTCCGGCGGCGACACGTGGTACATGGCTTTGTCGTGTTCGCCGTCCTAATCCAACTCGGATTCGCCATCGCCTTTCTCGTTGACGCTGCCGAGACGAATAGAACCTATGACGCTCTTTCTAGCCATCGGGCGGCGGTGCGCGGTCACTCGGTTGGCTGCGTGGTCATCGTGACCGGCAGGCTTTCAAACATCACCACGCGGATCTGTCGGATCGACTACCAATACTCAGGGCAGGCCTTCACAGCGGTCATTCCATACGGCGAGACCACGACCTTCTTCGTCGATCCCCAGAACACGTCCTATCGGATGAATGAGGTCAACTTTGAAAAGGGACCGGAGGCAACGGTCGGAGACCTTGTCTTCGCGTCGGTCTTAGGGTTTGGTGCGCTGGCGGTGACCATCGTCCATCTCGAACATTTACGTGAGAGGCGCTCTTCACGCCTGGCCACACATTCGCATCACTCGTAGGCGGGGCGGGTCCAGGGGTGTGGGCTGAGTCCTACCCGGTCCATGGATAAGTGGGATCAACTCCCCGGGACGTCATACTGAGCCGTGATGGTCCGCAACGACGAGCAGTTCGAATGGACCGAGCGCCACCGGACATTGGCATCGTGGGCGCTTGCCCGTTGGATTGATTTCCCCGTCGACGCCGATCCCCGACCCTGGGTCTTCGTCGGATCTGTCGTCTTGCCTGATGGCGGGTTCCGCACTGGTGAGGCGAAGATCTCGTTCTTGAAGGGTGATGTCATCACAACGGTCCCGGTTCCCGACGACGTTTTGAGATTGGTGAGGGCGCAACGTCACCAAGTCAGCGGTCGACCGGAATCTCCGCCATTGGTCATCAGCGACGTCCTGAGGTCGGACGCCGACTTCTCCACTGACCGGGGTCGGGTACGTCTCCCAGCATGGGGTCTGGCGGGGTCCGACATCAACGGGCACATCTGGGTCCTTGACCCCGAGGTCGAAGCCGAACGGTGGAGGCCCACCGAGCCAGGCCCTCCTGCGCCTTCATTGACGAGAAGCCCTCACTGGTCGTTCTCTTCCTGGATTGAAACCGACGGACGGATTCTTCACTTCGAGTTCACCGGAGGGGCACCAGAGCACGTGGAGTACCCAGACGCATCGGTGATGGAATCCGACACGGCTCTAGTCGTAGTCCCCAACGCCCATGACATCGGCCCCCCTGGCCCTCGGCGTGCGAAGGGATACAAACGGGAGGTCGTTGTTCATCTCGGGGCCCAGCTCGGAGCAAGGGTCCTCGTCAACCTCGATGCCAGCCCAGTCCCTGTGATCAGACGATGACACGAGCCTCTTTCACGCAACTCGTTGAACCGCGAGTATTGGGCGCTGTCGCGGCCCATGCAGAACTTTCCGTTGTACAGGGACAGACGAGTGCCACAACCAGGTTCAGCGCACACTTGTCCCGGTGAGAACTTCCTTGGAGGACGGTCATGGTCGTTGCTTACCTCCCCGCCAAAGGTCTTCGTGCGTATTTGCATCTTTAATCAAGGGAGGCGAGTGCTCTCGTCAGTGGAGTTAAGCACTCACCTTGAGCGTGCGCCGGGTCCGCATGCGTCTGAGACTGTCACTGAAGAGAAACGCCTCATGCAGGCTTCCCTCGTCGCAACTCGGGTCGATCTGGACGAGCACGTCGGCTGACGGCTGATCGCTGTGGTTCGGCACGGCTGCGCTGACGGTCTGCGTGTTCTGTTGCATCATTTCACCTTCTGGCTCTACGAGCGCCAGTACGCACTAGGTCCAAAGGACCCGTAACCGTCCGACGCTTTGCAAGAGACGTGCGGCAACGAGAGGGTCAGGACCTTCGATCAGGTCGTTACTTGCCACATGAACTGCCTTGCCCCGATAGGGCGTTCCCCCCGTGCCGCCCCATCAGGGGCAGGACACTCCGACTATGCCATGAAGTACTCGACGCAAATAGAGGACTACGACACCACGCGACAAAGAAGGCGGGTAATGCAGCACATAGTGGGTACGACCTCACTCGGTCTTCGCCGCACTCAGCACCACGCAAGAACGTGTTGCATTTCGTTAACGGTCTTCCATCTGACGTGGGTGGGTCTCACCACGATGCGGGAATGATCACGCCATAAGTGTTGCCGCGCGAATATCGGTCGGGTGCTGCCCCCTGATGGAGGACTTGGGGCGCACGCATACCCGGCGATACCGCAAGGTCTGAGTTCGTCACCGGGCAACCCGATAGCGGGTGATCTCGACCGGTCTGTTGGTTGGGAACTTGACCCCGTCAGGGCGCACAGAACCGGCAGTTCCGGTCCGTCGAAGGCCGGCATGGCCGCTACTGGGTGCCGGCGATATGCGCTCCCTCGGAGGGGCCAGATCGCCGATTCCGCGCTTGTCGAGACTCGCTTCAGAGGCCGTTCGGCGGGACATTCTGTACGCCCCGGTCCCGGCGGTAGGGGCGAGTCTCGTCTGCGTCGACGGTGAACGCATGGGGGCACCCCACGCCAACCTCGAGAACCTTGAGACATCTGGGTCGGCGCTCAAGGTCTCAGTAGGCGGCTACTACGACCCCTAGGATGCAGGTCAAGCTGCGGGGCACTATTCAAGAAAAGGGTGGCTCCGTCCACGGCGACCACCTTGGCTCCACTCATGCGTCCGCTGAGTCGGACGAGCGCTGCTCCTCAAGGAAGTCAGATTTTGTCTCGCCGACCTCGATTAGGTGACCGTCTGGATCGCGCAAGTAGCAACGGAGCTCTGGGCCGCGATCTAGTGGCGGGGTCAGAAACTGGGCGCCTTTGGAGCTCCAGTCTTCGTAGATCTCATGGATGTTGGCGACGCGAATGTTCAAGAAGCTGGTAGTCGTGTCGGGGTCGGGCACAGTGAGGGTTACCGTCGGCTTGTCTTCGGTTGGGGGACCGCCCTCGTTGATGATGATCCAGCCATTGGCGAGGGCGACGACGGTCGGCTCTCCGTCGAGGACGACTTCGCCACCAAGGACATCGACGTAGAAACGACGAGAGCGAGCGATGTCCCGCGAGACGATGAAGTTGGTGAGCAAGATGCCCGTTTGGGGAGCGGGGAACGTGACCATTTCAGGATCCTTTCGTCGTTCGACCTAGTCGTGGTGGGAAATGCGGCGCTTCAGTGTCGATCACCCGGCTACGAGGACGGGCACGCCCTGATCGTCGTCCGCGCCTGGAGCCATGTCGGCGACACGCACGTTTGGCGCCCGTAGTGCGATCACCGCGGCGATCACGAGTGCGATGCTGGCGCCGAGCAGTCCTCGCTGGAAGCCAAGCGTGAGCGCCTCGGACGGTTGGGTGTGTGTTGCGAATAGATGGTTGGTGCGGACCGTGGCGAGGGAGACGAAGATCGCAAGCCCCAGCGCGGCCCCGAGCTGAAAGGACGCGGTGATCAACGACGCTGCGAGTCCAGCCTTGTCAGCCGGCACACCCCCATTTGCGGCATTCTGAACGCCCACCATCACCAAGCCCAAACCGGCCCCCATGATCATCATCCCCGGAAGGATGTCTGGAGGATAGGTGCCGTGCAGAGGCATCCGGGAAAGCAAGAACACTCCGGCGGCGCCCAGCACTGCCCCCGTGACGATAAGCGGCCTAGTGCCGATCTTCGGGATCCCCTTCGTTGCCACGCCCGCTCCGAGTCCAATGCCCACCGTCAGCGGCAGATAACACAGGCCAGTGCGGATCGCCGAGTAGTGAAGCACTTCCTCCATGTAGAGCGTGACGAGAAAGAACATCGTGTAGAAGGCGGCCCACGCGAGGACTTGAGTGACATCGGCCTCCCACAGGCCCTTGATCTTGAACAGCGACAGAGGCACGAGTGGGTTGCTATGGCGCTGCTCGTTGAACAGGAACAGGACGATGAGTACAAAGGCGCCGGCGAGTTCCCCGAGAGTCCGAGCTGTGCCCCAGCCGACACTGGGGGCGTTCACCAGCGCATAGACCAAGAGAAGCATGCCGCCCGTGATGAGACCAGCGCCGACCGTGTCAAAGTCCCTTAGCGGCGGTGCCTTGGGCCGTTCGCCGTCGATGATTAGAAACGACGCCACGAGGATGACCGCTACGACAGGCAGGTTGACAAAGAACACCCAGCGCCAACTCACCTCGGACGTGAGCACGCCACCCAAAAGCACTCCGGAAGCGCCCGCTATGGCGCCCATGCCACCCCAAGCACCAAGCGCTTTGACCCGATCAGCACGGGTATGAAAGGACGTCGTCAGGATGGAAAGCGCCGCGGGCGTCATCATCGCCGCGCCAACCCCCTGAGCCAGCCGGCCCCCGATCAGAACCCCTTCGCTTCCAGCCAGACCGCACACGAGCGACGAGATTCCAAAGAGCGACGTCCCCGCAACGAGCAAGCGCCGTCGGCCGAGCAAATCAGCCAAGCGGCCGCCGAGCAGCAAGAACCCACCGTAGGTGAGCAGGTACGCGCTCGCGACCCACTGCAGGCTCTGGACCGAGAAGTGCAGATCGGTCCGGATCTTCGGCAACGCAATATTCACGATGGTCCCATCGAGAAGATCAATGAACGCGACGGCGCACATCACGGCGAGGGTGAGCTTGCCGCGACGCGTTCCAAGAAAGGACGGTGGAGCCGATGTTGCTGATCGAGTTTCCACTGGAGAAGACCCTCCTGGTGTTAGTAAGTTAACTAACTATCTCACGCCGACGAACGGCCTGCAAATCGACTTTTCAAGTTTCGACAAGGGTCGATCGGCCCCTGGCCGTCGGTTTCCCAGTTCAGGGCTGGATTTGGTGACCAAGGCTCAGGCATAGGGTTTCTGCGGTGTGGAGTCAGTCAACTAACACTTTGCTCTGGCGACACCGTCGTCTATACTTGTGAGTGAGGTGACTGACACAATGGCTGAGGATCGTGGATCACGCGCACAGGAGCGCCCAGCGAAGCGGGATCGACTGATCGATGCCGCTTCTCAGTTGTTCTACGAACATGGAGTGGAGCCGACAACGATCGCCGACATCGCTGCTGCTGCCGACGTTCCCTCGGGCAACGTGTACTACTACTTCAAGACGAAGGACGACATCGTCGATGCTGTCGTTTCCATGCGGATAGGAGGGATCGAGGCGACTTTTGCGGCCCTGGCGAAGCGGTATGACATTCCGGCCGATCGACTCAAGGCACTGTTCAAATCGCTTTCGGGGCAAGCCAAAATGATTGCGCAGCGCGGCTGTCCCATCGGTTCTCTCTGTACAGAGCTTTCCAAACGCGTGACGGGCCCAGAGCCGAAATCAGCCAAGTTGATGCAAGCCCTGATCGACGGGGCCGAACAGCAGTTCGAGGAAATGGGGCGTAGTGACGCTCATGAGCTCGCCATCGAGATGATCAGCTTCTACCAGGGGAGCGCGGTCCTCGCCCATGCCACCGCCTCACCCCAGCTCATGAGACGCCAAGCTGATCGCGTCGACCGCTGGATCGATGAACTTCAGACATCCCCATCACGCCGATGACGAGCCTGCACGAAGCCGCTGTGCTGGGCCAGGCCGAGCGGGGCCTGGCCGTTGTCTCTACGCTGCGGGCCGACGACACCATTCAGGCAACCCTGGTCAACGCCGGCATCCTCGACCACCCTGGGACCGGTCGGTCGGCAGTTGCCTTCGTCACCGCCGGGCCGGTCAAGCGGGCTCACCTCCGGGCCCGACCCCAGATCACCGTGACGTTCCGGAGTGGCTGGCAATGGGCGAGCGTCGAAGGACTCGCCGTGCTGGCCGGTCCCGACGATCCCCAGCCGTGGCTCAGCTCGGCTGACCTGCCGTCCTTGCTTCGGGCCATCTTCGTCGCTGCCGGTGGTCAGCACGACGACTGGGACGAGTTCGATGCCGTCATGGTCCGAGAGCGGCGACTCGCAGTGCTCGTCGACCCGCTACGGGTCTACAGCAACCCGGGAGCACCGGCCGACGCGACCCGACAAGAGCCGTCCAGCCTGACTGGGCCCACAGAAGATGAGAAGGAATAATCCCAATGAGCACACTCCCAGAAAAGACGGTGCTCATCACGGGCGCCAACGCTGGGATCGGCAAGGATGTGGCCCGGCAACTCGCATTACGTCCCGAGATGGCGCGGATCTACCTGGCGTGCCGGAATAAAGACCGGGCGACAACGGCAAAGGCCGAACTCGAAGCCGTGACCGGCCGGTCCATCTTCGACATCATTGTCATGGACGTCTCCGATCTGGGCTCGGTCCGCGCCGGCCTTGCGGCCATCAACGGATCCCTCGACGCGCTGGTCATGAACGCTGGTGGAATCGGCGGCAAGACGCCGATGGACTTGACCGCCGACGGGGTCACCACCGTGTTCGCGTCGAACGTTCTTGGGCACGCCGTCCTCCTCGAAGGGCTGCTGACCGAGGACCGACTTGGCGAGGTTGCGGTCTTCGCCGGCAGTGAATCAGCCAGGGGAGTTCCGAAGTTGCGGATGAAACGGCCATCCTTCGTCTCAACCTCCGCCGACGAGCTCGCCACTGTCATCGACGGCAGCTACTTCGCCAACCGCAAAACTGACCGAAACCTTGCCTACGGGCAGGTCAAGTACATCGGGGCCCTGTGGATGGCCTACCTGGCTCGCCAGCACCCCGACCGCCGCTTCATCACCATGAGCCCCGGCAACACATCCGGCACCGAAGGTCCCAACGATCTGGGCCTTCCGCTGCGCCTGGCGGCCAGATACGTCATGCCCCACCTGGGGATCTCCCACAAACTTGACGTGGGTGCGAGGCGACTGGTCGATGGCGTCACCGACCCGACCCTCTCTAGCGGCGTGTTCTACGCCAGCGCGGCCAACACGCTCACCGGTCCCTTGGTCGACCAGGCGGACATCTTCCCCGACCTGGCCAACCCGTCCTTTCAGGACCACGCCAACGAGGCCATCCACCGCTTCATTTCATGACGGCTCCTCGGCCGGGGGACGCGTTCCACCTTGACCTCGACGGGACGGTGATCGCCGGCCGCTACATCGAAGTCGATCCCCCGCACCGCTTGGTGATTGGATGGGACCGTCAAGGAACCGACAACGCGACGCCGACACCTGCATCAATTGAGATCACGCTGACCCCGAAGGGTGACGTCACAAATTTGAAGGTCGAGTTGTCCGGCCTGAGTGCGGAGGATACCGCCTTCTATCGGCAACTCTGGGAGCGTCAACTTGACCGGAAGGCTGTCCTCGCTGGCGCCGAACCCAGCGCACTTCCTGGCAACTGAGTCAGGGACCTCACCTCCGACGCCAATATGCGGCTACGCCAGGTCAACTCCATGCAACCGGCCGGCCACGGAGTAGAGCTGAGCAGTGCAGCGGCATAGGGCTGCACGGGGCATGCCCCATGCAGTGCCTCAGCTCCGCACTCCTCTGTCGCGAAAGCGCAGCGCAAGGGCCGTGGTGTTGACCCGCTCTTGCGCGCACATTTCTTTGAGCCACTGACGCTGCTTCGAACTCGGCCGGGGAACGGTATCCCAGCCGCTTCCGGGTCCTCTGGGGGTTGTAGAAACCCTCGACGTAGTCGAAGAGCACCGAGCGCAACAGATCACGTGTTGGCCAGGTGTGCCGGCCGTAGATCCAATGCAGCTCTCGCTTACCGGGGAACTCACGTGCCCCACTTTGTGCCGACATTCCATGTGGGTCATGACCTCGTTGTCCCGTACTGGGGCGGTCGCCGAATACAGAACGCTCATACCGAAATAACGGGCTGAGCCGGGCAACAATTCATGCAGATCGACGGCTCTGGGACGGCATGAAGCGCGCATAATCGCAATTCCCGGTCCAGTTGTGTATCCAAGTGTCGCGACCTGGAAGTGCCGGACCCGGGATGGGGTCCTATCCCACCGACAGCGAGGGACTGACGGGGCGGTAATCGGGGCTATGCGCTCTTTGTGTTTTCCGTTGCGTCCGACAGGTTGCACCGGATTCGGGTGGCCGGCCACAGGGTGACCCGTCCGGGATTACCACCGCTGAACATTTCCGTGCGGGTCCCGTGGGGTCTACCTATCCGGCGACCAGGGCTATGTCATGGCCGATCCGGGCCTGGGAGGCCATCCGGGTCCGGGTGATCTCGCCCGGGGTCGCAGCCCCAGGGACAGAGGGGCGAGGCCACCACCCTGGAGCCGGGCAGTTGCGGACCGGGAGCCACGTCATTACCGGGCGGTCCTGGACCGCCTCTGGGGCATGAGATCAGCGGTAGGCGGCTACTTCCACTTCCGCTACCACTGCTATGACGGTCACAACGTGATCACGATCTTGCCGTGGACGTGGCGTCCGCCCTGGAGTGTCACGGCGGCACGGATCTCCTCGATCGGGAAGGTCGCAGCGATGGGTACTGTGATTTGGCCCAGCAGGATCGCGTCAGTGATCCGATCCAAGGCATCGGGTCCGGCTTCGCTGCCCCCGGTGGCGCACACGCCGCCAGGAGGGTTGGGCCCAGCCGCGATCGTGGAGATCCGCTCCGGCGGTACTCCGAGCGCCAACGCCGCTTCAACCGTTTCCGTGCCGAAGAGGTCCGTCGCTGTGCTCACGCCTTGTGGGGCCAAGGCCCGGACCCGGTCTGCCAGGCCGGCGCCGTAGGCCACGGGCTCGACGCCCATCTGCTGCAGAAAGCCGAAGGTGGTCTCCGAGGCGGTCCCGATCACCCTCGCCCCAGCCAGTCTGGCGAGCTGCACGACGAACACCCCTACGCCCCCGGCGGCCCCACCCACCAGGACGGTATCGCCCGACCGCAGGTCGATCGCCTCCAGAGCTGCGACGGCGGTGCTGCCGGCTACCAGCAAGGTGGCCGCCACCTCGTCGCTGATTCCCACCGGCGTGTGGAAGAGGGCATCGGGCGCCTCTCGCCAGGTGGCCGCCGGGGATGTAGAGGCCGTCCACATCACCAGGAAGTCGGCCACGGCTTTGCCCATGGCGCCTCCAAAGACGCGATCACCAACGGCAAAGCCGCCGGCACCGGCTCCGACCTCGTCGACGACCCCTGCGAAGTCGTATCCAAAGCCGGACGGCAGACTGATCCCGAACTGTGCCGCCACATCCCCGCCGAAGAAGACGATGCCCCCGTCCATCGGGTTCAGGCCGGCGGCCCTAACCCGGACTCGGACCTGACCCGGTCCGGGGTGGGGCTCGGCGACATCCCGCAACTCCAGGACCTCGGGACCTCCGAACTTCTCATAGATGACGGCTCGGCTCACGGCGGACCTCCAGAAGGTGATGGCACTTGGTCCCATCAATATACCCGAGTGACGGGACCAAGTGCCATAAGCTGATCCCGTGGCTCGCTGGCGACCGAACGCAACCGAGCGGCTCGTCCTGGCTGCCCTCGATCTGTTCGAGGAGCGCGGCTACGAGAACACGACCGTGATCGAGATCGCCGAGCGCGCCGGGTTGACGAAGAGCACCTTCTTCCGGCACTTCCAGGACAAGCGCGAAGTGCTCTTCGGCGGCGAGACGATGTCCGGACTCCTCGTCGAAGGGATAGGCGCGGCGCCGGTCGAAGCCACCCCCCTTGAGGCCGTGGCCAATGCCCTCGATGCAGTCGGGAGGGAAGCCTTCACACCCGCCCGCCGTGCTTTCAGCCTCCGCAGGCGTGCGGTGATCGCCGCCAACCCGGAACTGCAGGAGCGGGAAGCGCTGAAGGGACTGGGCCTGACCGCGTCGATGACCGACGCGCTCAAGCGGCGTGGCGTTCCCGGCCTGACCTCCTGCGTTGCCGCGGATCTGGGCGCACTCACTTTGAAGATCGCCTATGAGCGCTGGAGCGACACGACCAACGGCAACGAGTTCAGCGACGTCGTACGGCGAACGCTAAGCGAGCTGCAAGCAGCTAGTGCGTTGTGTTGACGAGAACGGATCTTCCCGCTGGAGGAACCGCACTGGAAGGGCCGGTACCCATCGACGTCTGGCAGGAAGCCTTCCGCGTCGACGCCACGCATCTAAACAGTCCTGAACACCTTGAGCTCGGCCTCCGGGTTTTAGGGTGCATCGAGTTGATCCCTGTCTTGCCTCGCCTCGGGAACCACGCC